>Ga0189285_100054_pt1 | contig 88105 bp, 77 predicted proteins | sample GEYOminimetaG_FD_130315 | JGI IMG/M metagenome (GOLD analysis project Ga0189285, IMG submission 130315) | Marine microbial communities from the Costa Rica Dome - GEYO mini metaG | ecosystem: Environmental > Aquatic > Marine > Oceanic > Photic zone | place: Costa Rica: the Eastern Pacific... | reverse complement strand
TTGCAAACGTTGTCCATTGGATTGCAGTCGGCTGAGCATTGATTTGTTTCACGGAATCTAAAGAATTGCTTAGTTTAAAATTCTCAATTGAACCAGCATGAAAAGATCCATACTCCTTCTCTCCTTTTTCGCGATTACCTTAAACGTACTTGCTCAACAAGATCTACGGGTAGAACCGCCACATTGGTATGCTCATATGCCAACCAATTCGCTTCAATTAATGATCCATGGCGAGGGCATTGGTGAAAGCAGGGCGAGTCTGTCTAACGAAGGCATCAGCATTACAAAACAAGTAGTCGGTGATTCTAAGAACTACCTTTTTGTTTATCTCGAGATTGGACCGGAGGTTGAACCTGGCACAATTGAAATAGAATTAACAGGAGAATCCAATCAAACCATCAGTTATGAATTAAGGGAACGTTCGAATGACAAGAACAGAAACCTTGGCTTCAATAGCTCTGATGTAATCTACCTTCTCATGCCCGATAGATTTGCAAATGGCAATCCTGACAATGATACAATCGAAGGAATGCTTGAGCCTGCACGAAGAGATGACCCTAGTGGTAGACATGGAGGCGATATAGATGGCATCATGCAGCACTTAGATTATATCAAAGACTTAGGGATGACTGCGGTTTGGTTGACCCCCGTATTCGAAAATGACCAAACGCCAGAATACAAGGCTTACCATGGCTATGCAGCGACTGACATGTACAAGATTGACAGACGCTTCGGGTCGAATGAAGAGTTCCTAGAGTTCGTTGACGCCTGCCACAAAAAAGGCTTAAAAGTAATCATGGACATGATCCATAACCACATTGGTGATCAACACTGGTGGATGAAGGACCTCCCTTTCAATAATTGGGTTCATGATCAAAGTAAGTATGGAAACACCAGCTACAGAGGCACTGTGGCTTCAGACCCGTATGCATCAGAACACGATTTCAATAGACTGGTCAAAGGCTGGTTTGTTGATGAGATGCCAGACCTTGATCAGCGTAATAAGCAATTAGCGGATTATCTGATCCAGAATACTTTATGGTGGATCGAATACTCTGGTATAGATGGCATTAGAATGGATACTTATGTCTACCCATACAAAGAGTACATGGCCCGATGGGCAAAGGAAACTTTGGAGGCATATCCTGACTTCAATATTGTTGGTGAATCATGGGTAGAATCTGTAACGCACGAGTCTTATTGGCAAGAAGATAAAAGTGCTGAGGAAGATGGTTACAATTCTCATCTACCCTCTGTAACCGATTTTCAAATACATTTCGCAGTTAGAGACGCCTTTAATCAGGACTTCGGATGGGAAACTGGTTTGATGAAACTCTACTATGTGCTTTCGCAAGATCGCCTTTATTCAGATCCGATGAAAAATGTGATTTTCTTAGATAATCACGACATCTGGAGAATATTTTCAATTCTTGGTGAGGATATCGATCATTTAAAAATGGCATATGCCTATTTGATGACAACAAGAGGAATACCACAAGTATATTATGGTACGGAGTTAGCTTTTGCTGCGCCTGAGGGTGTACAGGGCGATGGCGCTAAAAGAGCCGAAATGCCTGGTGGATGGGCAGGTGACGATCGTTCAGTCTTTAAAAAAGGAGGCAGAAATGACCTTGAGAACGAAATGCACACCTATGTATCTAAAATCACCAATTGGAGGAAAAACAGTAAAGCCATACACCATGGCAAACTGATACATTTCGTTCCTGAGAATAGTACCTATGTATACTTTAGATACACTGCTGATGAGCGCGTCATGGTCATTATGAACATGAATGATGAACCTACTACAATCAAAAGGGACCGTTACATTGAATTACTAAGGGGTTATTCTGTTGGCAGGTCGGTTTCCGACAATGCGCCATATGTGCTGTCTACAGACTTTAGCGTACCTGCAAAATCAACTTTGATTTTAGAGTTAAAGCAGTAGAACGAATTGTTCAAAAATCACTTGTTTGAAGTCTGATTTTTATTCATTTTAAATAAAACCGCAAATAATCTTAGAATAAGCATATAATATCCTTTTTAATTTAACATATATTTAGTATATAATTTTGTTTTGAGATTATATGTAAAATTTTATTTGTTGAGCTTTTTTTCGTTTTTTCTTAAACACTTTAAAAGCTTCCTGAGTTAGTAGCTTGAATATCAAACTATTAACTTTATGACAATATTAGCTATTGATGCCGTCAACCTTGATAAAATTATCAACGCTGACCCCATCGCAATCACATTCTTTATTGGCTATATGGCGATGTTCGCCTCAGCCGTTTTCTTCTTCATGGAAAGAAGTCAAGTTGAAGGAAAATGGAAATTGTCATTGCTCGTTTCTGGGTTAATTACCGGAATTGCCGCAGTGCATTATTTCTACATGAGAGACTTCTACCTAGCCACGGGTGAATCACCTACAGCTTTCCGCTATGTAGATTGGACTTTAACTGTACCACTGATGTGTGTGGAGTTCTATTTATTGACCAAGCCTTTTGGGGCAAAAGGAACTACACTTACTAAATTGATCCTCGCTTCTATCCTCATGCTAGTTGCCGGTTTCATAGGTGAAACTTCTGGTATCAACAACAACATCTTCTGGGGGTGCTTATCGACAGTAGGTTATCTGTACATTGTTTATGAAGTATTCTTTGGTGACGTTGCTAAACTTGCTAAAGGTTCAAACAGTGAAGCATTAAACAGAGCAATGTTCCTTTTAAAGATCTTCATCACCCTAGGTTGGTCCATTTATCCAATTGGTTACATGGTTCTACCGGGCAACTTGTTATCAGGTGCGTTCGAAGTAAGCAGCATTGACTTATTCTACAACCTTGCTGATGCTATCAACAAGATTGGATTTGGTCTAGTGATTTACTCAGTAGCAGTAAAAGAAACAGCCAAAGCAAAATTGGCTGGATAAACTATTAACTAATTGTAAAAGCCCCTAACCAGGGGCTTTTCACTTTTGATGACCTACGACTATATCATAGCAGGCGCTGGATGCGCTGGCCTGTCTTTAGCCATGCGGATGGCTGGGGATTCTTTTTTTGATAACAAGCGTATTTTATTGATAGACTGTTCTCCAAAAACACAGAATGATAGAACCTGGTGTTTTTGGTCCGAAAGTGATTTTGGCTATCAATCGGCAACAAAGCAGTCGTGGAAAACTTTAGAGTTTAAATCTGATAAAACCACCAAAAGTGAATCCATTAGCCCTTACACATATTATCATCTAAAAAGCTCGGATTATTATGCTGAGGCCAAGTCTGTCTTAAATAATAAGCCAAATTTCACATGGGTCAAAGAGCAAATCTCAGATTTAGTCGCTGATCAAAATGGTGTTTCAGTTCTCACCAGATCACAGACTTACAAGGCTGATTTGGTCTTCAACAGTATATGTGACAAGAAGAAGTTGACTAAAGCAAGCGGTATGCTGTGGCAGCATTTTTATGGCTATACCATAGATATTAATAATGTTGACTTCGCTCACAGACCTGTTACACTGATGGATTTCAGTCTCAGTGACAATGAGGAATATGTTCAATTTGGCTACATCCTACCATTTGAAGACGGGCGTGTTTTAATAGAATACACTGAATTCTCACATCGGCAGTTAGAAGTTGATGAATACGAAGAATTACTCTCCAATTACCTCAAAAAACTTGGGATCGATAATTACTCAGTATTAGAAAAAGAGCATGGAAGAATTCCAATGTCACAGAGTTCTTTTAAAAGAAGAGACCGAGGCATTATTTATATCGGTACAGCCGGTGGTATGACCAAGCCTACAACGGGTTATACATTCAGAAACATTCAACTAGACAGTGCAAGGATCGTTTCAAGTTTAAAAACTGGAGAACCCAAGACAACTGCAAGAGGTCATCAAAGATTCAATTTTTACGATCGGCTTTTATTGGGCATCATCAAAGATGAACCCTCCAAAGTGAAACCAATAATGACGAGTTTGTTCAAAAGAAATAAGACACGCAATATTCTTAAATTTCTAGATGAGCAAACGTCAATTTTAGAAGAGATCAGAATATTCCTATCAATTCCATGGGCGCCATTTTTAAGACAATTGATCAAGAAGTAAAATTCTTCTATCCACAAACTCGAGTGGTGATTGTGGCAATTGCCTTGACATTGTCTCTGGTTCCATTACCCAATTTGCTTATACAAATTCTTTCTGGGCTGATCATTCTCAGCATCGGTTTAATGCACGGAGCTACCGATCATTTGTTGTTTATGAACGCCAATGGACTAAAAACCAGAAACAGTATTCCTCGCGCTTTTTTCATTAAATACATTGCAACACTAGCTTTTATGGCCGTTTTCTGGTGGCTCTCTCCATTATTTGCCATGATCGGGTTCATTTTGGTTTCAAGCTATCATTTCGGTCAAACGCAATGGCAGTACCTTCCAATCACTGAAAAGTCCATCCTTAAAAAGGCCCTTTACTTAAGCTGGGGAGTGATTGTATTAGGGGGCATTGTTATTCTGAATCCTGAAGAATCTAATGAATTGATCAACTCTGTTCTTCCTTTTAATTATGACGTATCGAGTCTTTTGTGGATCATTTATTTAAATGGTGCTGTGCTCGTAGTTTTACTTGTGAGCATAGGTAAAAGAGTTCGGTTAGTTACACTATTATTCGAACTGATTGAGCTAGGTGTAATCCTTTTCTTCAGTCTTAAAGGAGATCTCCTTCTGGCTTTTGCCTTGTTTTTTGGCTTGTGGCATTCGCTGAGAGCTTCTGAAGTACAGGTCGACAAGCTAAAGGAAGACCAATCCTTCACATGGAGAGATTTCATTGTCGGAAGCTTGCCATTTAGCCTTATCAGTATTTTAGGGATAGCCCTTTTGCTCTTCCTTGCTCAGAGGCTTAACCAGCAAATTGCCCCACAGATGCTTTTCCTTATCGCGGTATCCGTACTCACTATGCCGCACATGATTATTTATGAGGAATTCTATAACAAGCACGACAAAAGTCTAGACAATTAGTTCAAGTCCATTTGTCAACTCCATTTTTCTTAACATCTTAGAAGCATGGCTGCATCAGGCTCTTGTGAAGAAGCTGTTTATAACGATCTGTTTAGAAAGATCGCCCCCCTCTTGAGAAATTTCCTCTATGCCAAGTATAAGCATGAAGAAAGGGCAAGTGACATGGTGCAAGAAGCATTCTTAACACTTTGGAAAAACTGCAGTAAGGTAATGCCTAACATGGCAAAAGCCTATGTATTCAAAGTAGCTCAAAACCAAATGTTAAAGCTTATTGATAAGGATAAAACCAAAGAAAAGCACATCGCTTTTATCCATAGAGATAGGCATAACGAAAACCCGGAGTTTCAATTGGAGTTCACAGAATTTGACCAAAGAGTTCAAGCAGCCATCAACGATTTGACAGAAGCTCAGCGTGAAGTGTTCTTAATGAACCGAATCGAAAAAATGACATATGCTGAAATTGCTGCCCTTTTAGAGATCAGTCAAAAGGCCGTTGAAAAGAGAATGAGCAAGGCTTTGGTTAGCCTGAGAGAAAAAATTGGAAAAATTTAAAAGCTTGGGTAGGGTGAAACTCAACCTAACGTATTCAAAGCCAGATATGGTATAATGGCCGTAGAAAAAAACGATAACGAAGAACAATTAGAGCGCTGGATAGCTGGTGAAATGACGCCAGAAGAGCAAACTTCATTTGAAGCCTCTGAAGGATTCAAGGGTTATCAGGCAATACTTGATTCAGCGGATAAACTATCCTTTCCAGTATATAATGTTGAAGCTGAGCTTGCGAAGCTGCATTCGCGTACGCAGTCAAGTGAGAAAGAAACAAAGGTTATCAAATTCCCACTACTGAGATATGCCGCAGCTGCTGTTGTACTAATAGGCATTTCAATTGTTTACTGGCTCTCACTTCCTAATTATACGGTCTACTCTACCGAAAGAGCAGAAACATTAATGGTTGAATTACCTGATGGTTCTAGTATAAACCTTAGCCCAAATAGCGAAATTAAGTTCGTAGCAGATGATTACAGTACCAACAGGCTCATAAAACTTGAAGGAGAAGCCTATTTTGATGTGGTCAAAGGTGCCAACTTTGAGGTAGAGACCAGTGAGGGTAATATTAAAGTTCTGGGTACTACTTTTAATGTAGATCAAAGACGTGAAGTTTTAAATGTCATTTGCTATACAGGAAAAGTGAATGTCTTCAACAAAAACAGCAGCACAGATTTACTACCTGGTGATGCAGTTAGAATTGTTGAAGGAGTAAAAGCAAGATCTTGGAAGGTACTAGGTGCCGATCAACCAGGCTGGATGAATGGAGTTACTGAAATTCATGAAGCTGATCTTGCAGTTGCTATTGAAGCATTGCAAAATGTTTTCGACATTAAGGTTTCCTCAGCTGTAGATTTAGAAACTCTGGCTTTTGACGGTGCTTTTCCTCATAATGACATAGAGGTAGCGCTGCGAACTGTATTAGGAACCTACGACATTGAATATTCTTATCAAGAGACCGAAAAAGAATTACGCATTACGCAAAAAGAGTAAGGCCTTACTTCTTATTGCTTTTATATGCTTTTCAATGAGCGGTCTTGCGCAAGAGAGATCGCTCAAATCTGTTTTAAACGAGGTCGAAAAGTCTGAAAAAATTTACTTCTCTTACAACCCGGAAGAGATCAGACAAGTAAAGGTTTCCCTGGGAGAAAACTTGTCTCCTGATAAAATTGAATCCATTCTAGGCTCTGAATTATTATCATCTGGTTTATTGATCACAAAAGTAAACCCCAAGTTTTTTGTCATTAAAAAAGAGGCTTCAAAATACTTAAATCTAAATATTCAAGATCAAGAAACTGGTGACCCTCTGCCCTATTCAATTATTCGTCTTGAAGGAACCGAATTAGGACAGGTAGCCAATGAGGAGGGTGAGCTAAAAATCGTGATCAGCAAACCCACTATTTCTGTATTGAACGTTTCTTTTCTCGGCTTTAGAGATTTCAGAATTGCAGCTGACACATTAGATGAAATCAGTGACCTGACTATAGGTTTAAACCCACTTCCAACTTCATTGAATGATGTTGAGATCAAAGAATACCTCAATGTTGGTATCGCTTCTGACCCAATGGCCAATAGCTTTAGAATCTACCCACAAGAGATGGAGATCTTACCGGGGTTATCTGAAAGGGATGTGCTTTTGTCTGCTCAAACCATTGCGGGAGTCAATTCAAACGATGAATCTGCAGCAGGCATAAACCTTCGTGGAAGTGCTAGAGACAACACTTTACTCTATTGGAATAATATCCCTATTTATCATTCTGCTCACTATTTCGGTAATATATCGAGCTTTATTCCCTCTTCTATTGGGGTGTTGGATATTTATAAAAATTACATCCCGGTTAGGTATGGCGGAGCAGCAGCAGGCGTCATAGATCTGCAGTCAAGAAATAGAATTGATGCTTCTTCCCGAGTAGAAGCCAGTGTGAACATGACACACATTGACCTCTTTGTAAAACTTCCATTTCAGCAAGAACTAGGCTCTTTCATGTTTGCAGGAAGAAGGTCCTTCAATGATTATATTCCTACATGGACCTATAATTCATATGAACAAAAGCTCTTTAGCAGTTTGATCACTGTAGGTGACGATACCTTTGAAGAAGGCGAATCAAGCAATGATCTAAACTTCTCCGATTTTAATTTTCAGTGGAACCTAGCACCTAGCGGAAGCACCAACATTTCGGCAAGTCTAGTACGCAGTGAGAGTGATTTTTTCTACAGCGAAAGAGACCGCGAGGAAAGAATCAATTTTGACCAAGATCACTCAATACAAAGCTTAGGGGCAAATTTCGATTTTGAAAAGAGGTTAAATGACAATAACTCCCTCAATGCAACTTTAAGTTATTCTCATTATGAAATGGGCTATTCTTTCACCAACCTCAGAAATCCAAATAACCCGGATGACGATGATTTTGAAAGTAGAGGAAACGACCTACAAAACATTGAATTTAGACTTTCCAATACGCGTCAACTCAATAATGCTAGCTGGTTGGCTTATGGTTACCAACTCAATATAATGGATGCAACAACCAATATAGAAGCAGTAAATTTTATAGAAGAAGATGACCTTGACACACTAACTACTGCTGGAACGAGCAATGCATTCTTTGTAGACTATTCATTAAAGCCAAATGACAAGCTCGAGCTTGTTCTTAGTTCTAGATTAACTCAGCTCAATACAATTCAAGAATTGCTATTCAGCCCTCAAGTCAAATTAAACTATCAGCTTAGTAACAAATTGCTTTTCAAGTCTTCTTATGGAACCTACCAGCAGTTTTTAAGCACCATCAAAGAGCAGAATTTCACCATCTCAAACGCTGTGGAGCAAATATGGCTATTGGCAGATGAAGAAGAATTAGTTCCTGTGATCAGAAACAACCAATTCTCTGCCGGCTTCTTATTTGACTCGAATAATTGGCTTTTTGATCTGGATTTCTATTACAAAGACATCGATGGGCTCTTAGCCCGAAACTTAGGTTTTGCCACCCTCAATGACGATGGTTTTGAACAAGGTTCAGAGAGACTTTTCGGTATTGACCTTACGGTAAGAAAACGCTGGAGGTATTTCAGAACATGGTTTAATTACAGCTACCAAGATTCAGATGTAGAGTTTGAAGAGCTCTTTCCAGAGAGTTTCCCTTCATCTTTGAATATCAAACATCAATTGCGTGCTACGGCTACTTACAGCCTGCCTAAGTGGGAATTTTCTTTGGGCTATTCTTTCAAAACCGGTCTCCCATTTACCGATGTTGACGATATCATCATCAGAGATGACGATGACAGACCACCGAGAAGAGATGGCAACCCGCCCCCACCTCCGCCCCCAGGTGTAGATCTGGATGATGAAGACTTTTTATTCCTTGACTTTGATTCACCTAATAGCTCTAGACTACCAAACTATCATAGAGCAGATGTTAGTATTTGGCACAAGTGGAAGAGTCGAAATGAAAAAGTTAAAGGTGAAATTGGATTGAGTTTTATCAATATTTTCAATCGTCAAAATGTATTTGATGTCAATTATTTCATTGACTTTGATGAGGACGACAACCCTGCTGTATTGAAACAGACTAAATACTTCTTAAGCTTTACGCCAAACCTCACCTTCCGACTTATCTTCTAACAAAAAAGGAGCAGAATTTCTTCCGCTCCCTTGATTAGCATTTAGGTGAATGCTACTTAACCATCGCATTCTTCCGTTTCGATGTAGTTTCCGTCTTTATCGAAGATCACATAAACATCGCTGTCTAACTCTACGATATAAATCTCTTCCTCATCGTCATACCAAGCACCCTCAATTTCATCGTCAGGATGATTGGTTGCGAGATAGTCTAGAATGGGTTGAGGAAGGTCATCAATATCTACCTCATCGCAATCTTCATAGTCGCCATGATCCTCATCATCTTCATATACTTCTAAGAAGTTCCCATCAGCATCAAAGATCAGAATTGTGTCATTAGATAATATGACCCCAAATTCACCGTCTTGATTTACTCCTGCTTCATCAATTTCCTCATCAGGGTAATTCTCCGTCACATAATCTAATATTGCTTGTGGCAAGCTCGATACTTCAATCTCTTCCCACTCATCATCATAGTCGTAGTCGTCATAATCGTCATCTCCCCAAATATCTCTTGCATTGAATTCTTCTATGAAGTTTCCATCAGCATTAAATATTACAGCAATTAAACTTGAGAGAATAACACCATACTCACTGTCCTCATTCGTTCCAGCGACTAGAATTGAATCTCCTGCATAGTTTGTTGCGATGTAATCTAAAATGGCTTGTGGAAGGTCACCGCTCTCAATTTCTTCCCAATCATCATCCCAATCATCATGGTGATGTCTTCTGCGTTCTCTTTCAAACTCTTCAATAAAGTTTCCATCCGCATCAAAGATCACAACCAATCGATTGTCAAGCTTCACAATGAATTCACCGTCTTCATTTACAAAGGCCTTCTTGATCTCAGCATCGGGATGATTGGCCGCTAGATAATCTAATACAGACTGTGGCAATTCAGATACATCAATTGGATCTCTATCGCCACGATGCTCCTTATGATCATATTCCTCTACAAAGTTTCCATCTGTATCAAAAATGAGCATCAAGTCTCTATCAAACACAACTAGGTACTCTCCCTCATCGGTTAACCAAGCTTCTTCAATTTCTTCATCAGGGTAATTTTCTGTGATATAGTCTAAGATTGACTGAGGTAAAGCTGAAGCCTCTATTTCTTGCCAATCGTCCGTCATGGTACTGTCACCAAGTACAGAACCACCTCCTGCCGTCACATTGTCCGGCTCCACAACATTCTCTTCACAAGACATGGCAAATGCCAAAATTCCTGCAAAGACTAATACAAACAGTTTTTGAGTAATTTTCATTTTCATTGTTTTAAAGTGAATACAAAGTGTATTCCCGGGCTAAGGTTGCTATTGAATACTGCTCAACCTTATTTACCCCACCCCCCACATTTTTTTTATCGAAAAAATATTTCAGTCATCGAAGATTCCTTGCAGTTCATCTAATCCAAATCAATAGCTGCTTTTCGAACCATAGATTTGGATTAATAAAAAATTGAAAAATGAAAAATCTATTAATCATCGAAGACAATTACATCATGAGACTCTTTTTGATCAACTACTTCAATGCAGAGTTCCATGTAGAAGCAGTGGAAAAACCAAGCCAAGCAAAAAGCTTACTTGAGCAAGGCGTTTATGACCTTGTCATTGTAGATAACCAGAAGCCCAATACAAGAGACCATGAAGATCTCAAGGCGATTCTTAAAATGTTGAAATGGCAGAATGTTCCTAATATTCTATTAACTGATTCTGAGAAAAGTGCAGAAAGAATTCATGCTTTAGAGATCGGAGCAAACGACACATTGAGTAAACCATTCAATCCAGTTGAACTGAGATTAAGAATTAAAAGCAAAACTGGATTGCTCGATCTAGCAAAACGAAAAGTAGCCTGATTCAACGATCAAAAACATCACATTAACGATGTTTTCGATGGTTTCATCGAATAGATAATGGCTACAATTCGCTTTCAATAATTTTGTATAAATACCCCAAGCTATAATAGTTCAAAACCAAAACTTATGAGAAAATTTATTACCCCTTTGGTGCTATTATTAATGGTTAGTGCCTGTTTAGACAATCCAATTCAAGAGGAAATCAACGCCCAAAAAGAGCAAGTTCAAGATTTCTCATTTAACACTGTTAGTCCAGTAAGGATTAGTGTGGTGTTAACTGACAACCAAGGAAATGCCATTAAAGGAGCCAAGGTACAGCTCTGGGATACAGATGATAAAGAAAAAAACAAAGTCATTTTTAAAGGATTCACAAGTAAAAATGGCGAGATCAATACAACACTGAACTTACCAATAGCACTCGATAAAGTGGTTGTAGAGACCAATTACATAGGTGTACCCAATGATGTCTTGGTACCTGTTCAAGGTGGAACAATAGATTTCAGCACCAAAGGTGGCGCTGTAACTTCTATGGTAGTACAAGAAAGTACTAGAGCATCAAACTTTGGAAATACCATGTCTGCTGCTACCAGTTCTGAACTAACTTTCAATTACTTGGGATCATTCGACAGTCGAGGTGTACCTGATTATTTAGAACCAGAGAGGGATGCGATTTCAGCACAACTCCTGGAGTACATCAATGCGTCTTTGCCGGAGAAACAACCAGTACCCGAATATCACCCAACCTATCTTGCCAATGGTAAAAAGACAACTTTAGATATTATTGAATCAGCAGATGTCTGGATCACTTTTGTCCATGAAGGAGCTGGATTCCGTAATGCGATAGGTTATTATACTTATGACACAGATTCTCCACCACAATCTATTAATGATATATCCAATGTAAACGTGATCTTCCCGAACCTGTCATTCGCAGGATCAGGAGGCGGCCTTTACTCTGGTGACAAGGTGAATATTGGTCAATTTGAAGCCGGGACTTCAATCGGTCTTACATTGATGGCAGATGGCTGGGACGGAACAAATTCTGAGGATTACTATCATATTGTATATGCAGACAAAAGATTAAACCCAGAAGCAGATGAAGATTTAAAGCAACACAATGTATTGTTGTGGGATGCAGAAAATGAGCTTTTCTTACTCGGCTTTGAGGACATTTTGAGGGATCACAGACCTTTTCGTTGCGACAACGATTTTAATGATGCCATTCTATTTATTACCTCGAATCCAGTAGAAGCAATTAGCACTGTAGGTGTGAATCCTGTCGACAAACCAGGTACACTGGATTCTGACGGAGATGGCATAAATGACATTTTTGATGAGTATCCCAATGATCCTACAAAGGCTTATGACTCGTATTATCCTTCTGTTTCCACCTACGGCACATTTGCCTTTGAAGACAACTGGCCAGATTATGGAGATTATGATTTTAACGACCTTGTTATTGATTACCAATTCAAACACATCCTGAATAGTGATAATCAAGTTGTACAAATGGATCCGACATTTAAAATTCGAGCGATTGGTGCTGGATTTAGAAATGGCTTCGGCTTCTCTACAGAACTTTCACCTGGGGATGTGGCAAGTGTAACAGGGCATTCATTGAACTCAGGCTATATCAATTTGAATGGCAATGGAACCGAGTCTGGGCAATCAAATGCAGTCTTCATAGTAACAGATAATGCACATGATCATTTTTCTACCGGGGGCTTTGTCAACACGCAAAATGAAGATGCCTACTACGACCCAGTAGATATTTCAATGCAAATTGTCTTCAATGCGCCAAAAACCTTAGAGCAAATCGGTACCGTTCCTTATAATCCGTTCTTGATGGTATCAAGGGATCGAAGCCGAGAAGTACACTTACCGGGTTACGAACCAACTGATAAAGTAGACACTGACTTTTTTGGAACGTTAGATGATGATACAGACGTTGGTGCTGGTGTATATTATCGTTCCAAAACAGATCTCCCCTGGGCAATACACTTACCTGAAAGCTTTGCCTACCCAAAAGAAAAAGCGGATATCAGACAAGGACACTTGAGGTTTAGTGACTGGGCAAGAAGCAGTGGGTTTACCTATATGGATTGGTATCGAGATAATCAGAATTATCGTTCCCACAGCCACCTTTATAATAAATAAGATTTTATAGTTGTTTGAGTTTTTTGATTAGAGTGAGGTCACCCCAGGGTGACCTTTCTTATTGGCAATTACCAGTTATCGAAGAAATCTGTTCATTCATCGAAACATCAGAAATAACATAAAATATTCAGTCACCTTGTACTCAGATACTACAGTGTTATACACTTATCGTTATAATTGGTTGAAGTGCCTGTTCATACGGAACAGGCTTTTTTTATCCCCTCTCCCCACATCTTTCATTCGTCTAAAGAATCTGTTCATCCAACTAAAACCAACCTTTCAGCCGCAAACTACCCACTACATTGCATTCATTAAATACTAGAAAAGTGAAAGCAAAAACATCAATTCTAAAAAGAGCCTTTGATATTGTATCCGCAGGAACAGTACTCATTCTAATCAGTCCGATCTTAGCCCTTGTTGCCCTCGCGATTAGGTTAGAATCCAAAGGACCAATCTTCTACTATTCTTACCGCGTAGGAAAGAATTATAGGATCTTCAAATTCTATAAATTCAGATCAATGCGTGTCGATGCCGATCAAATGGTCGACAAGATGAAGCATCTAAATCAATATGGTGCCGAAGATCGTGTGGAGCTCGAGGTTCATGAGCTCAACAGACATGCCATCGCCTACAGACCACAAGAGGATATTGTTATCAATGATGACAGCTACTCAATGCTTGACATATATGAAGAGCATAAAGCATTCGAATCTGAAAACTCTTTTATCAAGTTCAAAAATGACCCACGAATCACAAAGGTCGGTCGGTTTATTAGAAACTCCAGCATTGATGAGTTACCGCAGCTTTTCAATATTCTCAAAGGAGATATGTCTGTTGTAGGTAACCGACCACTCCCCTTGTACGAAGCAGAAAAACTCACAAAAGACGATGCCGTGGGAAGATTCCTTGCTCCTGCTGGTTTAACTGGACTTTGGCAAGTAACAGAACGAGGCAAATCAAGTATGAGCCCTGAGAGTCGAGTGAATTTAGACATTGAATATGCCAAGAAACACAACTTCTGGATGGATATGAAAATCTTGATCAAAACGCCACTGGCTGCATTTCAACACGAAAATGTATAATCATGAAAAAGCTCAGCTCATTACTCAATTCACTTAAGAGAGAAACAGCAGGCGGTAAGTTCATTCCTTTTGTTGATGGAATTCGCTTTCTAGCTATACTGCCGGTTGTCATCTTACACGCAAATGAAAGGCTAATCAGATATGTTTTACCTGAAGAACCGACTGGTGTTGAAGGTGAAATCTCTTACCTAATCAGTCGTGGTGCAATCGGAGTAATGATCTTCTTTGCCCTTAGCGGATTTGTGCTGAGTCTACCATTTGCCAAAGGCGTTAAAGAATTCAGCTTTAAAAAGTATTTAAAAAGGAGGCTTACGCGTCTCGAACCGCCATATATTTTCTGGATGACAATTTTTGCTCTGATCTTCCTGATCAAGTCAGGGAGTCAACTAGCAGATATGATCCCACATTATTTAGCAAGTATCTTCTATTTACATAATGTCATTTATCAGGAATTTCCTATGATCAACCCAGTTGCTTGGTCTTTGGAAGTTGAGATCCAATATTATCTTTTAGCCCCTTTCTTGGCTCTTTTCTATTTCAAGTTTCAGCAGATTAGAAACCGAAGAATTGGACTTTCTTTAATCATTGTAGGCTTCATAACCATACAACATTTATTGGGGTGGCAATTCCAACCCTTTAGGGCCTCACTCCTGGGTCAAGCACAACACTTTTTAGTAGGTATGCTTGCAGCCGACTTCTATATACATGGTATCAAAAAGTTTAAAATTAGTCCCTATACCCTAGATATACTTGGCGTCTTGTCCTTGGTAACTATGATGTTCACCTGGACAGATGAATTATTTAAAATGATCATCTTCTCTACAGCCACATTGGTCTTCTTTTTGAGTGCGTTTAACGGCAAGGTGATACCTAAAATTTTAAGCATCAAATGGATAGCAGTTATAGGCGGAATGTGCTATACGATCTATTTAACGCACCTTCCTTTGTTAGAATTGATCTATTCATTCATCGCCAAATTCGGTCATTCATCTTCATATCTTATCAGCCTAACGATAAGTCTGATAATTGCCCTTGCTGCAGTTTTATTTAGCAGTGTAGTCTTCTACAAGTTCATTGAAAAGCCTTTTATGAAACGAGATGGATTCAAAGAGTTCATCACAAGAATTAAGAAGCTTGGAAGAACAAAAAGAGCGGAGACTGCACTCTAAACAAAACAAAAATGAAACGACTATTTTTTCTTCAACTGGCACTTGTCATTCAACTGACGGCCGCGGCTCAAACGCAAAGAGAGCTGAGCAGACTAAGTGCTACAGACTTCGGTGAGATGACCATGGATAGAATAAAATCATTAGATGAGCTTATTCTTCTAGCATCTGGTAATTCATCATTGATTGACGCATTTAGCGCAACTCAAGATCGCACTAAACAAGAAATTGAAATTACTCGCAAAAAATGGTTGCAACATATAGCCCTTACGGCAGGTGTTAATTATGGCAATGCAGTCAATTTTGATCAGTTAAGTGACAATAGCATTAATGATACAAGGCTCACTTACTACACGAGTCAAAACACCTACTTCAACGTAGGTCTTAATATCAGACTTCCTTTCACCGAGGTGTCTTCTCGTAGAAATGAGATAAAGATCAAAGAATTAGAAATCAAACGAGTTGAATATTTAAAGGGAAATGAGATCGACCAAATTACTGAAAAGGTAATCAAGTGCTTTGGAGATCTTAAATACGCCCTTAAAACGATCGAGCTTAAATCTGAGGTGGTAGAAACCAATGATGTCGCTCTTGAAATTGCGGAGAGCTATTTCAAAGCAGGAAAGCTTCCTGTTGAACAATATAGAATGGCTGTAGACCAAAGCTTCACAGCCAAACTGGAACTAGAGAAGGCCAAGAATGATGCTTGGTATTCTTTTCGAACATTGAATGAATTAGTTGGACAATCAATTTTAAAGTAAGCGTCATGAATGTTCTAGAAATAGTAAGACTCCTCGTAAGATTTTTCTACTTGATCGCATTTACTGCGGTAGGTTTAGCTGCCCTGGTATTCTTGAGTACCAAAGACGGTAAAAAAGAATACGCGACTCATACATTACTTAACACAGGCCTGATCTCAGGATATAGTATTGAATCAAGTAGCTCAGCAAGAGTTGATTATGCAAAGACCAACAACGAATTGGAAAACCTGATCAACTTAGCCACAGCTTATGAGACTAATAAAGAGCTTTCTGCAAGGCTTATGGCTCACTTCTTACTTCTTCATAAAGAAGGTCAGTTGGGCATCCTTCCAGAGAATTACCCTGATTTTGAGGAGACCCTAGCAGATATCCCGATCGATTATGAAAAAGAAATTGATGAAGAAGGTATCTTCTACAAGATCATCCAAGCAAGAGATGAGAACAAGCACAACTCATTGTACAAGCTAACCAACTCGCCTAACCCATTCTTCGGTATCGAGCAATTGGAATCAATTCTGGTATTGAGAGAAGGCAATAGCGATATGATCAGAATGGAGTATACCTCTTTCGACCCGTACTTGAGCCAGGTGACTTTAGAGTTCTTAACTGAAATCTTCATGGCAAAGCAAAAGCTGATCAAAGAAGGACAGAGTGATTCAGTAATTGAATTCTTCAAAACACAAATGGATGAATCATCATACAAATTGAAAGCTCAAGAAGATGAACTTTTAAGATTTAGAGTAAACAACAAGATCATCAACTATTATGAGCAAACGAGATTTATCTCTGGAAACAAAGAAGAACTCGACAAGCAATACCAAAACGAGCTCAAAACTCTAGCTGGTGCTAAGTCTGCTATTGCCAGAATAGAAATGGAAATAAGCGACAAGCAATTACTACCTCAGATCCATGCGGAGTTAGCAGCTAAACGATCGGATATTGCCCATTATCAGAAACAATTAACAGCGCTTGAATTGATCCAAGATTCAGTTGAAACGCAAGCGCAGATCATTAAAAAATCTGAATTGCAATATCAGATCAACCAACTTGAAACTGAGATGAGTAATGATGCTAATAAACTGTTATTGGTTAATCAAACACCTGAAGGCATCGAAACAAAAGACATCCTTACTCAATGGTTGAATAACATCATTATCAAAGAAGAGTCAACGGCTAAGCTTGAGGTAATGGAAGTTCGCAAGAAAGAATACGAAAATATCTATAGCCAATTTGCCCCATTAGGCTCTACATTAAAGAGACTTGAAAGAGAAATTGATGTAGCTGAAAGAGCTTATTTGGAAAATCTACATAGTTATAACCAAGCAAGATTGCACAAATACAGTATGATGATGTCAAGTGATCTGAAAGTCATTGATGCACCTTACTACCCAATCAAACCTATGAAGTCTAAACGCATGATGATGGTCATCTTAGCCTTCTTGGTAGGTGCAATTCTTCCTACTGCTGTTGTGATCACGCTAGAGTTACTTGATAGCAATTTGAAGAACCCTGAAAATGCAAAAGAACAAACAGGGTTAAGTATTGGCGGCATAATGCCAAAGGTTCCTATGAAGAAAACCAATATTGATTTCAAAGCTCTGAATAGACAGGCAATGAACTTATTCATACAGCAATTAAGATCAGAAACGGCAGGGCTTTCCACTCCTAAGAATGTAGTGATCTTTAGTATGAACAATTCAGAAGGTAAAAGCTATTTGATCAATCAAATCAATGACTTTTATGGCAATGATGACAATACTGATGACCAAGAATTCTCTATCAGTGAGTTACCTGCGATACTTCATAACACGTACAAAGAACAAGAAGTGGCGGATGCAGACATCATAGTGCTTATAGCACGTGCTAACCGTAAATGGACAGAGTCTGACAAACATGCGCTAGAAGTTTTTGAGAAAACAGCTAACAAAAAGCCAATTCTATTCCTAAATGGAGTGACTACTGATGTAATGGAAGATGTGATCGGTGAAGTACCAAAACGCAGGTCTTGGTTACGCAGAAAGATTAAGCAAATGGTTGCTGGAGGTATCAATGCTAAAGCCACTATTTAATGAAGAACGAAAAGACCATCATATGCCACAGTTTTCCTGCCTGGGATACGCCTTACGTCAAGTCAACTGTAGAGCTAATGACCAGGTTAACGGGTGAATTCCGAGTGATCTTTGTTGACTACCATTATACTTTGAAAGATCTGTTCAACAATCCGTATGCACCTAAAAAGCAAATTAGAGGTCTTCGCTCAAGATGGAGAAAGGTAGCAATGCCACAAGGCGATATTGAAATATTCAATACCACGCCTATCCTACCTATTAATTGGATAAAGAACAAAACGCTATTCAAATGGATGGCAAAACTGAATGGTCTGATTTTAAAAAGACAGATTAAAAGGTTGGTAAAAAAAAATCAATTAGAAAATTCTATTTTGGTCAACGCATTTAACCCAATATATGGGACAGAAACGCTAAGTGCATGGCAAAGCAGAAAGAGCTTTTATTACTGTTATGATGAGATTTCTGGAACCGATTGGTCAGGAAAACACGGTACTGATTTTGAGAAGAAATTTCTTCAAATGGTAGATGAAGTTATTGTCACCAGTCCTAAACTTTTAAACACTAAATCAAAGTTTAATAATAATACAAAACTGGTTCCGAACGGAGTTAACTTAGACATCTTTCAGCCCAAAATTGGTACTCCTCATTCTGGCTCTATTGGTTATGTTGGAGCAATCGATAACCGAATAGATGTTGAACTGATAAATAAGCTAAGTGAAAAATTTCCAGAAAAGACATTCGATTTTTACGGACCTCTCAAATTAGATAAAGACATATTTACCTCACCCAATATCCAATTTCATGGCGCAATACCGCAAGAGCAGTTGCCCGAAAAGATTTCAAACATGGATGTTTGTTTGATTCCTTTCATTAAAAATGAGTTAACAAGCGCCATTTATCCTTTGAAAGCCAATGAGTATCTCGCAATGGGTAAACCTGTTGTTGCTACAAATTTCGCAGATCTTTCAGATTTTGAGAATATCATCAAAATAGCGAAAGATCACTTAGCTTTTGAAGAGGCAGTAGAAGCTTCTTTGACCATTCAAGAGCTCGGTGTTCAGCATGATCGTACTTCTTTTGCTCAGCAAAATTCTTGGGAAAATAGAGCGAGCAGTTTTGCAAGTCATTTAGTTGCATAACCGTACTTCTCTCTTACTTATCGAAAGTTAATAGCCATTCGTCTAATGACTAAAAATGCGCTGACACACCTGTGTATTTTTGATTAGATAAAATGCATGACGCTAACCCCATATTAGAAAAACCGCAAGGTTCAGAGAAAGTAAGGTCGGTTATTGGCTTTGCTCTGGTAGTAGCTGTACTAGGAATTGGCGTGTTTCTGTTCAAATTCTTGGGCATCTTAGCTGGTTTTGCCCTTTTAGGCTTGCCAATAGGTTTGTTGGTGCTAGGGGTACTCTGGAATAAACCCAAGTATGGGGTTTGGGGCACCATTATCATGGGCTTCTTTGCCGCAGGTGTGGCTCGATATGTATCCGGACCGTGGGGCTTATCCATTGATATCATGTTAGCGTTAAGTTGGCTCTCAGTTATCCTTAACAAGCAGATAAAAGTAGACTGGAAGCATGCAAAACACGATATGGTGACTGTTTCGCTGCTTTGGTTTGGCTTTATCGTATTAGAAATTGTTAATCCTGCTGGTAACGGACCAATTGCTTGGTTTTATGCCATGAGAGGAATAGGCTTTTACCAGGCACTAACAGTGCCTTTAATATTCCTTCTTTTTAGAGAAGAAAAAGACCTACAAGTATTTCTAAACATGATCATTTGGTTCTCATTAATAGGAACCATATGGGGCTTTAAACAGCAACTTTTAGGCGTTGATTCAGCCGAGCATCACTGGCTCTATGCTGAAAATCACCATGAAGAACATATTCTGCATGGCGTACTCAGGGTCTTTTCGTTCTACTCAGATGCAGGGTCATTTGGTTCATCACAAGCCATGATGTCTTTAATGTGTGGTATTCTCTTTATGGGGCCGTTCAAAATGAAAAAGAAATTTCAGTACCTTATTTACGCAGTCATATTTCTTCTCGGTTTTGCTATTTCAGGTACAAGAGGAGCGCTAGCTGTGCCTTTTGGCGGAGGTATTGCCTACTTGATCTTAATTAAGAACTTCAAAGTATTGGCCGGTGGCGTTAGTGCCATGGTTATTGTATTCGTCATTTTGAAGTACACCTTCCTATTTCAAGGGGTAGAGCAAGTAAGACGTATGAGAACAGCACTTGACCCCAATAATAAATCACTAAGCGTAAGACATGATAATCAAAAGATCTTTGCCCGATATATTGCAAACAAACCTTTTGGTGGTGGTATCGGCACCGCTGGTTTTTGGGGGGCAAGATTCAACCCAGACTCTCTTATGGCAAATACAGCTACAGATAGCTGGTATACTAAAATTTGGGCTGAAACCGGTATGATCGGTTTCATACTTCACATTTCAATTCTCGGTTTCATACTAGGCAAAGCTGGTCATAAAGTAATGACAATGCGAGGCAAAAAGAATCGAAGCTATGCCATGGCGCTTTATGCCATGTTTGCTGGTGCCCTTTTAGCGAGTTATGGCAATCAAGTACTAATCCAAATGCCAACGGGTATACTTATGAATTTCGTATTACCCTTTATATTCCTCATTGATATTCGCGACAAAAAGGAGCATTTAGAGACAGTAAAGAAAGAAAAACAGCTTATCGATTAAATCTGTCATTCATCGTCAGGTCAGTCCAGTTCAACTCATTTCTCAAAAATTCGACAATCAAAAGATGACATTTATATCATAACAAAAAGGTTATGATAGTTCTACAAATAATTCTCGCAACAATTCTCGCTTACCTAACCCTGTCTGGGTTATACCAAGCTGTACTTGCGCTTGCTTCTGGCATTCGACTAAAGGCTCAAGATGTACAAAAGGAAAAGTACAACCGCTTTCTAGTTTTGGTTCCGGCTTATAAATGTGACGAAGTGATTCTGCAAAGTGTAAAAAAGAACATGGGGATGAAATATCTCTATCCTAAAACTCATTTTGACATTACCGTTATTGCTGATCAAATTGAATCTTCTACTAAAGAAAAATTAGAAGAACTAGGTGCTCGTGTGCACTCAGTTTCTTTTGAAAAAAGCACAAAAGCGAAATCTCTTCAAAGCGCGATAACGGCTAATGAAGAACAATACGATGCAGTAGTTGTGCTTGATGCTGATAATATCGCTGGAATTAATTTCCTCAACAAAGCTAACCATGCTTTAAACAGTGGTCAAAAGATCATTCAGGGCAATCGAAAAGCTGCCAATAAAAACAGTGCATTCGCCTTGTTAGACGGACTTTCAGAAGCTGCCAATACTAAGATGCTGTGCCAAGGCGCGAATGCCCTTGGACTTTCTTCAAAGTTGTCTGGATCTGCAATGGTTTTCGAATATGAACTCTTCGCTGAGGCTATCATGAAGATGGAAGCCATTGGCGGTTTTGATAAAGAACTTGAACTCTACTTCACGAGGCAGGGTGATTACATTCATTATGCCAATGAGCTAGTTGTACTTGATGAGAAAATTTCTGATTCAGGTGCCTTTGCCAAGCAAAGAGGTCGTTGGCTGCAAGCACAATACAACTTCTTTAAAGTTTCTCTTGTACCCGCTTGTCAAGAGTTGTTCAAAGGGAATAAAGATTATTTCCACAAAACTATGCAACTGGCTTTACCTCCAAGAGCGTTAAGTCCTTTTGTACTAGTTGCAGCTTCTGCTATTGCATTTTTAGCTGGTCTACAAGCTTTGGCTCTAATAGGTCTATTAGGATTTATGCTCACTATTGGTTCTTACCTACTGGTTCTCAATATAGATGATCTATTTACCAATGCTATAAAGATAGCAAGTGCTTTACCGGCTCTTTCCATATCAGTGATCAAGTCTTTGGCCATAATGAAAAGAGCGAAGACCGAATTCATTCACACAGAACATAAAGTAGCTATATCATGATGCTGTTTGAAGGAATGCCGTGGCCATTGGTCATACCCTTAGGCATAATCGCATTGACTTATGCGGTGATCACATCGAAAAAAGAAGAAAAAGCATTTCAAAAAGAACTCGATAAACTAAACAGAGATGAAGAATAAGCTAAACATATTGATGATCTGCAAAACGCTCCCTTGGCAATTTAAAGGAGGGATTCAGACACATACTTGGCAGCTTGCACAAGAGCTCAAAAGCTTAGGGCACAATGTAAGTCTACTAACAAGCGGAAGCTTCAGAAACCCTGAATCTAGCTACTTTAAAGAGGGTATTCAGATCATTCAGATACCTTACATTCCTGGAAGAAGGTTGAAATTATTTAGCATTGCAGCAGAAGAATTAGCGTTCAACTGGTCCGTAAAAGAATGGGTAAAAGACAATCATCAAACATTTGATATTGTTCATACTCAAGGTCGATCGGGTTATTTACTCTACATGATTCCTGGAGTTTATAAGAAGCTTTTAAACACTGTACATGGCCTAATAGATATAGAAAGCAAGAATTTCTCTTTCTGGAATATCAACAAAAGAACTCATGCCATGATGGCTAAATTCTTTGAGAGGAGATTGCTTAAAAAGACTAGCCGAATCATTACAGTAAGTGATACGCTTAAGAAAGATTTAAAGAGACTGCGTTCGTCAAACGCCATTTCTCAAGTAATACCTAATGGAATCCCCGTAAAAGATGAACCATTAATGATCGGTAGAAAGCCATCAAGGTTCTTATTCATTGGAAGACTACACCCAATGAAAGGCATTAAGGAATTGGTCTCTCAAATGGAAAATGCATCTCCGGAGATCAAGCTCGATATAGTAGGCGGTGGTGAATTAAAACCAGCAATCGTCAAACTTATAGAGAAAAAAGGGTTGAAAGATCGAGTAAGGCTCTTGGGCGAAAAGTCATCAGCTGAGATAGAAATGCTTATCCCGAGATACAAAGCTTTGGTCGTGCCGAGTTTCTATGAAACTCAAGGCATTGTAATCCTTGAAGCGAATGTAAAAGCGGTACCTGTGATCGCATCTGATATTCCAGCAATTAGAGAATCTGTTACTCATGGTGAAAATGGCCTATTGTGTGACCCTAAGAATCCACAAGAGTTTATTGATGCAATGGAATTCATGGCCAAAGAAGACCTGGAAGCACAATGCATGGGGATTAGAGGGCGCAAAATGGTTCAAGCGACCTACGACTGGAAGATCTTGGCCAAAACGGTAGAGCATTTATACTTCAAAATGGCTAGTTAATGAAAAGGCTACTCCTCAATAAAAACATGCAGCATATTGCCGCTTCTTTTGGAGGGCAGATTGCTTTCCTTTTGACCAACTTTATCCTTTTTCTATATCTGATCAAAGGGTTTAGTACTTCCGAATATGGAGCTTGGGCAATATACATTACGCTAATTTCCATTGCAGATGGCATTAGACAAGGATTTGTTCAAAATGGTTTTATCTCATTTTTCATCAGAGACAACCACAGCAAGTCTTTGACCTGGTCGGCTTTCAGCTTGAATACAATGCTAATTGTGTTCCTTTCAATTATCGGAGTAGTTACTACAGCAATGTGGTCAGGGCTTACACAGGAAACAGAGCTTCTTTTAAAGCAGTCATGGAAAACATTGATTTCAATTGGATTGCTTCAGTTTTTCAACTCTTATTACCAAGCGCACAAGAACCAAGTACTCTACCTCATTAACAACATTATTTACTTATCGGCATTTATCATTGTCATCACTTTCTGGGGATTGACAAGTACAATTGGCTTACAAGATGTACAGACTATTCAGGTACTAACCATTATCCCTTCATTCATATTCTTTTTAATCAAAGCAGGAAAACCAAGTCTTCCTCAATGGAAAGAGGCAAGGGAACTTATGGCCTTCGGAAAGTATGCAGCAGGTACCAACCTGAGCTCTCTCCTATTCCACAAAGTGGACATCCTCATGATCGGTTACTTTTTAAACCCTAGTGCCGTTGCAGTTTACCACTTAACCATGAAAGTTTTAGCCTATGCTGAATTACCTATGCAAGCATTGTCTCAATTCATTTATCCTAAAATGGTGGACAGTCTTCACGCAAATGGTGTCAGTCATCTAAATAAAATCTACAGTCGATCAATATTGATGTTATTGGTATTTGTAATACCAGTAAGCTTGATTTTGATATTATTTAACCGACAAATTATACTATTACTCTCTACCGCAGAGTATTTACAAGCAAGTGAACTGATCATCATGTTTGCCATGGTGATGATGATTAAACCATGGGGTAGAATCTTTGGCCTGTCATTAGATGCAATAGGAAAGCCAAGAGTAAACTTTCTTATGCTTTTATTCAGCTTGGCTGTAAATGTCACGCTCAACCTAATACTTATCCCTAAATATGGCCTCTATGGTGGCGCACTTGCAACAACAATTAGCATCACTTCGACCATAACCATTGGACAGATTCTGTTGGCTAAAACACAGCATTTCAATCCTTTAAAAGAGACAATACACTTTGTAAGAAAAATAAAAAAACAAGATTTATCATGGACTTAACTTTCGGGCAAGCTCAAGTATATACGAGTGAAAAGATGAAGGGTAACCCCTTGGCTGCAAAGCTATTCAACAAAGTTTTTGGTTATACCAATATCGGTAATTATGCGCGTTTCACTGTATGGAAAAAAATGGTGCAAATGCTACCATTAAGTCGAAATGCCAAAATTTTAGATCTAGGAACAGGTTATGGTGAGTATGCAATTAGTATGGCTACAGCCTGCCCAACAAGCCAAGTACACGCACTAGACATTGACCAAGAAAGAGTAAAAGCAGTTCGTGAAGCAGTGAAGCTTTACGGAGTAGAAAACATTACTGTTCATGGAGACTACATTGAAAACATTGAAGAGGACAATTTCGATTTCATCTTTTCAATTGATGTTTTCGAGCATATCGCTCCAGAGCAAATGCCTTTTAAAACGGCTTATAACAAACTATCTGAAGGCGGCTTCTTCATGGTCAAAATTCCAAATATCGAACAGAAGACAATTTTCCCAGAAAAGCATTTTGAAGAGCATCATGATTGGCTCGAAGACGAACACATAGGACAAGTATATGATCTCGATGGATTGAAGGAGAGATTTGAAAATGAAGGGTTTGAGATCATATATGCCTCCTATTCAGATGGCTGGTTATCAAGATTAGCTTGGGAATTGAACTATTTAGCTAAAAAGCTAAGTACAATAACACATGTAATGAGTTTACCCCTCGCAAAAGGACTAATCCATTTAGACCGACTATTACATAAGAACAAGTGGGGTAATGCAATTCAAGTAATCGGTAAAAAAATATCGCAATGAAGTATCCTAAAGTCTCAATCGTAACTGTAAACTATAAACAACCTCTAGTAACTTGTGAACTTCTAGACAGTATCGATTTATTGAACTATCCCAACCTAGAGACAATCATAGTTGACAATGCACAAAGCTATGACGACAGTCCTCTTTATCGCTATCATCTGCCAGGTGTGAAAGTGATCAATTGCGAAGAAAACCTAGGCTTTGCTGGCGGGAATAACAGAGGCATACAAGAGGCAACGGGTGATTACGTGCTCTTATTGAACAATGATACTGAAATTCAAAACGGACTTATAGAGCAGCTTTTAGATGTCTTCGAATCTGAAGATAATATTGGTGCGGTGAGTCCTATATTAAAGTATTTCGAACAACCAGAAAGGATTCAATATGCTGGATTTACTGAGATTAATTCCGTTACAGGTCGAAACCAATTAATCCAGCAAAAGCCAACAAAGAAATTAACTGACTCTCCATATTTCCATGGCGCTGCAGTAATGATCCCAAAACATGTCATTGATGATTGCGGATTAATGCCCGAGGAATATTTCCTTTATTATGAAGAACTCGAGTGGTCTAGAATTATAAGTCAAAAAGGATACAAGATCAAAGTATTAAATAGCGCAGAGGTTCTCCATAAAGAGTCAATTACAACAGGTAAAAACAGCCCTCTTAAAGTTTATTATCAAAACAGAAACAGGGTTCACTACATGCGTAGAGGGTCTAAGTTCGCATTTTTCCTGGCGTTCTTTTTGCTATTCAGCTTACCAAAAAACGTTGTGAATCATATGCTAAAGCTAGAATGGAAACATGTTAAAGCCCATTTTACAGCTTTTAATCATTCAATCATTTCACCAAGATTTGGCCAGCAATCATTCTAGCCACTCATCTGGGATTGTTGTCAATGAACGATGGTAATTGACAGGTCGTCTAAAAGACAATACCTCAGCAAGTCAATTAATGATATTTAAAGAAAAAAGACCATGCAACTCATTTTCTGGATATCAATAGCCATTATTATCTATACCTACTTAGGCTATGGAATAGTGATCTCGGTTCTCGCAAAACTAAAAACTACTCCAGCGGAACAAACCGAAAGTACTGAGCTTCCTTCTGTTACTTTGTTAGTAGCAGCTTACAATGAAGAAGATATCATTGAGGAGAAGATTCAGAATTCATTGATGCTTTCTTACCCTAAAGACAAATTGAAAATTGCATTTGTGACAGATGGGTCAAATGATCAAACTGTTGATATTATCAAAAAATATCCAGAACTGACATTATATCATTCTTCAAAAAGAGCGGGCAAAATTGCTGCTGTGAATAGAGTGATGAAGTTGATTGATACACCAATTACAGTCTTCTCTGATGCCAATGTGATGATCAATGAAGAAGGTCTCGAACGCCTAGTTGGAAAGTTTAGTAATGAGAGTACCGGTGCAGTCTCAGGTGAGAAAGTAGTAATTTCTTCTGCATCAGATGGTGCTAGTTCCTCAGGCGAAGGCTTTTACTGGAAATACGAAAGTTATTTAAAGAAGTGTGATGCAAAATGGAATAGTCTGGTAGGTTCTGCTGGTGAGTTCTTTGGTATAAGAACAGATCTTTTTGAAACTGTTGATGAAAATACCCTGATTGAAGACTTTGTGATGACTATGCAACTTGCATCAAAAGGATATAAAATTGACTATGCTCATGATGCAATTGCCGCAGAGACTGGTTCACTGAATATACAGGAGGAAACAAAGAGAAAGGTGCGAATCAGTGCGGGGGGTATTCAAGCAGTATTAAAACTGACTCACCTTCTTAACCCTTTCATATACGGAAAGCTGAGCTTTCAGTACATTTCGCACCGCGTATTGCGCTGGACACTTATACCACTTGCAATCATGACGGCCTTCATTACAAACCTATTCTTGATTGATCATTCTAGTCTTTTAATGTTCCTGTTTGTGGCCCAAATGCATTTTTACGCACTCGCATTATTAGGTTATGCTATTAGAGATAAAAAGACTAAAATCAAATTAGCATACATCCCCTACTACTTCCTCTACATGCATTATTGCGTAGTATTGGGCTGGTTCAAATACTTTAGAGGCCAACAAAAGGTAACTTGGGAGAAAGCTAAAAGAGCTACGATCTCCGAGCCTACAGTAAGTTAAGACGCTTGACGAGGGCTTCTTTATTCGCCCTAGAAATTGGGATCACTTTATTCTCGATAAGCAGATTGGATTCTTCAATATCAACGATCTCCGCTAAGTTCACCACAAAAGAACGGTGGACCTTCGCAAATTGATAGTCTTCAAGCCTTTCGGCTACTCGCTTCATAGTTGTATGAACGATTAAGCCTTTTTCTCTTGTTTTAAACAAAGCATAATCACCCTTAGCTTCAACATAAAGAATGTCCTCAATTTTTACTTTGACTAGTTTATAATCAACTTTAAGGAAAAGGTTCTGGTCGATGATCTTCGACATCCCTTCAGCTTTGGACTCGGCATCCTTTAAGCGTTCGAATGCGGCCATTGCTACTTCTATTGCCGCATTAATGTCTTTTACTCCATAGGGTTTTACCAGGTAACCAAATGGGCCTTTTTCTCTTGCTCTTTTTACTGTTGTATCATCAGCAAAAGCCGTTGTAAAAATGAAGGGGATTTCAAATTGTTGATTAATGAGCTCGGATAGGTCGACACCATCGATATCGCCTCCTATCTGAATATCAAGGAGAGCTATTTCTGGTTTAGTTTCATTACATATACTGATTGCATCATCAGCGTTTTCAGCGACCCCAACCACTTCATGATCAAGCATTTGCAGGATATCACAAAGACTCTCAGAGATCATAGGATCATCTTCAACGACAAGAACTTTTAATTTGCTCATGTCTGAAAATAAGAAAAGCTTGTATATAAAATGTAATTACGGATTAATTATATGGAATATCGAGTATGAATTCCGTTCCTTGATCCTTCTCGCTTTTGAACTTAATGTCTCCGCCATGCATGAGTGTAAATTCACGAACAATAGACAAGCCTAAGCCAGAACCCTGAATATTTTTCACATTCGTAGCCCTGTAAAAGGACTCAAAAAGGCCTTTTTGGTCTTTTTTGGGTATACCTATGCCGTAATCTTTAACTCTGATCTGCATTGTATTCAATTCATTAAAATGGAGGTCGATCTTAGGGTTTGCGGCTCCCTCTGAATATTTGAATGCATTAGAGATTAAGTTGTTTAGAATATGATCAAAAAGACTTGGGTCGATTGTGACAGTGCGTGGGACACCCACAACAGACAATTCCATCTTTCTGCCATCTCCCCGGCTATCACTTAATTTATTTGCAATGGCTTTCGTATAGTCCACAAAGTCAACCTCTTCCATCTTCATGATCACTTTACCGGCATCAATTTTACCCAGCATTAGAATGTCATTCACGAGATCGGTAACTCTTTTAATCTCCGACTCCACTCGGTTGATATACTTGGAAAATGCTCCAGCATGCTCCGGAAGAGTACTTTCCAGCCTATAATTGATCAAATCCATATTCTGTTTGATCGTAGTCAATGGCGTTCTAAACTCATGAGAAGTCATTGATACAAAGCGAGATTTCAACTCGTTTAGCTCTTTCTCCTTTTGTAAGGCTTTCTCCATTTCTTCCTGTACCTTTTTTTGGACAGTTATGTCACTGACAAAAGCTGTAAAAGAATGAACGCCTTTCATGACCACAGGAATAATAGCTAATTCAATCGGAAACTCTTCACCATTCTTTCTCAAGGCAGATATTTCAATCTTTTGGTTTAGAACTGGACCCTCACCAGTTTTCATGTAATGGCCCATTCCTTTGACATGCTGATCTCTAAAACCATGAGGTATAATCGTCTCTTGAAGAGTTTTACCGATAATCTCTTCTGCTTCAAAACCGAAAATTGACTCCGCCTGCTTATTCCATTCAGTAATGACACCTCTATCATCAATTGATATTACCCCATCAATGGCAGAATGAAGGATATTTCTCATCTTCAGCTCTGAATCTCTTAACTCTTCTTCTGCTCCTAACTGACGTTTTTTAGCAATAGCATGTTTGATTCTGTTAGCCGCTAAATTGGCAATGGTTTGTAAGGTGGTTAAGTGCGTACTTGTAAAGAAATTCTTTCGAGGGTGCTCACTATCAATTATGCCTATGACTTTACCGTCAGCAATTATTGGAACCGTTATTTCGCTTAGCCTAGCTTCATCATCCTCAATATATCGATTATCTTTGGTTGTGTCGCCTACAATTTCAGCTTTTCCAGTTTGAGCAACCGTACCAACTATTCCATGTCCAAACTCAATAGAGATAGGATTGATGATTGTTCTATCCTTATCTTTTTTAGGTCCATAGGCAGCGACCTGCTCTAAACAATTCTCTTCTTCATTTAAGATGTAAATAACACAATCCTCATAACCAAAACGATCAATCACATTTTCAGCGATTTCCCATGATATGCTTTCGATTGATTCATTTTCCAAAAGCTTAGTAACGAACTCATTTATTGCTGTTAAATAAGACTCTTTTAATTGCAACTCGTGATTTTGATTGGTAAGCTTTTGACGCTCACCCTCAAGCATTTCAAGCGTCTCTTTCTGAGAAATTGTATAGCCAATCCACTTGGACAATAACTCAATGAATTCAAGATCATATTGATCAAATAATTCTTCCCTTTTATTTGGAGAAGAAAAATTAATGGTTCCTCGCAATTCACCTTGTACGAAATATGAAGAGCCGATGTATGATTCTAATCCGAATGCTTTAAAACACTTATGATTGGAGTATTTGGACTGACTGAATTCTGAAACAGCAAAGTGCGCATCTGAATGAAGTACGATGTCACAGTAAGTAGATCCTAAATCAAAGGTTTGACCAGCTTCTAGCTCAACATTATTGTCACTGTAAATGTCTAAGACTTCATAAACCTCACCTTCGATTTTACTCAAAATACCTAATGGCAGTTCTAAGTATTGCGAAGCAATTTTTAATCCCTCCTTAAGTTGATCATCGAATGAAAGTGCAGTATTTGAAGAAATCTCATTAATTGACTCAATACCAAGTTTGTATTTATTCAGTTTGGCTTTTGTAGCTAAGAGTTCATCCTCGTTATGTTTTCGCTCCGTAATATCAACATGAATTCCAATGGAACCAGTAATGTTACCGTGCAAATCATACTTTGGCGCTCCACTAATTAATGCCCATTTGGTTTCGCCTTTTACTTTACTTTTAATGGGAAGCTCATAAGCAGAGGCTATTCCACTCTCCCTTTTATTATGCTCTTTTTTAATTTGACTCAATGCTTCTTCATCGAGCAAAAGTTCTTCCGCATTCTGGCCAATGAGCTCACCTTTAGAGTAACCAGTAACCTCAAACATGGCATCGTTGGCGAAAATAACATTACCATCTAGGTCTACTTCCATCAATCCAAATTGAAGGTTTTGAATTATGCTTCGATACTTCTCTTCTGACAGTTTGAGTGCACTTTGAGCCTCGTGTCTTGAAGTGATATTTCTGGCTACAGCCATAATTCCTATAATTCCCGAAGAGGTTTCTAGGAGTTGTACATTCTGACCAACCCAAAATTCATCACCATTCTTCTTGATTACTGGAAATTCTAAATAGGTCGCCTTTAAAGATTCTTGAAATTGATTTTGATAAAAGAGGCTAACTCGTTCTCTCCAATCTGGTCTAATAAGTTTCAAATAACTTTCACCTAGCAATTCATCCTTGGAGTAGCCAGTAAGTTCAGTTGATCGAGGGTTAACATAGCTGAATTGGCCAGAAACATTGGTTTCATAAATAATATCATTTGCTGACTCTACTAGAAGTCTGTACTTATCGAGATCCTCTTTCAATGGATTTAATACCTTGGGTTCAAACTCAATATGGTAATAATCATTCGAAGGTTCAATAGTAATATTGAGCTTCCAGTTATCAAGGCTTTGATTTATAGCCTTTCCATTGAGCGTGCGTTTCTCCTCAATAAGGTCAATGATATCCTCAGATACAACTCTCCCCTTCTGAATTTGATACTTATTGATCAATTCATTGGGTAAGAATTTTCTCTCTAAAATCTTGAAATTACGCCCCAGTTTAAGCGATGGATTAACCATTTCCGTCTACTTTGTCGCAAGTAGCCATGGAATAGATGGTTTGTCAGATTTTTTCGATAACTGACGGATTTTTTCGATGAATGAATTTTTGAGACAAAAAGTACTAGGCTTTATTGAACATTTTGAGCAATGGCTCAACGTCCTCAGGTGAATCAATGCCGTAAGAAGGGTGATCAGTAAAACCAACCTTGATCTTGTAACCGTTCGAAAGCCATCGAAGTTGTTCTAAGGATTCAGATTTCTCCAATTGACTGGCAGGCAGCTTCACAAGCTCTTGAAGCACCTCTGCCTCATAACCATAAATGCCAATATGAATATAATGCTGACCTTGTTCATGCCATATTTTAGGATCTAGGTTTCTCAAGTGAGGAATAGGCTCCCTGCTAAAATATAGTGCCTCATTGCTATCATTGAAGGTGACTTTAGCTGAATTATTACTAAACAAGTGAAACTCAGAATCGCACACTCTAGCCAAAGTGGCTAACTGGTTTTTCCCGTCTAGAAGATTGGCTAAGGTATCTATTTGAGAAGGATGAATGAAGGGTTCATCTCCTTGAATGTTTATCGCATAGTCATAATTGGAACCAATGTTTCGCATCACTTCGGCACTTCTTTCTGTACCGGTTTCGTGAAGTTGAGATGTCATCACGGCTTTGCCACCAAAAGATTCCACGTGATCTAAAATTCTCTGATCATCGGTTGCGACTACGACCTCTGCCAGTGATTGAGCTTTTTCACATTGTTCATAAACTCTCTGAATCATAGACTTGCCAGCCAAATCAATCAGCGGTTTACCAGGTAAGCGTGTCGAAGCGTAGCGTGAAGGTATAATTCCTAAAATATTCACTAAACTATCATTAAATACTTATCGCAAAGTAAAAACTTGTCTGTTCAATCGATCACAGTTTAGAAAATTTCTTTTAGGACCTCCTCTTTCATGATGTTATTCTTAAATCGACATTTCATTATTCAAAGATCTCTACAGATAAGCCTAGACTTATTCTTTGAAGAATTTAATGACCCTATTGTCATTAGCCGACTTAAGCTGGAGTAGATACATTCCCCTATTCAGAAAACTTAAATCTAACCTTTCAAGAGAGGGAAAGTGATTTTTATATATCAATACTCCTTCATATGTATATATGTTTACTATTATATTGTTTAATATATTTATATTTATATATTTATTTACATATGTATTTATGTATTTATTTATGTTATTTTCTACACTTGTAACCAAGTCTTGAGTAATCTCAAAGCATCTTTTTACATCTGTTTCAATACTTGAACCTTCAATTCTGTAGTAATTGCCTACAGTTAAATCTTGAAAAGTAATTTTTTCTCCTGATGGATAAACTACCGTTAGCTCAATCAAATCATCGTTTTTGGTTCCAAAGTGAACCCAATCAGAGTTCTCACCAGCCCAACTTGTACCACTCTCAACTTGTTTGAGCGAACTAAACTCCTCTCCATTTACTATCAATTTTGTACCAATCAAACTTTGACGATTCATAGCACTAATTTTAAAAGCAACCCAATTATTATCATTGGGCTCAAACTCAAAGACCTCCATCCTATCCAAAGCTCCCCTATTTGCTACTAGTAGTTCTTCACGTCCGTCATTATTTAAATCGGCTATAGCTGTTGCATAAGATGCCCTTTGTTCTAAATCAGAAATGGCTGAGGACTTATTGAAGAGTCCATTACCTTGGTTGACGTACAAAAGGTTATCGTAATCAGAGAAATAGCTATCATTGGCGACAAAAAGGTCAAGCAAAGCGTTGTTATCAAAATCGATCCAACTTGTCCCCCAGCCCATGCCATAGTCATCTACACTAGCCGCAGCACCAATCTCTTCAAATCCTTTACCTTCATTATTCTTAAATAACTGATTCTCGTAAAGATTGGTCAGGTATATATCTACCCAGCCATCATTATCAAAATCTCCTAGCGCAATGCCCATAGCATCAGTTTCTGTATAAATCCCCAATTCTTGAGACTCATCAGAAAAGTTGCCTAAGCCATCATTAACGTAGAAATGATTGCCCTCATAACCATCATGCGTCATGTACAGGTCTAAATCATTGTCTTGATCATAGTCAAACAAAACAGCACCCATAGTAAGCCTTTTACTGACCAAACCCAATTGACTTGTCATATCTTCAAAGCCTCCATTCTGATCGGAAAAAAGATATGTATTCTCACCGTCCAATCTAAAAATAAACAAGTCGGACCAACCGTCTCCGTTTACATCTCCCCACTGAGCAGAGGCGATAAAACCCTCTATCCCATATAGTTTCCCAGATACATCCGTGAAAGTGAGATCACCATTGTTTTGGTATAGTTTAGAATTACCTTCTTCCATACCGAGAAAAAAGTCTTGATCGCCATCTTGATCAAAATCCTCCCAGATGGTTAGCGCAGAGCGACCTACATCATCAACTCCAGCCGATTCAGCAATATTTGTGAAGGTGCCGTCTCCATTATTCAAATAGAATAAATTATCTCTTGTCCTTCTAGTAATGAACAAATCATCAAAGCCATCATTGTTGATGTCAATTACGGATATCCCTTGTGAAAAAGGCACATCAAGACCTAAGGCAGGCGCAACATCTCCCTTGATTTGACAAATAGCCTTTGAGGAGAATAATAATACAATAAGAGTGATTATTGTCTTGCCCATTGGGCGAATTTAACCCTACTCCTTCAAGCTAGAAAGTCCTTGATAAGTTAAATCCAAAATGAATATCGCCATCGAAGAAATCTCCTCTCGTCTCAGTGATAAAACCTTTTTCAATCATTGATCTTGAATTGCTAAAAGTCAACTGAAAAACATGCCCTCCAGTTTCTATTTCCAAGCCCACACCAAATGAGTCATAATAGTCATTTGATTCCTCTTTAGTAATTCTCCAATAATACTCCGAAATCAGGGCTAGCCTATTATTGAGTTTTAACCTACCGCCAAAGCCCAGTGCAAATATGTCGTTCTCCTGGTCGAACTCAACTCTATTTCTGTGTACGTAGGCAGGAATGAAAAGAACAGAAACCTTATCATTCAGTTTTCTCGCAATCAATAACTCATGCGAATAAGCCGTTTTCGAGGTAAAATCGTCATCAGCAAAATTAGGGTTATCCACCGTTCTTACAGCCATTGAGCTAAACCAAGATAGTGCAACGGGAGAATTAGGTCCTTGGTCAAGAAAGTTATATTTAAAAAAAACATCATAGGTCTTTTCAAATGAGCTACGGCCTACTCCCAAGGTAATTCTATCCGTAATCCCATATTCGAACGAGAACCTAATATTCGCAAAGTCTAAGCCAAATAGGTCATCAATACCTGTGTTGATTTCACCAAACCTGTGCATAATAATAAACTCAAACTCTCCTTGCTTTCGAGTTTTCGTTGTGTGACCATTGACTAGCCTTTGTCCTTTCCATATCGAAGTTACTGTTTCTTCTATAGGCTCTTGCTCCTCTTCAAGAATGGATAGTAGATCATCTTGTCCATTGGCATTAAAGAAGAGTACCAAAAGAATTGACGCATATATATATTTCACGCTCTTCATTCTTAACGATTATATGGGTCCAGAGAAAAGTCTGCGGTGACCAATATTTCTTCCGCTACATTATTTATCACCACATTTGGTATCTTGATTTTGTGATCCTCTACTTTCACTACAAATTCAAACCTTGTGTTGATTTTTCCCTCAGAAACGACTAACTCAACAGGCAGCTCCAATTTTTGCTTCTCTCCATGAATCGTTATCTCACCGATTACAGGTACTAAATAATTACCATCTTTCATTTGTTCTAGACCTTCTGGCACTTCAAATTTCCCTTTGTAAGTAGCTTTAGGGAATTTATCAGACTCCATATAGTTTTCATTGAAATGCTCTTCCATGAGCTTCTTTTCAAACTCAAATGATTTAATCAGCATATCCACAGCCACTTGGCCCTTCGCTAAATCAATAATGCATAGGGCTTTATTGGTAGTCGCTTCAATATTTTCCATCGGTGCTTCACTGAAAAATTTGACATTTCCTTCTCTTGTAAAATAACGTTGTGCCATCGCATTGTGGACAGACGCCAGTATAAACACTAACAGTACTATTCTTTTCATAATTATTCTTTTACTACAATACAATTGATCATCAACACATCTAACAAGAGACCTATACACTCGCCTCTTAACAATATTTGACCTTGACCCTCAGAAATAGATTGAAGTTCTTCCGCAGATTCCAATGATGCTTTTATCAAACCAAAACCCTCCGTAGAAAGTAAAACGACTGGTTTGTTCTCACTGCCCTCTTGAATAGAGTCTATAGTACCTGAAACCTCAATGACCTTATTCAGGTACATCTGATTGGCATTTTGTTCATCAGCGTCAAAGTCATTGTATAGTTTAACTGCCGAAACAGATAATTCCGCCTTTTGTCTATGCATAGAAGGCGAAGTTTTAATGAAGTTGTTATAGAGCCAAATACCTGTTATTCCAGCTGCAACAAGGGTAATTATCAGTAGAATCCTTTTTCCTCTCATGCTCTAATTGGTTTCGCCACCATCCTCAACCCAACATACAATAGCATCAATTTCAGCCTGAGTCAGACTTAGTCCACTTCCCGCTGGCGGCATTGTTCTTTGCTGTGACCTATTTCTGACACTGAATCTCGAAGAAGCTATTTGAGAAGCCGTTGAAAGATTTGGAGATTGGGATCCATCGTGGCAGCCAGAAGTAGCACAATTCGCTTGGATTATTGCATTGACTTCCGAGAATTGGATATTAGAGATCACTCTTATTTGAGATTCAAAGGCGCAGCCGGTATCATCAGTAACTGTAACCGTGTAAGAATCAGGGGCAAGACCATCAAAAACATTGGATGATTGACTTGAACCTCCATCGATACTGTAGGTATATGGTTCAACGCCTTGAGCAGCTGTGATGGTAATGCGGCCAGTATCAGTACCACAATCAGATTCTGAAATTGCAATTTCAGCGGTTACTCCATTAAGATTAGGAACCGTTATGCTCAATTCTGCTGTACAACCATTCGAATCCACTGCTTCGATTGTGTAACTACCAGCACTTAAGTTTTCAAAGACCCCGTCAGTCTGAGCTACCCCATTTATTGAGAAAGACACTTCTCCAATTGAATTTTGTGTACTTACAGCCAGACTTCCATCGGACTGACCACAATTCGAACCAGCGATTGACTCTTGTAGCAAAACAAAAGTACCATCACAGTTGTCATCGGGTGCAGGTTCTTTGATAGACTCACATGAAATAATGATGGCAGTAGCTGCGAAGAGAAGAAATGAGGCAAATTGTGTTTTGCCCGGTCTACTATGAATCATCTAGTTGGTGGTTGTTTGATTAATTAACAACAATTTAGTCAGAAGATTCCCTACCTAAAAATACAACAATTTTTAATCTGTATTATTCAATTCTCATGAACTAGAAGACATTTACAAAGAACAGCCAAGCCATCCATATAGAAGCTATTAACTTCAGAAGCGTACCAACTAAAAACCCAACAAAAGAGCCGAAAGCAGCCTTTAGTGCCACTTTATTCTCCACATTGCCATTGCTCATCTCTCCAAGAAATGCGCCAACAAAGGGTCCAATAATTATCCCTAAGGGAGGAAAAAATATAAGACCTAAAACAAGTCCGATCGTACTTCCCCACACACCTCTCTTTGTCCCACCAAATTTCTTGGTTCCATAAATCGGAACAATGTAATCCAGTGCAGTAACAGCGGCAGTGACTAAGCCCCAAGTCCAAAGTGTCTCTGATGAAAATGGGGCTTTTTCTGTCCATTGAAGAAACAGTAGCGCAATAAAACTAACAGGTGGCCCAGGTAAAATGGGTAAAAAGCAGCCAAGAATTCCAACTACAACAAAAATTACTCCCAGAATTATGAGTAGGATATCCATATAATAATTAACATTTGAGCATGAACATTCGCGCAGCCCTGCAAAGAGAACATTCAAAGGAAAATACGGAGAAAATAGTTGAGTATTTTAAGTCTGATGATGAAAGGTTATCAGAACTGATGGACATCTTTTTTAACGACTCATGGGAACTTGTACAACGCGCTGCTTGGGCAGTCGGGAAACTAGGGGAAAAAACAAACCTTTTAATTCCATATATAGATCAGATGGCGGCTAATATTCAAAAGCCGGGAGTGCATGATGCTATTATTCGTAATACAGTCCGAACCTGGCAGTTCATGAATATTCCAGACAAGCATTTAGGTCAAGTAGCGCAGCTTTGTTTTGATTACTTGGAAAAGCACGAAACCCCCATAGCAGTAAAGGTATTTTCCATGGTCGTACTTGAAAAAGTTGTAAAGCGTGAACCTGAACTAAAAAATGAACTTAAGTTCTTAATTGAGGAACAACTACCCTATGGCAGCGCAGCCTTTAAAAGCAGAGGCAAGAAAGTACTCGCCTCATTGGCTAAGTTATAGCCTTTCTCCTTTGTATTTGGCTTTTACTAGTGCAGGAAAATAGTTATTCAACTTTCTTACCTTATCTCTAGCAACGTTGATTATATACGGGTTACCTGGATTTAACTCGTAATAGTTTTGATGATAATCCTCCGCCATCCAGAATGTAGACAATGGCTCTACTTCAGTTACGATTTTTCCTTTGTATTTCTTTTCATTGAACTTGGCAATGGCCTTTTCGATACTTGCCTTTTGCTTGTCATTATGATAGTAGGCCGCTGATCGATATTGCTTACCTACATCATTACCCTGTCTATCAAGTTGCGTAGGGTCATGAGCTGCAGTAAAGAAGATATCAAGTATGGTTTCGAAACTTAGTACTTCTGGGTCGTAAATCACTTGTATGGCTTCGGCATGAGAAGTTTTACCATAACTCACCTGTCTGTAAGTGGGGTTGTCTTCGGCACCCCCAGTGTAACCAGAGTAAACATCAATTACTCCCTCTACTCTTTCATAAACTGCCTCGGTACACCAAAAACATCCACCAGCCAAAGTAGCGGTATCAGTTTTAACCTGCGCATGAAGGTTTAGACTTGCGCCAATGATAAAAACGAGGGTAATTAGCTTCTTCATAATTTTCATTTGCCAAGCAAACGCGATACTCAGAAAAAAGGTTTAATCTAATTATCCTTCAACTATGGATTTGAGGTCTGCTGGAGAATATTTAACAGACTTTAAGGTTTTGTTGTCACCTTTACGATAAACAAGGTAATGGCCATCAGATTCTTCGATGTAGCTCTCTGTACCATCTTTGTCGAGGTAATGTTGCTGTGTTGCCTCAGCCTCTTTTCTTGTTGCGCAAGTCTTGCTCATGTTTGAGCGTTGTACCTCATTGAACAATGCTTTGAACTTATCGCCCAAACCGAACTCCAGAATTGCACCAGAAAGTACGTATTGAATATCACATAAGGCATCTGCTACTTCAACGAGGTCATTATCGGCAATTGCTTCTTCTAATTCTTTCAATTCTTCTGCAATCAGTGCTACTCTTAGTTTACATCTATCCTCTGTAGGAATCTGAGGATCTTTTAAGATTGGGTGCTTAAAAGTTTTGTGAAACTCTGCTACGCTGTTGAGTGGTTTTGGTTCTTCCATAATTTTCAATAAAAAAGGCCTGATAAATCAGGCCAATGTTAAGTACATAATTGTTCTTCTGAAAATTAGTTATCGTCTTTTTTGAACTTAGGTGGTTCTTCGCCTTCAGGCACAAAAATGAGTGCTGCAGAATTTATACAATACCTCTTGCCAGTAGGATCAGGACCATCGTCAAATACATGGCCAAGATGAGAGCCACTTTTGCTGTCAACTACTTCCCATCTGATCATGCCATAAGAAGTATCTTTTACAAGTTTAACAGAACCTTCAATAGGTGCATAGAAACTTGGCCAGCCGGAATAAGAATTGTACTTGGTTTCACTTGAGAACACTGGCTGCATTGTTGCTGCAGAATAGTACGTTCCTTTTTTGTAGAACTTATTGTACTCACCAGTTCCTGCTCTCTCAGTACCCTGCTGTCTCAATATATAAAATTGTTCAGAAGTCAGTCTTTGCTTCCACTGTTCTTCTGTAAGTACAATCTCGTACTTCTCATCCTGATCTTGAGCTATCTTTTCTTGAGCTTGTGCGAAATTGGGTTGGGCATTACTTCTTAAGGCTAGTATACTGGTGACTAATACTACCAGTAAGCCAGATGTTAAAAGTATCTTTCCTTTCATGGTCAATTATTTTGTTGCTAACCACATCGTACGCAGAAAAGTTTACAGGGATGCCTGTTTCAATTCAATTGATTGCTGAATTTAGCTTTTTTAACAGTTAGCTGCTCTTCGGGCATCGGTTGGTTAGTAGTTATACCAATAAAATAGAGTTTAGGAAGCTTTACCTTTTTCCATGGACTGATAACCTTCAACGCCTTTAAAGATCTAATATCTTTGTTGAGCAGCTTCTTTAAAGCAAGACTTTTCAAATCAGAATAAGCAGTAACCGATATTCCATCTTCGCGCAGTACTCGTTTCAATTCATTGTAATAGTTCGTCTGGCCCACTTTTGTCAAAGTATTAGCAGGTGCAAAGTCGCACATCGTATCGACCACATCAGAGTCGAAAGATATGTATTCTCTATCTCCCAAAACAAGGACTATTGAATCAGGTAGGTCCATTTGAACCTGGTGTATTCTATCAAAATCAAAATCAATGTGATAATGAAATTCATAATTCAAGCCATAAGATAGGTTCAATAAGGCCCCACTACTTGAACTATTTGCAGTAACCAATACCTTACCTGATCTTTCAATTCTTTCTTTTGCTGATTTGATGAGATGATTGTCATCTGTTGATTCAACCTCCTCTTTCAACTCATTATCAAGTGAGTCAAAATTGTACTTAGTATTAAAATCCTCAATTGCTGAATCTGTGACTTTTAAAAAGGGGTTTTCTACTCTATTCTTTGGAACAATAGCCAACTCTTTTTTCATTAAAACTACACCATTGATTACAGGGTAAATGTATAGGCTATTAGAGCTTGTGTAAGCTTTTTGAAGTTGATGCCGAAAAGGAATACCTGAGTAGTGGAAGAATTCTCCCGCGAGGATTTTTTGATTTATTCTATCCAGTCCTTCATTCTCTAAAAGCACAAGTTTCTTTTTGGTAAAAGGGCAAAGTAAAAAGTTAGTCAGTGATTGTGGCAATTCTATTATTGTTTTGATAGTATAACTACCAATACAACCGCCATTACCCTACCATGAAATTCAAATTATTTGGAGGACAAAAAAAAACCGAATGAGGCCGAATTAGCCATATCCAGTTTATTCCTTTTCCAATTGAAAGTAGAATTCCAATTAATCGATCACGATCTTTTTGTGACCAGCCATTAAATTACTTGAGTACATCAATTCAGAACTTACTTCGTTCAATGTAGTCGCATACTTCTTCAAACGAAGTGTCGTCTTTGCTGAACGCTCTTGAATTTTCTCAGCACTGTACTTTAATAGCTTTCCTCCTAATTCTTTTGTTCGTTTCATGTTTCCAGCTTTACACTATTTATTAATCGATTTTTGGACCAGATTGTTGCAAATAGTGACTTCTATTTAGTTGATGTTTAAGTTAAGTATTTATTAGACAATTAAGCAATACCGTTCCCTAGGTAAAATTCAATTTAATTCGAGAATGTTTCTCTTTTCTTTAAACTGATTTATGATTCTTTGCGCATCTGGGCTATCAGGATAAGACTGGATCTTCTCTTTCACATCGTCCAAGCCAATAATTTGCTCTTCATGTGAGACAAAACAGAACCCTTTATATAAACCATCCTCAACTAAAACCAAACTTTGTTCTTGATGAACTCTTCCTTTTCCTTCTATGACAAAAGTCTCTGCTACTTCTTTAAAAGACTTCAATGCCATGTTAAATCTTTCGTTTATGATCTCACTTGACTCTGGCTTAAAAGAATAGCCGAAGTATTTCATAGCATCTGCGGGTAAACTACAAAGCTCTGGATCTAACTCATACGTCTTGACGAGTTCTATTAAAGCGTTACGTGCTCTATCAAATGAAGTATAACTATGCACGGGCTGAAGGCCTTTTTGAATTTTACCCACAGACAAGCGGTGATTTCCCAAGCCATCCTGATAATGAAAAATACCGTACTGTCTTCGCGGATATTTCAAGGCTTTATTGAATGGTGGGAACAGCCTTTTGATCTCAAAAGCTTCAAACAAAAACGCGATCATTTCATCTCCGCAAAGCTCATAACTAATATCATAAATCTGGTCTTTGAGCCCTTGCTTGTAGATGACATCAGTGCTTGAAAAATGCCCTCTAATTCTCTTTTTGATGTCGTTTGCCTTACCTACATAAAGCACTTTCCCTTTTTCATCATGGAAATAATAAACACCAGTTTCTGGAGGAAGTGACTCAAAAGTTGCCTTGGGCAAATTCGGAGGAAGGTCAGCTTCCTTAGAGTTTCTTTTGAGAAAATACTCGATTTGACCTTCATCATTCTCAATCAACATTCCCATTAAAATGGCTGTTGCCCTGGCATCACCCATTGCCCTGTGTCGCGCTTGATTTTCAATACCAAAATGCTCACATAACCTTCCTAGACTATATGACTTTAAACCTGGAAATATCTTCCGACTTAATCTTACTGTACAAAGCTTCTTGTGATTGAATTCTGCCCCGAGGTCTTGAAACTCTTTTTTCAAGAAAGAGTAATCGAAATTAACATTGTGAGCAACAAAAATATTGCCTTCTAACAACAAATGAAGATCCCTAGCTACTTCGAAGAACTTAGGCGCATCTACCACCATCTCATTCGATATTCCTGTTAAGGTGGTTATTCCTGGTGGAATTCCCTGCTCAGGGTTGATTAGCGTCTGATACTCATCAACCACGCGTTTGCCATCATGAATTAAGACGGCAACTTCAGTGATCTTGCCATAATTAGCAGAACTTCCAGTGGTCTCTATATCAACTATTGCGTACACGAATTGAAATTAATTAAGTCTTTGTATTTTGGATAACGATGAACGAAAAATGGGTCAAAAAATCTCACGGTGAATTGGTAAAATTCGAATCGGAAAAATTGCGAAGAAGCCTTTTCCGTTCTGGAGCGAATGACGAGTTGATAACACAGATTATACAAGAAGTGTTAGCTGCAACGGAAGATGTAACCACAACAAAAAAAATATACCATAAGGCCTATGCCATATTGAAGCGTTCTTCGAATAAGCTGGCAGGTAAATACAGACTCAAAAACGCCATTTTACAATTGGGTCCCTCGGGTTATCCATTAGAACATTACGTAGGTCACCTTATTGCTTATCAGGGTTTCGAAAGACAAGTAGGTATAATGATGGAGGGCAAATGCCTGACACATGAAGTGGATGTTTACGGCATCAAGGAAGACAGAGAAGTTGTGATTGAGTGTAAACATCACAGTCAACCGGGTTACAAGTCTGATGTTAAAGTAGCCATGTATGTTCATTCGCGCTACAGAGACATTATTCATGGAGAATCTTTTCTCGCCCGAAAGGATAATTTCAAATGCATCATAGCCACAAACACGCGTTTTACCTCTGATGCAATTAAATACGCTGAGTGTTATGGTATCGGATTGATCTCTTGGGATTACCCCAATAGAGGCTGTCTTAGAGAGCGCATCGAAATCTCTGGGCTCTACCCTATTACCTGTCTTTATTCATTGACAAAAAATGAAAAGCAAAGATTGCTCAAAGCACACACTGTTCTTTGTAAGCAACTTCTAGATCAACCGGAACTTCTCAATGAGATTGATCAAAGAAAGCACAAAAAAATCATAGCCGAATGTCAGGCACTATTAACAGAAGATTGACCTTTACCCTTCACCAATCCGTTCAATAGAAAACTGAGTAGAATCACCAAAATACACCCAAAGGCATTATACCACAGAAAGCCCATTTTCAGTGGCCCTGCTGCATCAATTGTATTTAAGTAATGGACTCCAATAACAATTATTTGACCGATGATTGCTGCTATAAATACGGCATTGCTCTTTATAGATTTAAAAAAGAATGCAACAATAAATATTCCTAAAATGATTGGGTAAAATAAAGAACCAATGAGGTTCACAGCTTGAATCAGGTTTTCAAATAAACTCAAGGTTGATGCAAAGATTATTGCAATGACTCCCCACATTAAAGTAAAGAGCTTAGAATACTTTAGGTAATGGGCATCGTCCTTATTCGGATTAATTCTCCTTTTATAGAAATCGATAAGCGTGGTCGACCCCAAAGCATTCAACTCAGACGAAGTTGAAGACATGGCTGCACTAAAGATCACAGCGAAAAGTAAACCGATAATACCTACTGGCATCGTACTCATCACAAAGTTCATAAAGATGTAATCCTTGTCATTAGTTTCTCTATCCGGCAGCGCTTCACCTATGAGCGCTTTGGCATTTTCTCTTATCTCATCAGAGTCTGCCTGTAAGTCATTCAATTCATTTTGGTAAGCCCTTATTTCATCTTCATCGCCTGATTTAACAGCTGCATTGAACTCATTGACTACTGCCTTCTTTTCTTCAAAAACTGACTGGTAATCTTGCTCCAGCTCCTGAAAATCTTGACCGTATTCCGAATCTGCGGCTATCTCTTGTCGAATGGTCTCATTAAAGAAAATCGGAGGTTGGTTGTATTGGTAATAGACAAAGACTGAAGCACCAATCAATAGAATTATGAATTGCATGGGCACTTTTAATAACCCATTCATCATCAGTCCCATACGGCTCTCAGAAAGCGATCTACCTGATAAATAGCGTTGCACCTGCGATTGGTCAGTACCAAAATAAGACAAGAACAAGAAAATCGCCCCGGTTATACCTGACCAGAAATTATATCTATCACTTAGGTCGAACTCGAAGTTCACTACATTGAGCTTGCCCATTTTTCCAGCTACGTGCAGCGCATCCGTCATTCCAACTCCTTCTGGCAGTGCTCGAATCACTAAGACTCCTGCAACGATCATTCCTCCCATCATCACAGCCATTTGTTGTTTTTGTGTTTGGGTCACAGCTTCTGTCCCTCCAGAAACTGTATATACAATCACTAAAACCCCAATAACAATTGTGGTTATCTGTAATGGCCAGCCCAATAATGTAGATAATATAATAGCTGGAGCGTAAATGGTAATCCCCGCAGCCAAACCTCTCTGAATCAGAAAGATAAAAGCCGCAAGCATTCTTGTCTTCAAATCAAATCTACTTTCAAGAAATTCATAGGCTGTATATACTTTAGCTCTGTAATATAGCGGCAGAAAAAAGATTGATATTATGATCATTGCAAGCGGTAGTCCAAAATAGAATTGGATAAAACGCATGCCATCAGTATATGCTTGTCCTGGTGTTGATAAGAAGGTAATTGCACTGGCTTGAGTAGCCATAATGGAAAGGCCTATCGCCCACCATTTCGTCTTTTCATTTCCCTTGAGGTAGCTCTCCATGCTCTGAGCGCCTCGAGATTTATAGACACCATAAGCTACAATCAATGTCAATGTGCCAAAAAGCACTATCCAGTCAATGATATTCATGAAAAAGTGATCGTAAACAGATAAAATAAAAGGATTAGAACAGCTAGAACACCCACCACCAAGAAATAGGTACCTCTCCAGCTTTTACCAAAAAGTGGCTTATCAGATTCTTCGGTATTCATTAGTTATTGCTTTCTTTTTCCAATTTGTACTCAGGAATTTCATTTCCTAAGGAAATCATATTAGCGAAAATTCTGAAAGCACCAGCAACACCAGCTGGTAGTTCTCTAAACCAAGAATATCCAGTATATACAAAATACCCTTGCCCATATTCTGCTACCAATAATCCACCTTTTCGCGATGGTTCTCCTGGGTCATTTGCAGCTAAAATAGGTGTATACCTCTCATCCCATTGATTTGGAAAATAAAGTCCTCGTTCTTGAACCCAACCTTCAAAATCGGCTTGAGTGATCTTATTTGGGCCATCGATCAATGGATGATCAGGCGCCAGAATGGTCACTTCTGCCTCTTCCTTTGTAACTCTGTCTCTTGAAATAGTAAAAGGGTAAGGGCCTATGGCCGGCTGATTTCTCATGGATGTATTGTATTGTGCAATAACAGTACCTCCACCTTCCACATATTTCATTAGTTCAGGCTGAATTACTTGCATTCTATTAATGGTATTGAATGCACGTATACCAACAATAACAGCATCATAATCCTTAATACTTTCCGAAGTGATGCTATGTGGGTCTAATAAATCAACCGTATATCCAATTTGTCTCAGACTCTCTGGAATGGCATCTCCCGACCCCATGATATACCCCACATACTGACCTTTCCTTTTGATATCGACTTTGACAACCTTTGCTTGACTTTTTGGGAATATGGTTTGAAAAGGGATGTGTGCATAGTCAATTTCTTTTAGACCTGCCTGATAAGTATTACCGTTGTAATCAACACTTGCCGATGCATAACCCTCGGAACTAGCATTTGGTGGTAAAACCTGAAATATAGCCCTAAACTCTCCTCCTTTTGCAGCAATACTAAAATCCTGCATTTCTGGATAGGTCTTCCAACCATCAGGTAGGTTTAATTTCACTTGGCCTTCCACATTATTTTTGCCTGCGATTACAGTTACATTGATGTTTTTAGACTCACTATCAGGGAAAACTAAAACCGATTCTTGAATATTGACAAATAGTGGCGGAGTGATAACAAATGGACGATAATACTCTCCAATCACTCTATCATTTCTTTTATAGGTCAAAGCGGTTTCATAAGTGTAAGGCTCTCCTTCAATAGTCAAGGTGAATTTCCCTGTATAATCCGCAGGGTTTTGAGGCAAACCTCGTAACTCTTGTTCATCAACTTGATACATTCCAAGAGACGCATCAGCTCTTAACCAATAGGGCTGAGAAACTGGCTTCTGAATATCCATAATTGTTTCCGCATTAAACCTCTGATTGTTCTCAAGTGATTGAACCGTTTCAATACTTACATTTTCTCCCAAAATCTCGAAAGAGTTGAAAACCACATTTGCATCTGATCTATTGATGGCTTCAATCGTTAATGTGACCGATTCACCTTGCGTGGCTGTAGGTGTATTGGCCAGCACCTCTAAATAAAGCCCTAAAGTAGATTTGATGATTTGATCAATTTCTTTCAGCTTGATATCCTTCCAATATTCGTCTTCAATCTCAGAGATCATTGCGCGTGCTTTCATCAGATCTTTTGCACTGGCAGAGGGGGTCTGCACATCGTAATTCTTATTGATTTTATTGATCAATTTACCAATCGCTGAGCCACCCTCTACTCTATTCCAGGTGACATCAATATTCTCAAAAACATCGCTTTGTGGCATTTGACCTTTCCAAAACATCAAGTATTCATTGAGGTCTCCTCTTCTTCCTGTACTACCAAATCCTTGCGATTTGTGCTGAGAACGAGAAAGAGCTGATATTTCATCATAGGACTTTCCAAGCAGTGGATTATAAGTACCTAATGGAACTGAATAATACCCAGGCTCTCCTTCATGGCTCTGGCTATTATTACCTCCGAAATTATAAGTATTCCAATACAAGGCATTTGGTTGCCATACCTCTACAGAACTCAATTGCTCTGGGAAAACTGATGGGTCAGCGGCCATATCGAAGGCTCTTTGAGCTAGTAATGCTGAAGCCGTATGGTGTCCATGCATTCTTCCTGTTGCTGATCGTGCTGTATCAAATCTAGTAATGATTACATCGGGCTTAAAACGTCTGATATTATAGATCGCATCTGCAAGCACTGCCTCCTCATCCCAAATTTCGAACGTTTCATCAGGGTTTTTTGAGAAACCGAAGTCATTCGCACGTGTAAAAAACTGCTCTCCACCGTCTGTGCGTCTGGCAGCAAGAAGTTCTTGTGTTCTGATAATGCCTAAGTACTCTCTTATTTCTGTTCCAACAAGATTTTGGCCTCCATCACCTCTCGTCATTGAGAGGTACGCTGTTCGCATTTTCTTTTCATTTGCCATGTATGCGATCATGCGGGTGTTTTCATCATCTGGATGAGCGGCCCAATACAATACAGTTCCAAGCACTTCAAGCTTATTGAGTGCTTGTTTTATTTCTGCAGCATTGAGTTTCTTAGGGGCTTGTGCAGCAAGCGGAAAAACAAAAAGTACTGCACAAAAGCAAGCTAGTAGTTTTCTCATAGGATAGTCTCGTTCGCCTTTAAACGATGAGCAATTTAGGAAGTTACCCAAAAGGCAAGGAAGGGAATTCTATGAATGGTAAAAACGCAACCCTACTTCTATGTTACGAAGTAGGGTGATCTCTTTATAGAGCTGCAATGGCAGCATCATAATTAGGCTCCTGACCAACTTCAGGTACCAATTCCGTGTAAGCGACTTTACCTGATTCATCTAAAACGATGATTGCTCTTGCGTCTAAACCGGCAAAAGCCCCATCCGTGATCAGCAATCCATTGTCTTTAGCGAATTCAGGAACTCGAAAGTCAGTAGTTACTGAAACGTTTTCTATGCCTTCTGCACCACAGAAACGCGCCAAAGCAAATGGAAGATCCTTTGATACGCAAACCACCGTAGTATTATCCAAGCTAGCTGCTCTCTGATTAAATGTTCTTACTGAAGTCGCGCAAACACCAGTATCGATGCTAGGAAAGATGTTAAGTACGACCTTTTTGCCTTGAAGAGAACCAATACTCAAAGGAGCCATATCTTGTTGTGTGAACTGATAATTAGCCAATTCAGTACCAATTGCAGGTAAATCACCAGATGTATTTGTAGGAGTTCCTCCCAATGTTATTTGTGCCATAAGTAGATTACGTTAAGCAATAGTAACTGCACAAGGTCCTTAAGGTTTGGCCTTTACTGCTAAATACTTTTAACGGAATAAAATGGTATTACAAAAATCTGTATTGGCTCTACTACTTCTTAAATCTTGAACCGAATAAGTCATCACAACTTCTCCTCCGTTTAAACTCCCAGTTCCTTCAATTATCAAACCTGCAGTTTCTTGGCGAGGAATGGTAAATCGGTTTCCATCGACTCTAGCAAATACTTCAATTGAGTAGCCATAGAAATTTCTGAGATAGATGAAATTGCTAAACGGGTCATCGTCCATCAGTATCTCTAATTCAAAAACAGTTAACACATCGAAAGTCTCACTGTATTCTTCTGCCTCATAAGCACCCACAAAATTCAATCGTGGATCATATGGGTCATCGTAGATATTGATGTCGCAGCTACTTAGAAATATGGCTGCAATGATTAAGAGTAAATATTGCTTTTTCATTTTGACCTTTGGTTGTTGTTGTAAGGTCTATTGAAAAAATAATGCCAAAGTGTTTTTGACCTCTTAATTATTAGAAGTTAAAGGTCAAATTGACTAAAAGTAAAAGGAGCCGGTTTTAAGCGATATTGGTGTAAACTGCTTGAACATCATCATCTTCTTCAAGCTTATCGAGCATCTTTTCAATCTCTTCTAATTGCTCATCAGAATATTCAACTGGCGTTGTCGGATAACGCTTTAAGGCAGCATTTTTTACTTCAATATTCAAGCCCTCAATAGCAGACTGCAATGAACCAAACTGCGTATAGTCACCATAAATAAAGACTCTCAGCTCTTCTTCATCTTCACCCATGTTTACTTCTTCGATCTCTTCAAGCCCAGCATCTATTAATTCAAGCTCAAGCTCTTCAAGATCCATTTCTTCCGTTTTGTCAAATTCAAAAACAGCTTTTCTATTGAACATATATTCAAGAGAACCATTAGGCACTAATGCGCCTTCTGCTTTATTGAAATAAGACTTCACATTTGCGACAGTTCTGTTTTGATTATCTGTAGCGCATTCTACAAACACTAGTACGCCATGTGGGCCTTTCCCCTCATAGTTAATTTCGATATACGCCTCAACATCTTTGCTAGTAGCCCTTTTAATGGCCTTATCAATGTTGTCTTTTGGCATATTTTGGGCTTTGGCATTTTGAATAGCCGTGCGCAAAGAAGAGTTCATATCAGGATCAGGTCCGCCATCCTTAGCCGCCATCGTAATGGCTTTGGCCAATTTTGGAAATACCCGAGACATCATGCCCCATCTCTTCATTTTTGCCGCTTTGCGATATTCAAATGCTCTTCCCATTTCTTAAAGGTTTGTATCGCAAAAATATAAAAGCTCACGAAAATGAATACACTCCAAGGGTATTTTCCAAGATTCATTTCTTCCGCGCGTTGAGTCCTTGTAATTCCTTTCTTAAATTATCTATGAAATGAATGAATACTTTGAAAAAGCCATGGAGCTTCACAAGGTAGGTGGTGAACGTGAAAAGATCACAGCTTATTTACAAGGGCAAGGCTGTCTATTGAACAAGTGCGAATCATTATGAGTCAAATTGATGAGGAAGAGATACATGCCGCTTATCAGGAAGAAAAGCTCAAAATGGAAAGAAACAAATTCATTGCTGCGCTAATTATTTCCATTTGTGGTGCGTATTACAATTACCTGGAATACAAGGCCGAGGAAGATGTTACCCTCTTAATAAGCTTAATACCCTTGGGGCTTTTCGCTTATTTCTACAAGAACTATTCATCCATTAAAAGGAAGAGGTATAATTCTCAGCGTATCATTCAGGAAAATAAAAGGAGCACAAAAACGAAGTATTTCTAATGAAGCTATTGATCTTAGGAGCAACCGGTCGACTGGGTAAACAAGTGTTAAAGCAAGCCCTTGAATATGGTTATAACACAGTTGTCCTTGCGCGGAAAATAGAACGCATTAACGAGCACCCCAATTTAACTCTTATTGAGGGGGACGTTACATCTCAAAAAGATCTTCATCAGGCGCTTCAGGGTTGTACGCATGTCATCAATTGCTTGAACGTATCTCGGAGGTCAGATTTCCCTTGGGCCAAACTGAGAACTCCTCCAACCCTACTCTCGGACACTATGCAGATACTTCTAGAAACAGCAAACCCAAAAGAATTAGAAAAGCTTGTCGTTTGCTCTGCTTGGGGTGTTGCAGAAACAAGAAAAGAGATTCCGGGCTGGTTCCGCTGGTTTATAGATAATAGCAACATAGGTATAGCTTATAGAGACCATGAAAAACAAGAAGAGATCATTGAAGGATCAGGCTTCAAATACACAATTGTTAGGCCTGTCGGTTTAACAAATAAGAAACTTGCTCTGACAAGTGACAGTATCAATATCACTAGCAGACCTCGGCTTTTCATCAGTAGATCAAGTGTAGCTCGTTATATGCTTGATGCACTACAAAATGAAAATTTAAATGGCCTCAAACCAATCATTTGGAATTGACCACTCCCAGTTATCAGCTTTGATTGAAAAACCTTTGTATTAGACTGACTTTACTTGTTGCACGGTCTTGTCAACAGGCAAAAAAGAATAAGCTCTTCAAAAAGAGGCAATTCTTACTAAAAAGTCTCATAAACTAATCTTCAAGGAAAGCTCAAAGAACGATGAAAGCGATTATGGCATGGGTTGGTTCTTAGGAGATGGTTTTGCCCACCACAGTGGTGGTTGGATGGGCACTAACACTTTTACGAAGCGCTGGCTAGATTAGCCATTGAGCTATGCAATTTTCATGAACAGCAACACCATGGATGAAAAAGAGCTAGCCCAAAAAACTGATGCTATTGCCTACCAATTCTTGAAAGCAATGATAGAACTTGGTTACTAGTAACTAGTCTTTGACCCCGCTTTATCAACTTACATCACAAAGGCTTTTAAATAATCGTACTCAATCCCATTTTAATATTAAAAAAGCTACCTTTTGATTCTACCTCTCCTTCTGTGATGTAATTAGCGATAAAGTCACCACAGCGGTCGGTTCCAACTCCATTGCCTTCAGCAAGGTCTTCTGTGACCATACCGTGGCGTAAAGAAGCATTCACTGCTTGGCGTACTTCAATGGCTTCATTGATCAATCCCATATGATCTAACATCATTGCAGCTGAAAGAATCGTGGCTAGCGGATTGGCAATGTTCTGCCCTGCTGCTTGCGGATAAGAACCGTGAATTGGTTCAAACATCCCTGTTTTATCACCAATAGAGGCCGAAGGCAATAAGCCCAAAGAACCACCAATCACAGAGGCTTCATCAGAAATGATGTCACCAAACATGTTCTCCGTTAAGATCACGTCAAACTGCTTAGGGTTTTGGATCATCTGCATGGCTGCATTGTCAACGAACATGGCATCTAGCTCAACCTCAGGATAATCTTTGGACATAGCCGTTACCCGCTCTCTCCAAAGCCTTGAGGTTTCAAGTACATTCGCCTTATCGATAAGCGTTAGTTTATTTCTGCGGTTCATAGCCGCTTCAAAAGCCAGTTTGGCAATGCGGTCCACTTCGTAATTGGAGTAAGTACAATGGTCATATGCTCCATCTTCGGTTCTTCCCTTTTCTCCAAAGTAGATTCCACCTGTCAACTCTCTATATACCACAAAATCTGCTCCTTTAACGCGCTCGGTCTTTAGTGGAGACATATGCAAAAGACTGTCATAGGCCGTTACAGGTCGGATATTAGCGTATAGACCCAACGCCTTTCTCAGCTTCAAAAGGCCTTGCTCTGGCCTCACTTTTGCACTAGGGTCATTGTCATACTTTGGATGACCAATAGCACCAAATAAGAATGCATCTGACTGCTCGCAGATCGCAAGCGTCTCATCAGGAAGCGGGCTTCCTGTATTATCAATGGCTACTGACCCCACATCACCAAAGCGATATTCGAAACTATGGCCATGCTTGTCGGCAATAGCGTTTAATACCTTGATCGCTTCAGCTGTCACTTCTGGTCCAATACCGTCTCCAGGCAATACACCAATTTTTTTCTTCACTCCCATAGTTAGTATGTTCTGGCAGCTTCAAAAGCCGCAATGTCTTCTTTTAGATTTACTAAATAGTCAATATCATCATAGCCATTTAACAGGCATTCTTTCTTATAGGCATTTACCTCAAACTGCCCTTCTTGCTTGCCAAAACGGATGCTTTGCGCTTCAAGATCAACACTCACCTCTGTACTTGGATCTGCCTTGATGGCTATGACAAGGTCGGCCAAGAAAGCATCTGACACCTGCACAGGTAACAGGCCATTATTCAATGCATTGCCTTTAAAGATATCGGCAAAGAAACTGCTCACTACTACCCTAAAACCATAGTCATAAAGCGCCCAAGCGGCATGTTCTCTTGATGAACCACAGCCGAAGTTCTTTCCAGCAACCAATACGGAGCCACTATAGGTTGCATCATTCAATACGAAATCCGCATTTGCCTCTTCGTCTTGGCTATAGCGCCAATCTCTAAAAAGGTTATCACCAAAACCTTCACGGCTCGTAGCTTTTAAAAAACGAGCAGGAATGATCTGATCAGTATCTATATCTTCGATTGGCAGCGGTACTGCCTTTGATGTTACTTTCTTAAATGCTTCCATTAGTTCAGGTGTTGGGCTACATCTACAATCTTTCCTTCAATGGCTGTTACTGCCGCTACGAGTGGACTTGCTAAAAGCGTTCTGGCTCCTGGTCCTTGTCTCCCTTCAAAGTTTCTATTTGACGTTGACACACAATAAGCACCATTCGGGACCTTGTCTTCATTCATCCCCAGACAAGCTGAACATCCTGGTTCTCTTAGCTCAAATCCAGCATCGGCTAATATCACATCCAATCCTTCAGCCTTCGCCTGCTTTTCTACTTGTTTAGAACCCGGAACGATCATCGCATTGACATTAGCTGCCTTTTGTTTGCCTTTGACGTAGTCGGCCACTACCCTTAAGTCTTCTATCCTAGAGTTGGTGCAACTGCCGATAAACACATAATCAATCGGTTTACCTATCAGGCTTTCACCTGGCTGAAAACCCATGTAGTCTAGTGACTTTTTAAAACTCTCTTCACCTTGTTCGGCCAATAACTGAGGAATGTTAGCATTGACTTTAATGCCCATTCCAGGATTGGTACCGTAAGTGATCATTGGTTCGATGTCGGTCGCATCGAAGGTATATTCAGTATCAAAAACAGCATTTTCGTCCGTTTTCAATGTCTTCCAATAGGCCACTGCCTTTTCAAATTCTTCTCCTTTAGGCGCAAACTCCCTTCCAGCTACATAATCAAATGTGGTCTGATCTGGAGCGATCATTCCTCCCCTTGCACCCATTTCAATACTCATATTGCAAATGGTCATTCGTGCTTCCATACTTAGGCTTTCAATGGCCGAGCCCGCATATTCAATAAAGTGCCCTGTACCGCCAGCAGCTGTGAGTTTAGAAAGAATGTATAGGATTATGTCTTTGGCAGAAACGCCTTTTTTCAATTCACCATCAACAGTGATTCGCATTGATTTTGGTTTAGCCAAGAGTAAACATTGGCTAGCCATTACCTGAGCGACCTGGCTTGTACCAATACCAAAGGCTATTGCACCAAATGCGCCATGGGTAGAAGTATGTGAATCGCCACAAACCATGGTTTTACCTGGTTGGGTAATGCCCAATTCTGGTCCTATTACGTGCACAATTCCTTGAAAAGGATGTCCTAGGCCATAAAGCTCCACATTGTGCTTCTTGCAATTAGCGATCAAGGTGTCTACCTGATGCTTACTCAGCGCCTCCTGAATCGGTAAGTGCTGATCTTTGGTCGGCACATTATGATCAGGTGTCGCCACCATCTGTTCTTTTCTAAAAATCTCAAGCCCTCGCTTTTCTAATTCAGCGAAAGCTTGAGGACTTGTTACCTCATGAATGAGGTGGTTATCGATATACAAAACCTGCATACCGCCCGGGACCTCTTTCACAACATGAGCGTCCCAAACCTTATCAAAAAGTGTCTTTCCCATTTATACTGCTACTTTCTGACCTGCTGTAGCCAAAGCCTCAAGGTCTTCATCTTGCACTTCTTTTTTCTGATCTGCTACTTCCAAAAATTTTGGATAAACGATATCTAACTCGTCTCTCGTCAATTCAAATCCTAGATTCTTCAATCTATAAGCTAAAGCTGCTCTTCCCGAACGAGCTGTAAGAATGATCGAAGAATGATCTACTCCCACATCAAGCGGGTTAATGATCTCATAGGTCTCACGTTTTTTTATGACCCCGTCTTGATGGATACCTGAAGAATGTGCAAACGCATTGGCACCCACAATTGCTTTATTAGGTTGAACTGGCACACGCATGGTATCTGAGACTAAACGAGACATGGCGTTAAGTTGTGTGGTATCCACATTAGTGAATTTATTTAAGTCCGGATGCTGGCGGAGCACCATCACTACTTCTTCAAGTGCAGTATTTCCCGCTCTTTCTCCTATCCCATTGATCGTACATTCAATTTGAGTTGCACCGTTAATTACACCGGCAATTGAATTCGCAGTAGCCATCCCTAAGTCGTTATGGCAATGTGTAGATAGCGTTACATTATGAACGCCTTTTACATTTTCTTTTAAGTATTTGATCTTAGCGCCATACTCTTCTGGCAAGCAATAACCTGTTGTATCAGGAATATTGAGCACAGTTGCGCCTGCTTTTACAGCCGCTTCGCAAACCCTTGCAAGAAACTCATTGTCGGTTCTACCAGCATCTTCTGCATAGAATTCAACATCTCCCACAAAGCTTTTCGCTAAAGAAACAGCCGCTATGGCTCTTTCAATAACCTTTTCTTGTGTAGTCCTAAGTTTGAATTGAATGTGTGATTCTGAAGTGCCTATTCCTGTGTGTATTCTTGGTTTTGCAGCTTTCTTTAAAGCGTCAGCCGCAGTGATAATGTCTTTCTCTACGGCTCTGCTCAACCCACAGACTGTTGCATTTTGAACCACCGCTCCTATCGCCTCAACAGATTCAAAATCACCGGGACTTGAGATAGGAAATCCCGCCTCAATGACATCGACACCAAGCGCTTCCAAACGCTTCGCTACAGCCACTTTTTCTGCGGTATTTAACTTACAACCCGGCACTTGCTCACCGTCCCTTAGGGTTGTATCGAAGATTTGTATTTGTTGTTGATCCATCGTTAATTTGATCGTTGTTCAGTCAAAAACTTGACTTTTTTTCGTCTGATAATTGAAGATATAGTGGGTGAATTGGCTGTCCATAACAGATGCCCTTCCTTCTACTATTTCAATTTTTTACTTAATGGATTTAAAACACTGTATACCAATTGGTTAATTGGTTATAGATTACAATGGCAACGGCTAAAAACGACCCTTTATTCGACCTAATCAAATCGCTTTCAAAAACAGAAAAGCGCCACTTCAGATTGTTTGTTGGAAAAAGCGGAAATACTGAGGATTTAAAGTTCTTGAAACTCTTTGATGCCATGGAGTCAATGAAAGTCTATGACGATCAAGTGATTCTAAAGAAAGTCCCGAGCATCAAGAAGGTTCAATTCTCTAACCAGAAAGCAAATCTGTATAAACAACTTCTGGCTAGTCTTAGACAATATCATATGGGTCAGCATGCAGACATGCAGATCAGAGAATTACTTGATCACGCCAGAGTTCTTTACAATAAAGGATTTTACAAACAGGCCCTTAAGATCTTAGACAAGGCAAAAAACCTTGCCAGTCAAAATCAACAATTCGCCATCAAGTTAGAGGTTCTGGAATTCGAGAAGTTGATAGAGTCACAATACATTACACGTAGTATTGAGAACAGAGCGGAAAAACTAAGCCATCAGGTAGAAGAAACCACTAAAGCGCTTCACTCCTCTCATATGCTATCTAACCTGACACTGAACCTGTATAGTCTTTATTTGAAAAATGGCTATGCCAAAACTGAAGAGGAATTTGAATCTGTTAAGGACTACTTCCACAAAGAAATGCCGGCCGTTAAAGTTGCTGAATTGAGCTTTCAACAACAGCTACATTTTCATCAGGCACATGTATGGTTCAACAAGATCATTCAGAACTTTCCTAATGTTTACAAACACGCATTGGCATGGGTGAATTTATTCAAGGAAAATGATGAGATGGCCAAGCGTCAAAATGTGCATTTCATTAAGGGTTATGCAAACCTACTTGACGCTTTGTTTCAGCTACAATTCTACACTCGATTCTGCGAAGTATTAGCCGAAGTTGAGCAGTTAAAAGAAAATAAACTGATAGTTAATGATTTGAATACCAACATACTGATATTCAAATTTCTATATATAGCAAAAATAAACAAACACTTTATGGAAGGTAGCTTTAAAGAGGCTACTGAGCTCATTCCTGAAATTGAGAAAGAACTCAAACATTATCAGGGGCAAATTGATCCCGAAAGAACACTAATGTTCTACTATAAATTCGCCTCTATTTATTTTGGAGCCGCAGACTATAGAAAGTGCATTTTCTACTTGAATCAGATCATTTATTTCAAAGATGTTAAGCTTCGTGAAGACATTCATTGCTTTGCCAGAATACTCAATTTAATGGCTCATTTTGAAGATGGACAAGACTATCAATTAGAGTACCAGATCAAGTCTACTTTTCATTTCATTGGTAAAATGAATGAGCAGCAACAGGTGCAGAAAGAGATTTTCAACTTCTTACGCAAATCTGGCAAGATCACACCTGATGAGTTGAAGGGTGAATTTGTTGCACTTTATAGTCGCTTAGAAAAACTTTATGAAAACCAATACGAACGTAGACCCTTCCTTTATTTGGATATTCTCTCCTATTTGAAGTCTAGAATAGACAACCGTCCTGTTGATGAAGTGGTAAAGGACAAGTTTAAAATGCTCAAGTAGTATTCGGTGCCTAATTCTTCGCAAATGGCGATAAGCTGAAGGTGATAGTGTATGGATTAAGAACTAGATTCTTACCTACTATAGCTCAATTACTTGTCACTGTGGTAACCACCACGGCCGTGGTGATGGCAATCATAATTGCCGCCTGAATTTCTCTAATAGAACTATTGATGACCTGGGAAAGCTTCATATCCGAGGTCAATTCCTCTATTCTTTTCTTAATTGCTTTAGTGTCTTTGGTGTCTCTAAAAGCTTCTTTTGTTAGGTTAGCTACGTTAATCAAACTCAGTAACATCACGTCATCCGCCTCTGGTGTTTTACCGTGCAAGACAATATCATTGAGTCGCTGTCTAACCTTATTTTCCGGAATTACATTCTGGGTTGGGTATTTATTGTTAGGGATAATCCATAAGATCTTATCCTCTTTCTTTTCTAAAACACCCTTGAAGATTAAGCGGTCTAACGTATCATTCTTAAAGTCTGAAGCTTTTTTGGCCAAACGTCTTACACACTCCTTGGCGCTCATGTCATCGTCTACATCCAGTACCTCCAGAGCCTTATTTAAAGCCACTTCCTTTTCCGTGGTATCTTCTTTCAATCGAATCTGTTCCCCATTTACCTCTATCTTATCTCTAATCGCTAGTTCTAGTAGCATTGCACCTGCAAACCCGTAATGCAAATGCACTGAATCATTGACGAATTTGCCTTTTTCGTCATCCAAGGCAATTAGTAAGTATTTCTCAAGGAGGTTGAGTTCGATATCCATGCACAGCTATTTGGTGAGGAATCGTACGAAGCTTTCATACGAATCATCGCTAAAGTTGGCATTTTTTTTCTTCGCCATCAAGTCAAGAGCAAATTCTGGTAAAGAGAGTTCTCCAATCGCCTTTTCCATGATAGTTGCAAACTTTATAGGGTGTGCAGTTTCGAGAAATACACCTTTCTGCCCTTCTCGTAAATGCTCTTTTAAAGCCTGATATCCTATAGCTCCATGTGGATCGAGCATATAATCATTTTCAGCTTTACAGGACTTAATGGTAGCGATGATATCTTCATTATTTAGTGAAAAGCCCTGCATTTCGTTCTTCACCACCTCAAAATCATTGTTGCACAACTCAAGAAGCCTCGGAAAATTACTCGGTTTACTGACATCCATGGCATTGGCATAAGTAGGAATGGTGGATTTTGGCTCATATTGACCAGAGCTCAAATATCGAGGAACAACATCATTGGCATTGGAGCAAGCAACAAAGCTTCCTAATGGAAATCCCATGCGCTTGGCGAGTAGTCCTGCTGTGATGTTACCATAATTTCCACTAGGAACAGCAATTAAAGTGTTTGCAGCATCTTCTAATTGCAAAGACATCCAAGCATAATAGATCCCTTGCGGCATCCAGCGGGCAATGTTGATTGAATTCGCTGAAGTCAAATTGAGCTGCTTGTTCAAATCCTCATCTAGAAAAGCCCTCTTGACCATTGCCTGGCAGTCATCAAAAACACCATCTACCTCAAGTGCAGTAATGTTTTGTCCTAAAGTGGTTAGTTGCTTCTCTTGCAAATCAGAAACCTTACCTGACGGATAAAGTATAACGACTTTCACACCCTCGACACCAAGAAAACCATTGGCTACAGCCCCACCTGTATCTCCTGATGTCGCTACTAGAATTGTGACTTCTTTTCCCTCCTGCTCCGCAAATGCACCCAAGCATCTAGCTAAGAACCGAGCTCCTACATCTTTAAAAGCGAATGTCGGCCCATGGTAAAGTTCCAGTGCTTGAATTTGATCATTTACTTCAACCAGAGGTGTCTCAAAAGAAAACACATCATCTACAATTGATCGAAGCTCATTATCAGTAAAGGTGTCTGTTACATAAGGTTGCATTAAAGCAAATCCTACATCAGCCAAGGATTTTCCTCTTAAGCCTTTAATGACATCACTAGATAATACAGGAATTTTTTCAGGAAAATACAGTCCATTGTCAGCAGGTAAACTTTGAATGACTGCTGACTTGAAATTGGTTTTCGGTGCGTTTCTGTTGGTACTAAAAAATTGCATTAGGCTAACTCTACCCCTCTTGGGTTAACTTTTGATTCAAAAAATTTCACTGGAATGTCCTTGCCTTCATAAAATATTGAAATCTTTTTCTGGAGCAGAATCACATCATCCTGATCTCTAAAAAAGGCGAACATTGCAGGTCCACTTCCTGATATATTACATCCCAATGCATTTGCCTTCAAAGCCATTCCCTGCACCTCATCAAAACCTGGAATTAATTCTTTACGATAAGGAGTCGCTACTAGGTCTGACAGCGATTTTTTAATTCGGTCATAGTCATTGGTAACTAAACCTGTCACTAAGCCACCCATTGTAGCCCATTGCTGTATTCCATCACTAAGCGAAAGTTCTTTTGGTAAAATAGCTCTAGCCTCAGCCGTTTTTACAACAACCTCTGGAAGAATAATCAACACTTTTAAGTCTTCTGGAAAGGGAATTTGATAGGCATCAAAAGGGTCGCAGCTCGTGACTCCTACAAATCCACCCAACATACAAGGAGCAATATTATCCGCATGTCGTCCTCCAGATGCCACATACTCTCCATCCAAAGCGAATGGAATCAGTTCTTCTCTGGTCAACCCCCAGCCCATTAATTCATTTACAGCAAAAACAGCACCTACGGCACTTGAGGCAGATGAACCCAATCCAGATCCTGGTGTGAAATGCTTTACAATATGAATATCAAAACCACCTGTATGATCCTTTGCTGAACACAAAGACTTGATTGCTACTGCTGCAACATTCTTATCAGGGTCGTTCGGTAAATCAGCTCCTTCAGTGCTCAGAACATATTGCTCGTCTTCTCTTCTGGTTACCGAAACTTCTTCTCCAACTCCCTCTAAGGGAAAACCTAATACATCGAAGCCAGGGCCTACATTAGATACTGAGGCTGGTGAAAATACAGTTATAGATTTCGCTTTATTCATAGATTGAGTGCTCAGAAAACAAGAACTCTGAAACCAGTCATTGGGTTTCTGAATATTCCATTAACGATTTGCTAACCTTAAGACATCTGCAAATATACCCGAAGCTGTTACTTCAGCACCTGCTCCGGCTCCTTTGATCACTAATGGCTGCTCCTTATATCGGTCTGTGTAAAAAAGAACAATGTTGTCCATTCCTTCCAGGAAATAGAATGGATGGCTTTTCTGCACCTTCTCGAGTCCTACAGAAGCCTTTCCATCCTTGAAAGTGGCCACAACACGCAATTGAGCGTGTTCACCCTTTGCATCGTCATAAATGGCTCTAAAATGATCTTCATGCTCCAAAACAAGTTCGTAGAACTCTTCTATGTCTTTTGCATTTTCGCAGGCAGTTGGTAGGAAAGAATTTTGATCGATCTGCTCCATCTCGAACTTTCTGCCACTTTCTCTGATCAAGATCAAAAGTTTCCGCATAACGTCCTCTCCACTCAAATCAAGCCTAGGGTCTGGCTCAGTCAAACCCAAAGCCTTCGCATCTTTGATTACCTCAACAAAAGGTTTGGAGCCGTCATAGTTATTGAAAAGGTAGTTCAGTGTTCCACTCAATACTGCTTGAATGGAATGTACTTTATCTCCAGATTTGAAAAGGTCATTCATTGTTGATATGACTGGTAGGCCAGCAGCAACATTGGTCTCGAACAAGAACATTCCGCCATATTTCTTCATGGCTTTTTTCAGTCCCAGGTATTGCTCCATTTCTCGTGTTGCCGCGATCTTATTTGGTGTGATCACAGAAATACTAGATTCCAATAAAGACAGATAAACCGTTGAAATACTTTTAGATGCGGTAATATCAATGAAGACACTATTCCGGATGTTCATGCCTTTTACCATTGCCACAAAGTCTTCGATCTTATATTCAATACCAGACTTCAATGCTTCTTGCCAACCAGAGAGATCAATACCTTCTTCGGCTATAATGTACTTCTTTGAGTTAGCCACTGCAACAACTCTAATATCGGCCCTGAACTCTCTAGCGAGCATTTCTTGTTGCTTCTGAATTTGTGCAAGAAAAGCACTCCCAACATTACCTACGCCAACAACAAAAAGATTGACCCTTTTCTTCTCAGACAGGAAAAAGCTCTCATGAAGTGTATTTAGAGCCTTCTTCAAATCACTAGTCTTAATCACAGCTGAGATATTGCGTTCCGAAGAACCTTGAGCAATCGCTTTTATACTCACTCCATTCATTCCTAGTGTTTCGAACATTCTACCTGAAACCCCTACTTGATCTCGCATATTGGAGCCTACGAGGGCTACAATGCTCATGTCTTGTTCTATAAAAACTGAGTCAATTTTGCCTAGTTCCATTTCAATTTCAAACTCAGCATTAACAGCTTCCTCAGCCCTGCTCACATCTTCAGCACTTATGCCTACGCAAATGGTATGCTCCGAAGATGCTTGAGTGATCAAGATTACATTCACTTTAGCTTCACTCAATGCTTTAAATAACCTTGCCGAAAAGCTTGGGATCCCAACCATACTCGCTCCAGAGAGTGTAAGCAACGCAATATTTTTTATTGATGAGATACCTTTTACCGTACCATTCGCCTCTGACATTTCCTTGGTCACCAAGGTCCTTGCTCCTTCAGGGTCAAAGGTATTTTTGATAGAAATTGGGATTGCAACATCCAGAGCCGGTTGTATGCTTGGTGGATAAAGTACCTTTGCTCCAAAATGAGACAACTCTAATGCTTCTTCGTAAGACACATGTTCCAAAAGATGGGCTCTTTTCACCAAACGAGGGTCTGCAGTCATCAAGCCGTTTACATCCGTCCATATCTCAAGGCTATCAGCATTTAAAATCTTTGCCAATAAAGACGCAGTAAAATCAGAGCCACCCCTACCCAATGTAGACGTTTCTCTATCTAAAGTAGACGAGACATATCCTGGAAATAAGGCTACTTGTGGAAGCTCCTTAATGCTTCTGATTCGCTTGGAGGTTTCTTTCCAATTCACATTGGCATTCCCGAATTTCTTATCGGTAATGATATACTCTCTCGAATCAAAGAGCTGAACATTTACGCCCTCTTGTTCTAAATAAGAGGAGATGATATGAGATGATAGGCGCTCGCCACAACTTAGAATATAGTCTTTTGTACGATCTGTGAGCTCTTTGAGTAAATAAACACCATTACAAACCTCATTGAGGTTGTGAAATATATGATTGATAAAGTTACCATCCGGTCGTCCAATAAGTTCAGTAAATGTTTTCTGATGCGCCAACCTTAACTTCTCTAGATCAAATTCATACTCTTTATCTCGAGAACAGGCCTTTCTTGAGATCTCAGTCAATTGGTTGGTTACACCGCTCATTGCAGACACAACCACAATCAATTGTTCAGTCTTTGATTCTTTATTTATGATCTCTACAGTCTTTTTTATGGCTTCTACACTTCCAACTGAAGTTCCGCCAAACTTCATCACCTTCATCTTCAAGAAAATTATGTATTAGAGAATAAAATTGAATAGGTCAGCCTGTTCGTTGAGGTACTCGACATTCATCTTCTTTTCCCTCATTCTGGTCATTAACGGCTCAAAATCGGTTTTATCTTGGTGCTCGATGCCAATAAGAGCAGGGCCTTTCTCTCGTGCCGTTTTTTTGGTGTATTCAAAGTGAACAATGTCATCATTTGGACCGAGTACATCTACAAGAAATTCCCGAAGTGCTCCTGCTCGTTGAGGAAAGCGAATGATGAAGTAATGTTTTAAACCTTCGTACAGAAGAGCTCTTTCTTTGATCTCCTCCATTCTGGCTATATCATTGTTGCTACCAGAAAGCACACAAACCACATTCTTTCCTTGAATCTCTGCTTTGAATTGATCAAGAGCAGCCACACTCAAGGCTCCCGCAGGCTCCACAACAATAGCTTCACGGTTATAAAGTTCTAGCATCGTAGAACAGATCTTACCTTCAGGAACTGTAACTACCTTATCTAATTGACGCTTACAGATCTCCAAAGTCTTTTGACCAACTGCTTGGACCGCTGCACCATCAACAAACTTATCGATCTCTCCTAAAGTTAAATGCTCACCAGCCTCAATGGACCTAAGCATTGCCGGAGCACCAGCTGGCTCTACACCAATCAACTTAGTATCAGGACTTAGTTGCCTAAACACCGAAGAGACTCCTGCGGCCAATCCACCTCCACCAATAGGCAAAAAGAGGAAATCAATTGGTTGGTTTGCAGCTCTTAATATTTCTAAAGCTACCGTACCCTGTCCATTCATAACATCCTCATCATCAAAAGGATGAACAAATACACTTTTAGCTTTAATACAGAATTCTTTTGCTTGTGTATAAGCGTCATCAAAAGTATCTCCGACCAAAACTACCTCTACCCATTCTTTCCCAAAGAACTTTACCTGATCTACCTTCTGTTTTGGAGTGGGCGAAGGCATAAAAATGGTTCCTTTGATCTTCAGTTTCTCACATGAATAAGCAACTCCTTGTGCATGGTTTCCTGCACTTGCACAGACAACTCCATTCACCTTTTCTTCTTCACGTAATTGTCTGATTTTATTAAATGCCCCTCGAATTTTATAAGAACGAACGGGTTGTAAATCCTCGCGTTTGAAAGCCACATCTGCCTCAAAACATTCCGAGAATGTTCTGTTAGGCATCAATGGTGTTTCATTCACAACAGCCTTGATCGAAGTATGAGCAGCTTCGATCTTCTCTAGGGGTAGTATGGTTAGGGTTTTTGATGACATAAAAAAAGCGGCAGACTTGCGCCCACCGCCAATCAACACTTATACCAATTCTTCTTTTTGAACTGCAGGAGCATTTTCTGGTCTCAAGGCCCTTACCGCCTTACCTGCTCTCCACATTTCAGAATTATGCAATTCATCTAATTCCTCTTGCAGCTTTTCTCTATAATCAGCTTGAGAATTAGAGTTGATAGATTTTTCTGCTTCGATTCCTGCTTTCACAGACTCATAAAGCTCTTCGAAAACCGGCTTTGTAGCAGCATAGAACTTGTCTTTCCAATCCAAGGCACCTCTTTGGGCTGTTGTTGAACAATTCGCATACATCCAATCCATGCCGTTCTCAGCCACTAAAGGATAGAGCGATTGTGTTGCCTCTTCTACAGTTTCGTTAAATGCTTCGGAAGGAGAATGTCCATTTGCTCTAAGCACCTCGTACTGTGCCCTGAACAGCCCTTGGATAGCACCCATCAATGTTCCTCTCTCTCCAGTTAAATCTGATGTGACTTCTTTGATAAATGTGGTTTCAAACAAATAACCTGACCCTACTGAGATACCTAGGGCAAGGATTCTGTCTCTTGCTTTACCAGTAGCATCTTGATGGATAGCGAAAGAAGAGTTGAGTCCTTTTCCCTCTACAAAAAGTCTTCTCAAACTTGTTCCAGATCCTTTTGGAGCGACCAATGCAACATCAACGTCTGCAGGAGGTACGATTCCAGTCTTTTCTGAATAAGCTACACCGAAGCCATGCGAGAAATAGAGCATCTTGCCTGGGGTTAAGTGCTTTTTCACTGTTGGCCATAGCTGGATCTGTGCTGCATCGGATAATAAATAACAGATGATCGTAGCTCTTTCTAATGCTTCTTCAATTGGAAAAAGTGTGATTCCTGGATCCCAGCCATCATTTACAGCCTTGTCCCAAGTCTTAGACTCTTGTCTTTGACCTACAATTACATTAATGCCATTGTCTTTCAAATTCAATGATTGACCCGGACCTTGAACTCCATAACCGATAATAGCTATAGTTTCGCCAGCCAATACTTCTTGGGCTTTCGAAAGTGGGAATTCATCCCTGGTTACAACATTTTCTTTTACGCCACCAAAATCAATAAGTGCCATTGTATTTCTGTTTTAAGTTTAAATTCAATTATCTATTCGGTAGAAGCTGCTTTAGCCTCCTCTACTTTATTTTTCAATTCATTTAATTCTTTGCTTGGTTTCAGAACTGAAACCCTTCCCGACCTTACAAAATCAACAAGTCCATATGGTCTGAGAAATTCGAGTAATTCCTGTGTCTCAGCTTTATGCCCTGTCTTTTCCAGAATCATAAAATCATTCTCCATCGATAGGATTCGAGCATTATTATCCCTGATCAATCGCTCTACCAGGTTGTTTTCAGAAGCTTTCTCAGTTGAAACCTTATAAAGCGCTATTTCTTGGTAGACCGTTTCTTCATTGGTATGAAATACTGCCTGTAGGACTTCGATCTGCTTTTCAATTTGAAGCACTAACTTCTTTACCTGATCTAGGTCTGTATTCACCACAATCGTGAATCGATATATCCCCTTCAGCTGTGATTCTGAAGTGTTAAGACTTAAGATATTGAGATGTCTCCTCGTAAAGATCGAAGTTATCCTATTCAACAAGCCTATGCTGTTCTCAGTGAATATCGTTATGGTAAAGTTCTCGCTCATTTTATGATAATCTTACATCTGAAACTGAAGCACCTGTTGGCACCATTGGGAATACATTGTCTTCTTTGCCCACATGAACTTCGAGTAAATAGCTGCCATCATGGGCGACCATTTCTTGAATAGCACTTGCCAGATCATCTCTTGAATCAATTGATTTTCCAGTAATCCCATAACCTTCAGCAATCTTTACAAAGTCAGGGTTCATGAGTTCTGTGCTGCTATAGCGTTTGTCGAAAAAGAGCTGCTGCCATTGCCTTACCATACCTAGAAAGCCATTATTCAGAATGATGATCTTTACAGCAGCCTGAGTTTGGAAAATGGTTCCTAGTTCCTGTAATGTCATCTGAAAACCGCCATCACCGATCACTGCGATCACTTCGCGCTCAGGAGCCCCGAGTTTAGCTCCAAGCGCAGCAGGCAGACAAAAACCCATTGTCCCTAGTCCACCCGAAGTGATATTACTCTTCGACTGTTTGAAAGCTGTATATCTACAAGCGATCATCTGGTGTTGACCGACATCTGTTACCAGTATAGCCTCACCCTTTGTTTCTTGATTGACATGGTCGATCACCTCTCCCATTGTCATTTTTTCTTTTGTGGGTTTTAATTCAGATTCTATGACTTGTTCGGCTTCAATCTTGTCCAATGCCCTGAATTGCTCTAGCCATGTTGGGTGGCTGTTCATTCTTACGGCTTGCGTAAGTGCCAATAGACTCTTTTTACAATCACCCAATACAGGTACATCTGCCTTGACATTTTTATTGATCTCAGCGGGATCTATATCCAAATGAATCACCTTAGCTTGTTTCGCATACTTGGCTAGGTTCCCTGTTACACGATCATCAAACCTCATCCCAACAGCGATGAGGACATCACATTCATTTGTGAGCTTATTTGGCCCGTAATTGCCATGCATTCCAAGCATTCCTACATTTAGCTCGTGATCAGTAGGTAGAGCTGAAAGCCCTAATAAGGTCCAAGCACTAGGAATCCCTGTCTTTTCTATAAAGGTTTTGAATTCTTCTTCAGCATTTCCCAATATCACTCCTTGGCCAAATAGAACAAATGGTCTTTGTGCTTCATTGATTAATTCAGCTGCCTTTTCTATTTGAGTATGGTCTAATTTTGGAACTGGTTTATAGCTTCTTATCGCTTCACATTTCTTGTATTCAAAATCAAGCTCTCCGAACTGAGCATCCTTGGTAATATCGATCAATACTGGACCTGGACGTCCACTTTTTGCGATATAAAAAGCCTTTGCCAAGGCCTCTGGAATTTCTTCAGCCCTTGTTACCTGAAAATTCCATTTGGTCGCAGGCATTGAAATAGAGATGATATCTGTTTCCTGAAAAGCATCTGAACCTAAGAGATGAGATCCCACTTGTCCTGTTATACAGACCAGTGGTGTTGAATCTATCATCGCATCGGCTATCCCTGTAATCAGATTAGTTGCTCCCGGGCCAGAGGTTGCCATGACAACACCAACCTCTCCTGTTGCTCTGGCAAATCCTTGTGCGGCATGAATTGCCCCCTGCTCATGTCTGGTCAATACATGATTGATCCTGTCTTGATAATGATAAAGCGCGTCATAAACAGGCATAATAGCTCCGCCAGGATAACCGAAAAGCAAATTGACGTCTTCAGCGATCAAAGCTTTCAGTACTGCATCAGCACCTGTGGTTCTTGTCTTCTTATCTACTGGTTTGGTTAATAATGCTTCCATGGCTACAAGTCAGTTACACAACCTTGAGAGGCTGAGCTTACGGTTTTGGCATATTTATAAAGAGCACCTTTGGTTACCTTCAAGGCAGGTGCCTTCCACTTTTCTTTTCTTTCTGATAATGCTTCAGCGGAAAGCATTACATCTATGGTATTCTCTTTGGCATCGATCACGATCTTATCTCCATTTTGTACAAGGGCAATGGTTCCTCCAGCTTGTGCTTCTGGCGTAACGTGGCCTACAACAAAGCCATGAGAACCACCAGAGAATCTACCATCTGTAATCATAGCGACAGATTTTCCTAAACCCGCTCCCATAATTGCTGATGTTGGTTTTAACATCTCAGGCATACCTGGTGCCCCTTTTGGCCCCTCATAGCGAATGACAATGACATGACCCGCCTTTACTTCACCATTTTTAATCCCTTCAATGGCAGAAAATTCATCATCATAAGTAATTGCTGTTCCTTCAAATCGCTCCCCTTCTTTTCCAGTGATCTTCGCCACAGCACCTTCTTCAGCTAGATTTCCGAAAAGCATCTGTAAATGACCAGTCTCCTTTATTGGCGCATCCATAGGTTTAAGGATGCCTTTTGAATTGTCAAGGTCTGCAACCTGAGCCAGGTTCTCAGCAATCGTTTTACCAGTAACGGTCATGCAATCTCCATGCAGCAATCCTTGCTCAAGCATGAATTTCATGACTGCTGGCACACCACCAGCCTCATGCAGGTCTTCCATTAAATATTTGCCACTAGGCTTCAAATCAGCCAAAAATGGCGTACAATCAGTAAGTCGCTGAAAATCTTGGAGGGTAACATGAATATCTATTGCTTTTGCAATTGCTATCAAATGCATTACTGCATTTGTCGAGCCCCCTAAAACAGTAATGAGTCGTATTGCATTTTCGAATGACTTCTTAGTCATGATATCTCTTGGCTTCAAATCCAGCTCAAGTACATTTCGAATGGCTGCCCCGATATCAGCACATTCCTGTGTTTTGTCATTAGAAATTGCAGGGTTAGACGAACTGTATGGAAGAGACATGCCTAGAGCCTCAATAGCCGAAGACATGGTGTTGGCGGTATACATCCCTCCACATGCACCAGCCCCAGGACAAGAGTTCTTGATCACCCCTTTATAGTCCTCATCGCTGATATTGCCTGCGAACTTTTCTCCCAGCGCTTCAAATGAGGAAACAATGTTTAGTTTTTTGTCTTTGTAACAACCAGAGGCAATAGTACCTCCATATAGCATAATAGAAGGCCTATTCAGCCTGCCCATGGCAATTAATGCTCCAGGCATATTTTTATCACAGCCCACAACTGTTACAAGTCCATCGTAATAGTGAGCCCCGGCAACAGCTTCAATAGAATCAGCTATGATCTCCCGAGAGACCAAGGAATAACGCATTCCAGATGTTCCATTTGAAATACCATCACTAACACCAATGGTATTATAGATTAGGCCTACAAGATCTTGCTGCCAAACCGCCTGCTTTACTTGTGCTGCCAAATCATTGAGGTGCATATTACAGGTATTGCCGTCATAGCCAGTGGAAACAATACCCACTTGGGCTTTGCTCATGTCCTCTTCAGTTAATCCAATGCCATAAAGCATGGCTTGAGAAGCTGGCTGTGTTGGGTCTTGCGTAAGTCGCTTACTGTATCTATTTAATTCCATCTATTTACTCGTACAGGTGCTAACCTAGTTCTAGGGTCATTATTTCTGGTTTTGAATATCCAGCTCAATACAGTTTTCACTAGCGACATTATTACTTCTAACAAATTCATTTTCAACCAATTAAGACTGCACCAAATACACTTTTATAATTTTCTTCAATGTTTGGCCCATAAAAAAAGCCCTCCCGAACTACGGGAAGGCTTCTTCTATTATTTAGAACAATACATTCCCGTTCATCGCAGGTCGACCACGATGGTAATGACAGAAATGATAATGTTGCTTCTTGAAAACATTGTTTCAAATCAATTCAATGCAGTATGCAATAGCATGACAAAGATTTAGTAATTTATGAATGCTATCGGATGATTTTTAATGAAATAACGCGCTACATAGAGCCCCTAATCACTGTATTTCAAGCACTTAACCACGCGCCACAGATACGATTTCTAACATGAAAAACTTTCTTCTAATTACTGCTTTTACATTCATGTCAGTTCTACTTTGTGGTAGTATTGAAGATTGGTCAAGTAAATTTTTCAACGCCAAAAACGATACCGAACAACTAGACGCACTTAAATTTTTACATTGTCAACCCGTGGTTGATTCATTTGATGGAGATGATGATCAGCTTGCCCTACTCGATAGCACCATTTATAATGCACTTATGACGAGTGAATTGATTGAAGCACCTGATAAATATGTCGCGAACTTATGCTTTAAGAATTATGTGCGTTTTGAATTGAATAAGTATTCTGGACTCAAGACAACAGAAGTATTTGCTACAGGACTTTCCGTAACTCAAAGGGAGTTTAGGACAATGGTGGGAGATATTCCAAGTGATGCAGATATTCGCATGGATAAAAATTTAGGCGAGCCGCACGACACATATGCCGCACAGATCGCCCAAGAGATCAATGCTGTCGTGCAGTGACCTAAGAATAGATCATATTTCCATCTTCATCCCATTGTGCCAATTGTCCGCGTTTGGTTTGATCGATGCACTTATCTAACCATTCTTGCTCATAAGCAACATTGTGCTTATCCAAAACATCCTTTGGCACACCATCCCAAACATTCGGCATGTTTCCTTTGTAGCCTAGGTCTTTGATGCCCATTTCAGAAGTATAATACCCTGTTAACGTTAGGTTTCTCATCCTAGTAAAGAACTTCTCACCTGCTAGATTTTCTGGTGCTGTTTTGCCTGGATAGGCTATCGCATCACAGATTTCTCTCTGTTGCTCATTTGATAGCTTTTTGAATTCCATATTGAATTTGGCATTGCTATAATTATCTAACCAAGCAATACCTCCTCTTAAAGGCAATTGATGATAAGGCATGTCCTTCACAATGAATTCAATAAACTCGGGAACTTTGGCTTCTGATGCCGACCCAAAGTCAGCATTGGCCGGCAGAATAATATCACATAGCACGGCAATGGTTTCAAGTTCATGCTCATTCAAAAATATTTCAGCCAGCACTTTTCTATCATGCTCTTTCTCAGCTTCGTTCCTACCGTAACCAGGTAAGCCCTTTTCTTCGACAGCTTGTTCTGCTGCTTCTTCAGGTGCACAACCTGTTACCAGCAAACCACCGGCCACAGAGCCGACCAACATTGATTTTAACGATTCTCTTCTCTTCATGGCTTAGATATTTCTTTTTTTAACTTGATCTACTAGGTAATCGGATGCTCTCCAGGCCAAAGCCAAGATTGTCCAAGTTGGGTTTTTATCGGCTTGAGACACAAAAGGTCCAGCATCCATCACAAATACATTTTCGCAATCGTGTAGTTGATTGTACTTATTGGTAACTGATGTCTTTTTGTCGTTACCCATTCTTGTGGTTCCCACTTCATGAATGATCTGACCTGGTGCTGTAAGCCCATAATTACTGTCCTTACCCGGTTTGTCTCCAAGAAGCTTTCCTCCTGCTGCTGTGAGCACCTCTTCGAATGTATCCTGCATATGTCGAGCTTGCTGTACTTCATAATCAGTCCATTTATAGTTGAACTTCAATACAGGGATTCCCCATTGGTCAACCACCTCATTGTCGATCTCGCAATAGTTATCCTTTTGAGGTACAGACTCTCCTCTTCCCGAAACGCCAAGCATAGCTCCATAATAGCGCTTGACATCATCTCTAAGTGAGTCGCCATAGCCACCGACAGTTCCGCCAATAGTCTTATGAATATCGTTAGGGTTAAATCCAAAGCCATAGCTTGGCATACCCATACCACCCCAAACTTCTATGTGATAACCTCGAGGGAAGTTCAATTTCTTATCGTTCAACCACCATGGTGTATAAACATGCATTCCACCCGTGCCATCTTCATTGTAAATATCTCTATCTACTAGTTCAGGAATAAAGGCCATTCTGCTAGCCCCAGTAGAATCGTGTAAATAACGCCCTACAAGACCGCTGCTATTGCCCAGCCCATTCTCATGCTGAGAACTTTTAGAATTCAGAAGAATTCGCGCAGTTGAACAGGCAGAAGCTGCCATGACAACTACTTTGGCTTTTAGGTGATACTCTTTTCTATCGAGCTTATTGATGTAGTTGACACCAGTTGCTTTTCCTTCAGCATTAGTTGTCACATTCTTCACCATCGCTTCAGTAAAGATCTGCACCCTTCCGCCATTTTTCTGAGCAGGGAAGATTAAACATGTACCTGCGGAAAAATCAGCATAAGCTTGACAAGCCCTATTACATTGTCCACAATAGAAGCATACACCTCTATCATTATTGATTCTTTGCGTCAGAATAGAAAGTCGTGAAGGTATTACTGGAATTCCTGCTTTCCTCGCTCCTTTGATATAGTAGAGCTCGTGCAACCTCGGTTTTGGTGGCGGTAGAAAGAATCCATCTGGCTCATTTGGTATATTCTCCTTTGAACCAAATACCCCTATCAACTTATCTACCTTATCGTAGTAAGGTTTGACATCTTCGTAACCAATCGGCCAGTTATCTCCTAGTCCGTCTACACTCTTTCTTTTAAAGTCTAGAGGTCCAAACCTCAATGATATTCTGCCCCAATGATTGGTTCTGCCACCAAGCATTCTAGATCGGAACCACCAAAAATCCGTCCCTTTCTCTTTAGTGAAAGGTTCTCCTTCAATGTCCCAGCCTCCATAAGCCGCATCAAAGTCTCCGAATGATCTTCTATTACTGCTTGCGCCTCTACGTGGCGACTCCCAAGGCCATCTTAGCTGGTTTCTGTCTTCATCTTTAGCCGGATCAAAAAATGGGCCTGCCTCAAGCACGGCCACATCAAAGCCCGCCTCAGACAAGATCTTGGTTGCCATACCTCCTCCGGCACCGGAGCCCACAATGGCAATGTCATATTCTTTCTGTGATTCAATTATTTGCATAGGTGATTATTAGTCTATCAGTTGCATGGCCGTCTCAAGTGATTGCTTGGTCTTTGCCAAGGCCACTTGGTCTTCCATATTATTCAATTCGTTATTAAATGGTTCTGCACGCATCGGTCCATCATAGCCAATTTCCTTGAGCGCAGATAAAAATACCTTTAGATCGATCACTCCTGAGTCCGTTGGTAACTCACGCTCCCAATCCAACTGCTCAATTCTTGATCTTCCTGCTTTTGCGTCATTCAGATCGACTGTAATGATCTCTTCTGCTTTTAAGCTTAATAAATCTTTTTCGCTTTCACCAGCACAAAACCAGTGAAAGGCATCAAGCTGTAATCCAACATTTGACTCACCGATCACATTAATGAGTTGCTTAACCTCTTTCATATTTGAAACAAAAGGATACTTCTTACTTTCCTTTAAAGTTTTAGGCCCAACATACTCCAACCCAAGCTTCATATTGTATTGGGCCAATTCTTTTGCCACTGCTCTCAATCTGCTTGCATGTAATGCCATGTTCTGCTCATAATTTAATTTATCATGTGTAGGCATGATCCATGTGGTCATACGTGATATACCCAGCTGTCCAAGTTTAGGTAGCATTGAAACCAGTGTACGGTAATCTGAATCGAATTTTTTATCAGATTCTCTGAATTGAACAGGCAAGCCAACTGCTCCAATTATGAGGTCATTATTGCGCAATGCGTCCTTATAGGCAATGATCTGGGCATTTGAATAGTCTTTGAACTCATAAGGACTAGGTACTATGGCCTGAAAGCCATACTTAATTGCCGTTTCTATAAGCTCTTGATTGGTCAAAGAAACCCCAATAGCACCAGGATTGAGTGATAGTTTAAAACTGTTCTCTAACTCACTTGATGCGAAACTCCACGTAGGCAAAAAGCTTAGTGATCCCGCTGTAAGACCAATTTGTTTTATAAAAGTTCTTCTCGACTGAGGCATTTAATGATGATTAAAAATGCTTGATCTCTGAAAGTAAAAAATTGCAAACGATTTCGATATATTTAGTAAAGACAAAATTCGCTTTTGTTTAAATGAATGTGATCAGAATATTTTTCCTAGTCCTGCTTTCTTTCATTATGCTCTCATCTGAGTTGGCAGCGCAGACCTCCATCATGTATCAATATGCCAAGACACCAGACTGGATGAAAGTTGGCTTTGGTTCATATGGTAGAATCGGTGTTAGCTGGACCAATGGAAGAAATGGCATTGATGGACGAAGATTGAACTTAAACAACATGGGATCAATTGGAGGCCGATTCGAAGAACAAGATTATTTGGAATTAGGTATGGCATTCCAAATGATGCCAGTTTCCCTTCAAAATGACTCGACTGAGATAAATGTCATGTTTAGAGCGAATGTATTCTCAGGAGATGGCTCGTTGTTTGGCACAAGTAATACCAGCAGTAATCTTGGCTTGACATTCGGCTTACCCGAAGTATTCGCTGAAGCTAAGAACATACTCACCAAAGACCTCAATATATGGGCTGGTGCTCGCTTCTATAGAGGCTTTGACGTACATATGGCTGACTACTTTTATTTCAACGACCACTCAGGCCAAGGCTTTGGTGTTGAATACAAGGACACGCGCTTTAGTGCCAACTTTGTCGGAGATACCGATACAACCAGAACGGTTCCTCCCTATTTCTACTTGAATATTCAATCTGGAACACCAAGTCTAGAAATAAGAAGAAGAGTTGTCTACACCTTAGAGCATGATATCAGGCCCGCCCCTGATCAGCTCATTACATTTTTGGGTGAGTACCATCGCATGGGTGATCCTACGGATATTCCACAAGACACAACCCAAAATATATTACTCTCCTTCCCTAGTGACAAAGGGTTTGTATTAGGTGTAAAATACGTTAAAGAGAATCTTGGAGGGTTTAGGCCAGGTTCTTTTAATCAATTGGCGGTTCGGTATGGAAATGGCATTGCCAATGGCGGAGACGGAGGTTCTACTCGAACCTGGGAAACATTCGGTGCCGTAGATACCACCAATTTTAAATTCAACAATGCCTATTCCTGGCACATAGTAAACCATTCTCTATTCAACATTTCGGAGAAATTGAGCATTAACGCTTATGGTATCTACAATCGTAGCCAAGGAGCGGCTGACACCAAAGACATCGCCACCACCTATTTAGGGCGTGAGGTTTTCAATTTCAAACAAGACCTGTCCTTTGGGTCAAAGTTTATGTGGTACCTCACTGATGTATTCCATTTACAAACGGAGTTACAATATTCACAGCGGCAAGACGGCACGCAAGACTGGTACAGAATGGGTAAGCTGAGTATAGTACCCACATTAGCACTTCGAGGTGAGCGATCGGTTTGGTCCAGACCTCACATACGCTTTATCTTCTCTGTAGCCCGTTTTAATGAGTTCGCTGCTGACAATCAATACAGCCCATTCTTAGAACTTGTGGGGGCACAACAATGGGGGCACTACTTCGGTGTCCGAGCAGAATGGTGGACGTGGTAAACAAAAAAGGACAACCATTTCTGATTGTCCTTTATGAGCCTCTTGCCGGGGTCGAACCAGCGACCTACTGATTACAAGTCAGGTATTTATCTTTTCTTTTTTCTTCCAATACTTTCTTGTTCTATCTAAGAGCTATTTTGAGTACTATTTACTTGTTAATATTTACTCATATTTACTCTTTTTAAAAGCATTTGTATGTAATTTGTATGCAAATCTAGTCCACCAATATGGGAAAAATTACAACCTCAATCTACCTTGATAAAAGAAGAAAGAAATTAAACTCAGAGTACCCTGTGAAACTAAGGGTCACCTACAACCGAAAACAAAAATACTATCCTCTTAATATCTCGATGCATGAAGATGAATACGAGAAAATGAACTCCGCAAAACCTAGATTGAAATACAAGGAAATGAAGCTACTTCTTGCGGAAATTGAGAACAAAGCAGTTGATGTAATCAATAAACTACCCATCTTTTCATTCAATGACTTTGAAAGGCTATTTCTAAATGAATCAGAGAAGGCTGAAGATGTTTTCGGGTATTTCGAGAGCTATATTGGAAGATTAAGAAAACAACAGCGTATAGGTACAGCTGATAGTTACAACAATGCTTACCATTCACTCCAGAAGTACTGCAAAGAATACGGTTATAATGAATTAAAATTCCACCTTGTTGATGTTAATTTTCTTGAGGAATATGAAAATTGGATGACAGTTAAAAACGGTAACTCAATAACCACCGTAGGCATCTATTTAAGGTGTCTAAGAACCTTATTTAATGAAGCCATCGAGGGTGGTTTAATTGATATTAATAAGTATCCATTTGGCAAACGAAAATATGTTATTCCGAGAGGCTTGAATATCAAACGTGCTTTATCCAAAAAGCAAGTAGAATCAATCATCAATTTCCAATGTCGCACACTGGCTGAAGAAAGAGCCAGAGACTTATGGGTGCTAAGTTATGCTTTGAATGGTATACAGATGAAGGACTTGGCGCAACTCAAGTTCAAAAACATAGACGATCAGGCCATTACATACTTTAGAGCCAAAACAATCAAGACATCTAAAAAGGAACTTACTCCTATTAGAATCCCCCGCCATGAAATCATTGATAATATTATAGAAAAATGGCAGGATTTTAATGCAAAAAAACGTCCGGAAAAATTCATCTTTGACATTCTTAATGAAGCAGATGATGAGGAGATCATCAAGAAGAAGACACGTCAGCTCTCAAAAACAGTCAATAAATATTTAGGTAGGATTGGTGAAGATTTAGGAATTCCATTCAGAATCACCACTAGATATGCTCGTCATTCTGCTGCAACCATTCTGATGAATGGTGGCGCAACATTACTTTATATTAGTAAGCATCTGGGGCATCATAACACTAAAACCACAGAAATCTACCTTGATAGTTTTAGCGATGACATTAAGGAAGATTTTCAATCTAAATTATTCGACTTTAAGTAATTCAATACTCACTTTAAATTATGACCAACCTTCAAGAAGACATTAAAAAACTTGGACTTTCGAATTCCCAAATCAGTAATTACTCACAATCATTTACCATAGAAGAAATTGGAATAAAAAGTAATTATGAATTCTCCGAGTTTCTGAAACCTTATGGATTCGATCCCAAAGAAATACAAGAAAAGGATGAGGCCACCATTAAAGACTATTACACTCAATTTTTAATCCTTAGTCTTACAGATTTATACAACCCTGCAAAAGTGCGAGATATACTCATTTATTGTTCTAATCAGTCTTCTTCGGAAATAGAATGGTTGAAAAAGGTTCGAGATATGATGGTTAGTGTTTACAGCAACGCTCCTGACATTAGCTCATCGGACTATGACAAATTCATTGAGGTAATTGATCGCTTAATTGAGGAGATAGAAGTAAGAGCTGTGAATCAAGCAAATAGAGAAACCTTTTCAGAGGTTGAAATGCCTATTGATATGGACGAACATTACTATACACTAAAACTAGCCAACCTTCAACAACACAAATCGCTAAGATTAGATAAAGACCACAAAGAATTCAGGAGTGCCTATTTTAATGAATTATCCAATAGACTCTCAAAAGGATTAAGCAGTACTGAATTAGAGCCCTTTCTGAAGCATCAATTGAAATTTATAAATGATAAAATTGGCTGGTTAAGATATGTAGATCATATGATGAACCGCAGCAATAGGCACCGAGATGAACACCCAAAAAGCAACGACTCCATATTGATGGATCTCATACCAGCTTTAATTGGTAAAATCATTAATCCCAAAAATGAAATACTTGGTAGTGATGATAAAAAAATTGTCCTTGTAGATATCGATCAAAGACTGATGATCGAAACTAAATTTACCATTCATGAAATAGTTCTGTTAGAAGTTCTCCTTAATCTTTCAGGAATAATCGACACTGAGCACCTTACCAATACAGCAAAAGCAAGATTTATTGCTAATCATTTCACTAAAGACCGAAGCAAAGATAGTTTTCAGGAAAAATCCGTTATTCAAGCCATGAAAAGGGTCAATCCTAAAGCCATTGAGGATCTAGATGAAAAGTTAGATCGCATCAAAGAACTACTTAAACATAAAGCTAAATCTATAGTATAATTTATTAAAACTACATTTTTATGGTAGTCGACCTGTAGTTTTTGCACCATTCCAAATACGTTCCTTTGTTTTATCAATGATTTCCATTGATACCCGGCCGGGGCTTTTGTAACTAAAAACCCCACAATCATGGAGGAAATTAAAGAAGAGCTCAAAGGGCTCAAATCGTTATTAGAAGCACAAGCGATTAACGGAAAAGATGTGCTTACGTTTGAAGAGGCTTGCACCTATTCAGGAATATCAAAATCTCACTTGTATAAACTGACTAGCTCAAATAGTATACCATGTTATAAACCTGGTGGAAAGTTAGTTTATTTTAAAAGGTCTGAGCTAATAGATTGGCTTTTAAGCAATAGAGTGTCAACTCAAGAAGAGCTAAAGAAGCAAGCTAGCAATTGTATCATTAAGAATAGGACGGCAAACCAATGAAGAAACCAATAAAACTTGGAGTCTTCTCACAGTTTGAAGCTCCTATCTCAAACATTACACCTGCAGGAGCATTAGATCTTGCTGGTGTATTCAATTTGATAAAGAATGATGATTTCAAATCGGCTACTGAAGATTTAAGATGTATAGCTGATCCGAAAGAAAAATCGAAATGGAAAAAATCGAAGTTCCCTTATGTTTGTTTTTCAGGAACGTTCGCCAAACGTTCGAACGATGACCTACTCTCCTATTCTGGACTTCTAACGCTAGACTTGGATGACTTAAATAATGTAGAAACAGTAGTAATGCAGTTGAGTCATGACAAGTTATTGGATCTACGACTTCTATTTAGGTCTCCATCAGGTAATGGACTCAAAGCCATTATTCAAACCAATGGTAAAGTAGAAGACCATCTCTCCTACTTCAATGCTTATAGCAATTACTTGAAGCGGAACTACCAATTGGTTGTTGATAAGTCGGGTAAAGATTTAGCAAGAGCTTGTTTTCTATGTCATGACCCTCAGGCCCAGAGCAATGACTTAACTGAGGAAATTTCTTTTCCAATGCTTGAATGGTTAGAAATAAAATCCCTTAAGTCTCCACCAAAATCGAGTTATCGAGAATATGTCAATGCTGCAGTTCAATTGATCAAAAATCAAAATATTGACATAACAGCTAATTACCAAGATTGGATCACTTTGGGTTTCGCACTTGCAGATGAGTTTGGTGAAGATGGTAGGGCTCTATTCCATGAGTTTAGTTCTATGAACACAGAATATAATTCCTCAGAAGCAGATGAAAAATACAGCAGTCTGATTCAATCTGAAGGTTCAGGTGTAACAATTAAATCACTTTGGCATCTAATGCATAAAAACAATGTAAATGTCGAATTGCCAAATGAACCATCTGAATACTCATCGAAGAAACTTCAAAAGGTTGAGAAATGGCTGAATGACAGGTATTGCTTTAGGTATAACCAATTGAGAAGTACAATTGAGGTAAAAGTGATTGACTCTGAAAGTTGGAAGCTTATCAATGATCGAATTTTCAATAGCATACTTATTGAGTTGAAAAGATCGGGTATTCCATGTTCTAGTGATTTACTAAACAGCCTACTCAATTCTGATTTTATAGAAACCCATCATCCTTTCAAAGAGTATCTTTCTTCTTTACCTCCATGGGACGGTGAAGATCATATTGGGGAATTAGCCAAGTTATTGAAAGTTGATAATGAGACATTCTGGATGATTAGCATTAGAAAATGGATTGTGGCTCTTGTAGCAACAGTGCTAGATCCAAAAGCCATCAACCAACAAGTAATCGTGCTTTGTGGTCCACAAGGTATTGGTAAGACTACATTCATACTGAATATGATTCCTGAGGAGCTTCAAGAGTATATTTTCACCGGTACCATCAACCCTGGTAATAAAGACTCAATTGCTATGTTGGCAGAAATGATTGTTATTAATCTTGATGAAATGGACAATATGAATCGTTCTGACAGCGGGACTCTAAAAAGTCTCATTACAATGAGGCAGGTTACTTTAAGAAAAGCCTATGGACGATTCAACGAAACAAGACCTAGAATAGCCTCTTTTATTGGTTCCGTCAATGATAGACAGTTTTTAAATGATCCAACCGGATCTCGAAGATTTTTGGTCATTGATGTTTTAGAGATTGACTACTTATCCAAAATAAATATTGGTCAGGTTTATCAACAAGGTGTACATCTCTATGAGTCAGAATTCAAGTATTACTTTGAACCCAAAGAAGTCAAAATGATCGAGGAGAACAATGCATGTTATCAAAAGACCTCAATAGAAGAAGACCTTCTTTTGAAATATTTTGAACCAATTTCATGGAATGAGGCGGATGATTTTAGAACTGCCACCGAAATACTGCAGCATTTTAATTCATACTCTTCTATAAACCTATCACAAAATCATGCCAATCAGGTGGGAAAGGTTTTGGCAAAGCAAGGCTTTGAAAAGGGTAAAAAAGATGGCGTTTATAAATGGGCTGTCAAAGTCAAATTTTAAGCAAATTAGCTTACCCTACTTACCCTTGGGTAGGTAGGGTAAGTAGTTTAAATCAAATTAAGAACAACTAATGCTCAATAGATTCTTGAGCTTATCTCTATCTCTCACTATAAACTCAAATAGATGACCATAAGCCTTGCCAGCATAGGTGTTTAGATATGTGAAGTACAATTTTAGCCGGTCGTTTCTTTGGTATCACCGGGTTCCGAATACACTATGGGCTGGTTTTAGCGGCTATAAATACGGTATTATTCGTTTTAGGTACTGGTGCTAAACACGCTCAATACCGTATATATACGTATTGTAGCCATAGCGAAAGTTCGGAGAATAGAACCAAATGTTTGTCTACTTCCGAGTTGAACGTTTCACGAGCGTAACAGAAATAATGTATGTCAAAGGGTTAAGACCAACCCAATTAGAACGAACTGGTTGTCCGCCTACCTCATTATACTCGGTTCAACCGGTTCTAAGTCCGAATTAACCCGGTCTCTAAGGTGGTACTAACCAGTTTGCAATACGGTGTTAACCGGCTTTAGCCGCTAGAAATTCAGTATTATTCGATTGTGGTACTGATACTAGACACGCTCAATACCGTATTTTTAAGTATTGTAGCGATAACGAACGTTTGGAGAAGTAGAACTGAACGTTTGTTTACTGCCGAGATGAACGTTTCGTGAACATAACAGAAACAAGGTATGTCGAAGGGTTAAGACCAACCCAATTAGAATGAACTATTTGTCCGTCTACCTCATTATACCCGGTTCAACCGGTTCTAAGTCAGAAATAACCCGGTCCCTAAGGTGGTACTAACCGGTCGGTCGTAAGATGCTAACCGATGTACAATACGGTATTGAACAGTTAGGTATATTTTATAACTAGTCTGCAATACCGTATTGTTCGGCTGCGACCGCATAGAATACCGATGTGAGCTGCTCTCGATACCGTATTTTTAGGTAGGAGATCAAAGCGCATTAAACAATACGTGAGATTGAATAGTGGATAACTGAATTAAAACTCAAATCCAACCCTAAACTGTAGTGGATTATTGTATGGGCTATTTTGATTGATCAGGAGATCATAGAACGCCATGACCTTTCCTTTGATTTTTCCCGAAATGCGATAACGGTAGCCTAAACCAACCAATGCGGTCTCATATTTCTGCTTAAAATTAAGATCTGAATTACTCTTTGAGAGACTTCCGTCTTTTTCTCCATAGAAGTACTCATATGCGCCTTCCAAGAACCAGTTATAGGTGATGTTAAAGTCGATGAATGAGCGTGCGCCCCAACCCAACATGTAAATTTCAATGTCATCAATATCAGAACCTAAATTGCTTCTATAATTGACACCTGCACCCAAACTCCATTTAGGATAGAGTCGATAAGCAAAGTTAAAATTGATATCTAGTGATGCGGGGTCTCCTCTGTTTACGTTCATGTTACCACTATAAACCAATCGGTATTTCAGGGGTACACCTTTTAAAGGATTGCTGGCTTCTTCATTTATTTCAGGGAAATCAGAGAGCTGGTCCAATTTATTTTTAAAGGAAGCCAACTCTGTATTTGCCTCTGCAATTTTTTCACCAAGCATCTGAGACACCTGTTGCTCTGAACCTCCGACTTGCTCCATCACTTGTTCTTTCACCAATTCCTTCGACTGCAAGTCCCTCATTCCCTTACTTCTATCGTTAAAGAGCTGCTCCATATTCTTTTGCTGGCTAAACTCATCTTGCATTGCCTTTATGGTTGGATGCTCCATTATAAATGTCTCAAGTTCTTTATCCCAATTCCTAAGGCGCTCTTGATAAGCACTGCCTGTTCCCTGAGCATCCGTCATTAATGACTGCAATACCTCAAACTCAGACTGCAAATCCTCAAACTGATCGAAATCAACTCTGTCTTTAAAAATGCTGATGGCTTCTTCTTGTGACCTCAAAATATTGAGTTCTTGCTTTAATTCACCGAGCGACTTATTGAATTCAATGGCGTCTTTTTGTCCCATTAAAAACTCCAACTGATTTGTAAGACTATCTAGGCCAGTTGTCAATAACTCATTTTCAGAAAGAGCAGACAATTCTAGTGTTTCTACTTGCTCTTTTAAAGCTTGGTACTCTTGATTTTGCATTAATTCTGTTAAACCTAGACTATCTGCACCTGCCTCCAAATTGGCTATTCGTTGTTGGAGGGAGTCTTTTTTAGCACGTACCTGATCGACTATTGTGTTATCAATACTTGGGATTGAAGAAGATTCGGTTTCATTTATTTCATCTCTCAAATCAGCAAGTTTTTCCTCTAAACGAGCATTAAGCTTACGCAGCTTGCTCGTCATTTTTTCAACTTCCTTTTGCTTTAGCGGAAAATCGAGCATTTCTTTAGATACTTCTTGGCCATAGAGTCCAAGACAAAGAATAAATAGTACCAGAAAAAAGGGGCATCTAGTTTTCATTACTCTTTTTAATTGCCTTTAGCTCCTTTTTAAGCAATTCAATTTCTTTTTGCTGTTGTATAGTGTAGAGCATTAGCTCTTCTATCTTCTCTAACAATTTAAGTTGCAGCTCCCCAACATCTTGTCCATTGGTCCCAATCTCTTCTGCATTTGGGATATTAGGTAAATGTGAGTTTTCAACAATAAAGTCCTCAATTTCTTCAAGTGTTTTCAATTTATAGTCTTTGGAAAAAACATAATCAGGCACATTACCAGAATTAGTATGAACTTTTATTCTATTTGACTCGACCTCACCATTTATTGAAAGGTTACCATTAGGTATAAATACTCTTCCGTCAGCCTTTGCACTTAGCACAATCCTATCATACGTATTATTAGACATATAGTCCCCACCTCCACTAATTATTGTAAAAGAATCACCAATATCATTATCTCTTAGACCGAGAACCATATGACCATTTTCATTTGATTGAATTAAAGTTCCAAAGGTACTTCCTGCCAACATACTAGTTACCTGGGTAAATGAATTTCCATAACGAGTGTAAACAGCATTATCTACTTCTAGAGGGCCAGAGAAAACTCCTCCTGTTTTTGGCACATAACTTTGATCTAAAATTGTAGTATAACTATCACTCGTTAATAGCTCCCTCCAAGTCCCTAAATCATTCCAACCTGTTCTAAAATACATTGTCCCTTGGTTTTCGGGAATGTACATTTGCAAACCATAATTCGATAAATGATACATTTCAAGTATATAACCATATGGATATGATCCAGGAGGAGCATCCGTGTGACCTGAGGATGTACCCAATCTTTTAAACTCAAATTGAGAAGGTGAAGAAAAATCATAGGCTCCAACAGTACTTGCTTTTTCAAAGTATGTCTGTGCAAAGGAATATACTGGTATGCTCAAAAAAAGTATTAACGTTTTAAAATATCTCATTGCTTTTCTAGTTTTTCTAACCTCGCTAATAGAATGTTTATTTTCTTTTCTTGTTCAATCGTATAAAGTGTTAACTCCTCTATCTTCTCTAACAATTTAAGTTGCAGCTCACCAACATCTTGTCCATTTGCCCCAATCTCCTCTGCATTTGGGATATTAGGTAAATGCGAGTTTTCATTGATGAAGGCTTCAACTTCTTCGAGTGACTTTAATTGGTAACTATTGGAGAAAACATAGTCTGGTACTGAACCTGATTGAACTGCTACCTTCACTTTGTCTGTATTGATGGTACCTATAATTCTACTATCACCAGCTACATCTAAAGTATATTGCGGAGATGTAGTTCCTATTCCTACTTTCCCATTGGACCTTAAAGTCATTACATCTACATTGGGAGTACTAGAATCATATGTTTGATTGGCGTTACCAGATAGTCTAAAATCTAATTGAGTTTCAGGCCTGTGGTCGCCCCCGTCTTCCCACCTACTTAATACAAAATCAATCGAAGAATTTTTATAATAACGACCAGGCACATCATAAACGTTAGCCAGCCTTAACGCAATTATTTTCTGAGTAGAGGCTGTAGTTTGACTAACCGTTTTAAAATTTGCAAGTCCCCCATTGAGTGTGAGATTCCCATAAACATCCGTATTTGTCTCTAGCCTAATACCACCACCTCCGAAAAGCCTCAATCTGCCGCCCACCTCATTTTGCCAATAAAGATCTGAAGTGCCGTGACTACCGTCACCCAGCCAACCAGTTCTAGTGCCATTCAGTTGTTTCCATTCGATATAACCAGATGCAGAATTTCCACTATTATTAGAATCTTGAAAAATCAGCAATGGGTTAGTATCGTTCAATTTGACATCCCCATTTACTGTTTCGTCTTGCGCATTAGTCTGTATAAAGCAACAGGTTAAAGCCAGAATCAATATTGTATTTCTTATGTTCATTGTGTTAGTGGATTAGTTCTTTTTATTGAGTAATTCAGCAATTTGTACTTGTTGCTTTTCAAGCTGCTTTTGCATGTTTTGGATAAACTTCTGCTGCTCAATAGTATAGAGCGTAAGCTCTTCAATCTTCTCTAACAATTTAAGTTGCAGCTCTCCTATATTTTGTCCATTAGCCTCTATTTCTTCTGCGCTTGGGATGTTTGGTAAATGTGAGTTTTGATCAATAAATTTCTCAACCTCTTGTAGTGTTTTCAATTGGTAGTTATTTGAGAAGACATAATCGGGAACAGAACCAGGTGTAGCGGAAACACGTACTTTAGTGGTAGCCAATTCACCTTCCAATATCATATTTCCAGTTCCACTAACCGAAAACAAATTCATATCGGTGTTTAAGTTTCTTAAAGAGAAAAAGCCGTTCGATGTGATACCCGAGCCTAATTCGAATTCGGTTCCATTTTGATCAAAGAACTGGACTCTTGAACTACTCAAAGCCAAATCTTCATTAAGTTTAAGAGTACCGTTTATATTGACACCACCACTAAAAGTGCTCCCACCTTCTGAAACTAAAATTTTTCCATAAATGCTCTTTGATCTATTCGGTGCATTCATTCCGTCCCAGAGCAATCCGATATTCAAAGATGTTCCAACAAGATCATTGCCTGAAGAATCCTTTATAGCAAAAGTGCTAATAGTTCCTCCACTTGAAGTATAACCTGTCGTATAAGGTGTTACAGATTTCGAAGTTGTTGAAACGTAGTATTTAGAGCCTCCTCTCAAATAAACAACTATTTGGTTAAAGGATTTTGTACCTCGATATATACCGAGGATTGATTTTTCGGATTCATCGTATAAGTTGTTGTAAATCTCATATTCCCTAGATTGGTCAGTCCAACCTTGCCCTCTTACTATAGCTGTAATAGAATGCATATTAAAAGAAGAAGTTCCGTTTTGAGGCTGCATTTCAATGTTGAAAAAGTGTTTTAAACCAGCTGGATCACCTTCTATTAGGACAGGTATAAAATTGGAAGATGGTTGACTTTTTAAGTCTATCACAAATCTCTTTGTTGGGTAGGCTATATGACCATTCTCAATTAGTGACAAAGTAGACGTAGTGCCGCTTACGGTTAAGTTTCCATTTATAGTTTCATCTTGGGCATGTAGCGATAAAATAGCTGCAAAAAACAGTAATATGTATGTGTATTTCATTTATGTTAAATCAGTGTCTTTATTTAATTCAAAGAGATTATAAATTAACTGAATTCTACATTTTATTGCCTTTTTAAAAGAAAAATCAAGAGTGGTAAATTCACTTTTTTGACGAACGGCAAAAGCTAATACCTCTACAAAAATTTTGGCCTTTGACCGCAAGATGATGCAGTTAAAGAAAATCAACCAGAATGATGCTTACCTATTCAACCAAACCGCATTTTCTCTCCAATCGAATGGGAAACCCATATAGCTCGTATTGATGACCTGATACTGATCTATTAAAGCTGTGAGTCTTGTGATATACGAATTATCTGGATTAAAACTTCCGAGTAGTTTATCTACTATAGCAGCAACACCGTATCCTTAATGGTCTGTTTTACCTTTTCTTTGCCTTGGGCAATAGAGGTTTCGATTAGGCTATCTAACTGATATACCGTAAAATCTGGATACTGTTTACCTAGCTTCTTCCTTAGTCTCTTATTTAGCTTTTCTAGCTCCTGTGTGACCCTTTCATTGGCTTTCTGAACATCTTCTAAAGAAACCTCTATGGGTTCGGTAGAATTCGTTTGTGCTATTGCAGCAAAGCTGAATAGAAATAGTAATGATATGGTGAAGAGGTGTCTCAAATGAGATGAATGACTGTTTAAGTTTACATATAAATGCAGATCCTTCACTCTTAAATAAGTCCTACTTTTCTTTCTATAGAATTCCGTTCAAATTAATAAATGGTAGTTCTCCGAAATCATAGGTCTTTATTGAATGATAAGCGTCAGATAGCCAAAAGTCTTTAAGCACAGTAAATTCAGTATTGGGTATGAATATCTTTTTAGAAATACCAATTCTATTTTCAAGATTTGTATCCATTAAACATTCGCACGCCCCTCCTTGTACTGGTGATAAATAAACCGTTATTTTTTCTCTATACTTCCTTGTCCAATTCTTTCTTATAGACTGAACTTTCCTTTTACTCTCATCAGTTATTTTAATCAGAGATTCAATATTTTCTTCCAATGTGCTGTCCAGAGAAAAGCTCGTTTCTTCTGTTAGGAGAGAATTCAAAACACCTTCATTACAACAAGAAGTTATTGCATCTACTGAAAAACCACTCAAGTAGAGTAGGTTAAAGTTGGTCTCATCTTCACTCAATGAGTCTAAGGGAACAATCCAATATGAATACTCTGCCTTATGAAGATCCCAATTCCTTTCACGTTCTAAGGTTACAATCAAATAAGACTGTTTATGTTGACTCAATGATGGAAGTTCAAAAGATATTGAGAAAGCCAATATCAAACTCAACTGTATAATTCTACTTTTTCTTAATCGCATCTTTCAACATTTTAGTTACTTCAGCAGGTCTGATTACACTTGGTGGATCTACCATTAAACCTCCTGTTCCTGGTCGGCTTTCTTCTTTTTCTCTTGTCAAAAGAGTATGACCAACCTCATGAGCTAAAGAACCGCTAATTCTTGGGTTATGCATGGTGAAAAACTGATTATTATGTCCCGTGAGGCTAAAGCGACTCGTTACAATAGCAGCTGGTACAGTTTGGTCTTGTCCCCCTTCAAATGCAGGTGAACCTTTCATCCCTAATGAAATAGCAAGCTCTTTAAGTTTTGAATCAGAACCGCCTTTGGTATCACTTACTTCAACATAACTAATATTAAACTGGAAACGGACAGCCTCACCATCCTTGCCCAATGCTTGACCGTCACTTCCATTAAAGAAAGTTGACAATTCGGTACGAACTGATCGAATTCGATCTGAATTACGTTGATCGATTCTGTCATTCTTTCTTGTTAACCTCCTCTTTTGTTTATCAGATGCTCCTTTTGGAATATCATGTTTTTTCTCTATCAAAACAACCACATTCTTTTCAATAACATTTCTCTGCGACCCATTATCCAAAGTTTCCATATAATGCAATCCTTCAAGCCCTTCAAGTTCGATCATTGAAATGACCTTGTTCTCTGCAAAAGCATAGGGCGAATTGTAGTAAAATTTCTCTGATAGTGGGTCGACATTAAAAAATCTACCTATAGCTGGATCATGATTTCTCCATTTGAATTGAATCCAGTTTAAATCAAACTCTTTTTGCTCTTCTTGCCCTTGGAACTTAAACCTATTCGGCATACTCATTGGTGCTGAGCTAGATAGAGCATTTATCGACCCACCGAAAGGATAGTAATCATCGCGTTTTTTTAACGGTCGACCATTTTTTTCCTAGTCATCCCCATCTAAAACAGCAAAACTTTTCTAAGCCCTTCCCCGGTGTCAGTCATGATGTCAAAAAGGCATTGC
>Ga0189285_100053_pt1 | contig 90511 bp, 82 predicted proteins | sample GEYOminimetaG_FD_130315 | JGI IMG/M metagenome (GOLD analysis project Ga0189285, IMG submission 130315) | Marine microbial communities from the Costa Rica Dome - GEYO mini metaG | ecosystem: Environmental > Aquatic > Marine > Oceanic > Photic zone | place: Costa Rica: the Eastern Pacific... | reverse complement strand
TGCCTGACGACCATAGCGGTCTGGAACCACCTGATCCCATCCCGAACTCAGAAGTGAAACAGACCAGCGCCGATGGTAGTGTGGCGTTGCCCATGTGAGAGTAGGTCATCGTCAGGCTCCTAATACCTAAAACCCCAGCATCTTCGGTGCTGGGGTTTTTTATTAGCTGCAAGAAAGAGATGACCTACGGGAGTGTCCGCACCGGTGCCGAAGGCAGAGCGAGCATCGCTCGCTCAGGTAAGGACGGGCACCCCGTCTCGGGGTGGCCCGGGTCATCGTTGCAGCGCAACGCGCTGCCTGCGGTATGGGAAAAGATCCCGACAAAGCAAAATCAAGGCAACCAAATCTCAAACACCCCACCACCCAGGCTCCCACCGTTGTGGAGCTTTATAGACCCACTTCTCTCTCCCTCACTGTGCAGTTTGGCGACGGAGGAGGCGAAAAACAGCCCAAGGCTGGTGCTGCCACTTTTGAAATCAAGCGATTTGAAGTTCAGGGTTCCGGTATGTTGCATACTCTCCGGATAGCCTTTCCCGTCGTCTTCAACACCAATCACCAGATATCTATCTCTTTCACCAGCTGTAAGCAGGATTTTGCTTCGCGTGTAGCGTATAGCGTTGTTAATGGTGTTATTTAACACGCCGGTCAGAAGGTCCTCGTCGAAAAAGCCGTTTATGTCTTCAGCCTCTATCGAAACATCAATGCCGAGGCCCTTAAGCAGAGGTGTGTGTCGTGCCAGGTGTTCGGTCAGGAAATCCGGCACAAAGTGTTCCTCAATGTGCGCGGAGAGGTTGTTCTCGCCAAGGCGGTAGATGCCGAGAAGTTGCACCAGATCGTTGTGCATCCTTTCGGCTTCGTACTGAAGAGTATTGAAACGTGCAGATTCCCCCAGGTTTTCCTCGTGTTCGGTGCGAAGTTCGTCCAGGGAGTTCAGGAGCATGCCTAGCGAGTTCTTCATATCGTGAACGGCTGAGGCGAGTACCATTGAAAAATCGATATTCTGGTCGTTCATTCCATCAGTCCCTTCAGCTTGCGTTTTAAGGCGATATAACGCCTATGTTGGCGATGTTGCTCGGGTAGTCCTGATAACCGATCAAGGCAGGACTGACAGCGCTTGAGGAGCTCAGTGCTGGTCGGGTTATTGTCGTGTTCCTTCATCAGTACCTGAACCAGGTTAAGGTTCAGGGCTGCGTGATCAGGCACGATCTCCAGAGCCTTTGAAAACGTTTCTGCTGCTTCTTGCAGGTTTCCGGATTCGAAGGCTTTGATGCCATCCCGGTTCAGGGCTCTGGCCTTGATCTTCTGGCGGAATCCCACGGGTTCATCCAGCAGGCTTTCAATCTTCTGGAGAGTTTCAGGATCGTTGCTGAAGCGTTCGGACATCTCGGCCAGCAACTGTTTCGCATCGGATTCATGCCCCAGGCGAAACAGGGTTTTGGCGTAATCAAGCCCCGTTCTGGCATCCAGAACGGTGGTATCCTGGAGCTCCGGCCTGATACTCTCAAGAATCTTCGCAGCCTGTCGATCCTGTCCCTGCCCTGCGTAAATCCGGCACTGCACGATGCGGCTGCGTAGACCGATACCTTCCTCGCCATCGAATCGCTTTTCCATTTTTTTGAGTACCGCCAGCGCTTCTTTGGCCTTCTCGGCACCAGCCTCGTCGAGGTCGCCTTCACTCAGGTCCGACAGTGTCTGGCCCAGTGCAAGGTAGTGTTCGGAGTTGTCATGTATCGAGTAGGTCCCCAGTTCAACGGTTCGACGCCATGCATCTGAGGCCGTGTCCATGTCCTGGTTTGAACCTGCCAGTTCGGCAAGATGCTTCTGCCGAAGCAGCGCATTGGGGGAATGCTCGGCGGCTTTTTCGAGCACTTGCTGTGCCTGTGTAGGACGCCCCTGTCGTTCCAGCCCCTCTGCGAGCAGGTCATACGCCTCCATGTAGTCCGGATGCTTTGCCAGAAGGTCTCTGAGGCCGTCTACCGCCTCGTCGAGACTTCGTTTAGCAAGCAGAACCTTGCACCGCCCGAGCTTTGCCCAGGAAAGCTCACGTTGTGCCAGGACGTCATCGTAGATCTTGAGTGCGTGAGCCTGGTCGCCCAGTTGGAAATACAAGTCGCCCAGGGTTTTCATCAGCCAGGTCTTGTAACGAGGCTGCCGCGGCAGTGCCTGGAGGCAGAGAGAAATAGCCTCCGGGTAGTTCTCCCGGTCGATTTCCCGGTTAATGGGCAGGAGGATGTTGCGCTGGCTGATCAGGGCTCCCAGGCGCTTCTCCAGTACGGCCCGATTGATCGGTTTGGTTAGGTAAGCGTCGGGTTGATATTCCCTCGCTCCCATGACCATTTCCTTGGACGTTTCGGCAGTCACCATCAGGAAGAGAGACGAGCGCTTGAGAAGTTTTTTATGCCGAAGCTCCTCCAGTATGTGCTGGCCGTTCTTGCCTTCGCCAAGATTAAAGTCACACAACACGACATCTACGTGATTGTAGGTACAGTACTGAATCGCCTGATTGGCATGGGCTACCAGCTCAATTTTGTCGGCACCGCAGCTGCGAAGCATCTGGCGCATGGACAACCGGAAATTCTCGAAGTCATCAATAACCAGATAGGTGAGCTTGCCGAACGGGTTGAAGTCAGCTTTGGAATCGGTCATGAGCGCTTCTGTTTGAGTAGCTTGTTAACCAGTGCCCTCAGTGCAGCAGGTTTCACCGGTTTGTAAAGAATCTGGTAACCACGGTCTATGGCATCTTCCCGCACTTCAGGCGCCATATAGCCGGTGATGAGTATTCCAGGGATGTCCGCGTTCAACGCACCACGAATGCTGTCCATGGCGTCGAGGCCATTCTTGTTTTCGTCCAGTTGATAATCGGCAAGTATAATATCCGGGCTTTCCCCTTCCAGTTTTGCCATGGCATCTTCCAGACTTTCCGCCGCGGTCACATCACACTTCCAATTGCCCAGTAGCGCCACCATTCCCTGCAGTATGGCCGGGTCGTTATCGATACACAGGAAATGCAGTCCCCCGAGGTTTGAGACTCTCCGGGAGCCTGCAGCGGGCTTCGCAGCTGCGGCTTCGTTCTGCTCGGGCGCAGCTGTTGGTACCGTTATCCCAAAGACGCTACCGCGACCCTGGACAGAATGGACGCTGACCGGATGGTTCAGCATACCGCTGATACGATCGACGATCGCAAGACCAAGGCCCAGGCCTTTTTTGTCCCGGCCATGCTGAAACCGACGGAACTCCTCGAAGATATGGGTCAGTTGATCCTCGGGTATGCCAGGACCGGTGTCCCAGACCTCTATCCGGATATAGCCTTTCAGGCGACGGCATCCCAGGAGGATCTTGCCTTCTGGTGTGTAGCGTATGGCATTGGAAAGGAAATTCTGAACCACCCGGCGCAGGAGTTTGGCATCCGATCGGATCCAGACCGTGCTGGGTACAACGTGCAGCTCCAGGTTCTGGTCCTTGGCGATGGCGGAAAAATCGGTTGCCAGATGGCGCATGATGTCGTTGACGGGGAAGACCCCGATGTTTGGCTCCAGGGCACCTGCATCCAGCTTGGAAATATCCAGCAGGGTGCTGATGATTTCTTCGGCGGCCCCCAGGGAACTGTCGATGTGGTCTACCAGATCTTTCATCTCACCGTCATCTGCTTTCCCGGCGAGGGCGGAGGTAAACAGTCTGGCTGCGTTCAGGGGCTGGAGCAGGTCGTGGCTGGCCGAAGCCAGGAAGCGCGTCTTGCTCTGGTTCGCCTGCTCGGCCACCGATTTGGCTTTCAGCATCTGCTCATTGATGACTTGGAGCTCCTGGGTACGTTCCTTTACCCGCTGTTCCAGGTAAATGTTCGTTTCCTTCAGGGCCTGCTCGGTTCGACGCATGGCGGTAATATCCTGGAAGGTCGTGACATAGCCACCCCCGGGGATCGGACTGCCATCAATACGCAAAACGGTTCCATCGGGCCTCTGGCGCTCATAGGACATTGGCCGACCCTCGCGCATGCTGGTGCAGCGGTCAGCCACGATTTCATCAATCCTGCGGGCAGAGAGGTTGGCGTTGGTCAGGTTGTAACGCATCAGATCTTCGACTGGGCGTCCGACCCTGACGAAGCCTTTCGGATAGGTAAACAGCTCCAGGTAACGATGGTTCCAAACCACCAGTTGTTGCTGATGGTTCACCACTGACACGCCCAGGCTGATGTTCTCAATGGCCGACTGCAGCAGCTCACGGCTGAAAGTCATGGCCTGGGAGGCTTCATCGACAATGCTGACAACGTCCTCGATCTGCATGTCCCGGCCGGTGAGGGTGGATTCCAGGACCACTCTGGCCGTAGAGGCGCCAATTACCGAAGCCAACTGGCGCTCGATGTATTTCATCAGATGGGCGGACGCCGGGCGGTGTGGGTGCAGTCGAATGGCATTGCGGCGCTCGTAATTCCGGAAAATGGTTTCTGAGCGCTCTTCACCCATGAACCGGTCCGTAAGGGCCTGCAGGTCGGACGTAAGTATCTCACCTTGCCAGCTCTGGTGTTGGGCCGTTTCGGCCTTGGGTTGTGGATCGTGAAAGAAAGAAGCAATCTGGATTTTTTCGCGGACACGCTGGCGAGTGAGCATTGAGAGCACGATGTACACGACCGTGTTGATCCCCAAACTCCAGATAATGCCGTGGCTTGTCTGGTCCAGCTCGGACCCGAACAGTGCAGTGGGCCGAGTCCAGTTCAACCCCAGGATTCCCTGCTGAACAAGGGTGTCGTTGACCCAGCCCGTGGTGGCGAGCGCCGGCAGTAGCAGGGTGTAGCACCACATCAGGAAGCCGAGGCCCAGGCCCCAGACGGCGCCCATGTAATTACCCCGGCGCCAGATAATACCGCCCACCAGCGCAGGTCCAAATTGTGCTGCCGCCGCAAACGAGAGCAGGCCGAAGGCTGTCAGGCTGTAATCTTCACCAGCCATCCGGTAAAAACCATAGGCTGTGAGCAATACCACAAAGATGGCGACACGTCGGATACTCAACAGCAGGTAACTAAGATCTGTGCGTCGGTTCATGCCCGGCCGGAAAAACTTCAGCAGCGCCGGCATGATGATTTCGTTACTGACCATGGTGGCGATGGCCACTGAGCATACGATAACCATGGCGGCTGCGGCCGAGCCGCCACCGAGGAACGCGAGTATCGCCAGCCATTCCTCGCCGGCCATGATCGGCAGCTGCAGTATCAGAACGTCAGGGTTGCCGGCTGAGGCCTCGGGCGACAACAGTCCGGCGGCTGCAATCGGGAGTACAAATGCGCTGGCTACGATAAGGTAGATGGGCATGGCCCAGCGTGCAATCTCGAAATCCCGATGGTCGGTATTTTCGACCACCATGACATGAAACTGCCGGGGCAGGCAGATGATGGCGAGCATGGCAATGAGCGTCTGGGTTATAAAAGCTGGCGTTTCAATGCCGTCGGTGGTCAGGGTGCCAATCAGATCTGCGTCTTTCGCCCGCTCAAACAGGTCTCCGAATCCGCCGTAGAGGCCATAGCCAACGAACAGTCCGACGGCGACGAAGGCCACGAGTTTGATCAGTGACTCGAAGGCCACGGCCTGGATCATGCCCCGGTGATGCTCGGTGGACTCCAGATGGCGGGTTCCGAACAGGACGGTAAATACTGCCAGGGCAAGAGTGATGTACCAGGCGGAATCGTTCCAGGCCGCAGTGCTCAGTTCCTCATAGCCGGTGCCCGTTTCCGAAAGCACGTTGAAGCCCATGGCAATGGCTTTAAGCTGCAAGGCTATGTAGGGGACGCTGCCGATCAGGGCGAATGTCGCAATCATTGCCGCCAGTAGCTGGGATTTGCCGTAACGGGAGGCGACGAAATCAGCAATGGACGTACTGTTATTGCGCTTGCTGATATAGATGATACGGCGTAGCAAGGGCGCGCCGAAAACAAACACCAGCAGCGGGCCCAGGTAGATGGGCAGAAAACCGAGCCCCTCCTGGGTGGCGCGGCCAACGGCGCCATAGAAGGTCCAGGAGGTGAAGTAGACTGCCAGAGACAGTGCGTATATGTGGGTGCGTGCCAGGCGTTTGCGATACAGGCCGGGGTGCTTGTCGCCGGCCCAGGCGATCACAAACAGGATCGAGATGTAGGTGATGGAAATGAGGACCAGCAGCCAGGCACTAATCATTGTTGTACGTTCCCGACGGTATCAGCAGGTTGAAGCATCACGCTAACGAGGTATCACTCTGCGCAAACGGTCTTATACAGGGTGTCTCCGGGTTCAAGCAGCTTCAGGTTGTCCACTCGAGGGCTTCCGTCAGAACCCAGTGGTACCAGTTCCCGGGTAGCACAGTTAATGATGTGAATGCGGTGGGACACGGCATCGGTCATTTTCTGCTCGAAGCGGTACAGGGTAAACCGAACAATATCTTCGCTGTTCGTGTCACGACTGATGCTTTTGGTATCGACTGTCGAGAATGCAGTGACATAGGGAAAAACGAAGGTCCAGGGGCGCCACAGGATGCCATCGGTTTCGGTATTCACAATGACGGCTTCTGCGGGCAGACGGGCCTCTTTCTGATCGAACCAGGTGTATTCCATATAAATCAGATAGCCGAGCATGCCCGCGCCGGCAAACACCGGGATAATCCACTTCGGGGCTTTGTTTCGGGTGGCAGCACGGATACCAAGAGCGATACCGGCAGTGCCGAGGCCGCAAAATACAGTGGCGACAAATGTCCAGAACATAAAATGACTTCCTCAAAAAAGAACGGGCTCCCTCATTGAGGAAGCCCGTTCAGTATCAACCTGTCAGTTCATCGAACGAAGCAGGCTGAGATGTTGCTTAGTGGTCTTGAGCCTGACCGGCACCACGTGGGTAACGGACGCTTTCAACCAGTTCCTGAATCTCAACGGGCGGTTCTTCAGTTGCGTTGGATACAACGAAGGCTACCGCAAAGTTGACGATTGCACCAACCGCACCGATAGACAGCGGGGAGATGCCCAGCACCCAGTTTTCTGGAGTGTCTGCCAGGTTGTTAGTGCCCGGAATGAACAACCAGCCCTTGTAAACAAAGATGTATGCCAGGGTGAAGGCCAGACCGGTCAGCATGCCGGCGATGGCGCCTTTGTTGTTCACGCGCTTGGAGAAGATACCCATCATCAGCGCCGGGAACAGGGAAGCTGCCGCGATGCCGAATGCAAGTGCAACCACCTGCGCCGCAAAGCCTGGAGGGTTGGCCCCAAGGTAGGTGGCAACAACGATTGCGACCGCCATGGATATCCGCGCCGCCAACAGCTCGCCTTTCTCCGTGATCGCCGGGTTAATGGAACCTTTGATCAGGTCGTGACTGACCGCCGAGGAAATCGCGAGCAACAGACCGGCCGCCGTGGACAGTGCTGCTGCCAGACCACCTGCTGCGATCAGACCGATGACCCAGCCGGGCAGGTTGGCGATTTCCGGGTTGGCCAGTACCAGGATATCCCGGTTAACGACGAGCTCGTTGCCGTTCCAGCCGCGGGCTTCAGCCGTAGGCGCGAAGGCTTCGCTGTCGTTGTAAAGCTGGATACGACCATCTTCGTTCTTGTCGGTGAACTGGATAAGACCCGTGATTTCCCATTCCTTGATCCAGTTTGGACGCTCGTCGTACTGGATTGGCTCCGCTGCGGTGCCGTCCGGATAGATGGTGGTCATCAGGTTCAGACGAGCCATGGAAGCAACAGCAGGTGCAGTCAGGTACAGCAGGGCGATGAATACCAGGGCCCAGCCGGCAGACCAGCGCGCGTCAGCCACCTTCGGTACGGTGAAGAAGCGGATGATAACGTGGGGCAGACCTGCAGTACCGATCATCAGCGACAGGGTGAACAGAACCATGTTCAGCTTGTTGTCGATATCGGCGGTGTACTCGTTGAAGCCGAGGTCAGTGATAACCTGGTTCAGCTTGTCGAGGATCGGCATGCCGGAATCCACGTGAGTCGAGAACAGACCCAGCGGGGGAAGCGGATTGCCAGTCAGTTGCAGGGAGATGAACACCGCAGGAATGGTGTAGGCAATGATCAGTACGCAGTACTGGGCCACCTGGGTGTAGGTGATGCCCTTCATGCCGCCCATTACCGCGTAGACGAATACCACCACTGCCGCGATCATCAGACCTACGGTGGAGTCCACTTCGAGGAAGCGGGAGAAGGCAACACCGGCACCAGCCATCTGGCCGATAACGTAGGTTACAGACGCTACGATCAGACAGATAACCGCCACCAGGCGGGCGTTCTTGCTGTAGAAGCGGTCACCGATGAACTCGGGCACCGTGAACTTGCCGAACTTCCGCAGGTACGGAGCCAGCAGCATCGCCAGCAGAACATAACCGCCAGTCCAGCCCATGAGGAAGGTGGAGTTGGCGTAGCCACCGGCAGCGATCAGACCTGCCATGGAGATAAACGATGCCGCGGACATCCAGTCGGCGCCGATTGCTGCGCCGTTGGTGATCGGGTGAACGCCGCCACCGGCAACGTAGAAGTCACTCGTGCTTCCGGCCTTGGCCCAGATAGCAATTGCGATGTAGAGGAGGAAGGAGCCCCCTACAAACATGATGTTAATGGCAAATTGACTCATTCGTTCTTACTCCTCGTGCACGCCGAATTTTTCATCGATCTTGTTCATGCGCCACGCGTAGTGGAAGATCAGAGCGATGAACGTGAGGATGGAACCTTGCTGGGCGAACCAGAAGCCCAGATCGGTACCACCAATCGGAATGCCCGCGAGCATTGGACGGAGCAGAATTGCAAAGCCGTAAGATACTAGGGCCCAGACGATCAGGCTCCCGAATATCAGGCGTAGATTCGCCTTCCAGTAGGCTTCAGCGTCGTAGCTATGACCTGACATAGGATCACTCCTGTGTTGTTGTTGTGGAGGTTGGGTGGGTTTTTGGTGAGGCACTTCTGTTAGAGAATTTATTATTCATATAAGTACTTCTCCGACTAGTTGTCCCTACTGACTTTACTGGTCAAGCGATTTATAGATATTGGCAAAAGGTCTAATTCTCAGTAATTTGGCGTGACGTCCGTCTATTTTCGAGACGTCTGGGCCAGGATCCATTCAGTAACGATGCATGTTTTGCAGACGCCGATGGTAATGAAGCTTGTCGTGCAATCCCTTCAGGGTTTTTACGCCCTCGGTGCGGGCCTTATTCAGGGCTATCAGGGTGAGCTCGGCGGTGGCAAGAGCGTCCGAGGCAGCGTGGTGTCGTTCGCTGACTTCAAGGCCGAAATAATCCGCCCAATTGTCGAGCCCCTTGCCACCGGTTTTCGTGTTGGGGAAAAACGCAGGCATCAAGTCTGCGACATCCATCCAGGTGTGGGGCTGGGTGTATCCCAGCTGAGCCTTCAATGTCTTCTCCAGAAATTTCTGGTCGAACGCCGAGTGGTAGGCCAGAATCGGGTCGCCATTCATCCACTCGAGAAGGTAAAGCAGGGCGTCCTCGATTTCGTGCCCCTGGGTGAGAGCTTCCGGCCCGATTCCGTGAATAAGCACCGTTTCCCTGATGTCGAGCTCTGGCCGCCTGAGAATCAGGTCGAACTGGTCGCCGAGGTGGATGATGCCGCCTCTGATAGCTACCGCTCCGATAGCAATGACTTCATCCTTGGCGGCATTCAGTCCCGTGGTTTCCAGATCGAGCACAATCAGACGGCAATCCGTGAGGAGCTGTTCTCCCGGTGTTTTCGCGTGGGGCAGATTGCCAGGATCGTGGCTGCCGATCTTCCCGCCCCGCCGATGCTCAATCCATTGTTTGATTTGTTCCAGCATGTCTCGCGCCTGAAGGTCAGAGTTGGTAGGTCACTTCGAGCTTCTGCTGCAACCGCTGAGCCTGCCTGAAGGATTCCCGCAGGATCCGGCGGTCGAGCGGGTTCAGATCGTCGGGATCAATATAGTTGGTCAGCTCCTGGTCCTTTGCCAGCATTTCCTGGTGCGCCCGCATCCGGATCGCCTGGATCAGGCTATAGGCTTCTTTCCAGGCGTTGGCATCTTTCGGGTCGAAGATGCCTTTTTTGGCCAGCTCATCCATTCGTTCCAGGGTGTTTGCCGTCTCAACGCCATTCGCCAGGGCAAAGACGCGAACAGCTTCAACAAATGGCGCCAGGCCCTGGCGTTTAAGGTCCAGTGAATGCTTGTTGCCTTCATCCGACAGGTAGCGGAAGTTGCGGAACATGGTCAGCGGTGGCTTGCGCTGGAAGGCGTTGCCGGCAAGCATTTTCTGGAACAGGGCGTTTTTCCGGATCCGTGCAAGAACCTTCTCCAGAAGGGCATCCAGAGGCTCTGTCGGCCCGTAGATGGCCCTCATATCCAGGAAAATCGAGGAATAAACCAGGTTCTGGGGCGTGGATGCGTCAATAAAGCGGATAAACCATTCGTCCCATTCCCTGTCGCTGAGGCACAGTTTCGGATTGCTGGCCATGATGTTGCCTTTGCACAAGGTGAAGCCGCACTCAGCCAGTTCGTCGTTAACCCTCCGGGCAAACGGCAGCAGCTTTTCCCGGACCTGTTCTTCGGTCATGCCTTCGGGCGTCTGGAACAGGATGCCATTGTCCTGGTCCGTCAATAGAGTCTGCTCCTGTCGACCCTCGCTGCCGAACGTCAGCCAGGTAAAGGGAATGCCGGGGTCGTGTTTCTTGATGTTCAGTTCCAGGACCCGACGGACAGTAACATCGTTGAGTGTCGTGATGATCTTGACCACTTGCCCGGAGTCAGCGCCGTGGGCAAGCATGGCATCCACCAGGCGGGAGACGTCCGCTCGCAGGCTCACCAGGGTACGAAGGTGGGTGGCGGTGCCGATGGTGCGAGCAAGGTTAACCAGATCCACCCGCTGCAGGGAGAACAGGTCCCGTTCCGAAACTACGCCAATCAGCTTGTGGTCGTCGTCGATGACGCACAAATGGGCAAAATGGTGCTCCGCCATCAGCATGGCGGCTTCGAATGCATCCGCATGGGAGGGCAGGCAGCAGGGATCCTTGGTCATGACCTGTTGGATGGGTGTGTCCAGCGGGCCGGTGCCCTCGGCGATCATGGTCCGAAGGTCCCGTAGTGTGAAAATGCCGGTCGGGATGCGGTTTTCATCGGTAATGATAATGCTGCCGACATTGTTCTCGTGCATACGCGCCACGGCCTTGCGCACCGGAAGGTCCGGCGAGCACACAATGGGATTTCGCAATGCATAACGTTCCAGCGGGGTGTCGAGCGAGGTACTGGACCCCATCGAAGCCATGGCGCTCGACTGGATGCGCCGGTTCACCTGATCAAGCAGGCTGCTGACGCCTCGCAGGCAGAAATCCCTAAAGGGTTCACTTTCCGAAAACAGGGTAACGAAGGCCGCCTGCCCGATACTGAGGCAGAAGGTATCGCCCGACGCCCGGTGCAGGGTTCTGGTTGGCCGCTCGCCGATCATGGCGGCCAGAGGAAAACACTCACCCTGGCTGATTTCGAAGGTCGTTTCGGTGCGGTCTTCCTTATCGTTGTGGCGCTCGCCACGAATCCGCCCTTGTTTGACTACGTAGAATCGTTTTACGACGTCATGGTCCGGAGAGAGGACAACGTCGCCATCGGCGTAAAACTGAATGGAGGCATTCTCGGCGAAATGCGCCAGATGCGCGTCATCCATGCTGGAAAAGGGCGCATGTTCCCGCAGAAACGTCATTATTGCTCGGATGTTCTGGGGGCGATCATTTTCCGGGTTCGCTGAGGCCATGTCCGTCGTCACTCGCTGGTTATTATTGTCCGTCTGAAGTGTAGTGTAGCCAAAGCGTTCGTCGCCTTACGATTTTGGTCGCAGGAAGCCTGACATAGATCAGTTTTCTTTAAGGCCACTGACCCGGGTGGTAAAGTCGGTATCTGAAACTGGTTATTAACTGTAATGCCATGACAACCAAAGAAGAGCGCCTCAGCTTCCTAGAGGAAATGAAAGACGTCCGGCGTATCCGTAAGCCCAACCGGGCAGAGGTAACAACGCCCCGCGAACTGACGCCCGGCCATCTGGAGCGCCAGAGGGCGGCCGTGGAGAAACCGTTGCGGGATACCAACCCGTTGACATCCGACATGGTGGAACCGCTCACGGCTCACGATGTATTGAGCTGGCAGCGGCCGGGCGTTCAGCACGGCGTGTTCCGCAAGCTCAGGCTCGGGCAGTATCCGATCGAGGCGCGCCTCGATCTGCACCGGATGACCGTTGAGCAGTCCCGGCGTGAAGTTTTCAGGTTTATTGGCGATTGTGTCCGCTACGGATTGCGTTCGGTCATCATTCTGCATGGCAAGGGCGAGCGCAATCCCGATGGAATTGCCCAACTCAAGAGCTACCTCGCCAAGTGGCTACCGGAGCTGGACGATGTCCTGGCGTTTCATTCGGCCCAAAAACACCATGGTGGTACCGGTGCGGTTTATGTCATGGTGCGAAAAAGTGACCGGGACAAGCAGCATAATCGTGAAATCCACGGAAGCCGTTAGCGGCTCCGATCCCAGACACCCTTGAATCAGAGCCGCCATGGCGGCTGAGCGGAGGTTATCGTCGTGAAAAAAGTTGCTGTAGCTGTATTGGCCGTGCTGGCGCTGGCGGGTTGCAAGGATCGAGTGATCTGGAACGACAACGGTAAAGTTGAAGAAGCCACTACGGATCGCGAAGTCTGGAACTCCAACGGCAAGATGGAATCTGGTGAACGCAAGATCTGGGTTAACAAGGATGGCGAGGAAATCGTCAAATAGACCCTGAGCATCTGACGCAGGCTCGGGCACAAGAATAAAACCGGGCAACAGGACCGGAAATACAAAGGAGAGAGTTGGGATGGCCGTGAGCCTGACAGTTAACGGCGACGAGCGGTCGCTGAACATTGAGGGCGATACGCCGCTTTTGTGGGTATTGCGTGATGAGCTGGGGCTCAAGGGCACTAAATTCGGTTGCGGTGCCGGCCTTTGCGGCGCCTGCACGGTGCACCTGAACGGGCAGCCTGTACGCTCCTGTTCCACGCCCGTTGAAATGGCCGCCGGCGGCGAGGTCGTCACGATCGAAGGGCTGACTGATGGAGATCGGCTTCATGCCCTTCAGGAGGCCTGGATAGAACACGGTGTTCCCCAATGCGGTTACTGCCAGTCCGGCCAGATTATGAGTGCAGCTCACTTGCTGGCGAACAACTCCACCCCCTCACGGGACGAAATCGTCGCCGCCATGACGGGCAACCTTTGCCGATGCGGGACCTACTCGCGGATTATTGCGGCCGTAGAATCCGTCGCTGGCTCTGAGTCTTCAGGCGGCTCTCAGAAAGGGGGCGTGTAACATGGCGATGAACCGACGGAATTTTCTCAAGGTCAGTGCCGGTGCCTCCGGCAGTCTGGTGGTTTCACTGACGTTGCCGGGCTGTGCCGGAATCCAGACCGGCTACGAGCCGGATACCGGTGAATGGCGGCCCGATGCCTGGCTCGAACTGACCACTGATGACGAGGTTTTCTTCACCCTGGCCCGGGTAGAAATGGGTCAGGGCACCTACACCGGGTTGACGACGCTTATTGCCGAGGAGCTGGAAATCCAGCCAGAGCGGATTCAACCCCGCTTCGCCCCGGTGGCGCCCGAGTATCGAAACCCTTTGTACAAACTTCAGCTCACCGGCGGTAGCACCAGTGTTGCAACCAGTTGGGAGCCCTTGCGAAAGGCGGGGGCTGAAGCCCGGCAGATGCTGGTTATGGCCGCGGCTCGGGTCTGGAACGTTGAAGCTAGCGATTGCCGGGCCAGTGAAGGGCGGGTGGTGCACCCGAACGGTATCGATTCCATGGCCTATGGCAGGTTGGTCGAGCTGGCTGCCAAAGAAGTGGTTCGGGGTGATATTGCCCTGAAACCACGAGGCGAATGGAAGTACATCGGCAGGGAAAGGGGCAAGCTGGATGCCCGGGCCAAGTCGACGGGAACCGCGGTGTATGGGATTGATGTGGAACTTCCGGACATGGTTTATGGGGTGGTGACCAGGTCGCCCAGGCGCGGAGGCAGGCTACTGGGCTTTAACGGCGATCAGGTCCGGGCAATGGCGGGTGTGCTCGACGTTTTCGAGATCGAGCGCGGCGTTGCCGTCGTTGCCGACAAGTACTGGCGGGCCCGGAAAGCCCAGGACGCGCTCCGGATAGACTGGGATTTCTCGGATGCCGTGTCTTTGTCCACGAAGGATGTGTTTGATTCCTATCGCTCTGCCGCTGATGAGGACCCCGGGGAGTCCGAGCGCAGTGAAGGCAGTTTTGCCAGCGCTGTGGAGGAGAGTGACCGAGTAGTGGAAGCCGAGTACGCCCAGCCCTACCTCGCCCATGCTACTTTAGAGCCCATGAACGCCACGGCCTGGTATCGCGAAAACCGGATGGACGTGTGGGCGCCCACCCAGGCGCCGGACCTTGGACGGATCGCGGCGGCCAGGGTAACCGATCTCGGGCCCGACGATGTCACCATCAATACCACCTTTCTCGGCGGCGGCTTTGGCCGTCGGCTGACCCAGGACTACATAGAGGAAGCGGCGGCCGTGGCCTATCGCATCGGGCGGCCGGTTAAAGTTATCTGGTCCCGGGAAGAAGACACCCGCCATGACCTCTATCGTCCGGCGATGCTCCACCGCATGGAAGCCAGTCTGTCTGGTGGCGAGCTGACGGGCTGGCATCACCAGATCGTTGGACCGCAGATCCTGGACTGGTATGTTCGCAACGCGGCGCCTGCCCAGTATCCCTGGGCGCCGAAGTTCATGTACGACACTCTTGGCTCCGTCGGTCTGATGGCCGAGGGCATTGCCACTCCCAAAGATATCTCCGCGATCGAGGGGGCTATCGAGTACCCCTACCGGGTGGCCAATATTGATATTCGCCATACCCACACCGACCCCGGCATTCCCATTAGCTGGTGGCGGTCCGTGGGCTATTCCCATAACGGCTTTGCGGTTGAGACCTTTATGGACGAACTGGCCCACGAGGCCGGAGAAGATCCATACCAGTTTCGTCGTCGGCTGATTTCCCATGAGCCACGGCACCTGGAGGTGCTTGATCGGGTTGCCCGCCTTGCCAATTGGCAGTCCACTGTGCCAGAAGGCCGGGCCCGGGGCCTTGCGTTGTTCCGTAGTTTTGGCACCTATGTGGCGCAGGTGGTGGAGGCCGGAATCGAGAATGGCATTGTTCGGGTCTACAAGGTCACCTGTTCGGTGGACTGCGGCCAGGTCGTGAATCCACGTATCGTGGAGGACCAGATCGAGGGTGGCATTCTGTTCGGCCTGACGGCAGCGCTCTACGGGGAAATTACCCTGCAGAACGGTGAGGTCCAGCAGAGCAACTTCAACGATTATCCGTTGATGAGACAGTACGAGCGACCCGAGGTGGTGGTGGATATTGTTGATAGCGACGAGGCGCCGACCGGTGTTGGTGAGCCGGGCGTGCCGCCAGTCATTCCGGCCCTGGGTAATGCGCTGTTCGCACTGAATGGTAAACGCCAGCGAAGCCTGCCGTTGAAAGCCGATGTCTGAGTCACGCGTCGCTCATTCGGTCGCCACGGGGCGTCAGATGGTTATTGCCAGGATGTCTGAGTGGCTGCAGGCGGGGCAGAGGGTGTGGTTGTGCACCATCGTCGAGACCTGGGGGTCCTCACCGCGTCCGGTTGGTTCCTGGCTGGCGATTGCGGAATCCGGCCACTGGAGCGGCTCGGTTTCCGGGGGTTGTCTGGAGGAGGACCTGTTGCGGCGCACGGCCGAAGACGGGCCAGATCATCCCGTCTTTGTTGATTACGGCATTACGGATGATGACCGGGATCATTTCCAACTGCCTTGCGGCGGCAGGATCCGGCTTCTTGTGGAGCCCCTTCAGGGGCAGTCAGGCCTTGATCATGTTAACGCGCTTGCGGGCGCCTTGCGCGATCGTGAACCGGTGGTCCGCCGCGTCCCCCTGAATGGTATTGTGGCTCTGGAGCGCGCTGTGGCCAGGGCTGGTAAGTCTGTTAGCTTTGACGGCGAGCAGCTTGTCCACGTTCTGCAGCCTGAGTGCCGGCTGTTGTTGATTGGCGCTGGCGAGGTTGCCCGTTACGTTGCGGAATTTGCGACGGCGGCGGAATTTGCTGTAACCCTTTGCGAGCCCAGGGAAACGTTTGCCTCAGGCTGGAGCTACGATCAGATTCCTCTGGATCGCCGCCTGCCCGATGATCTGATTTCCAGAGAGTTTGGCGACGCTTGGTCAGGCATCCTGGCACTGGCTCATGATCCTCGCATAGACGATATGGGCTTGCTGGCGGCCCTTCATTCCAATGCTTTTTACATTGGCGCCATGGGGTCCCGGAAAACCTCGGAAGCAAGGCGGGAACGACTGGCCTCTCTGGGGCTCGATGAAGCTGCACTGGGAAGACTGCGAGCGCCCATCGGCGTCGATATTCCCAGCAAGACTCCGGCAGAAATTGCCATCTCCATTGTCGCCGATCTGATCTCTGCAAGGCATCATTTGCGGGGCGCCGCTTCGTCCCTATAATTGCGGCCATGGGAGTGTTGTAAGCACTCTGAATCCCGGGAGAGAGCTCGTGTTTGATGTAACCCGATACGCAGTCGCTGCAGAAGCAATAATTGAGGCCGGCCGCTTTTTGTACCAACAGGGCTGGTCACCGGCAACCAGCAGCAACTATTCCGCCCGCGTAGACGGCGAACACATTGCCATAACCGTTTCTGGCCGCCACAAGGGGCAGCTGGGTGCCGGCGATGTTATGGTCGTAGACCTGGCGGGTCGCCCGGTGCAGAGTGATTGTCGCTCCTCGGCAGAGACCCGTTTGCATACGGTGTTGTACGAGGTGTTTCCGGAGGTTGGAGCGGTCCTTCACACGCACTCGGTGAAGGCAACGGTTCTCAGCCGCTTGCTGGAAGCTGGCCATCCGCTGACACTGGAGGGCTATGAGCTTCAGAAGGCGTTTACGGGAGTCGATACCCACGAATCAGTACTGGCCGTTCCGGTGTTTGATAACACCCAGGATATCGACGCGCTGGCGGAGCAGACCCGGGAATGGTTCCGGCAGCACCCCGAGCAGCCCGGGTATCTGATTCGCGGCCATGGCCTGTATACCTGGGGTAAAACCATGGCCGACTGCCTGCGCCATGTCGAGGCCTTTGAATTCCTGTTTGAATGTGAGCTTGAAACCATGAGGGTTCGCCCATGACCACCCTGAGTATTTTTGACCAGAGCCAGCCTGAAAAGGCACACACAGTCACCGAGAACCCGGAAAGAATAAGGGAACTTCTTGCCCGTCACGGTGTGCGCTACGAGCAGTGGCCAACCAAGGATCTGCCGGCTGATGCATCCCAGGAAGACATCCTCGAAGCCTACAGCGAGGAAGTGTCGAAACTGAGAAAGGAGTGTGGTTTTCAGTCTGCGGATGTGATCAGCCTGAACCCGGACAATCCGCAGAAAGATGCATTTCGGCAAAAGTTCCTGGATGAGCACACCCACAGTGAAGACGAAATCCGTTTCTTTGTCCGTGGCCAGGGCCTGTTTTACCTGCATTTCGGCAACGAGGTGTTTGCGGTGCTTTGCCAGAAAAACGATCTGATCAGCGTGCCAGATGGCACGCGGCACTGGTTCGATATGGGGCCTGAACCGGCGTTTACTTGTATCCGCCTGTTCACCAACCCGGAAGGCTGGGTCGCCGATTTTACCGGTGAAGACATCGCCAGCAGGTTGCCCCGATACGAGGCACTGGCAGGAGCGGCGGAATGATCCGGGTTGTGCTGACGGACATCGAAGGGACCACCAGCTCGATCTCGTTTGTGCACGATGTCCTTTTCCCCTACGCGAGCGAACACCTGCCGGGATTTGTCCGCGATCAGCATCAGGACACGCCTGCGGTGTCCGAGCAGCTGGATGCAGTGGCAGAGGCGTCAGGTATTGCTCGTGGGGATATTGATGGCCTGATCGAAGTACTGAAGACCTGGATCAAAGAGGATCGCAAGGAAACGTCCCTGAAGGCGCTGCAGGGCATGGTCTGGGAGCAGGGATACCAGCAGGGAGAGCTGAAGGGCCATATCTACGCCGATGCAGCCGATTACCTGCAGCGCTGGCATGATCGGGGGCTGCGTTTGTTCGTATATTCCTCAGGATCGGTCAAGGCCCAGAAGCTGATTTTCGGTTTCACCACGGAGGGCGACTTTACGCCATTCTTCTCTGGTTACTTCGATACTCGTATCGGTGGCAAGAAAGAGGCCGCTTCATACCGCAATATCTTGTCTGAATTGGGCGTTGAGGCGTCCACGGTGCTGTTCCTTTCAGACGTGGAGGCCGAACTCGAGGCAGCCGAGGAAGCCGGTATGCAAACCGCCTGGCTTGTTCGCGAGGGGGATCTGCCGGAGACAGAACGTTTTGTTGCGCGTGATTTTGCGGAGGTGGATACCCTGCTGCAAAAGCGCTAGGCCAACGCCCCTAAAACGCCATAGCAGGAGGATTTGATGCCCGGAACCGGTTTTTGCAGAATCGTTGCGCCGGTTCTCGCCATGCTTCTTGCCGGTTGCGACCCATTCTCTGATGCCCGCCCCATGATGGATGAGTATGTGGAGCGGGTCGCCCGAGTGCTGGAAACCGATCCTGAGTTTTCAGATATCCCTTCCGCAAGCCAGCTTCCCCGCCGTCGCGATCGGGTGTTGCCCATGCCCGAGCTGGAAATGGGGATGCTCGACTTTCTTTCGCTTTACGGATGTGAACTCCAGTACGTGGTTGGGGAGAAAACCTCGGTGATGGGGCGGGTGATGCAACCTCTGAACCGTTTGCGCTATGAAATCCGGTTTATCGAAGCAGCCAGGGACTGCCTGCCGGACATAGAGGATGAAGAATTCGCCGAAGAGCTTACCGGCGCCATCGACAGCAAGCTGGAATCCCTGCCCATTGCCATCTGGAATGCCACCTGGGGCGTCGAAGAGATCGAGAAACTGTTCACTCTGGCCAAGGGCTATTACCCGGTAGCGACGGAGAGCAATCCGGTATCTGATCTGGCTCTTGATATCGACAGCCTGAATGCAGCCGTTGTGCGTCTATACTCGGAGGACCTGGCGGTTTCCCTCGATTTTGCCGGCGACGTTCACCAGCGTTGGCAGGCGGAATTTCGCGCCGGCCAGTTGATCAACAGCGCACTTCTTCTGACCGCCCGGCTCCAGGATGGCACGGAATTGCTCAGGCAGAGAATCAACGGTCGGCCCCTGTGTCTTAACGGTCAGTCCAATAACCAGTCGAATATTGTGCAGAACATGTTTTTCAGTGTGTATATCGAAAAGATCCAGCCCTACATGAGCGCCGTGAACCAGGGGCGGGCTGCGCTCATTGAGCCGTTTGAGCGGCTGGCCAAAGTCCAGAAAGAGGTCATGCCGGAGAGTTTTACGGCGTGGTACCAGCGCTATCTCTCGCAGGAAGCCCAGAGCAGTCTCTGGCGGGAACTGGATGTAGCCATGATGGCGCATACCAGAGCCTGGCAGGAATTGCTGGGCCAGTGCGGGTTGCGCCCCGGCGCCTGACCCCGCTCAGCGCTGGCTTTCCGGCGTCACCCTCAGAATTTCCTCCACCGTTGTCTGGCCTGCAGCCACTTTCTGGGCGCCACTCAGGCGCAGGGATTTCATGCCTTCCTTATAGGCATCCAGCCTGAGCTGTTCCAGCTCGCAGCGATCGGTGATCTGTCGAAGTAAAGAGCCTGAGAGCGTCATGATTTCATAAACTCCGGCCCGGCCAAGATACCCGGTGTTCCGGCACTCCAGGCAGCCCACGGGCTGGTAGAACTGCTTGGGAACCGGCGCTTTCCAGGGCCGGGTCAGGGTCTGCCAGGCCTGCTCGTCGGCAGGGCCCGGCGCTTTGCAATGGGGGCAGAGGGTTCGGGCAAGCCGTTGCGCCATCACACCCAGTACCGTGGCCCGAATCAGGTACGGTGGGATACCCAGTTCCATCATCCGGGTAATCGCGCTCGGCGCGTCGTTGGTGTGTAGGGTCGAGAGCACCAGGTGGCCGGTGAGGGCAGCCTGAACCGCCATTTCCGCCGTTTCCAGATCGCGGATCTCGCCGATCATGATGATATCCGGATCCTGCCGCAGCAGGGCCCGCACGCCCGCCGCGAAGGTTAGGTCGATGTTGGTCTGGACCTGCATCTGGTTGAACGCCGGCTCCACCATTTCGATGGGGTCCTCGATGGTGCAGACGTTGAGCTCGGATGACGCAATCTGTTTCAGGGTCGAGTACAGGGTTGTGGTCTTGCCGGACCCGGTCGGCCCTGTCACCAGTACAATGCCATGGGGACGGGTGGTGATTTCCTGCCAGTGCTGGCGGTCTTCCTTGCCGAATCCCAGCTGCTCATAGGACTTCAGGAGCACGTCCGGATCAAAGATCCGCATGACCATCTTTTCGCCAAAGGCGGTCGGCATGGTGGCCAGGCGCAGTTCGACCTCGCGGTTATCGGGCTTGCGGGTCTTGATGCGACCGTCCTGGGGGCGGCGTTTCTCGGCCACGTTCAGGCGACCGAGAATTTTCAACCGACTGGTGACAGCCACGCCCACGTGCTCCGGGAATTCATAGACGTTGTGGAGCACGCCGTCGATCCGGAACCGCACCTGGGTGACTGTGCGGCGGGGCTCTATGTGGATGTCTGAGGCGCGCTGGTCAAAGGCATACTGCAGCAGCCAGTCGACGATCTTGACCACGTGCTGGTCATTGGCATCCGGGTGTTCGCTGGCGCCAAGGTCCAGTAACTGTTCGAAATTCTGGTTACCTGCCACACCGGGGCCCTGGCCGCCACTGGCCTTGCTGACGGAGTTGGCAAGCTGATAGAACTCCACGGTATATCGGCGGATATCCTCGGGGTTGGCGACCACGCGACGGATATCCTTGCGAACTGCCTGTTGGAGGTTTTGGACCCAGTCGTTCTTGAAGGGCTCTGTGCTGGCGATCAGTACCTCTTCTGCGCCGATCTCTACCGCCAGAATGCCGTGGCGTTGGGCAAAGGCATAGGACATCACCCGGGCAATGGCAGGCGTGTCGATCTTCAAAGGATCAATGTGGTAGTAAGGTTGCCCGGCCCAATCTGCCAGCCAATGGGTCAGCCGGTCCAGATCAAGAGTGCGACCACTTTTCTGGCTGGTCAGCGCGGCAATGGCCACCAGTTCCAGTGGATGGCGCTTACCCTTCTGTCCATCGCCGGTGGCCGCGCCAAGATTGGCCGAGAGTACCCGTTCTGCGTCTTCCTGGCTGATTTCCCCGCTGGTGACAAGTGCGGTGCAAACATCTCTCAGGGTCAGGGTGCTTCTGGGCGGCGCGGGTGGCCTCGGCACGGTTCCGGAGTTGCTTGTTTCAGCCATAAAGTGTCAGGTCCAGGAATTCAGGGTGTATTTCCATTCGCCACTGGCCGGTTCACTTTGAGGTGAATCATGGCAACAGTGAACAACAGGAAGGTCAGTACCGTCAGAATGACCGGTCCCGTAGCACCTTCACTCAGCCAGGCAGATACGACGGCCTGGGTGAAGTAAAAGATCACCACGAACGACATCCAGATATAGCCCCGATTGTGGCCCCGAAATACCGGAATCGCAAAGGGCAGAAGCGGAAGCAGTTTCACCGCCAGCATCAACGGTATTGAAACGCCCTCGACGGGTGCCGGGTAGAAAGTTGTGATCAGCAGGGTGGCAAGCACGCCGATGTAGAGCGCGGCTGTTGCACGCAAAGTGGTGCGGGCCTTCGGGTTGTTCAGCATAGAGTGGTCCGTAATAAAAAAGTGTTAAGCAGATTACGTCTGGTACCGGGGCGTGTATCAGTCAGCAAGCTTCAGGGCGAATCGGGCAAGGCGCTCGCCAAAGGCCTGACACAATGCTTTCTCGTGAGCGCTCAGTGGCTGCTGTTCACCGGTTCCGGCCCAATGGCTCGGGCCATAGGGAGTGCCCCCGGTTTGTGTGTCCCCCAGGCTTTTCTCGGAGTAGGGCAGGCCGCAGACGACCATGCCGTGATGCAGAAGTGGCATCATCATGGTCATCAGAGTGGTTTCCTGTCCGCCATGAAGGCTGCCGGTCGACGTGAATGCCCCGGCGGGTTTGCCTTCGAGGGCGCCGCCCAGCCATAGGTCGCCGGTGGTGTCCAGGAAGTGCTTCAAAGGCGCCGCCATGTTACCAAAGCGGGTGGGGCTGCCGATGGCCAGGCCGGCACAATTCGCGAGATCGGATTTGCTGGCATAGGGCGCCCCGGAGTCCGGCACAGCGGGCAGCGATGCTGCCGTGTCCGGTGAAACCGGCGGTACTGACCTCAGCCTTGCTTCAATTCCTTCCACTCGGGCCACGCCACGTCCTATCTGGCTGGCCAGCTCTGCGGTTTGGCCGGTGCGGCTGTAGAAAAGAACAAGAACATACGGCAATTGCTCGGGCATCGTCAGCGATCCTTCTGATCTGACTCGGAGAAGTTATTGGGGCTTAAAGAATCGAGAGAACGTTTTCTGGCGGACGACCAAGGGCTACTTTGCCGTTGGCGATCACGATCGGCCGTTCAATCAGTTTCGGGGTCGCTATCATGGCCGCGATCAATTGCTCATCGCTCAGCTCAGGGTTGTTCAGTCCCTGATCTTTATATTCTTTTTCCTTGGTACGCATCAGCTCGCGGGGCGTCAGATTCAGGGCGCTGAGAATATCCTTTAGCTCCTGCTCTGTCGGTGGTGTTTCCAGGTAGCGTATAATCTCCGGTTCAATTCCCCGTTCGGTAAGCAGTTCAAGGGTTTGGCGGGATTTCGAGCAGCGCGGGTTGTGGAAAATCCGGGTTGGTTCTGTCATCTTCGTGCCTGGTTGTCTGAGTGGAGTCCACGATTTCTGTGGTCGGTAGTCTAACAGGAGGTTTTCCGGTGCAGTACCCTGATTCAGTTCTTCGTGGCTCCCGCCTTCGCACGGCAGCTATTGCGCTGCTTGTTCTGACGATGACGGGTTGTGAGAAAATTGAACTTGAACGGGCCGAAGGAACAAAGCTGAACTGGGACTCGTTTCGCGGTCAGTGGGTGCTGGTCAACTACTGGGCGGAATGGTGCAAGCCATGTCTAGAGGAAATTCCCGAGCTCAATGAGCTCGACCAGGCACCCGACATCACCGTACTTGGCGTTAATTTTGATGGTGTGCGGGGCGATGCGCTGGTGGAACTCGGGGAACGGATGGGCATTGAATTTACCTTGCTGGCGGATGACCCGGGGCCCGGGTTCGGCTGGAAACTGCCGGTCGCTCTGCCTGCCACCTTCCTGGTCAATCCCGATGGTGATCTGGTTGAGACTCGTTTTGGCCCCCAGACCGAAGAAGAGCTCAGGGCAGTAATCGGCGGCTGAGACCGAAGCTCTAACTGAATTTTACAGCAGGAATAACCTGACGTTATGTCGCAGACTTTTGTACATCTCCGTGTCCATTCCGAGTACTCCATGGTGGATGGCCTGGTCAGGGTGAAACCGCTGATCAAACGTGTTGCCGAGCTGGGCATGCCGGCCGTCGGCCTGACCGAGCAATCCAATATGTGCTCGCTGGTGCGTTTCTATAAGGCGGCCATGGGAGCGGGTGTCAAACCCGTCATAGGCGCGGATCTCTGGCTGGAAAATCCGGATGAACCCGAAAATCCTTTCCGGCTGACGCTGCTTGCCCGAGACAACGATGGTTACCTCAACCTCACTGAAATCATTTCCCTGGGCTACACCGAGGGCCAGCGGTTCGGCAAGCCGATTATCCAGCGAAAGTGGCTGGAGGCCAGAGCGAACGGCCTGATTGCGCTCTCCGGCGCAAAGTTGGGTGATGTGGGAAAGGCGCTGATGGCCGGCAAGCCGGAACTGGCTCGCGAACGGGCCCGTTACTGGATGGATCTGTACCCGGACAGCTACTACCTGGAGCTCCAGCGCACTGGTCGACCGGGTGACGAGGACTGCCTGCACCTGAGTGTTGAGCTGGCCGGGGCGCTTGGCCTTCCAGTGGTGGCCACCAACGATGTTCACTTCCTCGAAGCGGAAGACTTTGAGGCCCACGAGGCCCGGGTTTGCATCGGCGAGAGTCGTACTCTGGACGATCCGCGGCGTGACCGTCGGTTCAGTGATCAGCAGTACCTGCGCAGCGCCGATGAGATGATCGAGCTGTTCAGCGACATCCCCGAGGCCATCGAGAATACCGTGGAAATCGCCCGGCGCTGCTCGGTGAAGGTTCGGATGGGCGAATACTTCCTTCCGAACTACCCGATTCCGGACGGCATGACCATGGACGACTATTTCCGGAAGGTCTCCGAGGAAGGCCTGGAGGAGCGGCTTGCCAAGACCCTGAGCAAAGACGATCCGGAATACGATGCCAAGCGGGAGGCCTACTACAAGCGCCTGAACTTCGAGCTGGACATCATTATCCAGATGGGTTTCCCGGGCTACTTCCTGATCGTGATGGACTTTATCAAGTGGGCCAAGAACAACGGCGTACCGGTCGGGCCAGGTCGGGGTTCCGGTGCCGGCTCCCTGGTGGCCTATGCCCAGTTGATTACCGATCTGGATCCCCTGGAGTACGACCTGCTGTTCGAGCGCTTCTTGAACCCGGAGCGGGTCTCCATGCCCGACTTCGACGTCGATTTCTGCATGGAAGGCCGGGACAGGGTGATCGAGTACACCGCCCAGAAGTACGGGCGTGAGGCGGTGTCGCAGATCATTACCTTCGGCACCATGGCCGCGAAGGCGGTTGTGCGGGATGTTGCCCGGGTCCAGGGCAAATCTTACGGTTTGGCGGACAAGCTCTCCAAGATGATTCCCTTCGAGCCGGGCATGACCCTGGAGAAGGCCCTGGAGCAGGAGCCACAACTGGTCGAGTTTCTCGAGAACGACGAGGAGGCCCAGGAAATCTGGGAAATGGCCTTGAAACTCGAGGGCGTGTGCCGGAACGCCGGTAAGCACGCAGGTGGCGTGGTGATCGCGCCCACCAAGATCACCGATTTCTCGCCCCTGTACTGTGATGATGAGGGCGGAAGCCTGGTGACCCAGTTCGATAAGGGCGATGTGGAAGATGCCGGACTGGTGAAGTTCGACTTCCTGGGCCTGCGGACGCTCACGATTATCAAGTGGGCGCTGAACATGATCAATCCGCGCCGGGAAAAGAAGGGCATGCAGCCCCTCGACATCAACGAGATTCCACTGGATGACGTGCCCTCGTTCGACATGCTCAAGAAAGCTGAAACCACGGCGGTGTTCCAGCTGGAATCCCGGGGCATGAAAGACCTGATTCGCCGTCTCCAGCCAGACTCCCTCGAAGACATGATCGCCCTCGTGGCCCTGTTTCGGCCGGGGCCGCTGCAATCGGGCATGGTGGATGACTTTATTGACCGTAAGCACGGTCGCCAGCCCATGTCCTTCCCGCATCCGGATTACCAGTACGAGGGCCTGAAGCCTGTCCTGGAGCCGACCTATGGGGTCATCCTGTACCAGGAGCAGGTCATGCAGATCGCTCAGGTCATGGCCGGCTATACCCTGGGTGGAGCGGACATGCTGCGCCGGGCCATGGGTAAGAAAAAGCCCGAGGAGATGGCCAAGCAGAAGCAGATCTTCCTGGATGGCTGCGAAAAGAACGGCATCAACAAAACCCTGGCCGAAAATATCTTTGACCTGGTGGAGAAGTTTGCTGGCTACGGCTTTAACAAATCCCACTCGGCTGCTTACGCCCTGGTGTCATACCAGACTCTCTGGCTGAAAGCCCATTACCCGGCAGAGTTCATGGCTGCGGTACTGACTGCCGATATGCAGAACACCGATAAGGTAGTCACGCTGGTGGAAGAGTGCCGGAACATGAAGCTGGATCTTCTGGTGCCGGATGTCAGCCGTTCGGAATACACCTTTACCGTTAATGACGACGGCCAGATTGTGTATGGTCTCGGAGCGATCAAGGGCTTGGGTGAGGGCCCGATCCAGAGCATTGTTGAGGGTCGCGGCGATGGCGAGCCGTTCCAGGATATCTTTGATTTCTGTCGGCGGGTTGATCTCAAGAAGGTCAACAAGCGGGCCATGGAAGCGCTTATCCGCTCCGGTGCCATGGACAAGCTGGGTGCGAGCCGCGCGCAGCTCATGGCAAGCATTGACAAGGCCGTGCAGCAGGCCGACCAACAATCCCGGAACGAGTCCGTTGGCATGATGGATATGTTCGGGGAAATGCTGGAAGCCGGTGATGGTGGCGATCCCTACGAGGACGTGGCCGGGGTACGCGAATGGCCGGAGAAGCAGCGGCTGAAAGGCGAAAAGGATACTCTGGGGCTGTACCTTACCGGTCATCCGTTTGATGAGTATGAAAAAGAAGTTCGTCGGTTTGTCCGGTCCTCCATTGCCGATTTGAAGCCGAACAAGTCACCCCAGCGGGTGGCGGGGCTGGTGGTTGCCCAGCGAACCATGAAAACGCGCACCGGCTCCACGATGTGTTTTATCACCCTTGATGACCGCAGTGCCCGGATTGAGGCGACGTTGTTTTCCGAGGCGTTTTTCGAAAACCGTGAGCTGTTGCAATCCGACCAGGTGATTGTGGTGGAGGGCCAGGTCAGTCACGACGACTATTCCGGGCAGATGAAAATGCGAGTGAGCTCGGTGATGGATGTGGCGACTGCTCGCCAACAGTTCAGTCGCGGCCTGAAGCTGAACCTGCACGCCGATCAGTTGCAGAACGGATTGCTGGAGAAGCTCGACAGTACTCTGCGGCCCTTCCGATGCGAAGGCAGCCCGGTCTGGATCGAGTACAGCAGCCCCGAGGCGTCGACCCGGATCGAGCTCGGTGAGTCCTGGCGTGTGCAGCCGGATGACAACCTGCTGCTGGAGCTCCGGTACCTCGTAGGCGACCAGTCGGTAGAACTGGTCTATGATTGAATGAGTTGAAAATTAAAAGTTTGTCAGACAGCGGACTCATACCAATGTCCGCTTTAGCCACTGACCGGGCGCTGCTATCTTTGTGTCAAATTCTGGTTTGGCGGAGTACGTTCCCGCCTGGCAAAAAATGATGGAACATCATGAACCCTAACTATCTGGATTTCGAACAGCCAATCGCCGACCTGGAAGCCAAGATTGAAGAGCTTCGGATGGTTGGTAACGATACCGACATCAATATCACAGACGAGATCACCCGGCTGAAGAAAAAGAGCGTCAGCCTTACCGAGAGCATTTTCTCAGATCTCAAGCCCTGGGACGTTGCGCGGCTGGCCCGTCACCCTCGCAGGCCCTACACCCTGGACTACATCGAATCCATCTTTGAGGATTTTGATGAGCTGCACGGTGATCGTCGCTACGCCGACGACCTGGCTATTGTAGGCGGTACCGCCAGGCTTGATGACAAACCGGTGATGGTCATCGGTCATCAAAAGGGTCGGGAAGTCCGCGACAAGGTCAAGCGTAACTTCGGTATGCCCCGGCCGGAGGGCTACCGCAAGGCCCTGCGCCTGATGGAAATGGCCGAGCGTTTCAAAATGCCTATCCTCACCTTCATCGATACGCCAGGGGCTTATCCGGGCATTGGTGCGGAAGAGCGCGGGCAGAGCGAGGCCATTGCCTTCAATCTGGCGGTCATGTCTCGCCTCAAGACACCCATTATCTCCACGGTGATCGGTGAGGGCGGTTCCGGTGGCGCCTTGGCCATCGGTGTCTGTGATCAACTGAACATGCTCCAGTACTCCACCTACGCGGTGATTTCCCCAGAGGGCTGTGCCTCAATCCTCTGGAAGAGTGCCGAATACGCTGCCCAGGCGGCGGAGGCCATGGGTGTAACAGCTGACCGGCTCAAAGATCTGGGGCTGGCGGATAACGTGGTAACCGAGCCCCTTGGCGGTGCTCACCGCAACCCCGAAAAAATGTCGGAATCCCTCAAGGAGGTTCTGGCAAAAGGCGTCGCTGAACTCAGTCGCCTGCCACTGGATGAGCTGGTATCCCGCCGCTATGAGCGGCTGACCCGCTATGACACCGGGCGCTGAGCCCGGTTCCGGATTCACCTGGCCGGAGGCACTGTGCGCCCCGGTCAGAGAACTCCCCGATCACGCCCGCCTGTTGGTTGCCCTGAGCGGCGGCCTCGATTCCACCCTGTTATTACACCTGGCAGTCCATTGCCATGGGCATTCCGGGGCTGTCCGAGCGGTTCATATCAATCATCAGCTGCAGCCGAATGCCTCCGAGACCGAATCATTCTGCCGCGATCTTTGTGGGCGCCTGGGTGTCCCGCTTGTGGTTGAGAAGGTCACTGTTGGGAGCGGGGGAAACTCGGATGGTGGCATCGAAGAGGCGGCCCGGAAAGCGCGCTATTCCGCCCTGGAAGCGATGGTTCAGCGGAGGGATCTGGTTCTAGTGGCGCACCATGGCGATGATCAGGCCGAAACGGTGCTGTTCCGGATGCTGAGGGGCAGCGGTGTGGCCGGGCTGGCGGGTATGCCGTTCAGCCGTGACCTCGGCCCGGCGACACTGGTCCGGCCCCTGCTTGGGTTTGAACGGGCCGAGCTTGAGCGGTGGGCCAGGTCCGCTGGTCTGTCGTGGGTTGATGATCCCAGCAACACCGACCAACGATTTGACCGGAATTTCCTGCGCCACACGGTGCTGCCAGCTTTGCGGGAGCGTTGGCCGGGGCTGAATCGCAGGTTGCGCCACACGGCGGACGCCTGTGCAGAAAGTGAAGCGCTGAACCAAAAGCTGGCGGCCTTGCAGTGGCAGGCTGTCGGCGGTGAGCAGGACCGACTGCCCGTTGAGGGGCTGAAAACCTTATCTTTGGCGGAGCAGAAAAACCTGATTCGCTGGTGGGTTCGGGAACGGGGGTTTCCTGCGCCCACAATCAGCAGTTGGCAGCAGGTTATGCAGGACCTGATTTTCGCAAGAGAGGATCGAGAGCCGGAGTTCCGGTCCGACGGTTTCAGTCTGCGCCGCTTTCAGGGCGATCTTTACCTGGTTCCGGATCACTCGCAGCTGCCGGACGTCCCCGTTACTCTGGAGCCGGGTCCCGGGCTGAACTTTGGCGAATGGTTCCTGAAGCTGGAGCCGGCCGTTACCCCGGAAAGACCGTTGCCGCCAATACGGATATTTACGAGGCAGGGCGGTGAGCGGGTACGTTTCCGTCCGGATGGTCCGTCCCGTTCGCTCAAGAAGTGGCTGCAGGAGATTGCGGTTCCACCCTGGGAAAGGGCCCGGCTGCCGCTGGTTTTCGCCGGTTCCGGGGATGCAGCGGAACTCGTTGCCATTGGCGATTTATGGTGTTCTGAACAATACTCGGAAGGCGCCCATGCCGCCGGTTGGCGGCTGGTTGTAGAGCGGGAATGTGATTGAGTCAATGGGGCCTTTCTGGTAGTCTGGCGTCCCATCTTGAGATGACAATCTCCCTCCTTCACCGAACCAGACAATCACGGAATCTGCATGACGCGTTATATTTTCGTCACCGGCGGTGTCGTGTCCTCCTTGGGGAAAGGTATCGCATCAGCCTCACTGGCTGCGATCCTCGAGGCACGCGGCCTGAAGGTCACTATTCTCAAGCTGGACCCGTACATCAACGTGGACCCCGGCACCATGAGCCCGTTCCAGCACGGTGAGGTTTTTGTCACCGAGGATGGCGCGGAAACAGACCTGGATCTGGGCCACTATGAGCGCTTCATCCGTTCCCGGATGAGTAAGCGTAATAACTTCACCACCGGCCGGGTGTACGAAGAGGTGATCCGCAAGGAGCGCCGTGGTGACTACCTGGGCGGAACCGTTCAGGTGATTCCTCACATCACCGACGAGATCAAGCGTCGGGTTGTTGAAGGGGCTGCCGGCGCTGATGTGGCACTGATCGAAATCGGTGGTACGGTTGGCGATATTGAATCCCTGCCGTTCCTGGAAGCCTGTCGTCAGCTCAAGGTCGAAGTAGGTTCCCAGCGTGCGCTGTTCATGCATCTGACCCTGGTTCCCTACATTGCCACGGCTGGTGAGATCAAGACCAAGCCGACCCAGCATTCCGTCAAGGAAATGCGCTCTATCGGCCTGCAGCCGGATATCTTGCTGTGCCGCTCGGAGCATGAGGTGGACGCCAGCTCGCGTCGCAAGATTGCCCTGTTCACCAACGTCGAAGAGCGGGCAGTTATTCCTCTCCAGGATGCCAAATCCATTTATGCCATCCCGCGCATGCTCTACGAGCATGGCCTGGACCAGTTGGTTATCGAGCGCTTCGGTCTGGATGCCCGTCCTGCGGATTTGAGTGAATGGGACAACGTTGTTGAATCGTTGATGAACCCCGAGCAGGAAGTAACCATTGCCATGGTAGGCAAGTACATGGAACTCCTGGACGCTTACAAGTCTCTGATTGAATCCCTGCTCCACGCCGGCATCAAGACCCGTACCAAGGTCAATATCAACTACATCGATTCCGAAGATATTGAGCGTGACGGTACAGGCGCGCTGGAAAGTGCCGACGCTATCCTGGTGCCGGGCGGCTTCGGCGAGCGTGGCGTTGAAGGCAAGATCCGCACCGTTCAGTACGCCCGTGAGAACAAGGTACCTTACCTGGGCATCTGTCTGGGTATGCAGGTTGCAGTTATTGAATATGCCCGCAATGTGGCAGGCCTCAAAGATGCCCACAGCACGGAATTCCGCACGCACACGCCGGAACCGGTTGTCGGCCTTATCACCGAGTGGCTGGATTCTACCGGCGAGCGTGAAGAGCGTACTGAAGAGTCCGATCTGGGCGGAACCATGCGTCTTGGCGCCCAGGACTGCGTGCTGGCCGAAGGCTCCACCATTGCCAACTGCTACGGCAAGAAAACCATTCAAGAGCGTCATCGCCACCGCTACGAGGTGAACAATCATTTCCTGCCGAGGCTGGAAGAGGCCGGGCTCCAGATCTCTGGCCGTTCATCGGATGGACGCTTGGTGGAAGTGGTCGAGGCGCCGAACCATCCCTGGTTTGTTGCCTGCCAGTTCCATCCGGAATTTACCTCCACTCCCAGGGACGGCCACCCGCTGTTCAAGGGCTTTGTTGAGGCAGCACTGGCCAGCAAGAAAGGATCCTGAAGATGGCGCAGAGCACCGTGAACGTATCGGGAATCAAGGTCGCCAACGACAAGCCGTTCGTGCTCTTTGGCGGCATGAACGTTCTGGAGTCGCCGGAGCTGGCCATGGAAGTGGCCCAGGCATACGTTGAGGTAACTGGCAAGCTGGGTATTCCCTACGTTTTCAAAGCGTCTTTTGATAAAGCCAACCGGTCGTCCGTGAACTCTTTCCGTGGCCCCGGCCTGGAGAAAGGTCTTCAGATACTGGCGGACATCAAGAGCAAGTTCGGTGTTCCCATTATTTCGGACGTCCACGAGCCGGCTCAGGCGGCCCCGGCAGCCGAAGTCTGTGACATTATCCAACTGCCGGCGTTTCTGAGCCGCCAGACGGATCTGGTGGTCGCCATGGCGAAAACCGGTGCCGTGATCAACATCAAGAAGGCCCAGTTCCTCGCGCCCCAGGAAATGAAGCACATCATTACCAAATGCGAGGAAGCCGGCAACGACAAGGTAATCCTCTGTGAGCGGGGCAGCAGCTTCGGTTACAACAACCTGGTCGTCGACATGCTCGGCTTTGGCATTATGAAAGCCATGAATGTGCCGGTGATGTTTGACGTGACACACTCGCTGCAAATGCCGGGTGGCCGTGCCGATTCGGCCGGTGGCCGACGTGCCCAGGTGACCGATCTGGCGCTGGCGGGTATGTCCCAAGGGCTGGCAGGTTTGTTCCTTGAGGCCCATCCGGACCCGGACAAAGCCAAGTGCGATGGCCCCTGCGCTTTGCGGCTCAGCCAGCTTGAGCCCTTCCTGCAGCGGGTAAAAGCTGTGGATGATCTGGTAAAAAGCTTTAAATCGATCGACACCGCCTGATTGGCGGTGTTGGCGTTTTACGCGGACTATGGGAGCGAGCGGGAACGGCCCTGCGAAAATGTAGAGGGCCATGGATGGCCCGAAACAAGCGCACATGGATGTGCTCGTAGCGGTTTTCGCAGGGCCGTTCCCGTTCGCTCTGACTCCCGAATTTGAAAATGAACTTGGAGACAGAGAAGAATGACCAAGATTGCCAACATCAAGGGCCGTGAGGTTCTGGATTCCCGCGGTAACCCTACTGTAGAAGCCGACGTTATCCTGGAAGACGGCACCATTGGTACCGCCTGCGCACCGTCTGGCGCTTCCACCGGTTCCCGCGAAGCGCTTGAGCTGCGTGATGGTGATGCTTCCCGTTACCTTGGCAAAGGTGTTCTGAAGGCGGTTGAAGCCGTAAACAGCAAGATCCGTGAAGCCCTCGTAGGCAAAGACGCCGCCGATCAGCGCACTCTGGACCAGATCATGCTGGACCTCGATGGCACGGAGAACAAGGCTAACCTTGGCGCTAACGCCATTCTGGCTGTGTCCCTGGCGGCGGCCAAAGCCGCGGCAATCTCCCTGGGCAAGCCTCTGTACGCGCACATTGCCGACATCAACGGTACCTCTGGCAAGTTCTCCATGCCCGTACCGATGATGAACATCCTGAACGGTGGCGAGCACGCGGATAATAACGTGGATATCCAGGAGTTCATGGTTCAGCCGGTTTCCGCCAAGAGCTTCTCTGAAGCCCTGCGTGTTGGCGCGGAGATTTTTCACAGCCTGAAGAAAGTGCTGAAGGCCCAGGGCCTGAACACCGCCGTTGGTGATGAGGGCGGCTTTGCGCCGAACCTGCCCTCCAACGAAGCTGCGCTGGCCGTCATTCAGGAAGCGGTCGAGAAGGCCGGTTATAAGCTGGGTACCGATGTAACCCTGGCTCTGGACTGTGCCTCCTCTGAATTCTACAAGGATGGCCAGTACCAGCTGTCCGGTGAAGGCAAGAGTTTCGATTCCGAGGGCTTTGCCGATTACCTGGCAGGGCTTTGCGAGCGTTACCCGATCGTCTCCATCGAAGACGGCATGGACGAGAGCGACTGGGATGGCTGGAAAGTGCTGACCGACAAGCTCGGTAGCAAGGTTCAGCTGGTGGGCGACGACCTGTTCGTGACCAATACCAAGATCCTTAAGCAAGGTATTGAGAAGGGCGTGGGGAACTCCATCCTGATCAAGTTCAACCAGATCGGCAGCCTGAGCGAAACCCTTGATGCGATCAAGATGGCACAGGATGCCGGCTTTACCGCCGTGATTTCCCATCGCTCCGGTGAAACCGAGGACACCACCATTGCCGATCTGGCTGTAGCCACCTGTGCCGGCCAGATCAAGACCGGCTCGCTGTGCCGTTCCGATCGCGTTGCCAAGTACAACCAGTTGCTGCGCATTGAAGAAGCCCTGGATGGCAAAGCGCCGTACCGCGGCCTGAGCGAGATCAAGGGGCAGGGCTGATCGACTGATCTGACCGGTTCTGGTTAAGTTTCGGGCCGGCAATCAGCGAAAAACTGTTAAGGCCATCGTGTTCCGAGCGAAAGCTTGGTTACGATGGCCTTTTTGTACAGGCAGTTAGAAGAATTTGTTGCTAATCTACTCTAAGGTCTATACTCAACGTCCGGCGTTGGCATTTTGATTGATTGAATTTGACTGGAATCGGCAATGAAGTTGCTCTGGACCACAATGGTTGTTGTTATTCTCCTGCTGCAGGTGCGCCTGTGGGTCGGGGAGGGCAGCTTTGCGCAGGTATGGGCTCTCGAGAAGTCCATCGCCGAGCAACGTGAAGAAAATGCCGAACTGGCTACCCGCAATGAACGTCTGTATGCCGAAGTCAGGAATCTGCGTAATGAGCAGGGCGCCGTTGAAGAGCGGGCCAGAATGAACCTCGGCCTGGTTAGAGACGACGAGACCTTTTTCCTGGTTGTTGAAAACTGATTGTCTATGCCTGCTCCGAGACTTTGGCTGATTGTCCCTGCCGCCGGCATCGGCCAGCGTATGCAGGCCGAACAACCGAAACAGTACCTTCGAATCGGCCAGCGTTTCATTCTCGATATCACCCTTTCCCGATTGATGGATTCCGCCCCGTTTTCCGGCTGCATGGTGCCATTGCATCCGGCCGATCATTGGTGGCCGGATACCGAGGCCAGCGGCGATAGCCGAATCCAGACCTGCACCGGCGGAGCCGAAAGGGCCGAGTCGGTATTGTCCGCACTGCATGCCCTGGCGGAGCAGATCAGGGATGATGATTGGGTCCTGGTCCACGATGCGGCACGACCATGTCTTCATACCCGGGACCTGTCGAACCTGATTGACCAACTCTACCACCACCCTGTCGGGGGGCTTCTGGCTTCGCCAGTGGCCGACACCCTGAAGCGGGCTGGCACCGGCGACCTGCCTGAAGTTCTTGAAACGGTGGATCGCAAAAATCTGTGGCGGGCATTAACGCCTCAGATGTTTCGCTATCGTATTCTGGTGGATTCACTGGAAGCTGCCCTTGCCGGCGAACTTCTGGTGACTGATGAGTCCTCTGCCGTGGAGTTTTCCGGTAACATGCCCGTTCTGGTCGAAGGACGGCCGGACAATATCAAGATCACCGTACCCGCAGATCTGGCCCTCGCAGGCTTCATTCTCAGCCGGTTCTGAATTTTCGGAGTTTCCGGAGTACATTATGCGTATTGGTCAGGGCTTTGATGTCCATGCCTTCTGTGAAGGCGACAATGTGATCATTGGCGGTGTCAGCATTCCGCATTCCCACGGGCTGAAGGCCCATTCTGATGGTGATGTCCTGCTGCACGCACTGGCGGATGCGCTGCTGGGTGCCGTAGCACTGGGCGACATCGGGCATTTTTTTCCGGACACCAGTGATGAGTGGGCGGGCGCCGACAGCCGCGACCTTCTGCGCCGCGTCATGACCCGGGTCCGGGATGAGGGGTTTGGCGTGGTGAATGTGGATGCCACCATCATCGCTCAAGCTCCTAAAATGGCCCCTCATATTGATGCCATCCGTCTGAACATTGCGGAAGATCTGGGCGTTCCGGCCAGTCGCGTTAGTGTGAAAGCCACCACCACGGAAAAACTCGGCTTTACCGGGCGCGGTGAGGGCATTGCCTGCCAGGCTATCTGCCTGCTTGAACCGGTGGATTCGTGAGTCAGTGGCGCCTTGACTGGCCCACGTCTGGCAGTGGGCGTGTTGCTTCGGTCCGTTTGAAGACAGCGCCCGGCGATTTCATTGTTGACGAGGTGCTGGAATTTCCGGAAAGCGGCTCCGATCTCAGGGCAGACGCAATCTCCGGCGTCGGAGAGCATCTCTGTGTGAAACTGGAGAAAGTGGGCGATAACACAGAGTACGTCGCTCGCGAACTGGCCAAAATGGCGGGTTGTCGCAACTTTGATGTCGGCTTCTGCGGTCTCAAGGATCGACATGCGGTAACACGCCAATGGTTCAGTCTCTATCGGCCAGGGTGTGAAGCTCAAGACGCCGCCCTGATTGACGAAATTGATGTTCGATGGCCCGTTCTTGCGGCCTCGCGACAGGCCCGGAAATTGCGGCGGGGAGAGCACAGTGGCAATGGCTTTGTAATCACCCTGAGAGCAGTCACCGGGGAACGCGAGGTGATTGATCGTGCTCTGGTGCGCCTGGCAGATATTGGCGCTCCCAATTACTTTGGCCCCCAACGGTTCGGCAACGGTGGTGCAAACCTTGACCGGGCGGTGCATCTGGATCCTGCCACCCTGAACCGTCGGAACCGGTCCGGCGGAAAAGGCCGGGGTGGCAAAAAGCGCGCTGGCAGCGACGGCTCGAAAAACGTATTGTATTTTTCGGCGGCGCGCTCATGGCTGTTCAATGAGGTGCTTGCGGCTCGGGTAAGGGATGGCAGCTGGGCCGAGGCGGGGGCTACAGGCCCCTTGTGGGGTGACGGCGGCACGACGGCTTCCGGGGCACTGGAAGCTCTTGAACGGGACATTGTTGCGCAAACCCCTGGCTTGGCGAGCCTGTTCTCGGTCACCCGGATGAAACCGGAGCGACGTCCCCTGGCGGTAAAGCCCGATAGGCTTGCCTGGCGGTGGCTGGCTGAGGACACTCTGGAACTGACGTTCTTTTTGTCACCCGGCCAGTACGCCACAACGATTTTGAGTGATATTTTCGAGCTTGAGGACATGAGCCTCAGCCGACATAACGAACAACAAGGCTAGCGGAGAACACTGTGCGTATTCTGTTGTCGAACGATGACGGCGTTCACTCACCGGGGCTAATTGCCCTGTTCGAGGGATTGAAGGGGCTGGGTGAGCTGGAGGTGGTGGCGCCCGATCGGGATCATAGCGGCGCCAGCAACGCCCTTACCCTCAATCGGCCTTTGACCGTAGAAGAGCATCCCAACGGGTTCCGCTCTGTGGATGGCACCCCGACCGACTGTGTTCATCTGGCGGTTAACGGGCTGTTCAAAGAGCCGTTCGACAGAGTAGTCTCCGGAATAAACACCCACGCCAACCTGGGCGATGACATTATTTATTCGGGTACGGTTGCCGCAGCCACTGAGGGACGTCACCTTGGTCTTCCGGCCATCGCTGTTTCCCTGGTCAACGATGGCCACTTTCACTATGCGACGGCTGCCCGGGTGGTCCGGATGCTGCTCGAGAACGAGAGCCCTCTGGAGCTCGGGCCGCGCTCCATCCTCAACGTCAATGTTCCGGACGTCCCCTGGGAAGAACTGGCAGGCATTCGGGTAACCCGTCTCGGCCACCGGGAACGGGCGGAAGGCGCGGTGCCAATGACCTGTCCCCGCGGTAAGGAACGTTACTGGATAGGGGCGGCCGGTGTTGGCGGTGATGCCGGTCCTGGTACCGATTTCAACGCCGTCCGCGAAGGCTACGTCTCGGTAACCCCGGTACATATCGACATGACCCGGCATGAGGCGCTTTCGCGGCTTCGGGACTGGGTTGATACCCTTGCGGATTTGCCGGAGGGCCGGGGATGACCGCTCAGCTTGAAGGTATCGGGATGACCTCACGACGTACCCGGATGCGACTGGTGCAGCGCCTCAGGGAAGCCGGCATCGAATCGGACCGCGTGCTCGAGATCATGGGAGAGGTGCCAAGGCACATCTTCCTGGATGAAGCACTGTCCCATCGCGCTTATGAAGACACATCCCTGCCAATCGGCTATGGCCAGACCCTGTCCCAGCCCTACATTGTGGCAAGGATGACGGAATTGATGCTCGCTCATGGGCCATCACGGGTGCTGGAGCTGGGAACCGGGTCAGGTTACCAGACCTCGGTGCTCTCCCGCCTGTTTTCGGAAATTTACAGCGTTGAGCGTATCAAGGCATTACAGGACAGGGCGCGGGACCGGTTGCGTCAGCTGAACGCCAGGAATGTGTTCCTGAAACACGCTGACGGAGGTATGGGCTGGCCTGAGCGGGGTCCTTTCGATGGCATCATCGTGACCGCAGCGCCCATTGAAGTTCCAGGCGAGTTACTCGCCCAACTGGCAGACGGTGGCGTTCTGATCGCGCCCGTGGGAGAGGAAGACCAGGTGTTGGTTGAGGTAACCCGCCGGGGTGATCGTTTCGATCACAAAGAGTTGGAGCCGGTCCGTTTTGTGCCGCTGTTGGGCGGGGTTGTCCGCTAGTCATGGTTGATTCTGCAGTACCCAATTCGGATCCTGAAAGCGAAACCGGCCGTATCCATCATCCTGCAGCAGTTTTCCTGCGGGGCATTGCCATGGGCGCGGCTGATATTGTTCCAGGTGTCTCTGGCGGCACCATTGCATTCATTACCGGCATATACTTCCGACTGTTGGGAGCCATCAACGCGGTTCCCGCAGCGGTATTCCATGATCTGCTTCGGGGTCGCTTTGGCGCTTTCTGGCGCACTTGCGATGGAACCTTTCTGGCTTGTCTGCTGGCCGGCATCCTGACCAGCATTGCCACCCTGGCTTCAGCCATCAGTTACATGCTGGTGGCCTATCCCATCCTGATCTGGAGCTTTTTCTTCGGTTTGATTGTCGCTTCGGTTTGGCATGTGGGGCGCCAGGTTCGGCACTATGAGCCTGTACTGCTGATCCCGCTGCTACTGGGGATTGCTGTCGCCTGGTGGATAACCACGCTCTCCGCCAGCGAGGTGGCGCCATCCGCACTGGCGTTTTTCGGGGCCGGTGCGCTAGCTATCTGTGCCATGATTCTTCCCGGTATCTCGGGCAGTTTCATACTGGTGATTATTGGTATGTATGCTCCTGTGCTGGCAGCGATCAAATCGGTGGATGTGGGCGTTCTTATGTTGTTTATGGCAGGGTGCGTGGTGGGCCTTTTATCCATTGCCCGCCTGATCACCTGGGCATTTCATCATTTTCATGATCTTGTCCTCGCCCTGCTGACGGGCTTCATGATCGGTGCGCTCAACAAGGTATGGCCCTGGAAAGAAACGCTGAGTTGGCGGGTAAACAGCTCGGGTGAAAAAGTGCCCTTGAATGAGGCAAGCGTCTGGCCATGGACCTTTTTGGAGCAGGCCGGGCAGGATCCCCAGGTGCTACTTGCGGTGGTTATGGCGCTGGCTGGCTTCGGTCTTGTTCTGCTTGTGGAGTGGATTGGCTCAAGGCGCGGGCATACCTCATCGTCGGCGTAGATCGGGGCGCTTGTGTTGCGAAATTGTTACCTAACGCACATATCGGGTGTTTCGTGAGGTAACAAGGGTGGCCAGCGAGTAACTTGGCTTCCTGCCTGAAATGTGCAATATATTAGCAAGTTACTATAAAAAGTTTAGAAACTGCTTCGACAACCAAAATGGTTTATACGGATTTTTCATAACTGGGTCAGTTTTATTCCTGTGAGATTTTTGCGTGGGCTAGTCAATGCCGTTTTACCGGTGTCCCCGCGGTTCCTTTCCGGTGCCTGTGAATCTTGTCGCCCTGCTAAAAAAACTCCGATCAGCCTGTTTCTCCTCGCTCCCCTCATAACTTTGATGCTGCTGTCTGGCTGCAATACGCCGGCACTGTACCAGGATGACATTTACAATCCCCCGGTTTATTGGGGTAGGCATGTAGTCCAGCCTGGTGAAACCCTCTACAGCATCGCCTGGCGGTATGGTCGGGACTATCGGGAGCTGGGTGACGCCAATGGGATTGGCCCGCCCTGGAACCTCAGGGCGGGGCAGGTGCTTCGCCTGGACCTTCGCGGAAATGTAACCTCGGGCAGTCAGACTACCACGGCTAGCAGACCGGCTGCCGCGGTCTCCAAAACCCCGAGCCGGGCCTCGCCGCCAAAGCAGACAGCCGCCACGGCACCAAAACCTGCGGTTACCAGGGCGCCGAGTAAAGGCGCGCCGCTTGCCTCGCAGACACAGACCGTGGCCCGAATTGAATGGCGCTGGCCGCATATTGGCACTGTAATTGCTGGATATTCAACATCTGGAAAAGTCAATAAAGGTATTGATATTGCCGGCCAAGCCGGGGATGCTGTAAGAGCAGCAGCCACCGGGAATGTGGTCTACGCCGGCAACGGGTTGCTTGGATACGGCAATCTGATTATCGTGAATCATAACGAGCACTATTTGAGTGCTTACGCTCACAACCGGAAGATTCTGGTGCAGGAAGGGGAGGATGTGAAAGCCGGGCAGGTGATCGCAGAGCTCGGTAGCAGTGGCGCTGAACGACCCATGTTGCATTTTGAGATTCGGAAGAATGGCAATCCGGTTGACCCAGTCCATTATCTGCCACCGCGCTAGGAAATGATGCAGTCAGCAGGCTGCCCAGATCGCACACCCCGGCACTGACAAAAACACCGCGTTCGCAAGAAAAACAAGAACGGTAATGGCCGTGACAGGCCGACCAACAAAATGTCCTGAAGAAAAAGCATGAAGACAAAGACGTCCGCAATAACAAGAAGTATCGGGCGAACATCCAGGATTATTGAGAGGCGGGGCAAGACAAATGTCAGCAGAGCAAGAAGACATCATCATTGATCGCGTGTCGGACATGGACGATGCCGAAGATCAATTGCTAGCAGAAGAAAAAGTCGATAAAGAGGCGACTGAAGAGGTCGCTGAAGTCGAAGAAGATTTCCCTACCCAGGGACGTTATTTCACCAGTCAAAAGCAGCTGGATGCCACTCAGCTGTACCTCAACGAAATCGGATTTTCACCGCTCCTTACGCCGGAAGAAGAAGTTTATTTTGCCCGCCTGGCGCGCAAGGGTGAGGAGTCCGGTCGCAAACGTATGATTGAGAGCAACCTTCGCCTTGTGGTGAAGATTGCCCGTCGCTATGTGAACCGTGGTCTGACTCTGCTGGACCTGATCGAGGAAGGCAATCTTGGCCTGATCAGGGCGGTTGAGAAGTTCGACCCGGAGCGTGGCTTCCGCTTCTCCACTTACGCCACATGGTGGATTCGCCAGACCATTGAGCGCGCCATCATGAACCAGACCCGCACCATCCGACTCCCGATTCATGTGGTGAAGGAACTCAACCTCTACCTGCGTGCGGCGCGGGAGCTGACCCAGAAGCTGGATCACGAACCGTCGGCCGAAGAAATCGCGAAGATGGTCGACAAGCCGGTGGCTGACGTGAAGCGCATGCTTGGTCTGAATGAGCGCGTTGCGTCCATGGATACACCCATCGGCACCGGTGGTGAAAAGTCGCTTCTGGATACGGTAGCCGACGAGGGAGCTTCAGACCCGGCGGATCTTCTGCAGGACAACAACATGTGTTCCTGCCTGGAGAAGTGGATTGATCAGCTCAGTGACAAACAGCAGGAAGTTCTCTCCCGCCGGTTTGGTCTGCGGGGCTACCCGGTCAGTACACTGGAGGAAGTGGGGCAGGAAATCGGTCTGACCCGCGAACGTGTAAGGCAGATTCAGGTTGAGGCGCTGCGTCGTCTTCGTGAGATCCTGGAGAAGGAAGGCTTGTCCGGAAACCTGCTTTTCAAGTAAGACCCTCCAGATATTCCCATCAAAAAGCCGGCCAAGACACTCCTGGCCGGCTTTTTTGTGTTTCAGGATCGCTGCAAATGAGAACCAGGTTGCGCCTTGGCCGCCAGCCTCATTGATAGAATGCCGGGACCGGGCGGGGATAAGGGTGTCGAAGTCCGGTGCACGAATGAAACACGTCAATAATAACGATCGAAAAGGAAAGGACTATGAAGAAGGCTCTTACAACCGGCTTTGCCTCCGTGCTTATGACAGCCCTGCTGTCGGCACCGGCCTCTGCGCTCACCGTAGAAGGCGTTGATGTTCCGGACACCTATTCCGCCATGGATACCGAACTGAAGCTTAATGGCGCGGGTACCCGTTCCAAGTGGTTTATGGATCTGTATGTCGGAGGCCTGTACGTCCCCGAGACCATTGATGATGGTGAGGCCGTTATCAACGCAGACGAGCCCCAGGCGATTACGCTGCATATCATTTCCGGCATGATTACCAGCGAACGGATGACCGAGGCCACGCTGGAGGGTTTCGAAGCCTCCACCGACGGCGATATGGCGTCTATCCAGGAGGATGTGGACCAGTTCATGGCAGTGTTCCAGGAAGAGATCACCGAGGGTGACGTTTTTGATCTGGTGTATCTGCCCGGCGAGGGTGTGCGGGTCCTGAAGAATGGCGAACACAAGGACACGGTTGGCGATCTGGCCTTTAAAAAAGCCCTGTTCGGAATCTGGCTGTCTGACAAGCCGGCCCAGAAGGATCTGAAGGTGAAAATGCTGGGTCAGCGATAACCGTGGCTTGGCATCTGAATCAAAAAGCCGGCGAGATGCCGGCATTTTTAATGCCCCGGGTTCAGAGGTAATCCCGTTTCTGCTTGAATTCGCAGAGGTCTTCGATGATACAGGCACCGCATTTCGGTTTACGGGCAGTGCAGGTATAGCGGCCATGCAGAATCAGCCAGTGGTGGGCGTCTAGCAGAAACTCTTTCGGAACCAGGCGCATCAACCGGTTTTCAACCTCAAGAACATTCTTGCCCGGAGCGATGCCCGTTCGGTTCGACACTCGATAGATATGGGTGTCCACCGCCATCGCCATGTGGCCGAAGGCGGTGTTGAGCACCACATTTGCAGTTTTCCGACCCACGCCTGGTAAGGCCTCAAGATCTTCCCGGCGTTCCGGTACCTGACCGCCGTGTTTTTCGATCAGCATGCGACAAGTCTTGATCACGTTTTCGGCCTTGCTGTTAAACAGGCCGATGGTCTTGATGTATTCCTTGAGACCATCAACGCCCAGGGCGAGGATGGCCTCTGGGGTGTTGGCTACCGGAAAGAGCTTGTCGGTGGCCTTGTTGACCCCCACATCCGTGGCCTGGGCCGATAGAATAACCGCTATCAGCAACTCGAACGGGCTGGAATAGTTCAGCTCGGTGGTCGGATTGGGGTTGGCTTCCTTCAGCCGGGTGAATATCTCAATGCGTTTCTGTTTGTTCATCGGCTCTCAGTCTGTTGCAACCAGGGATCAGGAAACGTTGCCGGTGACCCGGACCCGTTTGCTGCCCGCCGCTACGGGTGCGGGCTCATGGGCTTTGCGGCGTTCTTCCAGATGATTATCGATCCCGTTCTTGAGGGCAATCAGCAGGCCCAGACCCACGAACGCGCCCGGGGGGAGGATCATGAACAGCATGTCCGGGTAGTTTTCGAAGGGGCGTACCACCCAGTCAGCAGCAACGGGGCCGAGGAGCAGGTGCATGTCGACAAACAGAGTGCCCTGTCCGATCAATTCCCGAAGGCCTCCGAGAACCACCAGAACCGCCAGAAAACCGAGGCCCATCATGGCGCCGTCCAACAGTGCCGGAAGTGGTGGGTTCCTCGAGGCGAAGGCGTCGGCCCGGCCCAGGATGGCACAGTTGGTGACAATCAGCGGAATGAAGATGCCAAGAATCAGGTACAGCTCGTAGGTAAAGGCCTGCATCAGCAACTCTGCGCAGGTCACGAACGAGGCGATGATCATCACGAACGCGGGCAGGCGAACTGACTCGCTCACGAAATTGCGAATCAGCGACACCGCGAGATTGGATCCCATGAGTACCATGAGTGTGGCCAGGCCCAGGCCGATGGCGTTAACAACGGTACTGGTCACTGCCAGAAGAGGGCAGAGCCCAAGCACCTGGACGAGGGCAGGGTTATTGTCCCAGAGTCCGTCCCGGACGATTTCGCTGGATGATTTGGTTGCCATGATCAGGAATGCTCCGTATTGGACGATTCGCCGGCAATCGCTTCAGGATTCAGGATCTTGTCTCTTGGTGACGGCTCTTCGTTAAGCCGTTCCCGGATAATCTGACGATTTTCCCGGAAGTAGATAAGTGCTTTTTGAACCGCTTTCACCACAGCCCTAGGTGTGATGGTGGCGCCGGTGAACTGATCGAACTCTCCACCATTCTTTTTAACGTTCCACTCCCGGTGGGGCGGCTTGCCCAGGGACCGGCCATCAAAACTCTTGATCCAGTCGGATTTCCGGGTCTCGATCTGGTCTCCCAGCCCCGGCGTTTCTTTATGATTGGTTACCCGCACGCCAAGGATAGTACCTTGCATGTTGACGCCCACCAGCAGATGTATTTTGCCAGAGTACCCGTCCGGGGCCACCACGGGCATGATCATGCCAATGGGACGATCATTCTGTCTCGCCACCCAGACGGTCAGCGGACCGGGTTGCGCTAGCCGCTCACTGGCGGGTAGCTGCACCGTGTCCCTGAGCAGGTCGTTATTGTGCTGGCTCTCCGGAATGATCTCGTAGAGGGCCTGGGCTTCGGCACGAGCCGCCTGCTCACGAATGCGTTCTTCGGTAGCCACCTGGGTCACGGCGATGGTGCCACCGGTGATAACGGCGAACAAGCCGAGCCCGATGGCACTGCGACGAATGGACTGTGCAACTGCGGCCATGATTATCCCTGACTCCCCGGCACACCCCGACGGGCCTTGTGATGCCCGTATGTCCGCGGGGGTGTGTAATGATCAATGAACGGTACCGCAAAATTCATGAGCAGAACGCTGAACGCCACGGCGTCCGGATAATTGCCCCAGGTACGAATCAGGTAGATCAGGATGCCTATCCCGGCCCCGTAGATCAGTTTGCCCTGGTGGCTGGTAGCGGCCGAAACCGGATCGGTGGCAATAAAGAACGCACCCAGCATGGTTCCGCCTGCCAGCAGATGCAGTGAAAGGGGCGTGTAGAGGTCGGCATTATTGCCAAAAGCCAGGCTCATTACGATCAGGCCGCCGAGAAACCCCGCCGGAATGTGCCAGCTGATAATGCGAAGGCCGATCAGCAGCAAGCCCCCGGCCAGGAATGCCCCGTTGACCCACTCCCAGCCTTTGGCGATGCCCTCTCCAAACGTCGGATGGTTGAGAACCTCGACCGCAGTGTGGGTGGTGATCTTGTGTTTGTATTCATCAAGTGGTGTGGCCATTGTCCAGCCATCGACCGCTGTTTGCTGGCCCGAGGCAATGGTCGCCAGTGTCTCACCAAAGCCGGGCGCTCCGTCCCAGAGCATGGCAGGTTCCGCCCAGTTCGTGGTCATGGCCACCGGAAACGAGACCAGAACCAGGGCGTAGCCCACCATGGCGGGGTTGAACGGATTTGAGCCCAGCCCCCCATACAGTTGCTTGGCCACAACTATGGCTGAAATCACCGCGACGGCTGAGACCCACCAGGGCGCGAACTGAGGCAGTGACAGGCCTAGCAGAAGGCCGGTGACGGCAGCAGTGTTGTCCTTGATAAAGAACGCGACTGGCTTCTTTCTGAGCTTCAGAAGGGCAGCTTCGGAGGCGATTGCAACGGCGATACAGAAGACCACATTGATCAGGTTGCCCCAGCCAAAAAACAACGTCTGTGCCAACAGGCCAGGCAAGGCCGCAATAAGCACCCATAACATCACGCGGGACGTTGGCCGGGCACTGTGTGCGTGGGGCGATGACTGCTGAACGAATGCCATGGGTGTGGTGCCTGATCTCGGTTAGTGGGTTGGCTGGGATTCGGTTGGACCGGCGGCCAGCTGCTGTCTGGCTTCAGCCAGGGCTTCTTCAGCACGTTTTACCCGGTCGTGGTTTTTGGCTACGGCCCGCTCCAGTTTCTCCACGTTGTCCGCTTGCTGGGCTTTGGCGTCATCGAGCATGCCCTGCATGGTTTCCAGTTTCGACTGAGTCTGGCTCAACTGCTTTTCAAGGGCCTCGATATCCGGCTTTTGCTCTGCAGACGGGGCACTGGGGGCCGGCTGCGCGCTGGGGGCAGGCGGCTGAGATGCCTCAGCCTTTGCCTTCTTGCGGGCCAGGGCCTGTTCGACCAGCGCCGACTTGGCGGCCCGCTCATCAACCGCTGCACCCTCTGCAGCCGCTTTTTCCGCTTCAGCCTGCTTCTTGGCTGCCGCTTCGGCAGCGGCCTTCGCACGTTCCTGGCGCCTCAGTTCTTTCTCCTGCTGCTCCCGCTCGAGGCGGGCCTGGCGCGCTTCGAAGCGCTCGCGAGCTCTGTCTGCCTTTAGCTGTTCCGCCTGTTGGGCACGGATCTCGCCCTTGGCGAATCGATAGTACTGAACCAGTGGAATGGAACTCGGGCAAACGTAGGAACAAGCTCCGCATTCAATGCAGTCGAACAGGTTCAGGTGCTCCGCCTTTTCAAACTCGGTAGCCTTGGCATGCCAGAACAACTGTTGTGGCAGGAGTTCCATCGGGCAGGCTTCGGCGCACTGGCCACAACGGATGCAGGGCTGTTCAGGTGACGGTGCCGGCAATTCGGCTGCAGTTGCAGCGATCACACAGTTGGTGGTTTTGATCACCGGTACCGCTTCCGTTGTCAGCGTGTAGCCCATCATGGGCCCGCCAAGCACAAGACGACTAACGGCGTTCTGGTTAACGCCGGCCTGCTCCAGCAGGTGTTCAATCGGCGTGCCAATGAGAGCTTCGAAATTACCCGGTTCCCGGACGGCTTCCCCGGTAATGGTCACCACACGGGAGATCAGCGGTGTTCCTTCGAAAACCGCCTTTGCCACGGCCACTGCGGTTCCGATGTTCTGGCACATCACGCCAATATCGGCTGGAATGCCCCCGCTGGGTACTTCCATGCCGGTCAGAATCTGGATCAGCTGTTTCTCACCGCCTGAGGGATACTTGGTGGGAATAACCGCAATTTCGGTCTGGGTGCCTTCGGTGGCTTTTTGAAGCGCGGCAATGGCCTCTGGCTTGTTGTCCTCGATGCCGATCACGCAACGCTCGGGGCGCAGAATCCAGGCCATGATTTTCAGGCCGGCAACCACCTCATCGGCCTTTTCCCGCATGGTCATGTCGTCCGCGGTGATGTAGGGCTCGCATTCCGCACCGTTCAGGATAAGCGTGCTTACCTTGCGGTCCCGTGGTGGCCGGAGCTTGATGTTGGTGGGAAAGCCGGCGCCACCCATGCCGGAGATGCCGGCGTCACGGATGATCTGCAGAACCTGGTCCCGCTCCAGGGAACGATAGTCCTTTACGGGATTGCGCTGGCACCACTGGTCTTCACCATCCGATTTCAGGGTGATGCACCGGTCCGTCATACCCGAGGGGTGGGGAACAGGAAGGTCGGCAATGCTCTCAATCACGCCGGATGTTGGCGCGTGTACAGGGACGCCCATGCCCGTTTTCACATCGGCAATTTTCTGGCCCTTCAATACCCGCTCGCCGACCTCAACAATGGCTTCGGCGGGCTCGCCGATGTGCTGCTGAAGGGGCAGCACCAGATAGTCAGGAACGCTGGCGCTGCGAATCGGGCGGGCGGTGGAAATGGCTTTGTGTTCCGGAGGGTGAATGCCGCCGGAAAAGTCCCAGAGTTGAGTCATCAGGCGCTGGCTCCCTGGCGATCGGTGGCAATGAGGCCGGATTTGGGCGGTGTCCAGGTCCAGGTGCGTATATCCTGTTCAACCGTCACCATGTCGATGCAATCCACAGGACAGGGATCAACACACAGATCGCAGCCGGTGCATTCGCTTTCAATCACCGTGTGCATGTGCTTTGCGGCTCCAAGAATGGCGTCCACGGGGCAGGCCTGGATGCACTTGGTGCAACCGATGCATTCGTCCTCACGAATCACCGCAACCCGTTTGACCTGTTCAACGCCATGCTCGGCATCCAGTGGCTCTGGCTCTACATCCAGCAGGTCGGCCAGTGCCTTGATAGTGGACTCGCCGCCTGGCGGGCACTTATTGATGGGGCCGCCCTCGGCGATGGATTCGGCATAGGGACGGCATCCGGGATAGCCGCACTGGCCGCACTGGGTCTGGGGCAGAAGGGCATCAATCTGATCGACCAGGGGATTGCCCTCGACCCGGAATCGTTCAGCGGCAAATCCAAGCAAACCGCCGAAAACCACGGCGAGGGCCAGAAGAACCACAACGGCAACAAGAACGCTTGTCCACATAACCTGTTACTCCTAATCCCGTCAGCCGGTCACACGCTGACCAGGCCGCCAAAGCCCAGGAAAGCCAGAGCCATCAGCCCGGCCGTAACAAGGCCGATAGCGGCACCCCGAAACGCAACCGGAACATCGGCCACGGCGATGCGCTCACGCATGGCGGCAAATAGCACCAGAACCATGGAAAAGCCCGCTGCTGCGCCAAAGCCATACAAAACCGACTCAACGAAATTGTTGTTCTTGTTGATGTTCAGAAGGGCAACGCCGAGCACTGCGCAGTTAGTGGTGATCAGCGGAAGGAAAATACCCAGCACCCGATAGAGCAACGGGCTTGTCTTGCGAACCACCATTTCGGTGAACTGCACCACCACGGCAATCACCAGAATGAACGTGATGGTTCTCAGAAACGCCAGGTCCAGCGGCTCAAGCAGATAGGTGTAGGCAAGGTAACTGCAAACCGACGCCAGGGTCAGCACGAAGGTGGTAGCCAGGGACATACCCATGGCCGTTTCCAGCTTTCCGGACACACCCATGAACGGGCACAGGCCCAGAAACTGAACCAGCACAAAATTGTTCACCAGAATGGTGCTGACCAGAATCAGCAGATATTCCGTCATTTACCTTGCTCCATTGGCCCCTGCCAGCTCTGCCTGGTCGCCCTTACATGACCCGCATGCCGGGGGTGGCGCCGGAATCCGGGGACAGGATGAAGATGTCCTTGCCGCCGGGGCCGGCCGCCAGAACCATGCCCTCGGACATCCCGAACTTCATCTTCCGTGGCTTGAGGTTAGCGACCATCACCGTCAGGCGTCCCTCGAGTTCTTCCGGCTTGTAGGCAGACTTGATACCAGCAAACACGTTGCGATCGCCATGCCCTACGTCAAGGGTGAGGCGAAGAAGCTTGTCGGCGCCGTCCACATGTTCGGCTTTGACAATTTTAACCACCCGAAGATCCACTTTCGCGAAATCGCCAAATTCTATTTCATCTGCGATAGGCTCCAGATTGGCAGCAGGCGCCGGTTTGCCGGTCGCTGCAGGCAATTCCTCCTTGGAGGCGTCCAGCATTTTCTCGATCTGGGCCATATCCACGCGGTTCATCAGCGGTTTGAACTTGTTGATGCCGTGGCTTTCCAGGCGCTCGCTGCGGTTGTTCCAGTCCAGCGGCGCATTCAGGAACGCCTCGGAAGCCTTGGCGGTTTCCGGCAGTACCGGCGCCAGATAGGTCATCAGAAGATGGAACATGTTGATGGCGTTGGTACAGATGGCCTGCAGGTTCTCGTCCTGGCCTTCCTGCTTGGCGATCACCCAGGGCTGCTCGTCGTTGACATACTGGTTGGCAATGTCCGCCAGTTCCATGATCCGACGCATCGCGCGGCCGAATTCGCGGGTCTCGTAGAATTCCTCGATTTCCTTACCGGCTTCGATGAATTCTTTCAGTTTGGCGTGCTCGGTCACCTGGCCAAGCTGGCCGTCAAATCGCTTGGTAATGAAGCCGGCACTCCGGCTGGCAATGTTGACCACCTTGCCCACCAGATCCGAGTTCACCCGGGCCGCAAAATCTTCCAGGTTCAGGTCCATGTCATCCACGCTGCCGGTCAGCTTGGCGGCGAAGTAGTAGCGCAGGTATTCCGGGTTCAGATGGTCCAGGTAGGTGCGGGCCATGATGAAGGTGCCCCGGGACTTGGACATCTTCTTGCCGTTGACCGTCACAAAGCCGTGGGCCCAGACGGCGGTTGGCGTGCGGAAGCCGGCATCGTGCAGCATCGACGGCCAGAACAGCGCGTGAAAGTTGATGATGTCCTTGCCGATGAAGTGGTAGACCTCAGCGTTGGAATCGGCCTTCCAGAAGTGCTCGAAATCGATGCCTTCCCGGTTGCAGAGGTTCTTGAAGCTCGCCAGGTAACCGATCGGCGCGTCCAGCCAGACATAGAAGTACTTGCCCGGAGCGTCCGGAATCTCGAAACCGAAATAGGGCGCATCACGGCTGATGTCCCATTCCTGCAGACCGGCGTCCAGCCATTCCGCCAGCTTGTTGGCCACCTGCGGCTGCAGCGTACCGCTGCGGGTCCACTTGGCGAGGAAATCCTGGAAATCCGGCAGCTTGAAGAAATAGTGCTCGGATTCCTTCTCGATCGGTGTGGCTCCGGACACCGCAGAGCGCGGATTGATCAGCTCGGCCGGCGTGTAGGTGGCACCACAGGCCTCACAGTTATCACCGTACTGATCCTCGGTCTTGCACTTGGGGCAGGTACCCTTGATGAAGCGATCCGCCAGGAACATGTTCTTTTCCGGATCGTAGGACTGGGTAATCTTGCGCGTGGCAATGTGTCCGTTTTCCTGAAGCTGACGGTAGATGTACTCCGAGAACTGACGATTCTCCTCGGAGTGGGTGGTGTAATAGTTGTCGAAGCGGATATGGAACCCGGCGAAATCTTCCTGGTGCTCCTCACGGATCCGGTCGATCAGCTGCTCGGACGTAATGCCTTCCCGCTCCGCGCGGAGCATGATGGCGGTGCCATGGGCATCGTCGGCGCAAACGTAGTAACAGTTCTGGCCACGCATCTTCTGGTAGCGCACCCAGATATCGGTCTGAATGTATTCCAGCAGGTGTCCCAGATGGATAGGGCCGTTGGCGTACGGCAGGGCGCTGGTAACCAGAATATCGCGCTGTTGCTTGCTCGCTTGCGTCATGGTGATGTCCGAACCTTATGTTGACACGGGTTGGAAAAACAAAACGGGGACTGGCGGCTGTCTTGATTGATTGCCCCAGATAAAGACCCCATATGGTCAGAAACGGGCACAGATGATACCTTCCGAGCAGATAATTTTCACCCGAATCACCTGTTTCCGTGCTTAAAATCGAGCATGAGCTTATTCCGGAGAACCCGATGACACAGATTTCAGAGCAGGCCCTGCAAGCAGCGGTTCGCGAGTACCGCGATCCCTACCTCAACAAGGACCTCTACGAACTGGGTGCCGTTAAATCCCTCAATGCCGACGACAACGGGAACGTTACCCTCATGGTCGAGCTGCCATACCCCTCGAAAGGCATCGCAGGAGCCCTGAAACAGCTGGTCGGTAACGCCCTGGAAGACGTCGATGGTGTCGAGAACGTGGACGTCCACGTGGGCCAGAAAATCCACTCCTACAAAGTCCAGAAAGACCTGCCCTCGGTCCCCGGCGTGAAAAACATCATCGCCGTCGCCTCCGGCAAGGGCGGTGTCGGCAAATCCACCACCGCCGTCAACCTGGCTCTGGCTCTCCAGGCCGAAGGTGCACGGGTCGGCATCCTCGACGCCGACATCTACGGCCCCAGCATCGGCATGATGCTCGGCGTGCCTGAAGGTAAACGCCCGGATACCCGCGAAAACAAATACTTCGTCCCCATGGACGCCCACGGACTCCAGGCCAACTCCATGGCCTTCGTCGTCACCGAGAAAACCCCCATGGTCTGGCGCGGCCCCATGGTCAGCGGCGCCGTGATGCAACTGCTGCAGCAAACCCTCTGGAACGAACTCGACTACCTCATTGTCGACATGCCCCCCGGCACCGGCGACATCCAGCTCACCCTGGCCCAGAAAGTCCCGGTAACCGGCGCCGTCATCGTCACCACACCCCAGGACATCGCCCTGCTGGACGGCAAGAAAGGCATCGAAATGTTCCGCAAAGTCGACATCCCGGTGCTTGGCGTGGTCGAAAACATGAGCGTCCACATCTGCAGCAACTGCGGCCACGAAGAACCCCTCTTCGGCCACGGCGGCGGCGAACGCATTGCTGAGGAATACGACACCACACTCCTCGGCCAGTTGCCCCTGCACATGACCATCCGGGAGCAAACCGATGGCGGCACCCCTTCCGTGATTGCTGAACCGGACTCCGAAGTGGCCCGCCGTTACCGCGATATCGCGAGAAGGGTAGGCGCCGAACTCTCGACCCGCGAGCGGAATCTCTCCGGATCGATCTCAAGCGTTTCAGTAACCGAGCACTGACAACGTCTCAGAGTTTGTGGCGTTTTACTCCGAAGTTAGTTCGCGGGCGCAGGAAAAGCCGTCCAAAAATGTCTGTGGCCAAGGATGGCCACAGTCAAGCGCACATGGATGTGCTCGTAGCGGTTTTTGGACGGCTTTTCCTGTGACCGCAGCCTCCAAGCTCAATCAAAGCAGCCCCCAAGCTCAAGCAAATAAGTAAGCTGCTGAAGCTTCGACAGACCTTCAGGGAAAAGGTAAACTACGCCCCAATTTTCCCAGTGGATACGAGACTTCGCCAATGAGCATCAAATCCGACAAGTGGATTCGCCGGATGTCCGAACAACACGGCATGATCGAACCGTTCGAAAGCGGACAGGTTCGTGAAACCGAAAAAGGCCGCGTGATCTCCTACGGCACCTCCAGCTACGGCTACGACGTACGCTGCAGCAACGAATTCAAAATCTTCACCAACGTCCACTCCGCCACCGTGGACCCGAAGAACTTCGACGAAAACAGCTTCGTCAACTACACCGGCGACGTCTGCATCATCCCGCCGAACTCCTTTGCACTGGCCCGCACCGTTGAATACTTCCGCATCCCGCGCAGCGTACTGACCATCTGCCTGGGCAAGTCCACCTATGCCCGCTGCGGGATCATTGTCAACGTAACCCCGCTGGAGCCGGAATGGGAAGGCCAGGTAACCCTTGAGTTTTCCAACACCACCAACCTGCCGGCCAAGATCTACGCCAACGAAGGCGTGGCCCAGATGCTGTTCTTCGAATCTGACGAAATCTGTGAAACCAGCTACAAGGATCGCGGCGGCAAGTACCTCGGCCAGACCGGCGTGACCCTGCCCAGGACATGAACGCCAATCAGTTCCTGAAAGCCGTCTCACAACTGCAAGGCTGGCGCGAATGCGCCTTCCTGCTCGCTCTGGCTGAGCGCTCATTCCCGAATTACGCGTTGTTTTCCGACGCCATGGGCCTGAAAACCGGTGCCAAAATGCGCCAGCTTCTGGATTTGGGCTGGGACATGCTTCAGAAAGACGTCTCGGAATCCGCCATTCCCCAGCTACTTGCGAAACTGGAAACCCTTTCGCCAGATGTCGAAGCCTACGATGCCTACGGCGTTTACCCGGCTTTCGACTTCTGTCAGCTATTGGAGCAGGCCCTGCTGAACCGGCTCAACCCGGCCAAGCACCGGGCCACCGATGCCTCGCAAATGGCTACCGGAACCGTGATGAACTTTATTGAGCTGTCGGAGGGCGAGGATCTGGAGGAGGACGAACTTGTTCGTTTGCTTGATCACCATCCGCTGATGAAGGAAAACAAAACCTTCCAGCGGGACCTGATCCTGGCTCTGAAACGCCAGCGTACGCCAACCGATCAGTTTGTGGCCCGGCTTCGGGAAGACGCCGCCAACGAGGGCGTCAGTAACCTCGGTATCTCGCTCAGCGAATAAACGCAGGGTGAAGAAGCAAGCTACACTTCCGGTAGTACTCCTTATTCTCAGATTAGGTCAGATGGATTTAACCCCATGAAACTCTCTGCTTTTGGTCGCAAGTTCACCGCCGATGCCGGTATCACGTCCCTGATGGATGACCTGGGTAACGCCATGGCATCCGGAGATGACATGATCATGATGGGTGGCGGTAATCCAGGGCACATTCCCGAGATTCAGCAGCGGGTGCAGGAAATTCTGGCCGATATGAGTCGTAGTGAGGGCGACGTTCGCCGTTTGGTAGGCATCTATGATCCGCCCCAGGGTGAAAAACAGTTTATCGCCTCGCTCGCCGAACTGCTTAACCGGGAATACGGCTGGGGGTTGAAGCCCGAGAATATTGCCCTGACCAACGGCAGTCAGGCGGCTTTCTTCATGCTGTTCAACATGTTTGGCGGCGATTATGGCGAAGGGCAACGCAAGCATATCCTGTTGCCACTGGCCCCCGAGTATATCGGCTACGCCGACGCTGGCATCGAACCGGGACTGTTTCACGCGGTTCAGCCGGACATTTCCTTCACCGATGCCCACGAATTCAAGTATCGGGTGGATTTTGATGCGGTGGAGGTCACCGGAGAAACCGGCGCCATCTGTGTGTCGCGGCCAACCAATCCTACTGGAAACGTTGTCACGGATGAGGAGCTTGCGCGGCTCGAAGAGCTTGCCCGGCAGCACGATGTTCCGCTGATCGTTGACGGAGCCTACGGCACGCCCTTCCCGAGCTTGTTGTTCGTTGATGCAACGCCGACCTGGAACGACCAGATTATCCTCTGTCTGAGCCTTTCGAAGCTGGGTTTGCCGGCGGCGAGGACCGGTATCGTGATCGCGGCCGAGCCGGTGATCAAGGCGCTTTCCGGTATCAACGCCATCATGAATCTGGCGACTGGCAGCTTTGGTGCCATGCTGGCGGAGCCGCTGGTTCGCTCCGGTGAGATCCTGTCCCTGAGCCGGGATGTGGTTTGCCCCTTCTACAAGGCGAAGATGGAGCGGGCGGTGGCGGCTTTCCGGGAGGCCATGGGTGAGGACAGCTGCCGCTGGTATGTCCACAAACCCGAAGGCGCCATGTTCCTGTGGCTCTGGTTCCCGGACCTGCCGATTACCAGCCTGGAACTGTACCAGAGGCTGAAAAGCCGGGGTGTCCTGGTGGTTTCCGGGCATTATTTCTTCCCGGGGTTGCCCGAGGATGGCTGGAGGCACCGGCACGAGTGCCTGCGCGTTACCTATTCACAGGACGACGACCGGGTCGCCGAAGGCCTTCGGATCATTGCTGATGAGGTCAAGGCGGTGTGGCGGGAGGCCGGGCGCAGCGTCTAGCGCTCGAACTCCGCTTCCTTGAGTTTCAGCTCGTAGGTGCTGCCGTCCGGCTCCACCTGTCTGAGCCGGACGAGCAGGTAATTCTGCTCCGGCGAAAACCACATCAGGGTCTGGCGCTTCGAGTCCTCGCGGACCTTCTCTGCCTTGAGCGTGCTTCTCTGTTTGCTGCCCGTGTTTATCTTCTCGCCGTTGATCACCGCGAAGCGATCGGTATCTATGGAGTTGCCGTCCAGCACCCGATAGGTCATATCCCGCTCGCCGTTCTTGATGTCCTGATGCAGCTGAAGCTGATAACCCAGCGGGTCCAGAAGCCCTTCCTCAAGTGGTAGTTCAAAGCGCTTGCCCTTGTATTCCCCGCTTGCGACGCCTGCGGACCAGTCAAAGTCGATCGATTGCTTTCGGTCGCTGATCAGAAAACCGGATAGTCGGTACCGGTATCGCATGGGTATGACGTGTCCGTCCTCCCAGCGGAATACGAGTGATTCGTCGATACTCACGATAAAGGAATCGACATCCGTCCGGTAAAGCCAGATGTCGTTGCCCTGGGAGGTAAGTGTGCGCTTTGCAGTACCATTGAGGGAGAGCCCCTTTTCCATGGCTGCGGTGTAGCTGGCCTCGAAAGGGGTCAGGTCGGCTTCAGTCTGTGCGTGCAGATTGGCCGGCCCGGCCAGAATGCCGAGGCAGGCCAGCAAGACCGCCAAGCCTGCTCTGGTGAGTCGTCGTGAAAGCATCTTGTCATTCCCGAACCATTACCGTCATCAATGGCGACAGTGTAGCTGCTTGGAGCGAGTGCGGGGATGACAATTCGTTCAGGGGAGGTATCAGTTGTCCGGCAGGCGCATAGGCGCGTTCAGCGGTTCACCGTCGAACAGCACATAATCGCTGCCCAGTTGAATCCGGCCTTCGCAGAACCAGCGCACAACGATAGGGTAAAGGATGTGCTCCTTGGTCTGGACCTTCTCCGCGAGGCTTTCGGGTGTGTCATCGGAAGCAATCGACACCTCTGCCTGGGCAATGACCGGGCCGCCATCCAGCTCTTCAGTGACGAAGTGGATAGAGACACCGTGGACCGTATCACCCGCCTCCAGTGCCCTGCGGTGCGTGTTGAGCCCGGTGTACTTGGGCAGCAATGAGGGGTGAATGTTCAGCATCTTGCCCCGGAAAGCCCGGACAAAGTCGGTGGTCAGAATACGCATGAAGCCTGCCAGAACAATCACGTCCGGGTTGTAGCGGAGGATTTCCGCCATCAGGGAGGCATCGAACTCATCCCGGGATTCGAAATTCTTGTGGTTGACCACAAAGGTTTCGATGTTGGCCTGGGCCGCGCGCTCGAGGGCAAATGCTCCGGGCTGGTTGCAGCCAACGGCAACGATCTGCCCCGGGAAATCCCGTTCTCGGCTGGCTTCAATGAGAGCCTGAAGGTTGGTGCCACTGCCGGAGGCGAGCACCAGGATTTTCGGTAACGGAGTCTGATCTGCCTTCATGCCGACAGCAGTCCCGGAGCGTAGCGAACGCTGGCATCGGCCTCTTCACTGTCTGCGCGCTCGATCGTACCCACGTGCCAGGCATGTTCGCCCAGAGCCTTAAGCGTATCCAGGGCGAGTTCCTTCTGGTTGGCCGGCACGCAGACAATCATGCCGATACCGCAGTTGAACGTGCGGTACATTTCTTCACTGGCCACGCCGCCGTTGTTCTTGAGCCACTCAAAAACCGGAGGCAGCGACCAGCTTTCGGTGTCTATGGCCGCGATGGTGCCGTTTGGCAGAACCCTGGGAATATTTTCCGGCAGGCCGCCACCGGTAATGTGGGACAGGGCCCGGACATCCACCTCGCGAATCAGTTGCAGGAGGTTCTTTACGTAGATGCGCGTCGGCGCCATCAGGGCATTCGCCAGGGTAGTGTCGCCCATAGGTTGCTCGAGGTCGGCGTTGCTGACTTCCAGAATCTTCCGGATCAGGGAATAGCCGTTTGAGTGGGGTCCGGAAGAGCCCAGGGCAATCAGAACATCGCCGGCCTGAACCCGGCCGCCATCAATGATTTCGCTGCGTTCGGCAACGCCCACGCAGAAGCCTGCCAGATCGTAGTCGTCGCCCTCGTACATGCCCGGCATTTCAGCGGTTTCTCCGCCTACCAGCGCGCAACCGGCCTGTTCGCAGCCTTCGCCGATCCCGGCGACAACCTGTGCAGCCACATCGACGTTGAGCTTGCCGGTGGCATAATAGTCGAGGAAAAAGAGGGGCTCGGCGCCACCGACCACCAGGTCGTTCACGCACATGGCGACCAGATCAATACCGATGCTGTCGTGCTTGTCCAGCTGCATGGCAAGCCTGAGCTTGGTGCCGACGCCGTCCGTGCCGGAAACCAGAACAGGCTCGTTGTAGCCGGCGGGAATCGAGACCATGGCGCCGAAGCCACCCAGACCGCCAAGAACCTCCGGGCGACGGGTTCGCGCTGCGGTGTCCTTGATTCGGCTGACGAGTTCATTGCCTGCGTCGATATCGACGCCAGCATCGCGGTAGGTCAGGGAGGGCTTCTGTTCGCTCATGGTGTACTTAACCGTTGGCCAGTGTGTCAGGCGGCGGATTTTAACAGGTGCGGTGTGGCGCTCCAAATGTATATTGCTTTTCCGAAATCCGTGGCTGCTACTCACGCCTTGGGGCATGGTGTATCCTATGCGCCATTCATAGGAATTGCAGGGTGTTTCATGTCAGTATCAGGACAAAAGCCGGCACACAGGTCTGTTTCCGCGACGTGGTTCTTTGCGTTGTTCAGCTCTCTGCTGGTCGGGTTTTCCGCCCCGGTAACCGCGGTGACAGTCTCCGGTCTGTACTCGGCCAAAGTACCGGTGGAAGGATCCTCGCCCGGGCAACTGGCCCAGGGGTATGCCGATGGCCTCAGCCAGGTCTTTATCCGGGTTTCCGGTACCCGTGAGGTGCTGGCTATGGAGGGCGTTGACGCACTGCTGTCCGAGGCCGAGTCTTTGTTACTTTCCTATCAGGTTGCCCGGGATGAGTCCGGCCAGAGTGTTCTGAGCATGTCTTTCGGGGCGGTTGGTGTTAACCGTGCTCTGGCTTCAATCAATGCGCCGGTGTGGGGCGCCAACAGGCCGCTCACGCTGGCCTGGATCGCTGCCGAGGATCGTGGTTCGAGAACACTCGTCACGCGCCCAGAAGCGGGCGCCGTTGCAGAAAGCGCCGACACCTGGCGGGCTGCGTTCGATGAGGCGGCCGGTAAGCGGGGCTTGCCGGTTGCATTACCGCCATCGGATTTTGGCGCTGATCGGGAGTTGCTGTCGGATATCTGGGGGCAGTTTATCGGCCGGGTGAAGTCCGCCTCTGAGGATCTGGATCACGATGTTCTCGCGCTGGTTCGGGTCAGCCGCACCGGCGGCCAATGGCGAGCGGGCTGGGTGTTCGATGGTATGGCCATGAATACCGGTGAAGAGTCGGTTACGGCGCAGACTCCGGAAGCATTGGCGGAGGCCGTGATCAATCGCTGGGCCGAGCTCTACGCCAGCCGATATGCAGTCGCTGCATCAGAAGTGGGGGATTCGCCGCAGGTGGACATTGTTTTGCGCGGCGTGACCTCACTGGAAGACTATGCAAGAGCCAATAAGGTACTGGAGGGGCTGACACCGGTTGTCAGAGTCGGTGCCCACCGGGTACGCGATGAACAGCTTACCCTGCGCGTGGCGTTTTCCGGTGAGCTGGACCAGCTTCGAGAGTATATCGCCCTGGATCCGCGCTTTGTTCCGATGGAGTCAGACGTTCCCGCGGAACGCCCAGGTGCCGGGCCGACAACAGAAGGGCGGTTAACGTCGTCGGACGCGAAAACAGAAGCTGCAACCGGGAGCGGGGAAACCCAACCGGAGGGTTCGGATCAACAAACCTCTGTGGCAGAGCCCGAAGAAACCTCCCAGTTTACCTATCAGCCGGTGCCCGTCGATGAGGAGGAGGCTCAGGAGGCGTTCGAATCCCTGTACCAGGTTCTGTATTATCGTTGGCAACCGTCTTCAGTCATCGGGAGCGATGGCGGCGAATAAGGTGTAACCGGAGGGAGTCTTTTGAATTTGCACCGCTGGCGCTGGATTCCCAATGCCCTGACGTTCCTGCGTATCCTCTTGATCGCTCCCTTTGCCGGAGCACTCCTTGCCGGAGATTATCGCCGGGCGTTGCTGATTTTCTTCCTGGCCGCGGGTACCGATGCGGTTGACGGGTTCCTGGCCCGGCATTTCAACTGGCGTTCCAGGCTTGGGGCGATTGCCGATCCCCTGGCGGACAAGGCCCTGCTGATCACGGCCTACCTGATGCTGACACTCACCGCCGTTCTGCCGGTATGGCTGTTTTTGCTGGTGCTAGGTCGCGATCTTCTCATTGTTGTCGGGGCTCTGGCATACCACTACAAGGTTGGCCGATACGATATGGAGCCAAGCATCCCCGGCAAGATCAATACCTTTATCCAGATTCTCGTCGCCCTTGCCATTATCGTGCTTCTGGCGGACCTGCCGATGCAGCCCTGGGTGGTGGATGCCGGCATTCTCCTCGTGGCTGTTTCCGCAGTGTTCAGCGGCGGGCATTACCTGATTGTATGGAGCTTGCGGGCCTGGAGGGCTACCCGTCCATGACCGCGTCCCAGTTGGTGCTTGGGGTCAAGCTACGCGATGATGCCCGTTTCGATAACTTTCACGGTGACAGGAACACCACGGCGGCCCAGCGCCTTGAATCCGTGTGTCATCGGCCTGATGATGTTCCGGTGGTTGTTCTGTGTGGTGATGCCGATACCGGCAAGAGTCATCTTTTGCAGGCCGTGTGCCACCTGGGTGAGCAGCAGGGCAGGACGGCGGTCTGTATCAGCATCGCAGAGCTGGAGCCTTTCGGTGCCGATGCCCTGTCGGGGCTTGAGGGCCATGACATTGTATGTCTGGACGATGTCGATCGCATTGCAGGGCAGCAGGTATGGGAAGAGGCCATTTTTCACCTTTATAACCGGATACAGGATCGGGGCGGCCTGTTGTTGGTAAGTCTCTCTGATTTGCCAGCCAGCCTGCCTTTTGGATTGCCGGATCTGGTCTCGAGGTTCAGTCACGGGTTGGTCATCCAGTTGGGCATATACCGGGATGAGGATCGCCTGAAGATTTTACGGGCCCGGGCAGAGCAGCGGGGGCTGGTCATGGCAGATGACGTCGCCAGCTACATCATGCGCCGGGCACCGCGGAGGCTCGGTGATTTGCTGGGGATTCTGGATATACTGGACGAAAACTCACTTCAGGCCCAGAGGAGGCTTACCATCCCCTTTGTGAAAACAGTGATGGATTGGTGAGCTGGACGGCACGCATTGCAGGGCAGAAAACGATAACGGGTTCATCAAGGGAGAGAAAAAATGAGACGGGTGGTATTCAATCAGAAGGGCGGTGTCGGCAAGTCCAGTATCACGTGTAACCTCGCAGCCATCAGCGCCGCTCGTGGAAAGCGAACTCTGGTTGTGGATCTTGATCCCCAGGGAAACTCCACCCATTATCTGCTCGGCAAGCCTGCCAGTGAGCTTAAGGACACCGTCGCCGATCTGCTTGAACAGACGGTTGCATTTACGGTTTTCAATCGCCGCCCGGATGAATTTGTCCACGCCTCACCGTTCAAGAACCTGTTTGTGATGCCTTCCAGCCCGGAGCTGGACTTCCTGGAACGCAAGCTGGAAGCGAAGCACAAGATCTACAAGCTGAGGGAGGCACTGAAAAAGCTCGGTGAATCCTTCGATGCGATCTACATCGACACGGCGCCCGCGTTGAATTTCTACACACGCTCCGCTCTGATTGCCGCCCAGCGTTGCCTGATACCCTTCGATTGTGACGATTTTTCCCGGCAGGCCCTGTACAACATCCTGAATGAGATTCGTGATCTCCAGGAAGATCACAACGAGGACCTTGTGGTGGAGGGAATTGTTGCCAACCAGTTCCAGCCCCGCGCCAGCTTGCCGAAGCAGTTGGTCAGGGAGCTTACCGAAGAAGGCTTGCCCATGCTGCCGGTAAGGCTCTCAAGCTCCGTGAAAATGAAAGAATCCCATCAAAGCCGGCAGCCCCTGATTCACATGGCGCCCAAGCACCCACTGACACGCCAGTATGAGGACCTGTTCCGGGTCCTGCATGGTGAAACCGTGGAGCTTGAGCCGCTCAACGATTGAGGCGAGATTGATATGACTGAATCCGGTAACCCGATCGGGCAGGTTGCAGACTGCCTTCTGAACATTGAGATGGAGTTGCGGCAGCTGGGTCTCTGGGAGTCTGAGCCACCACCGGACGAAGCATTCCAGAGTGTTCAGCCATTCTGTATCGATACGCTGGAGTTCACCCAGTGGCTGCAGTTTGTCTTCGTTGAGCGGATGAAGGTGATCATCGAAAACGATCACCCGTTACCCTCGGCTTCCGGCATAGCGCCGATGGCCGAGGAGCACTTCCGGGGACGGCCGGAGTCCGGGAGCCGGCTGGTCAGGGAACTGGAAGCTATCGATCGCCTTCTGAGTGACGGGTGATCAGTCCAGTCTCATAGACAGATCCAGGGCCTTCACATCTTTGGTCAGCGCCCCGATCGAAATGTAGTCCACGCCCGTCTCGGCGACCGGCACCAGGGTGTCGGCGTTGATGCCCCCGGAGGCCTCCAGCTTTGCCTTGCCCCCAGTGGTGGCAACAGCCGTTCGCATGTCCTCAAGCGAGAATTCATCCAGCATGATGATATCTGCGCCAGCCTTCAGCGCCTGCGCCAGCTCGTCGAGGTTCTCGGTTTCCACTTCAACCGGTTTGCCTGGCGCAATCCTGTGGGCGGCCTCAATGGCCTTGGCGATTGAGCCGCAGGCGGCAATGTGATTTTCCTTGATCAGGAAGGCGTCCCAAAGGCCGATGCGATGATTGAAGCAACCGCCACAGGTAACGGCGTATTTCTGGGCCAGACGCAGACCTGGCAAGGTTTTGCGGGTATCCAGCAGGCGAACCTGGGTGTGGGCAACCCGGGCAGCATAAGCGGCGCATGAAGTAGCTACCCCGGACAGGGTCTGGAGCCAGTTCAGGGCTGCTCGCTCGGCGCTCAGCAGGCTTCTGGCAGGGCCCTCCATAGTAAACAGCACCTGGTCCGGTGAAACGGTATCACCATCGGATACCTGCCAGGTGAGTTCCACGGACGGGTCCACTTGTCGGAACACCTCGTTAACCCATTCCCTTCCTGCAATCGTCGCGGTTTCCCGGGTAATCACGCGGCCCTTCGCCCGTTTGTCGGCGGGTATCAGCCTGGCCGTGATGTCACCATCACCAATGTCTTCCCGCAGGCTCTGGGCAACATTCTCAATTCGGGCCTGGCGAAGGAGTTCTGGGGAGATCATAGGGCAAAGTGTCCGGTGCAGAGGGTTGTGAGCGTTTCAGGCTGCCAATTCTAAAGGGCCGCCAGAGAATCGCCAAACTCTTGAGTCCAGACTGCTAAACTGTGATGCACGTCAGGTCTACACAAAAGGTGACAAAATCTGACACAACCTGACGTGGGCAGCTCGTATCATGTGAAGTGGAGAAACCAAAAGGCATTATTGCAAGACAAGGCGGAGCAGCGACATGGTGCACGATAACAAGGTTGTCAGCTTTTCAGGCCAGAAGCCGCCCGCCCGGTTTTCATTGCCTGCGCCCCTCATTCGTCTGCGTGACGCATCGGGTCAGTCCCTGAAGTCCGTTCTTGCCAGTTTTTTCGATCGTGCCGATGATGCCCTGTTCGAACTCGCCGACAGAGCCGGAACGAATCTTGACCAGACCGCCTACTTTGACGCCATGCGCGAGCTCAGGCTTCGCCGCAAGTCCATGGTGGTCTCGATCCTCCAGTACGTCAGCCAGGCGTTCAATGAAATTGGCAAATTCCAACCCCAGCAGAGCGCCCGGTCCCTGGAGGACGTGGATGAGGACTCTCTCAGCCTGGTTGATCACTCCCAGTTGGAGCAGCAGGTTGCTGTCGACAACCTGATCAACAAGCTCCGGAACCGCTATACCGAACAGATCCGTCTGCTGACAGCGCGTGTCGGGCATCTGTTGCCGGGCATTGATCTGAAAGACGCGCAGATGCCATTGAGCCCGGAAATCATCTGTGGCGGTGTTGCCGAAGCCTGTGCCGATCTGGATATTGATATCCGGGCCAAGCTGGTGGTTTTGAAGCTGTTCGATCGCCTGCTTGCCGATACTCTCGGTGACTTCTACAAAGAAGCGAACCGCACCCTGATTAATGAAGGGGTTATGCCGGACATGAAGCGTCCCCCTACCGGCAGGGTGCCCGCTCGCTCGGGTCAGCGCCCGACAGGCGAGAGTTCGGCACCGGCAGGCGCGGACGGGCAGGCAGGTTTTTCTTCAGAGAGCCAGGGTATGTCTCAATCGCAGGCAACATTCTCGGAGCTCAGTGCGCTGCTGCACCGGGGCGATACCGCTCCTGCCAGCGGTACTGCCTCTTACGGTGAAGGTTACATTGATACTGATCGACTGATGGCGCGCCTCACCGAGGCGCAGTCCAACAGCCGTCAATGGGGCGATGATGCCGTTGTTCCGCTGAACGAGCAGCTTCAGCCGATCCTGCGCTCAGGTGATGGCAAAAGCCTGCACGTGGGTCAGGTGGACAGTGATGTGATCAACCTGGTTTCCATGTTGTTCGACTTCATCCTTGAGGATCGTCAGCTGCACCCTGTGATGAAGGCGTTGATTGGTCGCCTGCAGATTCCGGTACTCAAGGTGGCACTGAGCGACAAGAACTTCTTCAATCGCGGCGGTCACCCGGTCCGTAAGCTGCTTAACGAACTGGCGCTGTCAGCCATCGGCTGGACCGAAAAAAAGGCCGGCCAGAGGGACCCGCTCAGGGAAAAAATCGAATCGGTTGTGGACAGGGTGCTGGGCGAGTTCACTACCGACGTCAGTTTGTTCGAAGAGCTGCTCAAAGACTTCAGCCACTTCATGGATCTCGACCGCAGACGTCGTGAGCTCGTGGAGCAACGCCTGCGGGATGCAGAAGAGGGTCGAGCCCGGCAGGAGCGTGCCTCCCAGGCGGCGGACGGATTGTTACAGGAACTGATGGAGCAACGGGACATTCCCGAGCCGGTTGCCGGGCTCCTGAACGAAGCCTGGACCAAATATCTGCAATGGGTGGTTCTACGGGAAGGTGAGGAAAGCGACCGCTGGCAACACGCCCGGAATCTCACCGAGCAGCTGGTGTGGAGTGTCGACCCTCGCCCGATCAATGACTCTACCCGTGGGGAGCTTCTCCGTGCGATTCCAGCCATTGTGGATGACCTTCGCAAGGCTCTCCAGGAGATTTCCTGGGACCCGTTTGCCACCGATGCGGCCATTCGTGACCTGGAGCTGGCCCACGTAGACGTTTTCCAGCGGCTGGTGACCGCGCCCGCTCGTCCCGAACCTTTGGCGGAGCCTGAGGACTTGCCCGAGCCAGAGCCCGAGCGCTCGCTGCAAGAGCCTGTGGCTCCTCCGGCGCCAGACGAGGGGTTGAAGCAGACCCCTGCGCCGGCCGAGCCCGAGCAGGCAGCCTCTGGGCTGGCCAACGAGGCGCCCGCGGAAAAAGCGGGGATGGCAGAGACTGCGGATCCGGCTCAGGTATCGCCGCAATGGCTGGAAAAGGCGGAAAGCTTGCGCGTGGGTTCATGGATTGAGCTAACCCGAGACGAAACCAAGGTGCGCTGCAAGCTTGCGGCCTTTATCAAAGCCACTGGCAAGTACATCTTCGTCAACCGCAGTGGTGCCAAGGTGGCCGAGTATTTGCGTCTGGAACTCGCCGCCGACATGGAAGCCGGGAAGATCAGCATGCTCGATGATGGCCTCATTTTTGATCGGGCACTGGAGTCGATCATCGATAACCTGCGCAGCAGCCGCAAGGACTGATTCGTAGCAACCGTGGCAAGTTTGTGATTCAATCAGAGAGTGTAATCCTCTGATACATCTGGAATTACTTTGCCCGATACAGACGTTTTTGCCGAACGCCATACTGATTCCGGTACCGATGCAAGATTGCTTCGTGAAACCGGACGGATTCCCTTCGCCCGCTGGTGTCCCTCGCCAAATTTCGGGCCCCGTCCGGACGGGGTACCCATCTCCCTGTTGGTCGTCCACAACATCAGCCTGCCTCCCGGGCAGTTTGGCGGTCCAGAAATAGAGGACTTTTTCTGCAACCGGCTTGATCACTCCGCGCACCCATATTTCCAGACCATCGAGGGCGTTCAGGTGTCCGCCCATCTGTTGATTCGTCGGGATGGTGATCTGGTTCAGTTTGTCAGTCTGCTGGAGCGCGCCTGGCATGCTGGCCGTTCGTGTTTCGAAGGTCAGGACGAGTGCAATGATTTCTCCATCGGCATAGAACTGGAGGGGACTGACGACATCCCTTACACCCCTGAACAGTATCGTAGGTTGGCAGAGGTGGCGGACCTGATTATGGCAGCCTGGCCGGCCATCACTGCCGACCGTATCACCGGCCACTGCGACATTGCGCCGGGCAGGAAAACTGATCCGGGGCCGGCCTTCGACTGGCAGTACTTCCGGGCGGGGCTGCACGCAGCGAGAGGTTCGGGGAGGAACGTCTGAATGGTGTTTGTTGTGTTTCTGCTGGCTTACATGGTTCGCAGGCGTCTGGATTCCCTTGATCTGCTCTCCGGTGACGAGGTCTGGCGTCGCTGGTTCAGGCATGGCAGCCGGGTCAGGGCAGGCCGTGAGTCCGGGATAGGTATCGGGCTGGCACTGGTTCTATTGCCGGCCTTTCTGCTCGGGCTTGCGCAATATCTCCTGGTCGCCTCCGGCTGGAGAATGGCTGCTTACCCACTGGAGTTCCTGGTTCTGGTCGTTCTCATGGGAACGCCTGGTTGGCGACAGATCCTCCGGGCCTACGCAGAGGCATGGCAGCGGGGGGACATGCAGTCAGCCTGGCATCATGTGAAAGATCTTTTGCCGGCCGATGAACGGGGAGCAGCGGTGTCTCCCGAGGCCATGCACCTCTCGCTGTCGAAGGCACTTATGGTGTCGGTGTTCCAGCGCTTCTTTCTGGTGGCTTTCTGGTACGTGATTGGTGGTATCGGCTTTGCCGTTCTCGCCCGCGGTCTGGTTGCCCTTGCCGATCAGTGGCCCCAGGCTCCGGCAAGGCCGCGCTTTTCCGGGTTGGCGAACCTCGCCGGCTGGATCCCTGCCAGGCTTCTTGCCCTGACCTTCGGAATTGCCGGAGACCTGGCCGGCTGGCTGCGGGAAACCCGCCGCACGCTGACCGGTGTGACCAAAAAAGCCGGGGAGGTGCTCATGATTTCGGCCAACGGGTCGTTAACCGGGTATGCGCTGGATCCAGCCCGCTTTTCCCGGGTTCATCCGGATGAGTGGACAGCGTTCGGAGGACGTAGCCTGAGAGCAGTAAGGGATTTGTTGAACAGAAGCATGCTGGTCTGGATATGCATGCTCGCTCTGCTGGTCATTTCCGGGGTTGTCTGAGCCGGATTTTATAAAACGTTACAGTTTAACAAGAAATAATGCTTAAGTTTTTAAGACTTTAGGCGATAATAAAAGAAAAGAATATAAGTTCAGCTGTTACTTGCCAGCACGAGGGTCCCTGTGAAGCAACTCATTAATCCTGCCATCGCACTGATGAACCGGTTGCCGATGGTGTACAAGTTCAGTCTCATCAGCATTCTGTTCCTGTTGCCGATCGGTGGGCTGTCCTGGCTCGCCATTTCCGAGCTGAACCGTTCCGTCCAGACCATGACTCGAGGTGTCGAGGGGCTTGAGCAGCTTCAACAGGTTGACCGGCTGGTGGACGCCGCGATGGATTATCGCGATTATCGCTCACCCGCGATCATCAAGGACGAGAGCGCTATTATGGCGGTGTCGGAAGAGGCTGCCAGTGAGATTGATAATACGCTGGCGGCCCTGACTGCCGAGGAGCGTTCTTTCGATACTTCTGGCTCCTGGGGCGAGCAGGTCAACGACCTTCGGCAGGAGTGGGAGGCTCTGCGGGCTGAAGACAACTATCAGGGTAACTTCGATCCGCAGTTCAAGTATTACCAGGAATTTGTCCAGAAGGCTCAGGCCCTGCTTTCGGCCACCATTGAAATCTCGGGCCTGGGGCAGGGGGCGTCCCGGGAAAATCAGTTGATTCTCGGACTTGTCCGCGACTCATTACCGGCAGCCCGCACCGTGATTGGCCAGGCAAAATCCTACGGTATCTATGCCCTGGTCGAGGGGCAGGTAGGCTATGCGCTGAGCGAAACGCTGAACGAAATCTATGACCAGTTGACCAATCGCAGTTCACTGCTCTCACCAGCGTTGGCCCTGGCCTCTGAGGCATCGCCGGCTTTGGCTGAGCGGGCGGGCAATGCCATCCAGCGGGTTGATGAGAGCCTGATGGTGGTTCGGGATCAACTGGATGTGAACGTGATTACGCCGATGCGCCTGGAAATGCCCTGGACTGAATACAACGACCTGATGTCCGGGCAACTGGCTCACTATGATCAGGTCAAGGCGGCGGCTTTCAACGTGGTCGACGAGAATCTGCAGGCGCGGCTGAACAGTGAGGTCAATCAGCGCCGGCTGATCGTCATCGCCCTGGTTGTTGTTCTTCTGGTGGTGGTCTATCTCTATATCGGCTTCTTCATGTCTGTACGCACTGCCATTAACCGGTTCAGCGAAGCGGCTCGCAGCGTCGCTGCCGGCGATATGACCACCCACATCAAGCTGCGCAATCGCGACGAACTGGGTGAGCTGACCACGGAATTCAATAACATGACCGACCGGATTGCCGAGCTGATCCGTTCCGTCAGCCGGACTACGGCGGATGTGGACCAGCAGGCAACCCGGGTCAATGATACTGCGGCGGCCAACAGCGAAGCCGTGGCACGGCAGATGGAAGAAAGCGGCCAGATCAACGAAGCCATGAACCAGATGGTCGAGGCGGTTCACGAAGTTACCGAAAGCGCTCACCGGGTGGCAGACAGCGCCAGCAACGCCGAGCAGGACACCGAGACCGGTCGTGGCGTCGTTGCCGATACCGTAGAAACCATCAACAAGCTGGCAGGCGAGATATCCGGCGCCGTGGAAGTGATTAACCGGGTCAGCAAGGACAGCGACAACATCAGCCAGGTGCTGATAGAGATCAAGGCGATTGCCGAACAGACCAACCTGTTGGCCCTGAATGCCGCGATTGAGGCCGCGAGGGCAGGTGAACAGGGTCGTGGGTTTGCGGTAGTTGCCGATGAGGTCCGCTCACTCTCTCAGCGTACCCATAAATCCACCGAAGAGATCGAAGGTATGATTTCCCGGCTTCAGAGCGGCGTGAAAGACGCGGTGTCGGCCATGACCAACAGCCGGGATGTTACCGAGACAACGGTGCAGAAGTCTGGTGAAGTGACGGAAGCTCTGGACAGAATCGCCAAAGGCATCTCGGTGATCGTGGATATGAGCCACCAGATTGCACAGGCGGCAGAAGAGCAGTCTGCCGTTGCGAAAAACGTGAATTCCAGTGTCGAGCAGATTGGCGAACTGGGCCATAAAACGGCCGCCAATGCCGAGGAGACACTGGGATCCTCGAGGGAAATGTCGCAACTGACGGCCTCACTTCAGCGTCTGGTGGAGGCCTTTAAGGTCTGACTGGTGCCCGAACTTGGCGAGACAGTAAAAAATCCGGCCCTAGAGGCCGGATTTTTTTTGTTCCCAGAGAATTTCCTCACCGCCTTCGCGTCGGGCCAATACGCGGGCAATGACGAATAACAGGTCAGAGAGACGATTCAGGTAGTGCCGGGAAGCGGTGTTGATCGAATCCTCGTGGCCTAGGGCGACGACAACCCGCTCTGCACGGCGACAGACCGCACGGGCAAGGTGGCATTGGGCGGCAGCGGGGCTGCCGCCTGGCAACACAAAGTTCTTCAGTGGTGGTAGACCCTCGTTGTGCCGGTCCAGGGTGCCCTCCAACCACTCAATGTGTTCGTCGCCAATCACACGGCTGCCGGGAATGGCAAATTCGCCGCCAAGGTCGAACAGATGGTGCTGGATACGGCGCAGGCTTTCCACCAGTTCGTCGTCGCTGTCCAGTGTCTCGATCAAAAGCCCGATGTGGCAGTTGAGTTCATCAGCGGTACCCATGGCCTCGACCCGCTGGGCGTTCTTGGCAATACGATTTCCATCGGCCAGGCCCGTGGAGCCGTCATCGCCGGTGCGGGTGTAAATCTTGGAAAGGCGGTTGCCCATCAGTCTGCTCCTGTTAACGTCACGACAGTTGTTGTACCCGCTCGGTCAGCATTTGGTTCACCGGAGTTTCGATACCGAGCTCTTTCCCCAGTTTCGCCACGTATCCGTTTATAAAGTCTATCTCGGTTTGGCGTCCCCGTTGAACATCGGCACGCATGGATGACGTGTTACCGGCGGTATTGCGGGCTACCTGCTCGATGCGTTCCCTTAGCGCATCCGGCGTCTGTCGAATCCTGACGGCGGCGTCCATCAGCTGTGAAAGCTCCAGACAGAGCTGGTCGATGGTGCTCTGGTACAGGGGGGCATCCAGAATCTTGCCATTGGGGCAGTCCAGGATGGCGGTGTAGGGGTTGATGCCGGCGTTAATAATGAGTTTTTGCCAGAGGCGCTGAACGATGTCCGTCTCCGGATGAATGTTCAGGCCGGAGGTTGCCAGCATGGTAACGGCTTTCCTGACCGTTGCTTTGGCGGGGCTTGTCATCGGGCCTACCCAGGTGTCACCGGTACCGGCGTGAACGAGAAGCCCTGATTCTGGTCGGTTCGCGCCCTCTGTAGTGCTTGCGGCCAGGATTGGTCGCTCCGGCCACCGCTTGGCAACGGCTTGCTGGCTGCCAAGACCGTTCTGGAAAAGCAGGATGGGGGTATCAATTGCGAACTGGTTGATGACGCCGGCAACGGCGTCCAGGGTATCGCCGGCCTTGGTTGTAACCAGAATAAGCTCTGGCTCGTCGCCAGGCTGTAGAAAGGGAATCCGTACTTGTGATTCCGGCCCTTTAAAAGGCCGGAACCGGTAATCGACACTGGCGCCGGTCGGCTCACCGGGCCTGGCAATGAAGGCAATGCCCCCCGCAGGTAGCATTGCGCCCCAGAGCCTGCCCAGCGAGCCTGCGCCGAGAATGCCGATCATGCCGGTTACATGGCCTCGATGTCAGCCCTTTGCTGGCTCAGGCGGGCCTGGCTGCTCTGGGCGTCCCGGAGTTTTTCCTGCTCTTTCTCAACTACCTCGGCGGGCGCCTTGGCAGTAAACTTCTCGTTCCCCAATTTGCCCTCCAGGCGGCCAATCTCTTTCTGCAGGCGCTCCAGCTCCTTGTCCAGGCGCTTGAGCTCGGCATCCTTGTCGATCAGGCCGGCCATGGGAACCAGAACTTCCATGTCGCCTACCAGTTGGGTGGCAGACATCGGAGCTTTGTCACCTTCGAACCAGTCCAGGCTCTCCAGCTTGGCAAGGGAGCCAAGGAACTGGCGGTTGTCGTTCATGCGACGCTGGTCTTCGGCGTCTTTGCCGCGCAGCAGTACCGGAATCTTTTTCGCCGGGGAGATGTTCATTTCGCCCCGGATGTTCCGCACTGCCACGATTACGCCTTTCAGCCATTCAATATCGGCAGTGACCGCTGCATCCTGCTTGGTGGCATCCGGCTGCGGGTAGGCCTGCAGCATGATGCTGTCGCCGGTTTTACCAGCCAGGGGCGCAATACGCTGCCAGATTTCCTCGGTGATGAACGGCATCATCGGGTGGGCCAGGCGCAGGACGGCTTCCAGCACGCGCACCAGGGTACGACGGGTGCCGCGCTTGGCTTCGGCGCTGGCGCTTTCATCATTGAGGACCGGCTTGGACAGCTCCAGGTACCAGTCGCAGTACTCATTCCAGATGAATTCGTACAACGCATAGGCGGCCAGATCGAACCGGTACTGGTCCAGGTAACGGATGACATCCTGTTCGCAGCTTTGCAGCTCGCTGATGATCCAGCGATCGGCCAGGGACAGCTCTACAGGCTCGTCATGTACGCCGCAATCTTCGCCCTCGGTGTTCATCAGCACGTAGCGGGCCGCGTTCCAGAGCTTGTTGCAGAAGTTGCGGTAGCCTTCCAGGCGTTTCATATCCCAGTTGATGTCGCGGCCGGTGGTGGCCATGGCGGCCAGGGTGAAACGCAGGGCGTCGGTGCCGTGGGCGGCGATGCCCTCGGGGAATTCCTTCTTCGTGCGCTTACCGATCTTCTCGGCCAGCTTCGGCTGCATCAGGTTGCCGGTGCGCTTCTCCAGCAGGTCGTCCAGGCTGATGCCATCAATCATGTCCAGCGGGTCGATTACGTTGCCCTTGGACTTGGACATCTTGTCGCCGTGCTCGTCGCGAATCAGACCGGTGACGTACACGGTGTGGAAGGGCACCTGGGGCGTACCGTCTTCGTTCTTCATGAAGTGCATGGTCATCATGATCATCCGGGCAACCCAGAAGAAGATGATGTCGAAGCCGGTTACCAGCACATCGGTCGGATGGAAGGTCTTCAGGCGCTCGGTGATTTCCGGCCAGCCCAGGGTGCCGAAAGTCCACAGGGCAGAGCTGAACCAGGTATCCAGAACGTCTTCATCCTGCTCCAGGGTGACGTCGGCATCCAGGTTGTGCTTCTGGCGAACTTCATCTTCGCTGCGGCCAACATAGATGTTCCCCTCGGCGTCGTACCAGGCCGGAATACGATGGCCCCACCAGAGCTGGCGGGAGATGCACCAGTCCTGGATGTCGCGCATCCAGGCAAAGTACATGTTCTCGTACTGCTTGGGTACGAACTGGATACGACCGTCTTCCACCGCCTCAATGGCCGGTTTGGCCAGGGTCTTGGCGTCGGCAAACCACTGGTCGGTCAGCATGGGCTCGATAATCAGGCCGGAGCGATCACCCCGGGGCACGCTGAGTACGTGGTCCTCGATGTTCTCGACCAGCCCCTCGGCTTCCATGTCGGCAACAATCTGTTTACGGGCTGCTTCCCGGGTTAGTCCGGCGTAGGCGCTTGGCATGGTGCCGTCGAGTTCGGTGTTTTCGCTGCCATCGGCATTGAACACTTCGGCCACGTCCCGGATGTTGGCGTCCTGGGTCATGACGTTAATCATCGGCAGGTTGTTGCGCTTGCCCACGGCATAGTCGTTGAAGTCGTGCGCCGGAGTGATCTTCACGCAGCCGGAGCCTTTCTCCGGATCGGCGTGATGGTCGGCCACAATGGGAATCCGACGGTTCACCAGCGGTAGCATCACGTGTTTGCCAATCAGGTGCTGGTAGCGTTCGTCGTCCGGGTGTACGGCCACGGCGGTGTCGCCGAGCATGGTTTCCGGACGGGTGGTGGCCACCACCAGGTAATCTTTGCCGTCTTTGGTCTGCACGCCGTCAGCCAGTGGGTAGCGCAGATGCCAGAAAAAACCTTTCTCTTCCTTGTTTTCCACTTCCAGATCAGAAATGGCGGTGTGCAGTTTCGGGTCCCAGTTCACCAGGCGTTTGCCGCGGTAGACCAGGCCTTCGTCGTACAGCCGAATGAACACTTCCTGCACGGCCTTGTAGAAGCCATCGTCCATGGTGAAGCGTTCGTTGTCCCAGTCCACGGAATTGCCGAGGCGACGGATCTGGCGGGTGATGGTGCCGCCCGAGTGTTCTTTCCAGTCCCAGATGCGCTTGATGAACTCTTCCCGGCCCAGGTCGTGGCGGGTTTTGTCTTCTTCAGCGGCCAGTTTGCGCTCAACCACCATCTGGGTGGCGATGCCGGCGTGGTCGGTGCCGACGGTCCACAGTGCGTTGCGGCCCTGCATGCGCTTGAAGCGGGTGAGGGTGTCCATGATGGTGTGCTGGAACGCATGGCCCATGTGCAGGCTGCCGGTGACGTTGGGCGGCGGGATGGCGATGCTGTAGGACTGGCCTTCACCTGTGGGGCGGAAGTACCCTTTGGCTTCCCAGTTTTCGTACCACTGGCGCTCGATGTTTTCTGGCTGGTAGGTTTTTTCCATGGGGTTCTGCAGTGACCGTTGGTTGATTCACAAGGGAAAATTGAGACGCTCGATTATACATGCTCGCCGGTGATGCGGCGAACCTAACGCTTCCTCTGATCATGCACCCGGGGTTCAATTCCCATTGCCCGCAACTGCTTGAAATGCGAGCGGGCCTGATTCAGCACATTCGGATCGTTATGGGCGACCAGAGCCAGCCGTTTGAACCGGTCTGCATCCGCCGGCAAGGTGGCCGAAAGAATGATCACGGTATCCCAGTCTTCGGCGACCGGCGGGCATAGCAGGATGCCGACAGGGTCGGTGCAGGTGGTAGCTGAATCGGGAACAACGCTGTGTGGAATGAAGGCGTCGGGGCTGAAGTTCCAGAGCAGGTCGTCCAGTTCTTCTGCGTGTTGCATGGTATCGCAGACGACGCACACGCGGTCTCCCTGCTGCCAGGCTTTGTCCACGAGCTTTGCGGCGTGGAGGTTGCGGGCTGCGGGGGTGTTCTGGGCGAGGATGTGGAACCAGTAGCGTTGGTTCCGGTCCTCTTGGCCGGAAGAGCCGGCAGCGGGGCTGCCGGTTTCCGGAGAGGGCGCCGGGTTGTTATCCGGCATGGGACATCAGGTAGTCGACCAGCAGGGGCACCGGGCGGCCGGAAGAGCCTTTGGCCTTACCGGAGTGCCAGGCAGTACCGGCGATGTCGAGGTGCGCCCAGCGGTAGTCTTTGGCGAACCTGGACAGGAAGCACGCTGCGGTAATGGTGCCGGCCGGGCGGCCGCCGATGTTGGCCATGTCGGCGAAGTTGCTGTCGAGCTGGCTCTGGTATTCGTCCCAGAGCGGCAGGCGCCAGGCTCGGTCACCAGCCCGTTCGCCGGCGGCCAGCAGTTCGTTGGCCAGTTCATCGTTGTTGGCCAGCAGGCCGGTCGCATGGTTGCCAAGGGCAATGATGCAGGCACCGGTCAGGGTTGCGAGATCGATGACGGCGGCCGGGTCAAACTTCTTCACGTAGGTGAGAGCGTCACACAAAACCAGGCGACCTTCGGCGTCGGTGTTGAGGATTTCAACGGTCATACCCGACAGGGTGGTTACAATATCGCCAGGGCGGGACGCGCCGCCATCCGGCATGTTTTCCGCGGCGGCAATCACGGCCACCACGTTAATCTTGGGCTGGGTTTCGGCGAGCACTTTCATGGCGCCGAAGACACTGGCGGAGCCGCCCATGTCGTACTTCATTTCATCCATGCCCTCGCCGGGCTTGAGGCTGATCCCGCCGGTGTCGAAGGTGATACCTTTGCCAACGAGGACATGGGGCTTGTCTTTGGCCTTGCCGCCACGGTATTCCATCACAATCAGGCGTGGGGGTTGGGTGCTGCCTTTGCCCACGGCGAGGATGGTGTTCATACCCATTTTTTCCATCTGCTTCTCATCAAGCACTTCGGTCTTGATGGAGTCGTAGTCCTTGGCCAGTTTCTTGGCCTGCTGGGCCAGCCATTCCGGATGGCAGATGTTGGGCGGGGTGTTGCCGAGATCCCGGGTGAAGTTCATGCCGCGCCCGGTGGCGAGGCCGAGGTTGAAGGCATCCTTGAGGGCTTTGCCGGCATTCGAGGCATGGACAACGACTTTGTTTAGCTTGCGGTCGGCAGGCTTTTCGCTCTTGAAGTCGCTGAAGGTGTAGAGCTGGTCTTCCAGCGTCCTGCCAATCAGGCTCAGCCGGGCGGCCTCGGAGCTCACGGCTTCTTCGCCGGTTACCGGGGTATCTGCCAGCGCTATCGCGACACTTTTGGACGGACCGTCCTTGAGCGCGGTCATCATTGCAATCAACGCTTTACGGTAGTTGGCGGGGCTGCGATCTGCATCCTTGCCCGTGCCAACCACGAGCAGACGGCTCCAGGGCTGATCGGTCAGCGGAATTGTCACTGTGGTGGCATTTTTGCCGGTGAGGTCACCGGCCTTCTGGAGTGTCTTGATCAGCCCGCCCAGAGCCTCATCGGCCTGATTGGTCGAATCGGGCCAGGTGCCTTTCTCAGGCAAGCCAATAACAAGGCAGTCTGCTTTGGTGCTGGCGATGGCTTTACTGCTCAGGCTGAAATTCATGGCAACTCCTGTTGATTGTTCACGAGGGTCCCGCCGCCGGCGGGAATCGTTCTTGATTGTGATCTAGTCTAGCATTGGGGCTTGCCGGGAAATTATCAAGCGATTGGCGCGGCTTCCGCGCCTGTTCGTGCCTTCACGCCGGTGTAATACCGCTACTCTGTCATTCGGCACCAAGGTTACATAGAATACGCGCAGTTCCCAGCGACCTCCACGTTTCAACGGATACGGCCAGAGAGACCGATTTGAGTATCATTTTCCGTTACCTCATACGCCAGATCATGATCAGCATGCTTGCCGTTTCCGGCATTCTGCTGCTGGTGTTCATGAGTGGCCGTTTCCTTAAATATCTGGACAGTGCTGCGCAGGGCAGCATTTCCGCCGGTGTTCTGTTCGAGATCATGGCGTACCGTTTTCCGGGATTTCTCGAACTGATCCTGCCGCTGGGTCTGTTTATTGGCATTCTGCTCGCCTACGGCCGCATGTACCTCGAAAGCGAGATGACCGTGTTGTTTGCCTGCGGTGTCAGCGACAAGGCCCTGTTGGGTAAAACCCTCCTGGGCAGTCTGCCGGTGATGATCATCGTTGGCGCCATGAGTCTGTACGTCTCTCCCTGGGGAATGAACCAGGTTGAGGAAATCTTCAATGAACAGCGCAAGGCCACAGAGTTCGAGATGCTGGCACCCGGGCGTTTCCAGGATTTCTCTTCGGGCGGGCGAGTTACCTACACCGAAGGCCTGAGTGAGGATAAACGCCGGCTTCAGGGGGTCTTTATCGCCGAGTACGCCGAAAACGGTCAGGGGCTGACGATTATCACGGCCGACTCCGGTTCCCAGCTGGTGGACCCGGAAACCGGGAGCCGTTTCTTGATCCTGGAAGAGGGTGGCCGCTTCGAGGGTGCCGCTGGGGAGCTGGACTACACCACCATCGATTTTGAAGCCTATGGCCTGAAGATCGAGAGTGGCAAGGCTGGCACCCGGGAGCTGGAGGAAGGGGCCAGTACCTGGAGCCTGATGCAGTCAGACCGGCTGGAGGATCGGGCTTTGTTGCACTGGCGCCTTTCACTGCCCCTGATTGTCCCGGTCGTGACTTTGCTGGCGGTTCGCCTGAGCCGGGTGAACCCTCGCCAGGGTAGGTTCTTCCATCTGCTTCCGGCGATGCTGGTGTACATCACCTACCTCGGCCTGCTGATTGTTGCCCGGGACTGGCTTGCCGAGGGCAAGGTTCCCGAGTGGGTCGGCATGCTCTGGGTCCATGCCCTGTTTATCGGTTTTGGCCTTTGGCTGCAATTTGGTCCTGACTGGCTGCATCGCCGGCGATTGATGCGGGAGGGGACTGCCCATGCGACGGATTGACGGCTATGTGATGCGCACTGTTGGCGGCGCCATGTTCCTGGTTATGGTGGTGGTGCTGTCGCTTGATCTGATCTTCGCCTTCATCGCCGAGCTCGAGGACACCCGCAATGATTACCAGACGCTTGAGGCCCTCTGGTATGTCTTTCTGACTCTGCCGCGTCGGATCTACGATTACCTGCCGCTGGGCGCGTTCATGGGGTGCCTGGTGGGGCTGGGTTCCATGGCCAGTTCGTCGGAGCTGACGGTTATCCGGGCGGCCGGGGTCTCGCTCAAACGTATTGTCTGGTCGGCCATGAAGCCGGCTCTGGTTGTGGTCATTCTGGGCGTATTGATTGGTGAGTACGTGGCCCCGCCGGCAGAGCGGGTGGCGCAGAGCGACAAGGCCGTGGCACTGGGTGCAGGCACCAACGTCGCTTCGGCATCCGGGGTCTGGCACAAGGAAGGGAACGTCTACATTCACTTGAATGCGGTGCAGCCCAATGGCGTGCTTCACGGCGTTTCCCGATTCCAGTTTAATGAAGACAGGCAGTTGCTGGCGGCGAGCTTTGCGGAGCGGGCCATCTATCAGGGCGATTATTGGCTGCTGGAGAAGGTGCGCACCACCGAGTTCGAGGAAGACAGAACCACCCGCTCTGAAAAGCAGGCCCTGAGATGGGATACGGGGCTTTCACCGAGCGTTCTGAGTGTCCTGATTGTAAAACCGGAAAACCTCTCCATGACTGGCCTGTTCACCTACGCTCGCTATCTGGGGGAACAGGACCTCAATGCCTCGCGTTACTGGCTGGCATTCTGGAAGAAGGCCCTGATGCCCCTGGGTACTGCTGTGATGGTGCTGGTCGCCATTTCCTTTATTTTCGGGCCCCTGCGCTCGGTTACCATGGGTTTTCGCGTGTTCACGGGCCTGTTGGTGGGGCTGCTATTCAAGTACATGCAGGATCTGCTGGGGCCCATGAGTCTTGTTTACGGTTTTAACCCGATGCTGGCGGTGCTGGTGCCAATTGCGGTCAATGCCGTGGTAGGCGCGATCCTGATGCGCCGGGCCGGCTAGCAGACCCTGTCCCCGTCGTTACTTTGCCGCGCGCTTTTTAGTTGTGGTCTCCTTTGGAACCGAGACAACGACGCTGTCCGACAGCCGATCAGTGATAGAAAGACCGTTGATTGGATAGAACAAAGCGATAATCGCCGGTATGCCCAGAAACAGAGTGGCGGCTCCGAGGTAGTAGCTGCCCAGCAGCGTCAGGAAGATCACCGCCGCCGCCGTTACATACCGCCTGAGCGCCTTGCTCCAGCTCACCGACGTGCCATCGATGTTTTCAATGCGGATACGCCACACCTGCATTCCCAGGGTCTGGCCGATGCGGGTCCAGAAATAGCCGAAGAACAGGTAGAGGACCAGAAACAGGGTAAACGTCAGCCCCGGGTCGCCCGAAAGCTGGCCTGACTCGGCCATCTGTTCGTACCGGTCCCAGCCAGTAATCCAGCCGGCCACCATGGTGTATCCCCAGGTCGCGACAAGCAGCACGGCGATGCTGATCAAACCGTCGTAAATAATGGCAAGAGAGCGTTTCAGGGCGGTGGCTGGTGGGAATAGTTCCTCGGCGTCATGGAAGCGTCGGGGCATGGAATCTCCTGTGATGTTTCACGTTTTTCCTGTTCTCGGCGTGTGCTAGAGTAGCGGATTTGCACAAGCATGTAAGTATTCGTATTCAATCGCGGACCGGGCGGCACTCCCGCCGGGTTTCTGGAAAGGTATCAAAGGGCTATGAAAACCGCAGAGTTGCGACAGGCGTTCCTCGATTATTTCAAGCAGCAAGGCCACACCATTGTTCCAAGTAGTTCGCTGGTACCTGCGGACGACCCCACATTGCTGTTTACGAATGCGGGAATGAACCAGTTCAAGGACCTGTTCCTGGGTCGTGAAGAGCGTGACTACACCCGGGCAACCTCCTCCCAGAAATGCGTCCGCGCGGGTGGCAAGCACAACGACCTGGAGAACGTGGGCTACACCGCCCGTCACCACACCTTCTTCGAAATGCTGGGCAACTTCAGCTTCGGTGACTACTTCAAGCGCGAAGCGATCAACTACGCCTGGACATTTCTGACCGGCGAGAACTGGCTGAACCTGCCCCAAGAGAAACTCTGGGTGACCGTATACGCCGAAGATGACGAAGCCTTCGATATCTGGAACAAGGAAATCGGAGTTCCGGCTGACCGCATCGTCCGGATCGGCGATAACAAGGGTGGCCGTTACGCCTCTGACAACTTCTGGCAAATGGGCGATACCGGTCCCTGTGGCCCCTGTACCGAAATCTTCTACGATCACGGCCCGGATGTCGCTGGTGGACCTCCCGGCTCGCCGGAAGAGGACGGTGATCGCTACATCGAAATCTGGAACGTGGTGTTCATGCAGTACAACCGTACTGCCGATGGCGAAATGCTGAAGCTGCCCAAGCCCTCCGTAGACACTGGCATGGGCCTGGAGCGAATCACCGCGGTTCTGCAGGGCGTGCACAGCAACTATGAGATTGATCTGTTCCAGGATCTGTTGGCGGCCGCCTCCCAGGTTCTGGGCGGTGCCGCGACCACGGAAGCGTCACTGCGTGTTGTCGCCGATCACATCCGCTCCTGCGCCTTCCTGATTGCCGACGGCGTGATGCCTTCCAACGAGGGCCGCGGTTTCGTGCTGCGCCGGATCATTCGCCGTGCGGCACGCCATGGCAACAAGCTGGGAGCAACCGGGCCATTCTTCTACAAACTCACAGGCGCCCTGTGTGAATTGATGGGCGACGCCTTCCCGCAGCTGGTTAGCAGCCGCAAGCAGATTGAAAAGGTGTTGCTGCAGGAAGAAGAGCAGTTTGCCAAGACGCTGGACAAGGGCTTGCGCCTGCTTGAGCAGGACATTGCTGAGCTTAACGGCAGCGAGATTCCGGGCGAGACCATCTTCACCCTTTACGACACCTACGGTTTCCCGGTTGACCTGACCAACGATATCGCCCGTGAGCGGGGCCTGACGCTGGACTATGAAGGCTATGAGAAAGCCATGGAAGGTCAGCGCGAACGCGCCCGGGCAGCCAGCAAGTTCGGTATCGACTACAACGCCGCCGGTTTGCAGCTCGAGGGCAAGACTGAATTTACCGGTTATGAGCATATCGATGGCCACGAGAAAATCCGTGCAGTCATCGTTAACGGCGAGGAAAAGACCGCAGAAGCCGGCGATGAGGCCGTTGTGGTGCTTGAGCGCACGCCGTTCTACGCCGAGTCCGGTGGCCAGGTGGGCGATACTGGCCTGCTGACCTGGAGCGGTGGCCGGTTCAAGGTAACGGATACGCGCAAGGAAGGGGATAACCACCTGCACCTTGGTACGCTGATCGAAGGCGAGTTGTTCCCGGGGCTGGAAGTCGACGCCAGGATCGATCACGCACGGCGTGAGCGCACCAAGCGCAACCACTCCGCCACCCATCTGCTGCACGCGGCCCTGCGCAAGGTGCTGGGTGAGCATGTAACCCAGAAGGGTTCATTGGTGGATCCGGATAAACTGCGTTTCGACTTCTCCCATTTCGAGGCCGTGACGCCGGAACAGCTCCGTGAGATTGAGCGTCAGGTGAACGAGCAGATTCTGGAAAACAGCCCGGTGCAAACCGAAATCACCGACATGGAAAAGGCCCAGGAGAAGGGCGCCATGGCGCTGTTCGGTGAAAAATACGGGGATGTGGTTCGGGTACTCAGCATGGGTACCGACAACTACTCCGTTGAATTGTGCGGTGGTACGCACGTTTCTCGCACTGGTGACATTGGTCTTTTCCGTATTACTTCTGAAAGCGGCATTTCATCCGGTGTGCGCCGTATCGAAGCGGTTACCGGCATGGGCGCGCTGGACTGGATCGACGGTACCGAGCGCACACTGCGCGAAGCGGCTCGCCTGGTAAAAGGTTCCCGCGATTCGGTTATTGAGAAAGTTCAGCAGACCGTCGATCGCAATCGTCAGCTTGAGAAGGAAGTGGATGCGTTGAAAGCCAAGCTGGCTTCTTCTGCAGGCACCGACCTGGCCAGCACAGCGGTGGATGTGGCCGGGCTCAAGGTCGTGGCCTCTGAACTGGAAGGCGCTGACCGCAAAGCCCTGATGGAAACGGCGGACCAGCTCAAGAACAAGCTGGGTGAAGGTGTTGTGGTGCTTGCCAGCGTCGAAGATGGCAAGGTCACCCTGGTCGCAGGTGTTACCAAGTCTGCGACGAACCGGATCAAGGCAGGGGATCTGATGAAGCATCTGGCGGCCCAGGTCGACGGCAAAGGCGGGGGACGTCCCGATATGGCTCAGGGTGGTGGTAATGATCCATCCAAGCTGGAGGATGCCCTGGCAGGTGTCGCCGGTTGGGTCGAAAAAAATATCGCTTAAGCAACTGTTTTTGTGGGCGGGCTGGGGTTTATAATCCCGCCCGTTTGTTTTAATTGGCGGAGCGTTACTCCGCTGTGAGTCCCCGTTTCGGATATTGGGAAAATAATGGCTCTGTTGGTTCAGAAATTTGGTGGCACATCGGTTGGAACAACCGAACGTATTCAAGCGGTAGCCGACAAGGTGTGCCGTTTCCGCAAGGAAGGTCATGATGTCGTTGTCGTGGTTTCCGCCATGAGTGGTGAAACCAACCGGTTGATCGCCCTGGCGAACGACATCATGGAGGAGCCGACGCCCCGTGAAATGGATGTGTTGGTCTCCACCGGTGAGCAGGTAACGATTGCGCTCTTGTCCATGGCGTTGCAGAAACGTGGCTGTGAAGCGCGCTCTTACACCGGCTCGCAGGTGCGAATCCTGACCGACAGCAGTCACACCAAGGCTCGGATCAAGCAGATCGATGAACAGCGCATGCGCGAAGATCTGGATGCTGGCCGAGTGGTGGTGGTTGCCGGATTCCAGGGCATCGACGAGAGCGGAAATATTACCACTCTGGGGCGCGGCGGGTCTGATACTACGGCGGTGGCGCTAGCGGCGGCGCTCAGGGCAGACGAATGCCAGATCTACACCGACGTTGACGGTGTCTACACGACCGATCCCAGGGTTGTCGATACCGCGCGCAGGCTTGAGCGGATCACGTTCGAGGAAATGCTCGAGATGGCCAGCCTGGGCTCGAAAGTGCTCCAGATCCGTTCGGTAGAATTTGCAGGTAAATACAACGTTCCATTAAGGGTACTTTCCAGCTTCCAGGAAGGCGAAGGCACCCTGATTACTCTTGAGGATGAAAACGCCATGGAACAACCGGTTGTTTCCGGCATCGCTTTTAACCGTGATGAAGCCAAACTGACCATTGCCGGCGTACCGGATACCCCGGGCAGCGCGCTGCGCATTCTGAAGCCGGTGAGCGACGCCAATATCGAAGTGGATATGATCGTGCAGAACGTGGGTGAGGATAACCGCACAGCCTTCACGTTCACCGTTCACCGCAATGATTTCAAGCGTGCGAAAGAAGTGCTTCAGCGTGTGGCTGATGAACTGGGCGCCCGTGAAGTGGCTGGCGACAGCAAGATTGCCAAGGTCAGCATCGTGGGTGTTGGAATGCGTTCCCACGCTGGCGTGGCAACCCAGATGTTTGAAGCGCTGTCCAATGAGGGCATCAACATCCAGATGATCTCCACATCAGAAATCAAGATTTCCGTGGTGATCGATGAGAAATACCTTGAGCTTGCGGTTCGTGCGCTTCACAGTGCATTTGAGCTGGACAAGCCCGCGGTATCAGACGAGGCCTGAAAAACGCAAATAAAAGGTCGGTCTGCGGAGCCTCTGAAAAAAGGGCATCATATGCTGAGCCTATGACAAACGTGAACCGTATAAGGGAATGTGCGTCTACAGATCAGTAAGTGATCCCACTATAAAAGCAATAAATAGATCAAAAACCATTTATCGGAACAGGTAGCTCTGGATAGGGAGTAAGGGATATGTTGATTTTGACTCGCCGTGTGGGCGAAACCCTGATGGTCGGCGACGATATCACCGTCACCGTCCTGGGTGTAAAGGGCAATCAGGTACGCATTGGCGTTAATGCCCCGAAAGAAGTCGCGGTACACCGTGAAGAAATCTACCAGCGTATTCAGTCGGAAAAAGGCTCTGAAGAGCCGGAACCCGGCAACAGCTGAGAGACAGAAAGCCGTTCATGGGAAACCTGAACGGCTTTTTTGATGGTGGGCTGAAACGAGTCCGAAAAATCTCGTGTCAACCCTATGAAAACAGAAAAATTATGGTAGTATACGCCCCGTTCTCAAGGAGAGGTGGGTGAGTGGCTGAAACCAGTTCCCTGCTAAGGAACCGTACGAGCAATCGTACCGAGGGTTCGAATCCCTCCCTCTCCGCCATTTTCCTTTCGGGAAAAGCGAGACAGGTTGAGGTAGCATTCAACCAGAGCAAGTGATCAATGTGCGGCTGTAGCTCAGCTGGATAGAGTACCTGGCTACGAACCAGGCGGTCGGAGGTTCGAATCCTCCCAGCCGCGCCATCGATCAACCTGCCACAAGTTTTAAGCGGCTGTAGCTCAGCTGGATAGAGTACCTGGCTACGAACCAGGCGGTCGGAGGTTCGAATCCTCCCAGCCGCGCCATATTAAGATCAAGACGCCTCAGTTTGTGCACCCCACAGGCTGGGGCGTTTTGCTTTGTATAGCTGGGAGGATTTGAACCGATAAAAGGTTCGACCGAAACCCACGTAGTGGGTTGAGGAACGCCGGAGCAAAGCGACGGCGACCCCGGAGGGGTGAGGGCCAAAGGCCCGAATAATCCTCCCAGCCGCGCCATATAAATAAAGAACCCCGCCTTGTGCGGGGTTTTTTATTTTGTCCCCGATCAATTTCAGGTTGATCAATATTTGCTCAACCATCCTTCTCGAACCTAATCTTAAGAGTGCAGGGAAATTTGATTTCAGGAAGGAGGTCTAACCATGAACAAGACACTCAATGGTAGCTACAGGGATCATGACCAGGCCAAGAACACCTGGGACGATCTAATTGCAACCGGTATTCCCCGTGACAACATTTTCATCGACGAGGAAGCCAAGGTTGTGAAAGTCAGTGTGCCTGCGGAGACTGAAAGGGAAATTCTGGAGATATTTGAGCGGCACCAGCTTCACTGATACCGGTCAATGCAATAAGGAGAGGGGGCAGACAACCAGGATGTGTTGTCCGCCCCTTTTTTGTTTTGGTCAGCCTACAGCCGGAATCGGGAAACCAGGTTCTGCAGGTCGCTGCCGAGCCTGGCCAGCTCGCTGCTGGAGCTCGCCGTCTGGTTCGATGAAGCCGCAGACTGATCGGTAACGTCGCGGATGCTGGTGATGTTCTGATTGATCTCCTCAGCCACCGACGTCTGCTGCTCGGAGGCTGTGGCGATCTGGCTGTTGTACTGTTTGATGTCCTCCACGGCACGGGCAATGCGCTCAATGGTCGCCCCGGTTGCCGTGGCACGCTCCAGGGTGTTCGAGGCCATGGTGGTGCTGGACTCCATGGCAGAAACCGAATCGCCGGCACTGTTTTGAAGCGAGGTTACCAGTGTCTCGATTTCCTGGGCGGATGATTGGGTCCGCTGGGCGAGTGAACGAACCTCATCAGCTACGACGGCAAAGCCTCGACCTTGCTCACCAGCCCGGGCGGCTTCAATAGCAGCGTTCAGGGCCAGTAGATTGGTCTGTTCAGCAACCGATTTGATGACATCCAGGACGGTTCCGATGTTTGCGGTTTCTTTCTGCAGTCCCTGGATAGTTTCCATGCTCTGGCTGACTTCGTGCGCCAGGCTGTTCACCTGATCAACCGTTTCCCGTACCTCTCGTTCACCATCGCTGGCCTGGCTGGCAGCATCGGTTGCCACTGAGAAGGCCTGTTCTGCGCTGCGGGCAATTTCGCCAACGGTCGCGGTCATCTCGTTCATGGCCGTGGCAACTTGGTCGGTTTCCTGCTTCTGGCGGTTGATGCCGTCGCTGGTCTGGCTGGTGACGGTTGAAAGCTCCTCTGCAGAGGCGGCGATGTTTGATGCACCTGATTCGATACTCCTGACCAATTCCCGGAGGCTGGTTACCATCGTCGCCAGGGCGGCCATCAGCCGACCGATCTCGTTGGTACCGCTTGCCTTGATGTCCACGGTCAGGTTGCCAGAGGCAACTTCGGAGGCAATGTTCACTGCCTGATTAACGGGGGATACGATCGCGCGAGTGATCAGGTAAGCCATCAGGATGCCCAGCACCACGGCAATGCCGGTGGCGCCAAAAATCAACCCGGACGCCTGCAGGCGGTCAGCCTCCATTTTCTCGGTCTGAAGTGCCCGAAGGTTGTTTGCCGATTCGATGGCGCTGCGAGCCGTGCTGACCATGTCATCGGACAGTTGCTCACCCGCGTTGGTCAGATCCACTACCGTTTGAAATTCGCTTACATAAGTCTCAAGTGCCTTGTTGATCTCGTCTTTTTCCTCGGCGGTGATCGCCGCCGATTTGAGCGGGCCCTGGACTCTTTTTGCATCTTCGAGATAAGCCTTGACGCTGGCAGTGTCCTGTTCGATGAGGAACTTGCGTTCAGAGCGGCGCATATCCTCGAAAATGGCCGAGGCAAAAAACAGAGAGCTGTGTGCCTTGAGTGATGAGCCGAAGATGCGGGCGCTGGTTTCAAGGCGCTCGAGCGCTGCCTCTCGCTCACCAATATTTGTCTCAACCTGTCCCATCAGTTGCTGGTAGTTTTTTACATCAGCCTGAATCTGGCCCAGTGTTTCGATATCTTCGGGTACTGCAAGTAATGGTTTGATGTCTTTGGTCAGTTCCAGAACACGATCGCCCTGTGCCTGGGTGCTTGCAACAGCCTCGCTTTCACCGGTTAGCAAGAAGTTCTTTTCTTCAACCCGTGCTTCGGTGAGATTGGTATTTACTTGCCCGAGCATGGCAACAATATTCGATCGTTGGCTGTAGCTCTCCAGTGCGCGGTCGCCAACCAGGCCGACCAGAATGGTCAGAACCAGGAGGATGGCAAAACCTCCGGCGAGTCGAGTCCGGATGGTCATGTTGCTGAACAACTCTGAAAAACGCATTGTGTTTGTAACCCTGAACGATGTGAGAGTGGCCGGCCCAACTTCGATAGCGCCTCTGTCCGACCGCAGGCCGGAGACGTGTTTTTGATACGCCTGGAAGAGTAAAGGTGCCTTTTATTTGACTTATATTAAGAGGGTTTACGGCGGGGTATTCCAGAACTTTACAGTAACAGATGATTACCGGGTGTTCTTTAACGTGGTACGGAATGGTGAGTTGCTGATTCTGATGGCTATCAGAATCAGCTCAACGGCTTACCACATCAGGTCATCGGGAATTTCGTAGCCTGCATACGGGTCGTCTTCGCCTACATCATCCTTCTTGCGGTCATGTAGAACGACAACGGCGCTTTCATCCCGCTCCATGATCTTCCGCGCAACGCCTTCCGCCACAATCTCGTAATTGTCGTTCACGAAAACGATCGCCAGGCGGCCGCGGGATAGCTGATCGACCATCGTGTCGTCTACGAAGAGCTTCTTGATCTTCTTGTCATGGACGAACTGGTAGGAGGTTTCGCCCCGGCTCCGGTCCAGTCGGTTGGTTTCTACCAGCTGCCGGATCTGGGCCTGAATGGCTTTCTTCTCGGCGGCGCGCTGGCGTTCCAGGTTGAGCTGGCGGTCCCGTTCGGCTTTTTCCTCACGGGCCTGGCGTGCTCGGACCTCGGCCTCGTTTACCTCGACAGCACCCTTGGGTTGTTGTTTTCTTTTCTTGCGTTTTTCGCTGCGAATAGCCTTGGCCTTTTTCTCGTCCGCCAGGCCGGCTTTCAGCAGTTGGTCCTGCAGGGATGCCATCAGTCACTCCGTTCTTTCGTTGCAGATTCTGGTACAATTCGCACCTAGTATACGCCCTCATTATTGCCTTCATAACCAGCTTCCGCTGATTCCGGGATTTTCTTCTATGTCTTCTTTTAATGACTTTGGCCTGTCGTCGGCCATGCGTTCGAACCTCGACCAATTGGGTTTTGCTCAACCCACGGAGATCCAGGCGAAGGCACTTGCGCCGGGGCTGGCCGGCAAAGACATCATCGCCATGGCGAAAACCGGTAGCGGAAAAACGGCGGCCTTTGGCATCAGCCTGGTTGAGAAGCTCAATCCCCGGCTGTTTGCGGTGCAGGCGCTGGTGTTGTGCCCCACCAGGGAGCTGGCGGATCAGGTGGCCAAAGCGATCCGGGAGCTGGCACGGGCCCGGGATAACATCAAGGTGCTGACTCTGTGCGGTGGTGTGGCCATTGGCCCCCAGATCGGGTCGCTTAGCCATGGCGCGCATATTGTGGTTGGAACGCCGGGACGGATCCAGGACCACTTGCGTAAGCAAACCCTCTCATTGGCACGGCTGAAAATCGTGGTGCTTGATGAGGCAGACCGCATGCTGGATATGGGTTTTCAGGAGGCGATGGAAGATATTCTTTCCCACACACCGTCCTCCCGCCAGACCATGATGTTTTCGGCGACCTGGCCCGCGCCCATCCGTGAACTGAGCAAGCAGTATCAGAAGAGCCCGGTAGATGTTCGCGCGGAAGAAACCGGAGAGAATCCGGACATCGAAGAGTTGTTCTACGAAGTGTCAGCGCAATCCAAATCGGATGCCATTGTGGCGCTGCTTTCCGAGCGGCAGCCTGAGTCCTGTATCGTTTTTTGCACCACCAAGCAGCAGTGCGACGAACTGGCGCAGGAGCTTGGTGAACGAGGCTTTTCCGCACTGCCTTTGCACGGGGATCTGGAACAGAGGGATCGCGACAGTGTGCTGGTGCGCTTTGGCAATCAGAGTTGTTCCATCCTGGTAGCCACCGACGTGGCCGCCCGAGGCCTTGATATCAAGTCTCTGCCTTTGGTGATCAATGCTGACCCTGCACGGGATCCCGAGGTTCATACTCATCGCATCGGGCGCACCGGCCGGGCAGGCGAGCAGGGCCATGCCGTCACCTTCTGCACACCGGCCCAGGGCCACAAGATCAGTCGTATCGAGTCGGAGAGAGGGCGCACCGTGGAGTGGGGAGACACCGAGGCCCTTCTGGCGACGCCCCTGAAGCCCGTTACGCCCGCCATGAAAACCCTGTGCATTGCCGGTGGCCGCAAGGACAAGATTCGTCCGGGGGATGTAATGGGCGCCCTGACTGGTGAAGCCGGTCTGCCCGGAAAGGCCGTCGGCAAGATCGATCTGTTCGACCATCAGTGTTTTGTGGCGGTTGAAAAGTCGCTGGCAGGCAAGGCGTTGTCCAGGCTTGAAAATGGCAAGGTAAAAGGCCGTAAAATCCGCGTCCGATATGCCTGAATGAGAATTGCTTCGTCTGGGTAAATGCGTGTCTTTTCGGGCCGCGACGCTCGGAAACCCCGTATAGATTTTTGCATTCAGGTTGCCGGAGGGCCCTGAAAACGGTAAATTACGCAGGATTTTGCCCCCCGAATTGTGGCGGAAGGCTGTTAGACCTTAGTCTAACTGGTCAGTCCGGGCAAAGTTCGGGAGAAACATAAATCAATACAGGTAGCTGTTCGATATGAATGACCTGATGTCACAAGCCGTCGATCTGATGATTGCCGGAATGGGGTTTGTGTTCGTGTTCCTGATTATTCTGGTATTCGCGACACTCCTCATGTCCAAGCTTATAGGACGGTTTGCGCCGCCAGAGCCGGCAACCCCGGCCAAAACGCCACGTGCCAAGCCGAAGGCGCCCGCGTCGGTTGACCCTGACACCGCCGAGGCCATCAAGAAGGCGATTGCACAATTCCGGTCGCGCCACAAGAAGTGAGCCGGTAAAAGACTAGAACCTTTAAACAGAAGGCTGACACGATGACTGACACAAAGAAACCGCTGGGGATTACGGACGTTATCCTGCGTGACGCCCACCAGTCCCTGCTTGCCACCCGTATGCGGCTGGATGACATGCTGCCTATTGCCGAGAAACTCGACAAGGTCGGTTTCTGGTCCCTGGAGTCCTGGGGCGGCGCTACCTTTGATTCCTGCATCCGCTACCTGGGCGAAGATCCCTGGGAGCGCATTCGCGAGCTGAAAAAAGCTATGCCCAACACCCAGCAGCAGATGCTTCTGCGCGGCCAGAATCTGCTGGGCTACCGTCATTACGCGGATGATGTGGTTGACCGTTTCTGTGAGCGTGCCGCCGAGAATGGCGTGGACGTGTTCCGTATTTTCGATGCGATGAACGATCCCCGTAACCTGGATCGCGCCATCAAGGCTGTTCGCAAGACCGGCAAACACGCCCAGGGCACCATTGCCTACACCACCAGCCCGGTTCACACCATCGACATGTGGGTCGAGCTGGCGAAAGAAGTCGCCGACATGGGTGCGGACTCCATCGCGATCAAAGACATGGCGGGCATTCTCAAGCCGTACGTGGCCTTTGATCTGGTCAGCCGTCTGAAGAAAGAGCTGGACATCCCGATTCACATGCAGTGCCACGCCACTACCGGCATGTCCACCGCTACCGCCATCAAGGCCGCGGAAGCCGGTATCGACAACGTGGATACCGCGATTTCTTCCATGAGCATGACCTACGGTCACTCGCCCACCGAAGCCGTGGTTGCGATTCTTGAGGGTACCGATCGTGATACCGGCCTGGACCTGAACCTGCTGGAAGAAATTGCCGCTTACTTCCGTCAGGTACGGAAGAAGTACGCCAAGTTTGAAGGCAGCCTGCGTGGTACCGACTCCCGCATCCTGATTGCCCAGGTACCGGGTGGCATGCTCACCAACATGGAAAACCAGCTGCGTGAGCAAAATGCCAGCGACAAGTTCGACCAGGTACTGGACGAGATTCCCAAGGTTCGTGAAGACCTGGGCTACATCCCGCTGGTAACTCCGACTTCCCAGATCGTCGGCACCCAGGCGGTGCTGAATGTTCTGACCGGCGAGCGTTACAAGTCCATCTCCAAGGAAACCTCTGCAATTCTTAAAGGCGAATACGGTGCTGCACCTGCGCCCATGAACAAGGAACTGCAAGAGCGTGTTCTGGATGGCAAAGAGCCTGTGACCTGTCGTCCGGCAGATCTGCTTGAGCCGGAAATGGACAAGCTGACCGACGAGCTCAAGAAGCTGGCCGAAGAGAAGGGCATCAAGCTGGCGGAAAATGTCGAAGACGACGTTCTGACCTACGCGCTGTTCCCGCAGATTGGCCTGAAGTTCCTGGAAAACCGTGACAACCCGGATGCGTTCGAGCCGGTTCCAACCGCCGAAAGCGCAGCTCCGGCCAAGAAGTCCGAAGGACCCGAGACCTACACCGTTGAAGTGAACGGCAAGAAGTTTGTGGTTGCCGTTTCCGAAGGTGGTGAGATCACCCAGATTCAGGGTGAGGGCGGTGCTGCTTCCGCACCGGCTGCTTCTTCGGCTCCGGCACCTGCAGCAGGTGAAGGCGAGCCTGTGGTCGCGCCTCTGGGTGGCAACATCTTCAAGGTCCTGGTTTCACCGGGTGACACCGTGGAAGAGGGCGATGTGATGATTATCCTCGAGGCCATGAAAATGGAAACCGAGGTTCGCGCGCCGAAAGCCGGCACTATCGGCGAAGTCTTCATCAAGGTCGGTGATGCCGTCTCTCCTGATGATGAAATGCTGACAATCGCATAAAGGGCCAGCATTCCATGGAAAAATTAATGACACTCTGGACAGGTAGTGGCCTGTTCAACATCGAGATCGGCCAGGTGATCATGATCGCCATCGGCCTCTTGCTCCTCTATCTTGCTATCAACAAGAAATTTGAGCCGCTGCTTCTGGTACCCATCGGGTTTGGTGGCATTCTGGCGAATATTCCGGAGGCAGGCCTGGCCCTGACTGCGGCGGAAAATGCCATCCACTTCGCTCTGAAGAACGAAGCAACTCAGGTTCTGGCCGCATTGGCCGCGCCCCTGGATGTGGCTTATCAGGCCGGGCAGGCAGTAACGCCCGAGCTTAAGGAAGCCTTCAAGCTGGCTGTGAAAGAGGCTAGCTACTCCGAAATGGCGGCGGCAAACTCCCTTGCGCAGGACTTCGGTTATGGCAATGGCATGCTGTATAACTTCTACTCTGTGGTTATCGGCAGCACCATCGGGCCTCTGCTGATCTTCATGGGTGTGGGTGCCATGACGGACTTCGGTCCGCTGCTTGCCAACCCCAAGACCCTGCTGCTGGGTGCTGCGGCTCAGTTCGGTATTTTCGGTACTGTAATCGGTGCTGCGCTGCTGGACTGGACCGGTGTTCTGGAGTTCAACATCCTGGAAGCGGCTGCCATCGGTATCATCGGTGGTGCGGATGGCCCGACGTCCATCTACGTATCCAGTGTTCTGGCTCCGCATCTGCTGGGTGCCATTGCCGTCTCAGCCTACGCTTACATGGCACTGGTACCGATGATTCAGCCGCCGATCATGAAGGCGCTGACTTCGGCCGAAGAGCGGAAGATCAAGATGAATCAGTTGCGCCCGGTCAGCAAGCAGGAAAAGATCATTTTCCCGCTGGTGGTACTGATTGCAGTGGTTCTGTTCCTGCCGGATGCGGCACCGCTGCTGGGTATGTTCTGTTTCGGTAACCTGATGCGCGAGTGTGGCGTGGTCGAGCGTCTGAGCGACACTGCCCAGAATGCCCTGATCAACATCGTGACCATTTTCCTGGGCTTGTCTGTTGGCTCCAAGCTGATGGCGGATAAATTCCTGGATGGTCAGACTCTGGGTATCCTCGGCCTGGGTATCGTTGCCTTCGGTATTGGTACCGCCTGCGGTGTTCTGATGGCGAAGCTGATGAACAAGCTGAGCAAAGAGCAGATCAACCCGTTGATCGGTTCTGCCGGTGTATCTGCGGTGCCGATGGCAGCGCGGGTCTCCAACAAGGTTGGTCTGGAAGCCAACCCGCAGAACTTCCTGCTGATGCACGCCATGGGCCCGAACGTGGCCGGCGTTATTGGCTCTGCGGTTGCTGCGGGTGTGATGATCAAGCTTCTGGGCTGATCTTCTCACTGCAGTACCGAAAACCCCGCCTTTGTGCGGGGTTTTTTGGTGCGCCCGGCACGGGCGCACTCCTGGAGGTGCAAGTCCTCCCGTGAGCTGGCCACAGCGAACGAAGTGAAGCGCAACTGCGGAAGGGTGACCGACCGTGGGGAGGAAGC
>Ga0189285_100052_pt1 | contig 90528 bp, 87 predicted proteins | sample GEYOminimetaG_FD_130315 | JGI IMG/M metagenome (GOLD analysis project Ga0189285, IMG submission 130315) | Marine microbial communities from the Costa Rica Dome - GEYO mini metaG | ecosystem: Environmental > Aquatic > Marine > Oceanic > Photic zone | place: Costa Rica: the Eastern Pacific... | reverse complement strand
TTGGGAAATATTACGCCCAGCGAATTCGCCATGAAAATGGCTCTTGAGAAAAAAGCCGTATGACGGCAAAAACCAACCGACGAATTCTCCCAATGGCTGGAGGAGAGTTGGGTCTCAGGTCATGGTGTGTGAACATGATTTACAAAAACTGAAAGAAAGTGCGGATCCAGGTCATGCGTTAACTACTCAGTCTATCATCAGACGTCCGGGCGGCTGTTTGTTACCGGATGCCGCGCAGTGCGTCCCTTGCGACGATCGGCAGTATGGCTTTCAACTGTTGGAAAGACATGCCGGGCCGAACACGCCGATCATAAAGCATGTTGAGAATGACTTGATCGAAAACCGTAAAGCGACTGTGCCGGGACGCATCATTAAAAACTGAGTGAGTAAGCGCTTGATCATCATTCATGGGCCCGAGGCCCTGAAGAATTTCCTCTACCAAACATCTTCGAAAGAGAAATTCGCCCTCATCCGACACAATGACCGCAGCTGAGCGCTTGATACCGTCCTTACCGGATACGACCCGAACCAAGCATCGACCTGGCGCATCCGCCTTTGGGTCTTTGTAGATTTCCTTTCGGATGACATCTCCATACTGATGGCGGTCGACGACATGTATTTCGAAATTGGCGTTTTGAGGGGCGTTGACCATTTGAACGTCAAGCCCGCGGACTTTGCGGCGTACTTCACGAATAAAGCGTCCGACGACTGGTCTGCGTTCCTTGCGTGCGTGATTATGGACAAAGAAACGTACAGGTTTGGTGTACTTCTTCACCATATAGGGGCGCCAGCTCCACGCACGGTACTCCAGACCGAAGACTGTCTTTTCAAACCCCTGAAGCAATTCTTCAGTCGTGAAGGTGTTTACAGCCTGAGCGCGAACCGTCAGCGCACCCCACACCACCACCAAGCTCGCTAACAACAATATCCACTTATTGTATTTTTTATTCATGTAGTCTTTATCAATCGAAAAGCGGATTTCTCTAAAGAGATTATTAGTCATAGTTTTGTGGAATAGCTAGCGGGCTTTGTATTCATTCGACGATTAGCCTCGATTGGATCACTGTAGTCCGCAGATCCCAAGGATATAATGCGATTATTTTCTGTCGGGAAACGAAAAATTTAAACATCATGAGTTAACTCGAACCGTTGGGTAATTTCGCGTGCACGCGGCGCAAGAAAATGACGGGAGATAGTATGTCCGCAATCAAAAGGGGTTTCCGAGCGGAGCAGGCCGTTCGCTTGAAAAATGAAGCGGAAGAAGATCCGCAGGCGCTAGAGGACCGTCGTCATCGGCAGTTGATGAACGAACTCGCCGTACTGCGGAAACTCATCATGTCCGGCGCAGGTCAGGGGGGGGGGGCGCAGGCTCCAGCTCTGTCCCAAGAGGATATCAGCGCGAAGATCATGGAAGAATTCCGGGCGGAATTGTCGGAAGCCGCTAAGCTGAAGTCTGAACTCGACACCATTTACGAGGCGATTGCCCAGACAAAAAAAGAAATCGCCGCCCTGCATGAGACCACCGGCTCCGAAGGTGAGGAAATGCACCGAGTTACCAACGAGTTGGATGCGGTTGTGACCGGGACAGAAGGGGCGACCGAAACCATTCTGTCAGCGGCCGAGTTTATCGACGAAACAGCAAACACCCTGTCTGCGCACCTTGAAGGCCGAGATCAGGACATGGCCAGTGACATTCAAGAAAAGGTAGTTCAGATCTTCGAGGCCTGTAACTTCCAGGATTTGACCGGTCAGCGGATCACGAAAGTTGTTGGCACTCTGCGCTTTATTGAAGACCGCATCACCGAGATGATGGACATCTGGGGTGGCATTGAAAGCTTCAACGATGTGGAAGCCGTCAAACGTGAAGAGCGCGTAGGTGATGAAGCATTGTTAAACGGCCCGGCTCTTGAGGAAGACATGGATGTAGCCACACAGGACGACATTGACGCCCTATTCGCCTGATCTGCCACTGAAATTCAAATTAAAAACAAGCCCCGCCGTGGGGCTTTTTTCTTGCGGAAATTCCTAATGTCAAATAAGAACAAAACAAGAATATTTCTAAGGCTCTTTCAAAATGGCATCCAAGACACAACCCGCCCATGATCCTGAAACAGGGCTTTATGCCGATGATAAGGGCGTTCACACTTGTTGGTGGCACCAGGGGCTGGAAGACTACCGGATTTATCACGATACGGAGTGGGGCTGGCCAGTTGCTGACGATACGAGGCTGTTTGAAAAGATTTGCCTCGAAGGGTTCCAGTCCGGTCTGTCTTGGCTGACGATTCTGCGCAAACGTGAAGGCTTCAGAAAGGCTTTTTCCGGTTTTGATATCGATAAGGTCGCGGCCTATGGTGAGGCTGAAGTGGAGGCTTGTCTTCTAGATGCCGGGATCGTCCGTCACCGAAAGAAGATTGAATCAACGATCAACAATGCCAAGCGCGCGATTGAGCTGAGGGATGAGTTCAGCTCTCTCGCCGCCTATTTCTGGCGTTGGGAGCCAAAGCCCGAAGATCGGCCCAAGGTTCTCGATTTTGCCGCAGCCAAGACCCTTGGCAGCACGCCAGAAAGCACGGCACTGTCAAAAGACTTGAAAAAACGAGGCTGGAGCTTTGTCGGCCCAACCACCGTTTATGCTTTCATGCAGGCCATGGGCATGGTCAACGACCATCTGGAAGGTTGCAGTTGTCGAGATAAAATCGAAAAGGCACGGGCGGAGTTCAAAAGGCCGGTTTGACCCAAGCCTTTGGCTTATTCCCCGAGTTTCTCCGCCAGCGGTTCGAAGAGCGCATTTTCCTTCCGGAACACATACTCAACCGCCTCAACCGTTACGGTCTCTGCCCCATGGGCAATCAGAATATCTGCGCAGGCAGCCACATTTGCCTTGGGGCAAAGCAGTTCCAGCGTCCGGTCGCCCCGGCTTTCATATGGAAACTCAGCTCCTTCAAGGGACAGCGCGGCGATGGCTGCAGCTGCATCATCCACATTTGCCTTGATGCGCCGCGTCGTGCGGGCTGCTTCTTCTGCGGCCACACGGTCCAACACCGAGCGGGCAGCAGTAAGGGCACTGTCATTCCAATCGGCTGTGCGGGAGGCAACAAGATGAGCCTGACTTTTCAGGATGACCCCGTCATCCAGAATTTTCAGATTGTTGGCGTCCAGTGTTGAGCCGGTTGTCGTGATATCGACAATCAGTTCGGCGGCATCAGCTGCAGGTGCGCCTTCCGTCGCCCCGGCGCTTTCCACGATCCGGTAGTCGGCGATGCCGTGTTCGGCAAAGAACGCCCGGGTGAGCGTCACATATTTGGTCGCAACGCGCAGGCGGCGGCCATGACGGCTGCGGAAGTCGGAAGCCACATCGCCAAGGTCAGCCATGGTGTCGACATCGATCCAAGCCTTGGGAACGGCAACCACCACATCCGCATAGCCAAAGCCAAGCGGCGTGATCAGGTGAACACTGGCGTCCGGGTCCGAAATGCTCTCGTGAACCAAATCCAGCCCGGTAATGCCGAAATGCGCCCCGCCATTGGCAAGCGCACGGGCAATCTCGGAAGCGGACAGGAAGGCGATCTCGACATTGTCGACGCCCTTGAGCGCGCCTTGATAGTTTCGCGCGCCGCCGGGCTGCACGACCTTCAGGCCAGCACGGCCAAAGAAATCGTGTGTGTTTTCCTGCAAGCGGCCCTTGGAGGGGATAGCAATGGTCAGTTTGGTCATTGGCTTGCCTCCGGTGCGCCAGAAATTCTGTCGAGCCAGATGGAGAACCCGATCGCCGGAATTTCCGCTTCCGCGCCGAGCAGGTTCAACAGCCGGTCATAGCGCCCGCCACCAACCAGCTGGCCTGCCTCGCGCCCGCCCGCGCCATAGATTTCAAAGATAAAGCCCGTGTAGTAATCGAGCCTGCGGCCAAAGCCTGCACTGAAGGTGATGGCCGACAAGTCCAGCCCCCGCGCCTTGATGGCGTCCAGCCGGTCCTTGAAGACGACAAGGGCGTCGGTCAGGTCCAGCTTGTGCGTCTTGGCAAAGGCGGAGAGAACGTCCACCGCCTTGTCGGCTGAGGTGTTGAGCGCAAGATAGGCTTTCAGCACATCGGCTGCGGCCTTGGTGTCACTCGTCCCGCTGGTCAGGGCAGCCTGCTCTAGAAAGCGTTCGGCGATTTCGGACGCGCTGCGGCCTGCAACGGTTGAAATGCCCGCAATGGATAAAAGCCCTTCCACCATCGATTGGGCAGCCTCCGGGTCTGCCCCTTCCAAAGCGGCCAGAAACCCGAGCCGGGTGTCATCAAGGGCAGAGGTGGAGCTCACCGTTCCGCTGAGGCGCTCCAGCGCATCGTCCAGCTTCCGCCCTTCGCCAAAAAGATCACGCAGTCGGCGCTGCCAAACGGCAGGCAGATCGAGGCCGCCGAGAACCGCCACGAACAGGCCTTCATCGCCAATGCGGATATCCGAGGCGGTAGCGCCAAATTCGTCCAGCGCTTTGACGGACAGCGCGAGCATATCAGCATCCGCCGCATTACGGTCATCGCGGCCAAAGCTCTCCGCACCGATCTGCGGAATTTCGCCCAGACCATCGGAACGCTGGCGGAACACAGGGCCATGATAGCTATAGGCCGTTGGCACCGACATGTCGGCAGCTTCCAGATGCGCACGGCACACCGGAATGGTGAAATCCGGGCGAAGGCAAAGGTCAACACCGTTTGCACCGGTGGTAAGGTACAGGCGGCGGCGAATGTCCTCGCCGGTCAGGTCCAGAAAGATATCGGCTGGCTGAAGGATGGGCGGCGACACGGGATGATGGCCGGCAGCCTGAAACCGCGCCATCACCTTGTCGATCTGCTCATTTGTCGGCATCGTTGCCATCCCTTCGCCTTGCATTCTACTTTTAAGCCTTCGCAGCCTGCGCCCGGTCGTCTGCCTGACTGTCCAACAGGGCGCGCACGGTTTCCACCAGAGCGTCCCGCTTGACGGTCATTTGCGCCGGGCGGCTTTCGCGCCAAGTCACGTTGTCGGTGATTTCGGTCGACAGGCGCTTGCCTTCAATCAGGTCCTTCACCTGAATTTCGCCAGCCTCGAACTCGTCCGAGCCCTGAATGATTGCAATTGGGCAATTGCGGCGGTCAGCATATTTCAGCTGGTTGCCAAACTTCTTCCAGTTGCCCTGATACATCTCGGCGCGGATACCCGCCTGCCGCAGCTCCTGAACCATTTTCTGGTAGCGGCCAAGAGCGCGCGTATCGCCATCCATGACGGTGACGAGAACCGGCGCGACGACTTCACTGGTCTGCAGCTTTCCGAGGTTCTTCAGCGCGGTCATCAGACGGGAGACGCCGATGGAAAAGCCGGTCGCCGGAACATCGCGGCCCGTGAAGCGCTTGACGAGACCATCATACCGCCCGCCGCCGCCAACGGAACCAAACTGGACGACTTCGCCCTTTTCATTGGTCACATCAAACAGCAACTCGGCCTCGAAGACCGAGCCGGTGTAGTATTCGAGACCGCGGACGACAGAGGGGTCTATGACGATTTTGATCTGACTTGAATCATAACCGCCAACGCGAACAAGATTTGCAATATCCGCAAGCTCATCCAGGCCTTTGTCTGTAGTCTCATTCTTTGTTAGGTAGTCGCGATAGTTTTGAATGGTTCTGAAATTGTCTACATCCTGCAGAGAGACTGAACCATCTTCCTTTTTTACTGCGCTCTTGATAGCACGAACTTCTTCGCCGTTTTCGTTTTCAAAAGCGTGTAGTGTGGCAGGTTTGTAAGTAAGAAAAATCCCGAGTTTGGCAATTTGATCCTCGGAGAGCTGCGCTCCTTTCGTAAAATCGCCGCTCTCGTCCTTTCGACCTTGACCAAGAAGTTGTGCCACGCCGTCTGTGCCGAACTTGTCCAGTTTGTCGATGGCACGCAGAACCGTCAGGCGGCGCTCGGCGTTTTCTTCGCCGCCAAGGCCAATGGCTTCCAGAACACCGTCGAGAACCTTGCGATTGTTGACGCGGATCACATATTGGCCGCGCGGAATGCCGAGGGCTTCCATCGTGTCAGCCATCATCATGCACATTTCCGCGTCCGCCTGAACGCCCGGTGCGCCAACCGTGTCAGCGTCAAACTGCATGAACTGGCGGAAGCGGCCCGGCCCCGGCTTTTCGTTCCGGAACACCCAGCCCGCTCGGTAGGTGCGATAGGGCAGCTGGATCTCGTTGATGTTTTCCGAGACATGACGGGCAAGCGGCGCGGTCAGGTCATAGCGCAGGCTCATCCACTGCTCGTCATCGTCCTGAACCGAAAAGACACCGGCATTCGGGCGATCCGTATCGGGCAGGAACTTGCCAAGGCAGTCTGTGTACTCAAAGGCAGGGGTCTCGACCGGGTCAAAACCATACTGCTCGTACACAGTACGAATCTTGCCGATCATCTCATCCGTCGCGCGGATGTCGTCTGCACTGCGATCCACAAACCCGCGCGGCAGGCGGGCTTTGAGTTTGTTTGGTTTTTTGGCCATGTGCCTGAATTTCCCGGCAAAGTCGTTGCAGAATGAGCCGTGTCTTGGGAGAACTGCGCATCATCCTGAAGGAGTCCCGCGCTGTCCTAGACGAAACTGCCTTCAAGGGCAAGGTAGGCATGCCTTGCAATTGCCCCAAAGACGGCTATGGTCCGCGCACTTTTGGACGTTCCCGGCGCAGGCAGTTGCGCACCGGGTAAAATGCAGCAGACGCCCCATGGATCAGCCGACCGAGACCCTCACCAACGCACAAGGCCGTGACGAAAATCACGCAGCCGAATTGTCCGTGATCCTGCCGACCTTCAACGAGGCAGAAAATGTGCCTTTGGTGCTGGATCTTCTGCGCAAGACGCTGGAAGGCGTTCGCTGGGAAGCCATCATCGTTGATGACAATTCGCCGGACGGGACGACGGATGTGGGCCGTGCCATTGCAGCGTCCGATCCTCAGGTTCGCGTCATCCGCCGTATTGGCCGCCGTGGCCTGTCAGGTGCTTGCATTGAAGGCATGCTCGCCAGTTCGGCTCCGTATGTCGCCGTGATGGATGCCGACCTGCAGCATGACGAGACGCTGTTGCCCAAGATGCTGGCGGAGCTCCGCAACGGCAATTTTGACCTTGCCGTTGCCAGCCGCAAGGTGGAAGGCGGAACTGTGGGCGAAGGGCTCTCAAAGGTTCGTGCCTGGGGCTCCAACATAGCAAATGGCCTTGCCCAGAAGCTTTTGAATGTTTCCCTCACCGACCCGATGAGCGGCTTCTTCATGGTTCGCCGCGACAAGGCAGAGGAGCTCGCACCCAAACTCTCCGCGCAAGGCTTCAAGATCCTGCTGGATCTGGTGTCGAGTGCGAGCGGGACGCTGCGGATCAAGGAATTGCCCTTCACCTTCAAGGAGCGCCTGCACGGCGAGAGCAAGCTCGATACGTTGGTGACGCTCGACTATTTCGGCCTGTTGATGGCCAAGTATTTTGGAAACGTGATCTCGGTCCGTTTCCTGATGTTTGGTCTGGTTGGGGCGAGCGGTCTGTTTGTGCACCTTCTGGCGCTGAAGCTCTTCCTTGATATGGCGGGCCTTGAATTCAATCTGGCCCAGACCGGCGCGTCTTTTGTGGCGATGACATCCAACTTCTTCCTGAACAACCAGCTGACCTATCGCGACCGACGATTGACGGGCCTCAAAGTGGTGATCGGGTTGCTGACCTTCTATGCGGTTTGCTCTGTCGGGGTTCTGGCAAATGTCGGTGTCGCGAATTTGATCTATTCCGATCCCACCTATTGGTGGTTTGCAGGGGCAGCCGGTGCGATCATGGGCGCTGTCTGGAACTACGCCGCCAGCAGCGCGTTGACCTGGCGCAAGGGTTGATCAAGCTTCGATGACAAAGGCTCTGCCACTTTATTTGCAGCCCCGCTTTCTGGCGGCTCTGGTTCTGTTTCTGACGCTTGCCAAACTGGTGGCGGCAAACCTTGCTTACTTCGTAGAAGACGAGGCTTACTATCGCCTCTGGGGCCTTTATCCGGCGCTGTCTTATTACGATCATCCGCCGATGATCGGCTGGTGGATCTGGGCCGGGCAGCGGGTCTTTGGCGATACCATTTTTGCCACACGGGTTTTGGTGGTTCTGTCTTCCGCCATCGGTTCTCTTGTCTTGTGGCGAACGGCCCGCATCCTGTTTGATGAGGCGGTCGCCGGTTGGGCGGTGCTCTTCTTCAACACCAGCATTTTGGTCGGTGTCGGGGGCATTCTGGCAACGCCCGACGCGCCTTCCGTCTTCTTCTGGGGCTTGAGCCTTTGGGCTCTGGCGGAACTCAGCACGTCCAGAAATGCCAATTGGTGGCTGGTGATCGGCCTGTTCGCAGGCCTCGGCCTTGCTTCCAAATACTCGGTCCTGTTTCTTGGGGCAGGGATTGTCTTGTGGCTGCTGTGGGTGCCGGAAAACCGCCGCTGGTTCGGCGCTCGGCAGCTATGGGGTGGCGGGCTGATTGCCATCGCCTGTTTCTCGCCAGTGCTCTACTGGAACCACATTCACGACTGGGCGAGCTTTCACAAGCAGTTTGGCCGGGTCAGCGCGGGTGGTTACACCGCGAAATACATCTTCGAGTTCATTGGGGCTGTGCTTGGGCTGATCAATCCGCTGATTGCTATTCTGGCGATTGCCGGGGCAGGGGTCTTGGGCAAGAGGGCGCTGCAGAAAGACAATGCTGCCGCGCTGCTGGTTCTCACGGTTCTGCCTTTCGTCATGTATCTCACCTACCACTCCCTGACAGCGCGGGTTCAGGGCAACTGGCCTGCGCCGCTGTTTCCGGCCTTTGCGCTCATGGCAGCGGTCTTTGTTGCCTCTCGCCCGGGCTCAACCCTTTGGTCCAAGCTTGGGGCGGCAGGGGCGGCTGTCGGTGTTGTCGTTGCGCTGGTTGTTCAGGTTCATGCCGTTTCGCCGCTTACTGGAAGTTTGGCACGCAAGGATCCGACGTTTCAATTGCGTGGGTGGGAGGCAATTGGCCGCAAACTTGAGCGCATCGCAGTTGATACCGGCGCTGATTACATCATCACGACCGGATATGGCCTCAACGCTCAGCTTCATTTTCTGCAAAACGAAAAGCGCCCGGTCATCCAGACCAATGAGCGTCTGCGCTACATCATGATGCCGGAGCCGTCCTTGCCGGATGGTATCAGAAACTTCGGGCTCTATGTCACCGAAGCTCGGCGGGATCGGTCTGCAATGCTCTCAGAATTCTACACGCATGTTGAACCGTTCACGACCTTGAGGCGCGAAGTAGAGGGCACCTTCCTCGAGGAAATCCGTGTCTATCTCGTCTCAGGTCAAAAGAATTCGCCCCTCACACCGTGATACCCCGCATTCTAAGGTCGTTTGATGCCTTTTGAACCTTGCGGAAACTTGAAACTTTCATAATCTGTCTCAAAGTTAAGAAGATGAATTTGTTTTAGGTTCCGGGGCAGTTTTGATGAAGCGGGTGATCCTTGGTGCGCTTGATTATGGCGTTTCCTTCGGGGTGGACAGGACACTGCGGGAGCTGTTGGCAAATGCCCGCCTGAGCGCTGTCGGATGCCTGCCAGCGAGCCCGCTATGGTCTCGCGAATTCAAGCCTATGCAGGAGGTGGCCAGCGAAGTGGGCGACAGGGCATTGGTAGGGGTGACGCTTGCCTTTAGTGGCGACCGGGTTCATCCGGTTAGCAAACGGATGCAGTCCACCTACGGCCTTTATATGCCACCTTCTTCGAAATGGGCCCGGCGCGCCTTTTTCCGCATGTTGCCCGATGAAGTGCTGGAAGCAGAAGCTGTCGCCCAGCTGGAGCGCTATTCGCAACTCATGGAGCGTGAACCGGACTTTGTTGCTGTTCGCGATGGCCTTTTGGCGCACGGCCCCGTGGCCAAACTGGTGATCAAGGCCATCCAGAGCCAGAATTACGAGACACCGCCAGCACTGCTCTCCCCGGATATGTCCCGGCCGGTTGAAAAGCGTTTGCAAAAGCTCGGCAGAAAAGCCGGACTGCGTGTTTTTTCCAAAGGGCCGTCGCTGCCACCGGTGAAGGATCCACGTGTCTTGCAGCAGAAGATGAAAAGTCATTTCAACGGCTTGCAAGACATGTCTTTTGTGACCTCAATTCCCGGCAAGGCCGATGACCGGCTCCGGCGTGAAGAACCGCGTGAGAAGATCGCCATCCGAGAGTGCCAGCGCGAAGTGCTGTCGAGCAACCAGTTCTTCCAGACACTGGTTGAAAAGGACATCTATCTGAATTGATGATTTATTAGTTTGGGATCTTCTGGGTTCCCAACAGCATGTCAGCAAGTGTTTTTTGGTTCAAATAATCCAGAAAAGCATCTGCTGCCCCCGCCATCGTCTGTTTCAGGGCGCAATGGGGCAAGAAAACACATTCAGCGGGCTCTTGTTTCAGGCAAGCCACAACACCCAAATCTGTCTCAAAGCTGCGGACCACATCTCCAATTCGGATGGTTTCAGGGTTCGCTTTGAGAAGAATGCCCCCGCCGCGACCACGCGTTGTTTCCACGAGGTCCAGCCGAGATAGTTGCGCGACCAATTTCATCACGTGAGACTTCGAAAGACGGAGCCGGGACGTCAGTTTGTCTACGGTTTGTGGTTCTCTTGTCTGTCCTAAATAGATCAGGATTCTGAGTGCAAAGTCGCTGGCTTGGCTGAGGCGCATGGGTCACCAATAAAACATTCATATTAGATGTTGATTTTATGGCGTTGTTCTGACATATAAAAGATGCAAATAAAATGAATGTTAGAGAAGAAGATGTCTTTCAAACTGGAAAGCGCCTGTTTTGAACCTGTTCATTCGACTGGAGAACCAGCGGTTCGCCATGCGGTCATAACGGAAGATAGCATCACACAATTGGTGACCGTGTTTTACACGACAATCCAGACACATCCGCGTCTTGGGCCAATTTTCCAGCGCCGACTTGAAGGTAAATGGGATGAGCATCTGCGGAAAATGGTGTTGTTCTGGCAAGCCGTTTTGCTCAAAAACGGCGCCTATAAGGGCAAACCCGTGCCGGCGCATCTCAAGCTCAAGGAAATCATTGGCGACGACTTCCATGAATGGCTGAGTGTCTTCAGACCAGTTGCGTCAGAGCTTTTTGAACCCGAGTCAGCCGGTGAAATCATCGCAACAGCAGAGCGCATTGCCCAAAGCCTTTGGCTTGCAATGTTCGGAACACCAGGGTCTGCGCCACCGCCAGAGCTGTCATCTATCAAATGCTCATCAGGAGCGCGCCATGCTTGAAGTCGTTGTCCTATTTGCAGAAGGCTTTGTTGTTTTCTGGTTCGTCGCGTTCCTGACCATGATGACCTCCATGTATCTGGATGGAAAGGGCGCGCCAGTGCCGCGTCTTCATGGTGCAGCCCGTCTGTTGGTTCAAAACGCCAAACTGGCCATTATCGCCGGCATAACCGCCGTCATTGTCCTCACAATCTGGGAAGTTCAAACCACAATGGGAGGCGCTGTTCAATGAAACGAGCCAACAAGTTGATGCAATACCTGCCCGTTTTTTTGATCTGGATCGCTGCCCCCATGCCGCTCTGGATAATGGTTGGTATGATGATATTCTTCGCCTGAGTGCCTTTTTCTGATCCCGGCGAGCCGATAAGGTTTGTGAAAGTTGTAACGGGAGAAGATGTCTTGGCCGAAGAAAGCCCGACAGGTGAACTAACCCTCAGAACCATGGCCATGCCGGCCGACACCAACGCAAACGGCGACATTTTCGGCGGCTGGGTGCTGTCGCAAATGGACCTTGCAGGCGGAATTGCCTCCGGCCAAAGAGCGGCGGGCCGTGTTGTGACCATCGCTGTCGACAAGATGAAGTTCATTCGTCCAGTTCATGTTGGCGATGTTCTGTGCGTTTACAGCAGCATTATTCGTGTCGGTAACACATCAATGGAAATATGGATCGAGGCGTGGGCCTTACGCCATCGGTTTGGTCATCGGGAGAAAGTCACTGAAGCCAAGTTCACCATGGTAGCGATTGATGATGACGGTCGTCCGCGCACAGTTCCTCGCGAAGCCCCGCCAAGGCCCGACTGAGATCCAGCGTGGGTTTGGTGATTGTTTTTAGTTTCGGCGGCGCGCCAAGACGTCAGCGAACAGGCGCTCATCGATAGCGTGGCCGCAGCCGTCACTCCAAAGCGAGAGCAAATCAGACAGGCGCGAAATTAACTCCGCCCGCGATAGTGGTGGCAGGTTTTTTGGAAGACCACCGAGAATACGCAGGCTATCGAATTTTGTTAAAAGGCAGTTTTCGGCGGCCTCTATCCAAGCGTCGTCGCCGATATTTTGAGCCAGTTCCACCGATTTGAACGAGCTTGGCGGATGGGGCTGAGCGAACTCAGCGTTTTGCAGTTTAGACATAAAATCCTCCATCGGTTGCCCGAGGAGAACTGGCGCATTTTCTGAAGAACCGCTTGGTTGCTGAAACCAGTAATTCCGGCACAGCCACATCCCGAGTGCGGAAACCACCTTGCCCGGTTGGCAGGTTGGCGAGGGCGCCAGCCCTTCTCTTGATGATGCGAGGCTTATGCCATGACTTGAGATTGGGCGCAATAGTCACTTTTCTCGCCTTTAGATTTAAACGGCAAAGTTACGGCCTGCACAAAAGCTCAATAGTGTGGCGGTTTCTGGTTCGCGGGGGCAGACACTGAATTTTCGATAAGATCTTCAATCTGATCGGTCATCTGTATCAGCTTGCGGGTTAGGCGGTCGATTTGACGTCCTTGCTCAATGACCACTGTATTCAGCTCGTCTATCGTGTGATTGGCGTGAGCCAGATCGATTTCAAGTTTCTCCAGACGCTCTTCATTCGTAGACGACATGGGATTTCTGCCGGGTTCGGGTTTCTTATTTGTGCGGGTCTATAGCACAGGATTGGGTCGTGGGTGCCAGATTGGAAATAAATTCCTCATCGGTACATTCCGATGGTTTAAATAGCTGAGTTAGCGCTTAACTGAGGTGAGTGAGAATAAGAGGCGCTTCGGTGCTTAAGTCCGCCCACTCAAAACCGTGAAAGACATCCATGTCCGCATTGACCGATTTTCAAATCACCCAAAAGTGGCCCGCCCATTATCCGGATCGCATCCAGCTTTATTCTTTGCCAACACCAAACGGTATCAAGGTTTCCGCCATGCTCGAGGAGACCGGATTGCCTTATGAGCCCCATCTGGTGGATTTCGGTAGCAGCGATCAGACCAGTCCGGAATTTTTATCGCTTAACCCGAATAACAAAATTCCGGCAATCATTGATCCCAACGGACCAAACGGCGAACCGCTTGGGCTTTGGGAATCTGGTGCAATCCTGATCTATTTGGCAGACAAGACCGGAAAACTCCTCGCTAAGGATGGAGCTGAACGGAATGAAGCGATCCAGTGGCTGATGTGGCAGATGGGCGGTTTTGGACCGATGTCTGGCCAACTCGGGTTCTTTCACAAGTTTGCCGGTAAGGACTATGAAGATCGCCGCCCATTTGAACGGTACCGGGATGAAGTAAAGCGCCTCCTGCGTGTCCTGGATCAGCATCTGGAGGGGCGGGACTACATCACCGGGTCCAACTACTCGATTGCGGACATTGCCTCATGGCCTTGGGTGCGCACGATCAACGGCTTCTATGAAGCAGCCGATCACGTGGACCTCGGAGCGCGCAAAAATGTGATGCGGTGGTATGAGGCCTGCACAAACCGTCCAGCGAGCCAAAAGGCCATCAACATTCCTGCACGGGATTGAGGCGAAGTCTGCATTCCAAACACTCACAGGCGGCTATCCAGTCGCCTTTTTGCGACCTAGTGCGAACGCGAACTCGTTGAGACTTGGATGATAGTGGCCGGAACAACAAAAAAGGGCGACCCGAGGGCCGCCCTTTCGTAAAAGCGTGAGCTTTGGGCTTCTTAGAAGCCCATGCCGCCCATACCGCCCATGTCCGGAGCAGCCGGTGCAGCAGCTTCCTTCTTAGGAAGTTCAGCAACCATTGCTTCGGTTGTGATGAGCAGACCAGCAACAGAAGCTGCGTCCTGAAGAGCAGTACGCACAACCTTGGTCGGGTCGATGATACCAGCTTCGATCATGTTGACGAACTCTTCGGTCTGAGCGTTGAAGCCGAATGTTGTGTCGTCGTTTTCCTGGATCTTGCCAACAACGATGGAGCCTTCAACACCAGCGTTTTCAGCGATCTGACGGATCGGAGCTTCCAGAGCGCGCAGAACGATCTTGATACCAGCTGCAATGTCAGCGTTGTCGGAAGCAAGACCTTCAACAGCCTTCTTCGCACGCAGAAGAGCTGTACCACCACCCGGTACGATGCCTTCTTCAACAGCAGCGCGGGTTGCGTTCAGAGCATCGTCAACGCGGTCTTTTTTCTCTTTCACTTCGATTTCGGTTGCACCGCCAACGCGGATCACTGCAACACCGCCAGCGAGCTTGGCAAGACGCTCTTGCAGCTTCTCACGGTCGTAATCAGAAGTGGTTTCTTCGATCTGAGCCTTGATCTGTGCAACACGGCCTTCGATGTCGGACTTCTCACCAGCACCATCAACAATGGTGGTGTTTTCTTTGGTGATGTTGACCTTCTCGGCAGTGCCGAGCATGTCGAGGGTAACGTTTTCCAGCTTGATGCCGAGGTCTTCGGAGATCACTGTGCCGCCGGTCAGGATCGCGATGTCTTCGAGCATCGCCTTACGACGGTCGCCGAAGCCAGGAGCCTTAACAGCAGCAATCTTCAGACCGCCGCGCAGCTTGTTGACAACGAGAGTTGCCAGAGCTTCGCCTTCAACATCTTCAGCGATGATGAGAAGCGGACGGGAGGACTGAACAACAGACTCAAGGATCGGAAGCATGGCCTGAAGGTTGGACAGCTTCTTCTCGTGCAGAAGGATGTATGGCTTTTCAAGGTCAGCCAGCATCTTTTCTGTGTTGGTCACGAAGTAAGGAGACAGGTAGCCACGGTCGAACTGCATGCCTTCAACGACTTCGAGTTCGGTTTCCAGAGACTTGGCTTCTTCAACGGTGATAACGCCTTCGTTGCCAACTTTCTGCATTGCTTCTGCAATGTCAGCACCGACTTGAACGTCGCCGTTTGCGGAGATGGTGCCAACCTGAGCAACCTCTTCAGAAGTGGTGATGGTCTTGGAAGCAGCTTCCAGTGCCTTCACAGCTTCAGCAGCAGCAAGGTCAACGCCGCGCTTCAGGTCCATCGGGTTCATGCCAGCAGCAACAGCCTTGGCACCTTCCTTGACGATGGACTGAGCCAGAACAGTTGCAGTCGTAGTGCCGTCACCAGCGATGTCGTTGGTCTTGGAGGCAACTTCACGCACCATTTGTGCGCCCATGTTCTCGAACTTGTCTTCCAGTTCGATTTCCTTGGCAACAGAAACACCGTCTTTGGTGATCCGAGGAGCGCCGAAGGCTTTGTCCAGAACAACGTTACGGCCTTTAGGGCCAAGGGTTACCTTCACAGCGTTTGCGAGGGTATCGACACCGCGCAGCATGCGCTCACGGGCGTCAGAGGAGAACTTTACGTCCTTCGCAGCCATTTTATCGTCTCACTTAATTAGAATTGGAACATTGGATTGACAAAAGGGGATGCCGATTAGGCGATCACACCCATGATGTCAGATTCCTTCATGATCAGGAGGTCTTCACCATCGATCTTGACTTCTGTGCCGGACCACTTGCCGAACAGAACGCGATCGCCAGCTTTGACGTCGAGAGCAACAACGTTGCCAGAGTCATCGCGAGCGCCGTTGCCTACAGCAACGATTTCACCTTCTTGCGGCTTCTCTTTTGCGGTGTCCGGAATGATGATGCCGCCAGCGGTCTTCTCTTCGGAATCTACGCGGCGAACAACGACACGATCGTGCAGCGGACGAAATGCCATTTGACTGTATCCTCTCATGGGCACGCCCCACACCATAATTGGCAGCGTGCGAAGCATGATGATATGGTTTGAAAGCCATGAACCCGCTGTCCATGACTGTTAGCACTCCCTAGTGGCGAGTGCTAACGACAGAGGATTTATGAACCGCAGCGGTCTTTGTCAATGGTTGGAAATCACAATTTCTGCAGCTGGCGACGTCTTGGTCGATGGACGCAAGATCGCCCGAAAGTCAGATCAGGCACATTTTGCTGCAGTCTATCGGCTCGCAGCGGAAAACTTATTGCTGATCTTCAGAGGTGATGGCAAATGGCAGCAGTATTTCTGCCGACTTTTCACTGACTTGATCAGTGATATCCAGCGCCAGAGTATACTCACCGGCCGGAAGTCCAGAAAACTGAAAACTCATGGATGTGGAGAGTTCCCGTCGCGGACTGCGCGCTTCATTTTCAAAGCGAGCAAAGTCGGTGTTTTCTGCGAGCACTTGTCCGGTCGGGTTCAGAAGCCGGAACCCGGCTGACAAAGCGTAGGAGTAGGTTCCCTCAGCTTCGCTTAGGCCAAAGGCGACGGGTTCGACATATACGTGCATCACCTCATCAGCGGAGAAAGCGGAAGCCGCGCGCGGTTCATATTGCCCAAAACCTGAGGCAGGGCCTTTAACAAAAAGGGCCTTGGTAAAGCCGAGTGGGGCCGACGCCCAAGTCTTTGCGAGGGCTGTCGTTGCGTCCGAAAGCGGGGCTGCAGGTTTGGGAAAACTGGGAGCATCAGTATCAGCAGCCATGGACACTGTTGTGCCAGCCGCAACGATCAACATTCCCAGAGACAGTTTCGTGAAGCCCATTACCCCAATTTGCATCCGCAAACCCCTCAACCTGCGCGTTGGCGCAGTGTGTCATATGTCATTTGAGCTGCGGTATAGACCGCTTGGATCAAAGACACAAGAATTTGAGCAGGTTATGGTTTAGACATAAGGTCGCTAAACGCTACGCGCTTCCCAAGACTGGCGCTTTCGATAGATCGTGGATGGACTTATTTCCAAAGCGGCAGCGGCCATGGCAATATTTCCGTTAAAGGCCGTCAGCGCATCTTCGATAATTCTTCGCTCTTGAGCCCAGAGCGGCTCGATGGTTCCAAACGCGCGCTGCGCAGGCGCGGGACGGGCACGTTCGCGAGAAAAATCAATCAAGGATTGCGAGGCGCGGGCGGAAGAATCCCGGATCATGAGTGGAAGCATGTCGAACGTAATCGACGCTCCTTCGTTCATCACCACAATCTGCCGGATCGTGTTTTCAAGCTGCCGCACATTTCCCGGCCATTGATAGCTGAGCAGGCGGGCTTCCGCGTCGGCGTCAAATCCCTTGAAGCTGCGACCTTCCTCTGCCGAATACTTCATCAGGAAAGAGAGGGCGAGGGGAACAATGTCTTCCCGGCGCTCCCGCAAAGGCGGTAGCTGGATGGGTAGAACGTGCAACCGATAATAAAGGTCTTCCCTGAACCGGCCGGCGTTGATCTCTTCAAGTGGATCGCGGTTGGTGGCGCAGATGATGCGAGCATCGACTTGCCGGGCGACCGTGTCCCCAAGGCGCTGAAAGGTGCCGGTTTGCAGAACACGGAGCAACTTGCTTTGTAGCATGAGGTCCATTTCGCCGATCTCGTCCAGAAAAAGAGTTCCGCCAGCGGCTTGTTCTGCAGCGCCAGCCCGATTGTCGGTCGCTCCGGTAAACGCTCCGCGGACATATCCGAATATCTCACTTTCAATGAGATCCCTGGGTATGGCCGCGCAGTTCAAGGTCACAAACGGTTTGCCTTCCCGGTCCGACAGATCGTGGATGGCATTGGCGCAGAGTTCTTTTCCCGTACCAGATTCCCCAGTTATGAAAACTGGTGCTTGAGACGGTGCCATGCGCTGGATTTGCTCATACACCTTTTGGAGTGAAGGCGAAGAGCCAATCAGGCGCGTTTGACCGGTCGGATTATTAGATGCTCGGGGCGCGATCCCCGACTCTCCCGACCCCACGATGATGGGATGCGTGTCTGAATCTGCTTGATCTTCAGAAGCCGGGAGCAAATCGGATTTCAAGGCCGGACGTTGGTCCAGTTGAAAAGAGACCTTGTTGGCAAGCGCATCAAGGGAGAAGGGTTTCGTTAGGAAGTCATGTGCGCCAGATCGCATGGCCGAAACAGCTCGCGACACTGACCCTTGTGAAGACACTGCGATGATGACCGCGGATGGACTGCGAACTGCAAAGGGCTCAAGCCCCTCATCACTTCCAACCGCTTCCAGATCAAGGATCAGGACATCAGTGTTTTGCCCGGTCAGATCCTTCAAGCAATCTGCAACATCGGTGTAGATTTGCGGATCAGCACATTCCAAAGAGAGTTTGGCACTGACTGCAGCCGTACGGCTGGCCTCGGAATAAGAGGCATCAAGAACACGCACAATGACGGGCCGTCCTTGGCCCAAATTACTTCCCATTTCTGGGCATCCCCCGTCGCTCAAACAGCTTTATCGAGAATCGATGCTGTTGACTAACTCAAGGAGATAATTCGCCGAACAGGGTAAACAAAGGGTTGTCATTTGCGTTTTGAGAAACACAAAAGACAACCCTGTGAGCGGTTTAAGTTTCTGAAATCTTTCAGAGTCTACCGATTACAAAACCAAGTAAAAAACTTGCCAGACATGCAATAGACACAATGTGCCGCTGCAAAAAAGCCTCGACAGCAGGTTTCTCAGCGGTCGTTGAAGATGCGATCTGTCCAGCGGAAATCGCCGGTTTTGCACAATCGTCACCGATCATTGATGCCGTGGGAGCCTCAGGCGCCGCTTGAGCTGCGGAGTGAGGAACCTGAGATTGTTCCATTTGGTTCGGTATCATGTGAAGCGAAATATCGGGAACGTAGCTTCCCTTGGGGATCGTAATCCGCAGGGGGGGCGGTGTTTCCACTCCCCTCATAAAAGTCGCTCAGCCGACGGCGTAGTCGAGCTGCTTCTACGCGGACAATCGGATCTGTAACGGGATTGAAAGACGGATCCCGCCCTAAAGCTTCTACAGCGATAGTGTATCCCTTGATCTCGTCCACGCGCCTGTCGAGCACAGCGCAGACAACGTAGTTCAAAAAGGCACGCAGCTGCGGGACGGAGCTGAATTCCGCGCTCGTAAGAATATTTTTTAATGCTGTCCGAACCTGATCATCGGTTGGAGCATCAGGTTCTGTGCCTTCAACATTGTCGGAAGCCCGACGGCGCTCGGAAGGAATAGTGGCCCAAGGGCGTGTTGATAGGTTACGCCGCTCGCCTTTGCTCGGATCCCACTTTCCAGAAGAAGGAGAGCTGGCCTCGGATTCAGATGTCGTCGAACCTTGTGGCAGAACGTCATCCGCAAGTTGTTTAGGGGCTTCGGCGTCGGGTAAAGGTTTAAGTTCCGAACCAGCCCGTTTTTGCGGTAGTTGTATGACGTGTCCAGCCTTGGTCATTCGACTAACCCCCTGTTTATTTGCGCTGATTGACTCAACGCTACCGAAGTCTGACCGTTAATATTACGTTAATGTACTTAGCGCAGATTGAAAAGAGTAAATCTTGAACGCAAAGTGAAGTTGCGTAAAAATTATTGCATTTCATTCAGGTAGTATCCGTATTTTTCGCATCACGCCCCTTTATGTAGGGGACAAACCTGCCATTTTTTCGCAGTTCTTCGCGAGGGAGTCGGAACTTCGCCCTGTTTAAGGCATGATTAACACTGGCAATTTGATTCGGGCCGAAAGTGTTGAGTGACGATGGGGCGCACCGCGACCATTTTTATAGTTTCCTGCATGGGCATCATTGCAGTGTCCGTTGCTGCAATCATGATGTTCCAGTTTGGGCGCCCGTTTGGCGAGGCAGCCTCGCTGTCGCTTGCTCTCTTGTGCACCATGATCGTTGTGCATCTGCTCATTGGTCGTAGCCGCGACCGCAGCGCCGTGGGCGAGGCAGTGGATCGATTGGAAGATCGACTGGCGGATGTCGATGAGGACCTTGGCAACCTGGAAGGCCGACTGAGCGGTGTGGAAAATGCGATCCCGCATCGGACGCGAGCCGAAATCGATCCGATCTTTGCGGAAGTTGAAGTGCTTGGCACTTTGGTCAAGCAGATGGCCGAGGCCATGGCTGATCTGGAAACGCGGGTCGAAGAGCAACCCGCACTGCCGCCTCAGTCCCACACACCGCAATTGCAGTATCAGGAGCCGCCACAGTCTCCTCGTGCGGATCAGCCGCGCCAATTCTCGCCTGAACGAACCACTGCGTATCCACAAGACCGGGATTATCAAGAACGCCAAGAGGTTCGCAGAGCAGAGTATCCTGCCCAATCAGAATATGAAGACACTCCCCGTCGTCGTGCCACGGATTGGAGCGAACCGTCCGGCGAAGAGCGCCAACACTATGCGGATACGAGAGCTGATGAATTTGGCGCTCCTTCAATGCCGGAACCAGCTCCGCGGCAAAAACGGCAACCTCCCGACCCGGCCATGCGGGAGCTTATCAATTCAGCTTTGAACGCCAATCGCGTCGAGCTTCACCTCCAGCCGATAGTCACGCTGCCGCAGCGTCAGGTTCGTTTTTACGAGGCGTTCACGCGCTTGCGGGATTCACAAGGTGAAATGATCGAGGCAGCTGTTTTCCTGCCAGAGGCAGTTCGCTCCGGGTTGATCGCACGCATCGATAATCTGCTGCTGTTCCGGTCGATCCAGGTGATCCGCCGTTTGACGTCGCGCAACAAAAACTCGGCCCTGTTTTGTAACATCTCGTCTCTGTCACTTGTCGATGACACGTTCTTTCCTGGGTTCCTTGAATTCGTGAAGAACAATCGCAACTTTGCTGACGTTCTGATCTTTGAGTTTCGTCAGGCTGAGGTTGCGGAGATGGGCGCACTCGAGCATGAAAGTCTGCGCGCACTCTCGGACCTCGGCTTCCACTTTTCCATCGACGGCATTACCGACATGAAGATGGACTTCAAGACTTTGGCGCAGCAGGGCTTCAAATACGCCAAACTTCATGCGGATTATCTGATTGGTCGGCGTGAGACCAATCATGGTCACATTCATCCCTCTGATTTTGGCGATTTGCTGCATCGCTATGGGATGGAACTTATCCCGAACCACGTCGAGACTGAGTCTCAGGTTCTGGAGTTGCTCGACTTTGAAATTTCGTTGGCGCAGGGGAACTTGTTCTCACCGCCGCGCCCTGTACGCGCCGAGGTTCTGCAAGGCGCTCCGGCCCCAGCTCCGCGCCGTCAACGCGCTGCCGAGTAAAAGCAGTTTTCACTTCTGCTGTAATCGCCGATAAAAATAAAAGGGGCTGCCACAGTGTGGGCGCCCCTTTTATTGTTCAGCTATGGCTGGGTCTGTTACTGGTCAGGGTTCGGGCCAACTGTCACAATTGTTGGCGTTTGGTTTTCCAGCAACCGTTTGGCAACCCGTTTGATGTCTTCCAGCGAGACCGCTTCGACCTTGGAATTACGGGTGTCGAAATAGTCGATGCCAAGATCCGCGTTTTGCAAACCAACGAGCTGGCTGGCAATTTTGCCTGAGCTGTCAAAGCGAAGTGCGTAAGACCCAGTCAAAAAGCGCTTGGCGCTGTCCAGCTCTTCTTGCGTTGGGCCCACGGTTCCCATTTTTTCCAACTGGGCCAGCATGACATCGACGGCTTCATCCGCGCGGTCAGGCCGGGTGGATGCGGACGCCATTAGCAAACCTGTGTGCTCATACGGCGCAAGGGACGTCCCAACGCTATAAGTCAGCCCACGTTTTTCGCGCACTTCTTCAAACATCCAGGATGTGAAGGTTCCGCCGCCCAGAATGTGGTTCATCACAAACGCCGGAATGAAGTCGGGGTCGTCTCGTTTCAATCCTTCAAGCGTCATGAGAATTGAGGTTTGCGGAACATCAAGGGTTTTGGCAATGCGTTCACCGATCGCAGGAGTGACGTCCTTGATGTCGGTCAGATTTCCTTTATCCGCCAATGGTCCGAACGTTTTGTCCAACAATGTGGCGAGTGTATCTGCATCGATGGCACCGACAACGCCAACATGAAGCGTGTCCTTGGTCAAAATCCGTTTGCGGTGGTTGTCCAAACCGTCGCGGGAGAGGTTGGGGAGACTTGCTTCAGTTCCGCCGCTCTGGCGCTCATAAGTGTGACCGGAAAAGAGACTTGCCACGAGTGCCTTGCCTGCAATGGAATTCGGATACGTTTCCTGACGCTTGATTCCGCTCAGCATCCGAGCCTTGATCCGCTCAATGCCTTCCTCTTCAAAGCGAGGTTCGGTCATGGCCAAACGAAGCAAAGCAAAAGCTTCATCGCGCGTCGGCGTTAAGGTGCGTAGTGTGCCGTAAAAACGATCACGATCAGCACTGAAGCCGATTGAAACGGACAGGTCTTCCAGTCTTGTCTTGAACTCAGCTGCTGTCATGTCGCCAGCACCCTCATCCAGAGCTGAAGACAACAGGCGGGTAAGACCTTCCTGACCATCCGGGTCCTGCGCAGTCCCACCGTCAAAGGAAAAATTGACTGCAATCAGCGGGATCGTGTGGTCTTCCACCAGCCAGGCTTCGATGCCGCCCGCACTGGTGACCTTTTGAACCTCAACAGCATGCGCTGTAATGCTTGCAGAAATGAGAAGGCCAGCGCCGACCATAGCAGACATAAAGGTCTGCCGAAGTGCAATTGAAAATGCCATGGCTTATGATTTCTCTTCTGTTTGAGTCTCAGCCGGTTTGCGGAGGTAGCCAATTACAGGGTCGCGAACGAGATGGGCATTTGCTGCAGCCATCACATCTTCCACGGTGACCGCCTGAATGCGCTGCGGCCAGGATTGGACGTCTTCTACATTCAGGCCAGTGGTCAAGGCGGTGCCAAAAATCCGGGCAAGCGAACTTTGGCTATCTTGTGCATACACGGTAGAGGCAATCATACTGCGCTTTGCGCGCGCGAGGTCTTCTTCAGAAATCCCGTTGGCGAGAAGATTGGAAACAACTTCACCGACTTGCGCCTCCATTTCTTCCAAAGAGACACCGGGTCGGGGAGTGGCGTAAATTCCAAACCGCCCGTAATCCAGAGCGGTGCTTTGATAATAACTACCTGTGCTCAGAGCAGTTTTCTTGTCGAGAACCAGCGCCTTGTAGAGGTGACTGTTGGAAGTGCCACCCAAGATGTAGGAGAGGAGCTCAAGCGCTTCTGCTTCCTTGTCCGCGGCGCGGGTCTCACTGGGAACCACGCGGATCTTGCTTAATTGCTCTTGGCGCACCCGAGGATCTTGAAGCTCAGTCCGCCGGATTCCTGACAGCGGCGGTTCACTTGGCCGAAGGCGTTCACCGGGTTCTGCACGGCGTTGCACCTTGCCGTAGGTTTCTTTGGCAGCAGCCAACACATCTGCTGGTTCTACATCACCCGCGACAATCAAGATGGCATTGTTTGGAGTGTAGAACCGATCATAAAAGGCAAGAGCGGCGTCTTTGTTCAGCGCCTCAATTTCGCTCTGCCATCCGATAATCGGCGAGCCGTATGGGTGGTTCACAAATGTGATAGCATTCATGGCTTCACCCAAACGCGCACCCGGCTGGGTATCGACGCGTGAGCGGCGCTCTTCCAAAACAACATCCCGTTCCGGCTTGACCACCTCATCGCTCAGGATCAGGTTTTGCATTCGGTCCGCTTCCATCTCCATCATCAAGGCGAGATGCTCCTTGCCGACCTTTTGGAAGTAAGCCGTATAGTCGGCGCTGGTGAAGGCATTCTCCTGACCACCAATCTCGGCCACGAGCTTTGAAAAAGCACCATCGGGATTGTTCGTTGTGCCCTTGAACATCAGGTGCTCAAGAAAGTGCGCCACACCTGATTGGCCTTCCGGTTCATCCGCTGCACCCACCTTGTACCAGATCATGTGAGTGACAACTGGAGCCCGGTGGTCCGGGATAACGACAATTTCAAGACCGTTGTCGAGCGTGAATTGCTCAAGGCCGGGAGCAAACTTGAGAGAGGACAGCTCGAGACGGTGGGGCTGAGAGGGCTCCTTGGCTGTCACCGGAATAGCGCCGACAAGGCTGGCGCCTAGACATAAGGCGGCAAGTTTGGGAAAGCGGGCGTGGGGCAGAAACATCGGCATTGCATCCCTTTGAATGTCAAATGTGCAGTTTGCGCCGGATCAGCATCCTGCATTCAATCATTTATATAGGGCCACATCCGGCGGTAGCTGCATTAATTGTTTGTCATTTTCCAACGAGTGATGGACAAATGCCCTGAATCAAAAAGGGCTGCCGGTAGTGGGCAGCCCTTTTTCGTGAACTTAAAGCACCACGTTACTGGCGATTCCGGCGGCAGCTGCCACCTGTTTCTTCCAGACAGCGCATGTCAACCAAGCTGTTGTCGAGCGCGGATTCTTCTTTCGTTTTCTCAACACGAACGATTTCGGGAACCGGAGCGGCAGCGGAGGGCTCGTTATATGCGGTCGGCGGTTCGGTCAGATATTTCCGCTGCAGGCGGCTTTCAATAGAAACAGTTTCCTCGGTCACATTGCTGCGATGGCCGCTCGCCAGCTCCTGGCGGGTCATTACGGCGCCTTCACCCAGTTCCGCTTCGCGAGCATCTTGTGCCGTGCGGCGTGCGCGGGAATCAACATTTGAAATCGTGAAGCCACGCATCTGATCCGGTGTCAGGCGCTCTGTCCCGTTCGACTTGGCGTAAACTTCCTTGAGTTCTTCGAACTCCCGGTTGCCTTCCTTCGTCGGCCAATTGCCCGAATTGTTCGCAGCAACTTCGGTTTCAGGCTGCGGCAAGGCATCCATTTTTGCTGGCATGGCAAGTGGCGCACGAGGTTTGTAGTCAATCGGTTTTTCGTTTGGATCAACAGCACCAAGGCCAGACATCAAACCGTTGACCAACGCAATATCAGGCGCTTGAGATGTTCCGTCAGCGGCCTGACAGGCTGCAAGCCCAAGGCAGGAAAGCAACAGGATACAGTTCTTGATTGACTTCATTTTGGTCCGCAGCACCGCAGATACCCTCGATTTTTACTCTACCGGCCCAAGGCCTTATCACGGATTGCAATGAAACGCTATTTTGCGGCGGAATTGGGACTTCTGAAGAAGCTATCGAACAAAAGTCCGATGACACCTGCCACAATCCAGACATCTGCAAGATTAAAGACATACCAAGAGAACGTTCCCACGTGGAAATGGATAAAATCCACGACAGCTCCATGGTAGATGCGGTCAAAGCCATTCCCAAGCGCCCCACCGATGATCAATGCCAACGCCAGTGCGACAAATTTGTCGAGCGTCCTGACCGACCAGATCCAAAGCGCAATTGTCGCAACAACCGTTAATCCTGCCAGAAGCCAGCGGCCAAGGTCGCTATATTGCTGGAACAGCCCGTAGGAGATGCCCCTGTTCCATACCAACACGATATCCAGAACCGGCAACAACCGGTAAGGACCGGTGCTGCCGAGATCAACAGAATAAAGCAACCAGAGCTTGGTGCCCTGATCAATCGCAAGACCGATCAGGGCAATTGTCAGCACAAAACCGCTGAGCGGACCCCAGACCACAGCATTCGGCGTTGGGGAGTGCGTTTCATTGGTGCTCATCAGCAGGTCAAGCCGCCTTGTGGGCTGCGTCCCATTCACGCAGGGCATTTGCATCCCGAAGCGTGACTTCGGGATAGTCAGCGTCAGTTCCGACCTCTGGAAGGATTTTCCAGGAGCGAGCACATTTTTGGCCCTCAGCCAGGCCCGGAACAACGGCAACGCCGCCAGTATCATCCAGCGTAAACGCGTCAGCCGGCGCTGCTTCAGCAGAAAGGGTCAGCTGGCTGGTGATAGCGATATCTGCCATGTCCTGCCCGTCAAGCGCGGCCATCAGCTCTGCATCCGTAACGTGAACAACCGGATGCGCTTCCAGAGACGAACCAATCCGTTTTTCGCGACGTTCAATCTCCAAAGCACCAGTGATTACACGGCGAACCGTTTTGATCTTGGCCCACTTGGCAGCAAGCGCATCATCGCGCCAGTTGGCTGGCACATTCGGGAAAAGCTGAAGATGGACGGAGCTTTGTCCGCCATTTCTCTCCCACCAGCTTTCTTCCATGGTGAAAGGCAGCATCGGAGCGAGCCATGTGACGAGGCAGTTGAACAGCTTGTCGATCACCTGAAGCGAGGCCTTACGGCGGACCGATGAGGCTGGGTCGCAATAAAGCGCGTCCTTGCGGATGTCGAAATAAAAGGCGGACAACTCAACCGTCATGAACGTGAAAAGCTGGTGGAATACCTTTTTATAGTCGAAATCCTGATAGCCTTGCCGAACCATTTGGTCCAACTCAGACAAGCGGTGCAGCATCAGGCGCTCAAGCTCCGGCATGTCGTCAAAGGCAACCTCTTCACCGGTCGTATGGGCCAGAGACCCTAGCATCCAGCGCAGGGTGTTGCGCAACTTGCGATAGCTGTCGACATTGGTCTTGATGATTTCCTGACCCAGCCGCTGATCTTCCCAATAATCCGTTGAAGCGACCCACAGACGAAGGATATCAGCCCCATACTGCTTGATGATGTCCTGCGGAAACACTTGATTGCCGAGCGACTTCGACATCTTGCGTCCGTCTTCTGCCATCGTGAAGCCGTGGGTCAGAACGGCGTCATAGGGTGCATGACCACGGGTGCCACAGCTTTCCAGAAGGGAGGAGTGGAACCAGCCTCGGTGCTGGTCGGAGCCTTCCAGATAAAGGACATAGTCCTTACCGCCGAGGCCCTTGCGGTTCGGGTTGAGGTCTTCGCGTTGCTCCATGCAGAACGCATGTGTTGAGCCGGAATCGAACCAGACATCCAGAATGTCCATGACCATGTGCCACTTGGCATGATCATGGTCAGACCCGAGGAAGCGTTCTTTTGCGCCCTCCGCAAACCAGGCGTCTGCACCCTCGGCAACGAAAGCATCATAGATGCGCTTGTTGACGGCTTCGTCCCTCAGAACTTCGCCAGTATCAGGATCTACAAACACGCTGATCGGCACGCCCCAGGCACGCTGGCGGGAGAGAACCCAATCCGGCCGGTTTTCGATCATGGAACGCAGGCGCTTTTGCCCGCCTGTTGGAACAAAGCGTGTCTCGTCAATCGCGTTCAGGGCGCGGGTCCGCAGAGTATCGCCTTCACCCTTCAGGTCGCGGTCCATATAGACAAACCATTGGGGCGTGTTGCGGAAGATGATCGGCTTCTTGGAACGCCAGGAATGCGGATATTGGTGCTTCAAGCGGCCAAGTCCGATCAAATTGCCTGACTGCTTCAGGTATTCGATATTGGACTTGTTCGCCTTGCCTTTTTCACCTTTGTGCGTGATGACCTGATTGCCTTCCAGACCCGGCGCGTCCTTGGTGTAGAAACCATCATCAGCGACTGTGAAAGGGATGGCTGTATCGATCCCGCGGTCCTGAAGATGCTGGGTGCTCGAAATCCAGATTTCAAAGTCATCTGCGCCGTGGCTTGGAGCGGTGTGAACAAAGCCCGTACCGGCATCATCCGTCACGTGGTCGCCATCAAGAATCGGCACGTCAAACTGGTAGCCGCCAAGGTCAAGGTCACGATAAGGGTGCGCGAGTGTGGCGGTCGCAAGCTCATTAGCCTCCACGGCCCGCACCTTCTTGAACTCCTCGATCCGAGCGTTCTTGAAGACATCTGCCGCCAGAGCATCGGCCAGAACCAGCAAGTCGCCATTCTGCACCCAATTGTCGTCCGGCAAACCGTCTTGGGTCACTTCGTAAAGACCATAGTTGATCTTTGACGAGAAACAGACCGCCCGGTTGCCCGGGATCGTCCAAGGTGTGGTCGTCCAGATGACAACCGACGCATCAAGCAGCTGTTCAGCTGCAACTTCGTCCGTTCCACCCGCTTCCACGATCGGGAACTTCACCCAGATCTGGTCGGACTGGTAGTCGTGATATTCGATTTCGGCTTCTGCCAACGCGGTCTTTTCAACCACCGACCACATCACCGGCTTGGAACCACGGTACAGCTGCCCGGACATGGCGAACTTCATCAGCTCATTGGCGATGATCGCCTCGCTTTCAAAGCGCATGGTCAGGTATGGGTTGTCCCAGTCACCTTCAATGCCAAGGCGTTTGAATTCCTCGCGCTGAACATTGATCCAGTGCTCCGCGAAATCCCGGCATTCTTGCCGAAACTCGTTGATCGGCACTTCGTCCTTGTTCTTGCCCTTTGAGCGGTATTGTTCCTCGATTTTCCACTCGATTGGCAGGCCGTGGCAATCCCAACCCGGAACATAGTTGCTGTCATAGCCCATCATCTGCATGGACCGGGTGACCATGTCTTTCAGCGTCTTGTTGAGCGCATGGCCGATGTGGATGTTGCCGTTGGCATAAGGAGGACCATCATGCAGCAGGAATTTGTCCTTGCCAGCCGACTGCTCACGCAGTGTCCGATAGAGGTTCATCTCCTGCCACTTTTTGATGATCTCCGGCTCCTTCTTGGGAAGCCCGGCACGCATCGGGAAATCGGTTTTCGGCAGGTTCAGGGTGTCTGAGTAATCGCGGGTAGTCGTATCGGTCATCGCTTTACGGATCCGTAGAGGCAAGGCGCGGATCGTCGCGCCATCATCAATTAGGAGAGGACAGGCTTATCGCCCATCTGGCATCAGAAAGGGTCCCGGTCCTTCGGCGGCGCGCATTGCAGCGCCTTAGCCGACGGCCGGGCCGGTAATTCGTATCCCTGCAACAATGTGCAGGTGGTGTTGTGTAACGAAGCGATCCATGGCGCGTTTACTAGCAGTGTCGGGCGCTGGAATAAAGCCCTTACGTTCAGCAATATCTATCAGATGATTCGCGGTCATTCGCATAGATTACGGGGCAGAGTGACAAGCCTTGAGTGAGTTGTTCCTTTGAGTGTGATGCTGCGCGAGCCGTATTGAAGCTATCGCGGCAACGATCCCTCTTGACCCTTTCGTAAGGACATTCGGTTAGGACACTTGGTAAAATTTGCTAGGTTGCCAATATCCATGACTTCGACTGACTTTCCGCATCGCTTTTCCCAACACCTGAAAACCGGGGATTGGGTGTTGGCACGCCATATCCGGTTTGCGAGTCTTTTTTATCTGGCGGCGAGTGCGTTGGTTGTTGTTCTGCTGTTTACAGTGCCCAACAATTTTAACCCCGGCGACGGAAAGCCGCTGCTGACGGACTATTTGAGTTTTTGGGCTGCCGCAGGGGAGGCGATCATGGGTCGCCCTGAACTTCCTTATTTCACCGGTGAGTTCCAAAAACTCCAATTTGAACTGACTGGAACGGACAAGTTCTTTTCGTTCTTTTATCCGCCGACATTCCTGCTCGCAGTCCTGCCGTTTGGTCTTACAGGTTTTGCATTCAGCTTCATCGCCTTCAATGCGTTGAGTTTACTCGCCTATTGGGCAATGACGCGAACAATAACCGGAAATGGTTTCGTTGCACTGATGCTGTGTGCGTTTCCTCCGGCGATGATCTGTGTCTTCCACGGTCAAAACGCGCTTTTTCTGGCAACACTGCTCGGATTAGCGATGGTGTGTCTGAAGCAAGATCGTCCAGTTCTTGCTGGTGTGCTGATTGGATTGATGACGGTGAAGCCACAGCTTGGCATCCTGCTTCCGCTTGCTCTGTTGGCTGATCGGCAATGGGGCACCATCTTTACCGCTGCTGCGACCACTCTCCTATTTGCCGGAATGTCTTATCTTGTCTTTGGGCAGGAAACGTGGCTCGCCTTCATCGCACAAATTCCGATTGCCGGGCAAACCCTTCAAGAAGGATTGGTGGACTGGGAGAAAATGGTCTCGGTGTATGCTGGCCTTCGTACACTGGGCTTGGGGCATGGTCCGACACAGATAATTCAGGGCATCGTCACCATTGTGGCTGCGGTTCTGGTTTATAAAGCATGGCGAAGCCCGGCTTCGATGGCCTCCAAAATAATGGTGCTGGTCCCATTCAGCATTCTCGCGACGCCGTTCGCACTGTCTTATGATTTGACGCTTCTGGCTGTGCCGCTGGCATTTTGGGTGGCTGAGGTACACCTCCAAGGTGCTCGGCCCTATGAAAAGTCGATCATGGCAATTTGTGTGATCCTGACGGCCACCAGCAGCGGGGCTGCAATGTGGGCTGGACTACCGCTCGGGCCCTTCGCTGCGGCAGGGATTGCTTATCTTGGTGTCCAGAGAACCCTTGTGTCGAGATCACACAAGGCCGCGGCTTGATTGGCCTTTTCAGCTTGAGGCGCTCCCAAACTGCTGAACGGTCATGAGGTGCTTTGTGCGCGCTCGCGCTGAGCGATGTAAAGGCCGCTAACAACGATCAAGCCAATACCAATCCAAGTCGGACCGCCCGGAAAGTCGGCAAAAACGAGATATCCGAACAAGGTTGCACCAACAATTTCAAGATACTGGAGAGGCGCAAGCAATCCTGCTTCGCCGCGTTGGAATGCCAAGACAACAAGTCCATGCCCGAGGTAGGAAAAGACGCCCATCAGCGCGATCAATCCAAACTGCCAGCTCTCCGGCATGATGAAAGTGGCCTCCGGCACATCGAGTGTAGTTGTCGTCACCAACGCAAATCCGAGTATGACGGAACCCGCAAGACCTGCACTGAACTGAATGGGCATCAACCCGTCAGCGCTCGCATAAAACCTGTTCATGAGCAGGTAAATGGCGAAAAGTGTTGCCGTTGCCAATGGAAGCAGACTGACGAGACCGGTCTCTGCAAGGCTTGGACGCAAAATAATCAGGGCACCAGTCAAGCCAACAATGATCGCGCCGATCCGCCGAATGCCGATTTTTTCTTTCAAGAAGATGACGGCCAGAACCGTCAGGATCATCGGTTCGACGAAAAAAATCGATATGGCGGTGGCGACCGACATGTATTTGACAGCCGTAAAGAAGAACAGGACGGCGAGGGACAGAATAGCGCCGCGCAAAAGGTTCACAACTGGCCTGTTGCCGAGCAGCTTGCCGCGATGTCCGAGAACAAGTGCTGCAAGACCCGCCAGAATCAATTGCGCAAAGAAGCGCGCGAACGTGATTTCAAGGGGAGGGAGAGAGGCAGAAAGATACTTTGCGATGATGTCCATTAGCGGGACGATCAGCATCGCACTGGACATCAGGCCGATGGCAGCAAGGTTGTTTTGCTCGATAGGGCCCGATATCATTTTCTTGACTTTCAGTTCGGCGGGAATAGTGCCAGATCAAGTTCGGAAAGAGGCTGGAGCGATCCAAGGACAGTTTTTGCCTCGTTACTGTCGCGGTCCATTTGCGCGATGAGGGCGTCTACGCTGTCAAAGGTCTCTTCGCCTCGCAAATAGGAAATGACATTCACCCGCAATGTCTGACCATAGAGATCGCCAGTGAAGTCAAACAGGAAGACTTCAAACATGGGCGCGCCATGATCGAACATCGGGCGTCGCCCATAACTTGCGACGCCGCCAAACACGGAACCATCTGGTGTGGTGACCCTTACTGTATAAACGCCGTGTTTCAGGGGGCAGTTGTCAGCCATCTGGAGGTTGGCAGTTGGGTAGCCGAGATCCCGACCGCGTTTGTCTCCGTGCCGCACTTCGGCTTCAAAGAACCAGCGATAGCCCAAAAGGCCATTGGCAAGGGTGATGTCACCCTCTTCCAGACAGGCGCGGATTCTTGAGGACGAAATGTCGTTGGCACCTTCGTCGGTTTCTTGTTCGACAATGGTCACACCGAATTGGTGCTCCGCTCCGGCGTTCCTCAGGTAGTCCGGAGTTCCTGCGCGGGCTTTGCCAAAATGAAAGTCGAACCCTGTTACCGCGTGGTGAATAGCCAGCTTGTCCAAAAGAATGTTCTTTACAAACTGCTCAGCCTCAATGGAGGCAAAGTCTTTTGTGAATGGCAACTCGACGATCCCGTCGAGGCCACAGGCTTTCATCACCGCTGCTTTTTGAACAGATGGGGTGAGGCGGAACACCGGATTGCTGGGATTGAAAAAGCTGCGGGGATGCGGCTCGAAGCTCATCGCATAAACCGGGATGTTTTGACTACGCCCGGTTTCAAGGGCTGTGTTCAAGACAGCTTGGTGGCCACGGTGAACGCCGTCAAAATTTCCGATTGCGACGACACCACCTTTTAATGCATCTGGCATCTCGTCGAGAGAGGTGATGCGAAAAAAATCAGTCACACGGGAAGACGGCATTCAATAGACCTTGCAAATGACAGGAAACAGTCAGGTGCCGCCGTGGCGAGCACTTGCCTGAGACAGTTTGCGGAAACTGCCGCCTTCATGTGCAAAGGTCAAGCTGGAGTGCTCTTCTATATAAAGGTGAGTTGGTTTGCCTTTATAACCCGGAGCGATCATCATCTCGGCTGGGCACCTTCACCAGAGCTTCCCCTTCCAGAACTACTGTCTCATCTACACTGCAAACACAGCTGAGGCGGGCGCGATTACCTTTATCCATTAATTCCTCAACCGTGACGAGCACGGTGACATCGTCTCCAATTTTGACAGGAGCCTTGAAATTGAGGGTCTGTGATAAATAAATCGCACCAGGACCCGGCAATCGGGTTCCAAGCACCGCAGAAATGAGACTAGCAGTGTAGAGTCCATGCGCTATGCGGGTTTTGAAGGGGGTTCGGGCGGCGAAATGTTCCGACAAATGAATCGGATTGCGATCACCAGAAACCTCTGCAAAACCAACGACATCAGATGAGCTGACATGCTTGACAATCTTTTCCTGCAACCCAACTTCAAGGTCTTCGAAGCAAAGTTTCTGTAATTCAAGTATCGCCATTGGTATAAATTACCCCTGTTTTAGTCGAATAAAGGCTAAGCAACACGAACATCATCAGCAATTGGGCTTTGGGCGAATAAAAAAAATCTCGTATTAACGGTCTTTTCAGGGGGCTGGATTAATCTCTCCAAAGTGTGGGGAGGTGAGGACACGTTAAGTGTCTCTCTCCTTATTTAAAGTCATAACGCGTCTCCACGGCCCGAGGCCAAGGGCCGCGCAACTTGACAGTATGGAGTAGACGATGGCCCTTGATCTTCAAATGCCGGTCCTCGTGGTCGATGACTACAAGACGATGATTCGGATTATTCGCAACCTGCTTAAGCAGCTCGGTTTCGAGGATATCGATGATGCCGCGGACGGCACTGAAGCCCTGGAAAAGATGAAGCAGCGTAAGTATGGACTGGTCATTTCTGACTGGAACATGGAGCCGATGACCGGCTACGAGCTTCTGAAACAGGTTCGCGCAGACGCTGATCTGAGCAAAACGCCTTTCATCATGGTGACCGCAGAATCCAAAACGGAGAACGTGATCGCCGCGAAAAAGGCCGGAGTGAACAACTACATCGTGAAACCGTTCAATGCGCAGACATTGAAAGGCAAGATCGAAGCAGTTTTCGATTCCTGAGACACGGGCGTAAAGAACAAGCGGACAATTCGTCCGCTTCTTTTGCCAGGTTCGCCGTTACCACGTGGCGAATGCATGATCGGGTGGCGTATCCATAAACCGCCCGATGATCCGACACCCAGTATAGGTGTCCAGCAGCAAGGAAAGACTACCTGTGGCCCAGATTACCAAAGACAGCGTAGCACGCGTCATCACATTCCTGGAGGAAAACAAGAACCGGGGGGACGATGTTTCCCTGACTGATGTCATGCACTTGGCAGAGGTTATGTCTGGTTCAATGCACGATTTCCTATCCAACGTACAGCCAGCTGTTACCGAGGAACTCAAGGCAATCGCTCGCGAAATTACCTCTATGAAGGAGGAAATTTCCAATCTCCGCGCCAATGATATGACGGCTTCTCGCATTCCTGACGCCGGTCGGGAACTGGACGCCATTGTTGAGGCGACAGAAGATGCCACCAACACGATCATGGAAGCAGCTGAGGAGATCATGGGAGCTGATCCAGACGACCATGCTGCCTATCAGGAACTCGTCAGTGGCAAGATGATCGAAATTTTCGAGGCTTGCACCTTCCAGGACATTACCGGTCAACGCATTTCCAAGGTTGTCTCAACCTTGAACTTTATCGATGAACGGGTTTCCAATTTTGTTGAACGCCTTCGAATACCAGAAGAGCTGGAAGCAGAAATGGAGGAAACGGCGGAAGACGTTCGCAAGCGCGAGCAGATCCTTCATGGTCCGCAACACGCTGGCGAAGGCGTTTCCCAGAACGACGTTGACGATCTGATGAATGACCAGTCGGATATCGACAAGCTCTTCGACTAAAAATGTCTTCAATAAAGAATTCAAAAAAGCCGCCCGTTTGAGGCGGCTTTTTATGTTTGTTCGGATTGTCTCTTTACCAAACGAGACGAGGCAACGCTGAGCGGGCTCTCAGGCCCTCTTCCTTCAAGCGGCGGCGGATGAGGTCTTCTTCCGGCGCTTCAAGCGGTCCAAAGTCCGCACCGTGGATCCCGGCCGTGATAAACAACACATCCAAATCCTGCGATACCGCCCCTCGAATGTCCGTTGGCAGACCGTCTCCGATTGCCAGAATTTTGGTGGGGTCAACTGCAGCACCATTCAGTGTTTCAAGGCGGCGTTTTGCAGCCTCATAAATCGGTGCATGGGGTTTGCCCAAAATGGCTACAGACCCACCCAGATCCTCATAGAGACGAGCAAGGGCACCTGCGCACCAAATCAACCGGTCACCACGTTCAACGACAATGTCCGGATTGGCGCAGATCATCGTGACCTCGCGTTTGACCAAATCAGCGAGGCGTTCGCGATAGTCATCCGGGGTTTCCGTTTCATCATCGAAGAGACCCGTGCAACTCACGACATCTGCGTTGGCTTCGTCCGAAAAGGTCAGGCCCATTCCGTCGTAAAGCGGCAAATCACGCTCAGGGCCAATATGGAACAGGTTCTTTCCAACCTGAGCTGAAAGCAGCTCCTGGGTTACGTCTCCGGAGGTGACAATATCATCGTAAGCCGTTTCGGTGACCCCAAAGCGCGCCAGCTGCACCCGGATTTCCGGGGCCGGGCGAGGGGCATTGGTAATCAGGACCACCTTTCCACCGGTTTCCTCACGGAAGGCTGTCAGGGCTTCATGAGCTCCAGGCATGGCCGTTACACCATTGTGAAGCACGCCCCAGACATCGCACAAAACGGCGGAAAATTGGGAAGCGATGTCTTTAAGCCCCGAAACAAGGAGCGGTGTTTGCACGGTCATATAGGGTCACTCACGGTGGTCGTTCTGGTAGAATGGCTCAAAATCGTCTTGCGACGCGGCGGACCATATCGGAAACATCGGTGCCGGGAAACTCCGAAGGGTGGGAAATGCAGGTTAGGCAACTCGGTGAAGCGGTCATAAATCGGATTGCGGCCGGTGAAGTGATTGAGCGCCCCGCAAGCGTTATCAAGGAATTGGTCGAAAATGCTATCGATGCAGGTGCGACCAGTGTTGATATTGTCACAGCTGCAGGCGGCAAGACTTTAATGCGGGTGTCGGACGATGGCATCGGCATGCGCCGCTCTGATCTCGAACTCGCCATCCGCCGTCATTGCACGTCCAAAATCTCTGATGACGATCTGTTTGATATCCGTACACTCGGGTTTCGCGGCGAAGCGCTGCCATCCATCGGATCTGTTGCTCGGCTAGCCATCCAGACCCGGCACAGCGAGGAAGAAAACGCTTGGGCCATCAAGGTGGAAGGCGGCAAGGAAAGCCCGATCATTCCGGCGGCCCGCACCAAGGGCACCCAGATCGAGGTTCGGGATCTGTTTTTCGCAACGCCAGCCCGCTTGAAGTTCCTGAAGTCTGATCGTGCTGAGGCAGCAGCGATTACCGAAATCGTTCGCCGCATCGCCCTTGCTTATCCGCATATCGGTTTTTCTCTATCGGGAAGTGACCGCCAACCCGCAAATTGGCCGGCAGCGCGCGGCGACGAGCCGCATCTGACGCGGATATCGCAAGTGCTCGGCAAGGAATTCGTCGATAACGCCATGGAAATTGATGCGGCCCGTGAAGGCGTGCACCTGTCGGGGTTTGCCGGATTGCCTACCTTTCATCGCGGCAATGCCCAACATCAGTTTTTCTTCGTGAATGGGCGTCCAGTGAAGGACAAGCTGCTCTTGTCCGGATTGCGCGGGGCTTATGCGGATGTGCTGGCCCGCGACCGTCATCCGGTAGTGGTTCTGTTCATTGATCTTGATCCGGCCTTTGTCGATGTCAATGTGCACCCGGCAAAGGCAGATGTGCGGTTTCGCGATGGTCAATTGGTGCGAGGTCTCTTGGTCGGCTCAATCAAGCAGGCATTGGTGCAGGCTGGGCATCGATCCTCCACATCCAATGCGGCAGCAGCTATGGGCGTCATTCGCGCGCAGGGGTTCGCCCCACGACCTCCGTCTGCATCTGGTAACGCGGCACCTGCTTACCAGCCACAACGCCCAAATTCAGCGTGGTCGCAGGACGCCTTTCGTCCACTTGAATCGAGTGAGCCTACAGCGCACGGATTTTCCGATGGCCAACAAGCCGTGTTTGATGCTCCGAGAGAGGCCGGACTTTCCGGCCTTTCGATGCCGTCGGCGGATGCGAGAGCCCATGAAACACAGCTTGAACCGGAAAAGACATCACTGCCATTAGGTGCGCCGCGGGCGCAGGTGCATGAAACCTACATCATCGCGCAGACTGATGATGGGGTGGTGATTGTCGATCAGCATGCAGCCCATGAGCGTCTGGTCTATGAAAAGCTGAAGGAAAGTCTGGCGAAAAAGGATGTTGCGCGCCAATTGCTTCTCATCCCGGAAATCGTTGAGATGCCGGAAGAAGATGTGGGGCGGCTGACAGACCATGCTACCGAATTGGAAGAGGTTGGTCTTGTTCTGGAGGCCTTCGGTCCGGGGGCGGTGGCTGTGCGTGAAACACCAGCCATTCTGGGCGATATGAACATCAAGGGGATGGTGCTCAATCTGGCTGACGAGTTGGCAGAGTGGGAAACGGCGAGTGGGTTAAAGGAAAAACTCGATCATGTTGCCGCAACCATGGCCTGTCACGGGTCCATCCGGGCAGGGCGCAGAATGCGCGTCGAAGAAATGGATAAGCTCCTGCGCGACATGGAAGCAACGCCGCTTTCCGGTCAGTGCAATCATGGCCGCCCAACTTGGGTGGAATTGAAGCTCGATGACATTGAGAAACTGTTCGGGCGCAAATAGCCTACGAAACCAGATTTGGTTTCATTCGTTTAGATCGGCTTTGATTTTATGCGGACACTCAAAATTGCCCTGATCAGCATTGTGGCTGCCTACTTGGCAGCAGCTTCCTACATGTACGTGTTTCAGCGGGACTTTGTATTTCGTCCCTCTGGAGTGGCATCGACACCGGCAGATGAGGGGCTGGCTCAAGTCATCGCTGGCGAGTTCATCGCATCTGACGGTACGCCGCTCCTCCTGTGGAGCGCAGCACCCAAATCGACTGATCTACCCACCGTGATCTATTTCCACGGCAATGGCGGGAATATGACGGAGCGCGCCTGGCGTTTTGAACAGATCCTGCAAAAGGGCTATGGGCTTTTGGCAGTCAGTTATCGCGGCTATCCGGGCAGCGGCGGGGCTCCTTCGGAAGCAGGTTTTATTTCAGATGGACTAGAGATTTTCGACGCATTGGCCAAAAAGAGCAGGCCTATCATCCTGCATGGAGAATCGCTCGGCACAGGTGTTGCGATTGCGGTGGCGGCTCAGCGCCCAAATGTTGACCTCGTTGTCCTTGAAGCGCCATACACCGCCATATCCGACATCGCCAAGGATCAATATTTCTGGTTGCCGGTCGACCTGATGATCAAGGACCCGTTCTTGAGCCGTGAGCGCATTGGCAACGTGGCCAGTCCGATTTTAATCGTGCATGGGACAGAGGACCGGATAATTCCAGTTGAGCACGGAGAGCGGCTCTATGACCTCGCAAACGGCCCCAAACAGCTCAACATCCTCAATGGCGCAGGGCATGGCAATCTCTGGAAACGGGATTTGATGGGGCTGGTCGATACGTTCTGGAGGGAACTGTCGGCGAGCAAAAGTCAGCTGAACTAATATTTTTGTCGTTTTTCTTGAAAGAAGCTTTTTAACCGCTCGGCAGAGGCTTGTTCCTGAAATCCGGAATAAACCTCCGGGGCATGGTGGCAAGTGGGCTGACAGAAAAAGCGGGTGCCGTTTTCAACGGCCCCTCCTTTTATGTCTCCTGCGCCGTAATAAAGGCGGCGAATGCGGGCAAAAGAGATGGCACCAGCGCACATGGGGCACGGTTCCAAAGTCACATAGAGATCGCACTCAGGAAGGCGTTGGGAGGCAAGCGTGTCGCAAGCAGCGCGGATAACCAGAACTTCCGCGTGAGCGGTCGGATCGTTGAGTTCCAATGTCCTGTTGCCGTCTTGCGCCAGCACTCTTCCATCACGGACCAACACTGCTCCAACGGGAACCTCTCCGCGGCCAGCTGCTTTTTCGGCTTCCTCAAGTGCCAGATCCATGAAGGTGGGGGCTGGTTGGAGATCGGGCGGGGGCATTGGAGTGGGTGGTGATCCTGAAGACTAACAAACAGGGGGAGCCATAGCACAGTTATGCATCTTGCGCGCAACAAAGCCGAGTTCATCCCGATTTCGCAATTCCCGTTCGTGGAAAGCTCTGCTAAGAGGCACACATGACCAAATCGCGAAAAGACACCGGCGACCGGGCCCGACGGGCTGGCGGGCGCTCCTTCGATCAAACTGGCAAAGGCCGGAAACCCGGACAGCGCTCCAAAAGTGGCCCCAAACGGGATAAGTCGCAGGCGAAAAAGCCGACAGCGCCGGTATCTCCAGTTACAGAACGGTCGAGTGCATTTGAAGGCGAACGCATTGCCAAGGTTATGGCCCGCGCCGGATTGTGCTCGCGCCGGGAAGCCGAAACCTGGATTGCGGCAGGACGTGTGGAAGTCAACGGCAAGAAGCTGGACACTCCGGCCATTACTGTTGGAGCCAAGGACAAGGTTCTGGTCGATGGTAACCCGCTTCCGACCCGCGAACGCACCCGGCTTTGGCTTTATCACAAGCCGCGTGGTCTGGTGACGACAAACAAGGATCCAGAAGGACGGAAAACGGTTTTTGACCGCCTACCAAAGGATTTGCCACGCGTTCTGACGGTCGGACGACTTGATATTAACACCGAAGGTCTCTTGCTCCTGACCAATGATGGCGGCTTGGCCCGTGTTCTGGAATTGCCGGCGACCGGTTGGCTGCGGCGGTATCGTGTTCGCGCTTTTGGCAAAGTGACACAAGCTGATCTGGACACGCTGGCAGATGGGGTTGCCATTGATGGTGTTCTTTACGGCGGCATTGAAGCCAGTCTCGATAAAGAGCAGGGTGATAACGTCTGGCTGACCGTGGGTTTGCGCGAAGGCAAGAACCGGGAGGTGAAGCGGGTTCTGGAGCATCTGGGATTGTCGGTGAACCGTCTGATCCGGCTGTCCTTTGGTCCCTTCCAGCTTCAGGATATCGCAGAAGGAGAGGTCCGCGAAATTAGAGGCCGGGTCCTGCGGGACCAGCTGGGTGATAAGCTTGCTGAAGAAGCGGGAGCCGATTTTGATGCGCCGGTCCTTCATCAGCCCAAGCCGGATGACCAGCCGAAAAAGAAAAAAGCTGCAGGTCAAAAAGGCGCAAGCGAAGCGCGCTGGATGAGCAGCCGCGATGGCGAGGCTGCCGTCAATCGCAAAAAACCTGACTCTCGCGACAAGGGTGCGAAGTCCTATCGTGATCAGCAGCGCCCAGCCCGCGATCAACGTCCCTTACGGGATGCTGAAGAGCGTCCGGCGCGTCCGCGTCCGCAGCGTCGGATTTGGTCAGATGAAGGACTTGTTGAAGACAAGCAGCAGGATCGCCGAAACGCCGACAAACCGAAGCCGACTGGCCGGTTTGACAAAAAGCCGGGCCCGCGAGGCCGCTCGTGAGAATCGTTGCCGGTAAGTTCAAGGGTGCCGCGATTGTTGCGCCAAAGTCCCAATCGACCCGGCCGACGAGTGATCGATTGCGGGAGACCATATTTAACATCCTCGCGCATGGTCTGGATGTGGATTTGAATGGCTCCCGTGTTCTGGACCTGTTTGCAGGTAGCGGCGCGCTGGGCTTTGAGGCAATCAGCCGAGGGGCACGCCATTGCACCTTCATTGAAGAAGGGGCCGAAGCCCGAGGTGCTATTCGCCGAAACATGGAAGCTCTCGGTTTGAATGGGGCTGCCAAGATTTTCCGCCGGGATGCGGCACGTTTGGGCGGGGCTGGAACTGTTGAACCATTTGATATTGTGTTTGCCGACCCGCCCTATGACAAAGGTCTCGGAGAAAAGGCATTTCTGTCTGCTGTTCAAGGAAATTGGGTTCAGCCCGATGCCGTCTGCATATTGGAAGAGCGGGCAAGTGCATTAATCGAGATGCCGGAGGCATTCGAGTTGCTAGATGAGCGCACCGCTGGCGACAGTCAGATCCTGTTCTATCGATGGCTTGGGTAAATCAACCGCCACCGGGCATCATGACATAGACTGTTTTTTCTGACGGCAATGCATCGCGGCGCGCGATCAGCTTTGCTTCCGGCGCAGCAACGACACTGTACCCTTCCGCCAGCGCTCGGGCCGAAAATGCCTCCAACGACCCATGAAAATGAAAGTGCATCGGGAAGACCATCGCGGGCCCGATGTCATCCAGAACTTTCATTAAACTGTTCAGCTTAAGCGTGGACGAATTGTCGATGGCGGCCAGTACAATGTCGATCTGGCCAAGTCGCGTCAGGTCTTCCTGGGTCAGTTGATGATGCAAGTGTCCCAGATGGGCAATGCAAAGATCGGCAATCTCGAAAACGAAAATCGAATTGCCAAGTTTTCGGCTTGTGCCATCCCATCCCCTGATGTTGGTCTGGATGTTGCGAATGCGCGCGTCCTCAACAGTCAAATCGTGATCTATCGGCCCACCTTCAGGATTCCAGCCGAGCAAGATGTGGTCGATGTCGGGATCCGGATTCAAACTGAAATGCGTGCTATGGGCGCCGTTCATTGTGGCAACTGTCGGCGTGTCGAAGGGGCGGTGACTGTCGTTGTAGTCAGTTGCGATGCGGACACCGTTGGGCGTGGTGAGTTCAAAGGTGGAGTGCCCGATATAACGAATCTGAACTTCGTTTGGCTTTAGGGCGACCTGCACACGGTGCGGAGCGGAAGAGCCGCGATCTGCCACAAGCTGGCAACTGGCTTCTGCTGTCTTGGTGACGAGTGCGCCAAAAGCGAACGCAACAATACCAAAGCATGCAACTTTCAGGAATTGGATAGCATTCCGCATGGTGACCGCACCTCCCATGAATGACCATGCCCTTAGGGTAGCGCGGGAATGAAGTCTGGCAAGGGAATTCGGGAAACTAGGGTCAGCACCCTAGAGTTTAAATGACCTACAAAAAGAATTGGCAACCGCCCCGAATTTTAAACGGGGAACGGTTGCCAAGTGGGGACAGGTGGGAGGAGGACCCTGCCCCGAAAATTGGAGTGCTGTCATACCCGGCGCAAAGAGACCGGTTTTTTCCCATGTCGGCTTCCCAGATAGGTATCACTTGCCAGCGTCCGTTCCGGGTTTGCCGCTTGTTGGTACAAAACTTCTCCGGCATGGCCTGCCTCTTCTACGAGGCCATGACGGCTGCAGTTCGCCGCAACGGCTAGGCCAAGGCGGCGGAGATGTGATCGGCGATAACAAAATACAGCAAGCCGACTGCGCTGATGTTCCGGCATTTCGCGGGTCTTCTCGGCAACCGATGAAAGTGTTTCATGTATCAGTTGACCAAGGACTTCCTCAGGTACCGGACATCCTTCCATGTCAATCGAACCTTTGGTCATGAGTTTATCCATGCATCTTTCTAATACATGGAGTGTGTCGTTATTTAATTAAAGTTTACTTAATTCACAGTATTATCAAAATAACTGATGCCGGTTTATATAAAAATACTGGTATGACTATTTCCTAGTTGTTGTTTTTTTCTAAGTCACCCAAAATCTCTGTAAGTCTTTGAATCGTATGGACTCGCAGGCTCTCTGCCTTGTCCAGAACCTGTTGTGTTTTCAAAAAGTCCAGAACACGGATGTTGTCGTTTTCCGGGCGCAAAAGCAGCTCCGGTCTACCTTGTTTAAGTTTTTGCTGCGTAATGCTTTGCATCAGGATTTGAGACGAGCCGAAGATCGCATCGAGCGAGGTTGGAGATTGCCGGTCATTACGTGGAACTGGGGCTCCCACAACGTCGACTGCTACAACGACATCGCATTCTGGTGGCAAGCGATCAAAGGGCAGGGGATTGACCACACCGCCGTCAATCAGAATACGGCCTTCCCGCGTAATAGGGCGAAAAACAGCTGGAATGGCGATTGAAGCCGCGATTGCCGGTAGCAGTGGTCCTTTGGTTATATCCACTTCATTGCAGCCGTAAAAATCGGTTGCCAAAACCGTGAGAGGTATGTCCAGCTCTTTGAAGGTTTCTGGCAGGTGCTCAGCGACAAAGGCTTCCAGAACGTTCAATGGATCGAACGTGACAGTGCCTCCGGTAAACATGTCTGTCAGCTTTCTGGGGCGGAGTTTCCATAAAGCCCCCAGAACCGCATTCCGGTCTGCAAAAAGATCCAGCGCGATCGATCTAACCTCCTTGCCGCTTCGTCCGGCAGCATAGGCAGCCCCCAAAATAGAGCCGATGGAGGTTCCTGCGATGGCGTAGGGCCGAATGCCAAGTTCGTCAAAGGCTTCCAGAACCGGAATATGCGACATGCCTCTGGCCCCGCCGCCGCCAAGTGCAAGCCCAATGCGTGGTTCGCTCATGTGTTGTCTCCGGTTCGCAATAGCGATGCGTTCTGAGTGCCCTGAATGGAGCGCCGGACGCGGTTTTGATGTGTACAGGAGATAAGGACCGCAACGTCACAAATCAAATGACAAAAAGGGTGTCCTTTGACGAAGCTTCCAACCAGCTTGTCATGTTCTCAAATTCCATAGGGCGAGCGATCAGGTAACCCTGAACAGAAAAATTACCCATCATTCTCAGGCGCTCGAATTGGGCGTCCGTTTCAAGACCTTCACATATGACGCCAATATCAAGCGCACGCGCCAGATGAATGAGCTGGTTGATGACGATCTCTTTTTTGTGGTCGCTCAAGAGTTTTGCAGTGAATGTACGGTCGATTTTCAGGCCGTTGATGGGAAGGTCGGCCACATGAGAGAGTGAGGCATAGCCTGTCCCAAAGTCGTCCAGTTCGATTTGAACGCCTAGTTGGTGCAGCTGTTCAAGAACATCTGTGCTGTCTGATTTCTTATCGTCGAAAAAGACAGACTCCAATACTTCCGCGGTAATAAGAGATGGCGGCAAGTTATAGGTATCAATCATTTCCTCAAAGTCGGCCAAAAGGTTGCCGGAAACCAAATGGGTCGGCGAAATGTTGACGGATATCTGACCAAACCGGAAACCGATATCTGTCCAGTTTCTGGCGGCCTGTAGCGCTTTGTCCAGCACAACGCGGCCAAGTTGAGAGGCAAGGTTCGTTTTCTCAACAACGGGCAGGAAGGCGCCCGGTGCAAGAACACCCTTGGTGGGATGACGCCAACGAACCAGAGCTTCAACTCCGGTAACATTTCGAGTTCGAATGTTGACCTGCGGCTGGAACACGAGAAAAAACTCGTCATTTGCAATAGCTCGTCGGAGTTCTTTTTCTGTCTCAGCCTCGGCATCGCTATCGAGTTTCATGTCTTCAGCAAAGTAACTCCAGCGGTCTTTGCCTTTCTCTTTCGAGTGGTAAAGAGCTAAATCTGCATGAACCAGAAGCGACTCGAACGTTTCTCCATCGGCGGGGCAGCAAGCGACCCCCATACTGATAGATGGCCAGATTTGATTGCCTTCAAATTCCATCGGGATGCGCATGGCAGAGGTGGCCCGATTGCACAAAACTGCCGGGTCCGCAGCGCTGCTATTTGCAATAATAACAAATTCATCGCCGCCCCAGCGGTAGGCCGTGGCATCCTCTCCGCAACACTCACGCAGACGGCGACCGGCTTCTTCCAGGCACAAGTCCCCTGCAAGGTGACCAAGCGTGTCGTTGATCCGTTTGAAATTATCGAGATCAAGATGGATCAGGAAAGCTGGCTTGTCCTGTTTTGCCTTGTCGAAACGGACCGCTGCTTCCCGTTGGCAGCAGGCGCGATTGGCTAAACCTGTGAGAGCGTCAAAATAGGCGATGCGTTCAGCTTCATCTCTTGCGTCGCGGATTTCCTGTTCGCGAGCTGCGCGCTCGGTGACATCAATGGCAATCGCGACATAAAGGTCACGATTGTGCTCCAGATATTTTTGGAAGCGAACCTCAACAGGATAGGAACTGCCGTCTTTGCGCAGTTGATGCCCCTCGTGTTTCAAGTAGCTTTGCTTGCCCTCTCGCAAGGGCGAGACGAGGCTATTGAATTGCTCAATTGTCATATCCGGGCTGATGTCCCGGACTGTGCAATCGAACAGTTCGGCCATCGAGTAGCCTAGGTTTTCACGGCCACAGGCATTTGCGTATTCGATTTTTAGCGTACGGGCGTCGATCAGATAGACCTCATTCATGGAGGCTTCCAGAATATCTGCGAGCAACAGGCTTTGTTGTTGCGCTAGATGCCAGTCGGTTATGTCGTGGGATGTTGCGAAGACCTTGGCCGCGTCGCCGAATTCATCTGTTTGAATATTGCCACGGACATGAATGTGTCGGGAAGACCCGTCGGGTCGAATGATTTCATGTTCAAAATCGAACCCTTGTGATTTTTCGGCTGCTTCCTTGAGTGAGTTTTCAATGAGACGCAGTGTTTCGGATGGGAGCAGTGAGAACAGCTGGTTTTGGGCAGCATTCCCATCCAGTTCTGCATCGAGGCCGGCAATTTCATACATCTCCTCAGACCAATGGACCTCTTTTGTGATGAGATCCATCTCCCAGCTGCCAATCGAGGCAACCTTCTGGGCTTGCTGTAGTCGATTTCTGCTTGCTTCCAGTTCGGCTGTGTTTTCCTGCACTTCCTTTTCCAACCGCTGGCGTGTCGACAGCACCAGCCGTTGAAGCGCATGAATAAGGCGGTTGAAAATTAGCCAAAACCCAAAGGCAAGTGCAAAGCCGATACCCAGAGACAGGGCTGTGCTTTGAAGGAAGGCAATGAACTCGTCCGTCATGTCCTGCAACAGGACAAATGTCGTGTGATGGTCCCTGTCCGCATGGTTGACAGACAGACTGTGAGCAATCTTGAGCCGCCCGTCATCATAGAGAATGCGCTCATAAATGCTGGCGGTTTGGTCAAATCTGGCTAGATAATCGGCGAAGCGTGCGGGGAGTTGTTGATGGCTTGTGTTTTGGTAAATGAAGGGGCCAGCCTGCGCCCAACCTTCTCGTGAGAGCGCTTGAGCACTGCCGCTTGGGAAGGCATCTTTCCGATAGAGTTTGATGACTTGGGCATTCACGCTGGTGCCGATGAACGTCAACACTTCATCGACCTTCCGCGACAGCTTCAAGAAGCCTTTTAATTCGCCGTTTATGGTCCAAGGACGAACCGCTGAAATGGAAAGAAATCCATTGTCGTCAAACGCAAATCCGCGCGTCGTGACCCCGATTTTTTTCGCCAGCTGAAGAAGGTAATCCGGCGTGTCCGGCGTTTGCAGATCAAGTTCATGCGCTTGATAGACGACGGAGAGGTCTGGCGAGTAGATGGAAAACTCGGAGATGGCATGAAAGACTGACAGCTCCCGAAATAGGGAGTCTGCTGATGCTTCGAGGCTATCCGTGTCGCCAGCAAGCATGGCTTGCTTCATTCGTCCGCCGGACGAAATCCCCAACAAGGCTTGTTCAAGGCCGAGCGAAGCAACCTGTCTTTGGTGTTCCAGAAGTGTTTCTGCAGAAGACGTGGTCGCTATGATGGGTTTGGCAAAATTCCGGTATTCATTGAGCGCATTTTGCGCAGTCAACGCCAAAACTGTTACGATCAGAAACCCAACGAATGTGACCTTCAACGGTTTTGAAATCAGGCGACCGTCGGCGCTCCAGTTCTTGAAAACCGAGTCCAATCGGTCACTAAACCGCGTTTGGGTTTTGGGAGAGCCATTCTTGCCAAGATCCGAAACGTTACTATTCATGGGTCAACTGACTGTATTACGCGTGAAGGACATGAATTACGTTGTTGTTGTCGTAATATTTGATGTCTCCGGTTTGTTTCTGTCCAAGGGCTTATTATTGAAATCTTGCGAGGTTTCTTGATTTAGAAAGGGTAAAAGTAACAGAATTCGCAAATTGCCCCGGTTAAGTCGAAGCACGCATTATATTGAATACCGTAGGGTTTGGTATTGACGGTAATGCGGAGGGTGAAAGCAGGCAGTTGGGGCTTCCATGCGGGCAGCCTGAACCGGAACCGGGTCGAAAATGCGCAATATAGTTTCTAATTATTTGATTTAAAAAAGGATTTCATTTTTTGGAGGGTGTCTTTCGGTGCTTCTTCCGGTAGAAAATGGCCACTGGAAATTCCTGTGCCTATCACAGAATTTGCCCAATCTTGCCAAGTGTCGAGAGGTGTGGAGGCGGAACTGGCAATACCGGCGTTTCCCCACAGGACGAGTGTTGGACACGAAATCTTGCGCTGCTTTTCGCGGTCCTCGCTGTCATGTTCGAGGTCGATGGTTGCACCAGCTCTATAGTCCTCGCAGGAAGCGGCAACCCGGCATGGGTTAGAAAAAGCGACGCGATAATGCGCAAGCGCTTCTTCTGAGAAGGCTGACAAGTCTTTGCTTGCTGTCCAGCTGGCCAAAGTGTGCTCCAGATAGGAAATGGCTGACGCAGAAATCAGGTTTTCGGGAAACGGCGCTTGCTGGGCGAGGAAGGCCCAGTGATAGACTTTCAAGGCGAATTCGCGATCCATTTTCGCCCAATAATCAAATGTCGGCAAGATGTCGAGAACGGCAAGTTTCTTGACATTTTGAGGATGATCCAGCGCCATTCGATAAGACACGCGCCCGCCTCTGTCATGACCTGCAAGGTAAAACGTCTCGTGACCAAGGTCAGCCATCAGCTGCACCATCGTTTTCGCCATGGTGCGTTTGGAATAGGCTGAGTGGTCAGCGGAAAGAGGTGGGCAATCGGACTGACCGTAACCCGGCAAGTCAGCCAAAATGACCGTGAACTGCTCGGATAGGGCAGGGGCAATTTTGTGCCACATCACGTGGCTTTGCGGATACCCATGGAGGAGCAGAAGAGGGGGGCCGGAACCGCCGACTCGACAAAATACGTCTCCATCGGGAAGAGATATTTTTCGCGATGAAAAGCCGGGAAAGTGGTCAGGTAGGTCTCGGCTGTCCATCTTGTTCTCCACAGGTCTTGATTGGCCTTATGATTGCAGGGCGCGCCAGCCAATATCTTTTCGGCAAAAGCCTTCTGGCCAGTCGATTTTCTCTACCGCAGCATATGCCTTGTCACGGGCGTCTTGAACAGTGGTTCCACGTGCTGTGACGTTGAGCACTCGGCCCCCATTTGCCAAAAGCTGTCCGTTCACCTGTTTGGTTCCGGCATGGAAAATGGCAACGTCAGGATCATCAGCAGCCTGTTCAACGCCGTTGATCTGCGTGCCTTTCTCATAAGAGCCCGGGTACCCCTTGGCAGCAAGAACAACCGTCATGGCCACATCATCGTGCCAACGGGCGCTGACCTTGTCGAGAGTGCCATCAGCGCTGGCCAAAAGCAGCGTTAGGAGGTCGTCCTTTAGCCGCATCATGAGGACTTGACATTCAGGGTCGCCAAACCGGGTGTTGTACTCGATGAGTTTCGGACCTTCGTCCGTGATCATCAAGCCGGCGAACAAGACGCCTTTAAAGGGCGTCCCACGTTTTGCCATTTCGTCGACAGTGGGCTTGATGATTTCATCGATTGTCCGAGAAACGATAGCATCATCCATGACTGGAGCTGGAGAATAAGCCCCCATGCCGCCTGTGTTGGGGCCTTTGTCCCCATCATAGGCGCGCTTGTGATCTTGGGCGGTTGCCAGAGGCAAGAAGTTCTCACCATCGACGAGAACAAAAAAACTGGCCTCCTCTCCTTCCAGAAACTCTTCCAACACCACCTCGGCGCCAGCTGCTCCAAAGCTGCCTTCAAAGCAGGCGTCAACAGCCGCGAGAGCCTCTTCCTTCGTTATGGCTACGACAACGCCTTTACCTGCGGCAAGGCCATCCGCTTTCACAACAACGGGCGCGCCATGTGCTTCAACATAGGCTTTGGCATCATCAGCTGTTTTGAAATGGCCATACTTGGCAGTTGGGATGTTTGCAGCATCACAGATAGCTTTGGTGAACGACTTTGACCCTTCTAGCTGAGCCGCAGCTTTGCTTGGCCCACACGCCTTGATCCCGGCAGCGGTCAGATCATCAACGAGACCTGCAACGAGCGGGGCTTCTGGTCCGACAACCACAAAGTCCACGGCATTGGTTCGGCAGAAGGAGATCACCGCCTCATGGTCTGCAACATCGACAGAAACCAACTCCGCGACTTCCGCAATCCCAGCATTTCCAGGAGCCACATAGAGCGTTGTCAGCAAGGGAGAATTGGAAAGTGCCCAAGCCAGAGCATGTTCGCGGCCGCCAGAGCCAATGAGAAGGATGTTCATGGGCAGATGTCTCTATTCGTCAGATCAGTGTGAGAAAAAGGGTCTGAAAAGCACCCCGTATAGATTGCCGGGGTCTAGCATGCTGCCTGAGGTGATACAATTGTTAGGCCTGAGAGAAGGGGAGAGGCTGGATAAATCGCCGAAAAACACTCGCACCTGACAATCGAACGCGTTAAACCCCTGAAATGCTGTTTTCGACGAATGATACAGGACCGGTTGCCGACGCGGTCAAACGCCATTGGGTAGATACACGGCTGCCCGCTTGGCTTCGCCCCTATGCGCGGTTGGCGCGCTGGGAAAGGCCGATTGGTTGGTGGCTGCTGTTATGGCCGTGCCTTTGGTCTGCCGCTCTGGCTGCCATCGCGTCGGGTGCTGCCTGGCCGAACCTATGGCACATGTTCCTGTTTTTTATAGGGGCAGTCGCCATGAGAGGTGCGGGTTGCACCTACAATGACATTGTTGATGAAGATATCGACGGCCAAGTGGAGAGAACACGTTCTCGGCCGATCCCAGCTGGTCAGGTAACCAGAACGCAGGCGAAAATTTTTCTGCTGCTACAGGCTGTGACCGGTTTGGTCGTGTTGCTTCAGTTCAACACCTTTTCCATCGCCTTGGGTGTTGCATCCCTAGTACCGGTGGCAATTTACCCCTTCATGAAGCGGATAACCAACTGGCCGCAGCTTTTTTTGGGCTTCGCTTTTTCGTGGGGCGCATTAATGGGCTGGGCGGCGGTATTCGGCTCTCTCGGATGGGCTCCGATCCTGCTTTATTTGGGCGGAATATGCTGGACCATTGGCTACGATACGATTTACGCCCATCAGGATAAAGAGGACGATGCGCTCGTCGGCGTACGTTCAACGGCGCTTTTGTTTGGAGAACGGACAAAACTTGCTTTGGTCCTGCTCTACTTGACTGCCAGCTTTTTGTTCGCACTGGCAGCCATGTTCGCCGATGCCGGGCCACTCGCATTCATCGGTATAGCCGCGGGAGTTGTTCATCTCTTTTGGCAGATTGTGAAGCTGGATATAGATCAGCCTGAAGAATGTCTGAAGCTGTTTCGGTCCAACGGAAAATTCGGTTGGATCATGTTTATCGGTTTTGTTCTTGATGCCCTGGTTCAGGGACTATGAAAGAGTAAAGTTAGCTTCTTTACAGGCACAATCGGAAACCTGGGTCCTATATCGCTTTGGGTGTTGCGAAGCCGCTTGCCTCTGGCACGCGGCTTGTTTCGCGTACAACGTCGAGTTTGGGCTTTTTGCTAGAATATACGCGGTTTCTGCCCGCATCTTTGGCTTGATAAAGTGCACGATCCGCATGTGTTAGTGCGGTGTTGAATGGGCAGCAATTCGAGGTGTTCTCAATGTGGTATCCAGCGCTTAGCGAGACTGATACTTCACCGTGCAATCGCGTTTGAACCGTTTTACCAAACTCACGCCGTATGTGTTCTGTCTGGGTCGCGACCATATCATGAGGGCTGCTTTTCAGTAGGATGGCAAACTCTTCGCCGCCCATCCGTCCAATCACCGCATCTTGAGGAAGTTCCGCCTTGAGAACATTTGCCGCTATTTTTAGGACCTTGTCACCGACGGCATGCCCATGCGTATCGTTGACCATCTTGAAATGGTCCAAGTCAATCATGATCACCGCAAAATTAGACCCTTGTTTTGCGTGTTGATCAAGCCATCGATTTGCTTCGTCCAGAAAAGCGCGACGATTGTTGAGACCTGTAAGTGGATCAACTTGAGCAAGTTCCTGAAACTTCAACTGCTCTCGTTCTGTGACCATCGCAAATACCAACACAATGTTCGCAAAAAGCGTAATGAAAATGATGCTGAGATAGCCTCCGACAACCTCCATACTTGAGAAAGGCTGGAAAATTGAATGCTGCGGAAGGACGGCCGAAAATGCGACATATGAATGTGTAGTAGCTGCTGCTATGTAGGTCCAACCTAGCCATTTCGCGGTTCTCAGTCGGCCCGAATTACACTTGAGAATTTGATGGGCAGTTCTCGCAGCTATTATGAAAAGCGAGACATGCAGGTAAAAAATGATGGCTGGATAGCTCGATTGAAAAGCGGGTAGGAAATATAGAGCAACCCAGATAAACGTTGGGAGTAAACCAAGGGTCCACCTGGGTTTGAGGTCCCAGAATTTCGCAATTGCGACCCTTCGCATATCAGCGGCAATGAGGAACGCTGCATTCGCAATCTGCTGACTAAACCAATCTGGCGCGTATCCACGTGTCATCAGGGCAGCATAACCGGCACCGCAGACTACGAATGACGTGATCCAAAAACACAAACTTTTCCGGCTTCGGCCATCAATCGAAGCTGGCGACGTTCCCACAAATAGAAACAACAAGAATGCGCCGATGAATTCAACGGCAGCAGACATCAGCAGTATCGTACTTACATCAGGCGTCACCTTGCATCTCCCCGCGTGCAAGCGCCACTTGCGAATCTGATAAAAGCAAACCTTGCATTTTATATCAGAGGTTGCAATTCCCTTCGGGCGGGAAGCGGCGTCGACGTTGTGCTTTGCTGCGCGCTAGACAACACGCCAGCCATGTGATCAAGATGGCGATACATTACATTGTCGAAAGCTACACGGTAGTAATCTGTAAATTTTTCGGTAATTTTTAACTAAAAACAATTAATTAGTGCTCACGAGCTTTAGTGGGGGCGCTAATCTTGGAAACCGTTTTTGAAAGGTGTCAGCTGCGCGCGATGATTTCTCGCTCGTCGCGATGCACGTACATTGACCCTAAAGATTGGGTAGTCATTGCTCGTTTAACGAGAAATCTCGGGCGTCGACCTGTCAGCATGGCCAATCTGCGACGAGGTGCTGGAGGAGCATCTTGTTTCGCGCTGTAAGCTTCAATTGGCTTGATGTCGCCCGCAACATCACACACCAGCATAGGCAGCTTGAGGGCTTTTGCCCATTCTGGCCAGAGACGTGAAAACGCTTCAGGCTGGCTTGTTTCGGCCAGTATAATTGAAAGTTCAGGATCCTTGTTTTTCAGGATCAGCGAGGCAATCACTTCACCAGGCGCCTCTCCGGGCAATACCTGAACCATCACACCCTCAAAAAGGTGAATAGGGACAACGACTGTCAGCGGTAGATCATTTTTGCTGCGTTCGAAAATCGCAGCATCTTGATCCAGATAGACTTGTGTCTCTTCGCTGGAGCCTGAATTTTTCTGGTTGAAGTTGAGAGGAATGGAACCAGGTTCAAGTAGTACCTTGTAACCTGGTTCCAAACCTGTGGCTTCACTGTGAGCTGTTTGACGTCTCAATTTGCCTCTCCGCCGGACCTATTTGTTTTTCTGTTCGGTCATTCGACGAATACATGAATACAACGGAGGTTGTGCTTATTCGCTTAAGAAGCACGGTTAAAAAAGTATAAGTCTTAACACGGTTACTGGTTTCTGACCTTCTGATTCACATTTCGTTAACTGTGGGGTTTTCGCTAAAACACATCGTTAGAATTTGACGAGTTGCCGCCAGCCTCGCATCGTCCTAAACAACTCAATACCAGCCACGCCCAAGTCGCTTCGCCAACCACGGGAAAAACATGTCTGATTTCATTGACCAACAAGCCCTTACTTCAAAAGCAGAACAATTGGTCGAAATCGCCCGAAAGCTCGGCGCGGATGCGTGCGATGTTATCGCTGTGACTGGGACGTCTCTTGCCGTGGAAGTGCGGGATGGAAAAGTTGAGGAGACCGAAAGGGCCGAAGGGGACGATGTGACCGTTCGGGTTTTTATTGGCAAACGAAATGCTGCCGTCTCGGCAAACGCTGTGCAAGATCCTGAAGCCTTGGTCGAGCGGGCCGTTGCTATGGCAAGGGTCGCACCGGAAGATCCGTATGCGGGTCTTGCAGATCAAGACCGTCTGCTGAAGGAGTTACCTGCGCTTGAACTGCTCGATGAGACCGAAGTTTCTGCAACAGAGCTCACAGAATGGGCAAAAGAGGCAGAAGCGGCCGGTTTGGCGGTGAGCGGTGTTTCAAAGTCCGGCGGAGCAAGTGCATCCTGGCGCCTGTCAGGCGCAGTGCTCGCCACCAGCCATGGGTTTTCAGGAGCGTATATTGCGTCTCGCCATGGCCTTTCCATGACAGCTGTTGCCGGTGAAGGCACGTCCATGGAGCGGGACTATGATTTTGATTACCGTACGTTTCTGGAAGATATGGAAAGCCCGGCTGTGATCGGTCGGCGCGCTGGCGAGCGAACAGTTCGTCGCCTGAACCCCAGAAAGGTTGAGACCGGCACAGTCAACGTAATTTACGAGTCTCGCGCTGCCAAAAGTCTTGTCAGCCATTTTTCAAGCGCGGTGAACGGTGCCTCGGTCGCGCGTAAGACCAGTTTTCTGAAAAACAAGATGGGTGAACGCCTGTTTGCTCCTGGCATTCGCATTACCGATGATCCCCGGAAACGGCGCGGTGCTGCAACCCGCCCCTTTGACGGCGAGGGAACAGCGGCTGAGTTTCTTCAGATGATTGAAGATGGCGTCTTGCAGAATTGGTTTTTGGATACGGCTTCAGCCAAGGAACTCGGATTGACGCCGAATGGGCGCGCTCAACGCAGCGGAGCAGGTACATCGCCCGGCAGCACCAATCTGACACTTGAGCCGGGTCAAAAAAGCGTCGAGCAAATGATGGCAGAGACGGGTCGTGGCCTGCTGGTCACTGATCTTATTGGTCACGGGGTAAACGCTGTAACTGGCGACTACTCGCGAGGTGCCGCGGGCTTTTGGTATGAAAACGGCGAGATTGTCCATCCTGTCAGCGAAATCACCATTGCTGGAAACTTGATCGACATGTTTGCGCGCCTCGTTCCGGCCAATGATCTGGACGCTCGATACTCCGTCGCAGCGCCGTCCATCCTGATTGAGGACATGGCACTTGCCGGCGAATAACCAAGACACCACCGGCGCCGCCAATACCAAAGATCTTCACCTTTTGCGTGAAGCGGCACTTGAGGCCGGTGAATTGGCGTTGTCATTTTTCGGCAAAGACCCCGAAACCTGGCTAAAAGGCGGCAAGTCGCCTGTCTCTGAGGCAGACCTTGCCGTAGATGGGTTTCTTGCGGACACCCTCAAGAGCGCTCGCCCTGACTATGGCTGGTTGTCAGAGGAAACTTTGGATGACAAGGAGCGGCTCAATCGGGAGCGCACCTTTATCATCGATCCGATAGATGGAACGCGCGCCTTTCTAGCCGGCGGCGTTGAATGGACCGTGGCTGTGGCAGTCGTCGAAAAGGGGAGGCCTATCGCGGGTGTTGTCTACGCCCCGGTGCGCAAAGAGCTGTATACCGCGCAAAAGGGTGGCGGCAGCTTCTTGAATGACATAGCGATCTCAGTTGCAGGGTCAAAGGCTGTTGCAGGGGCGACCCTGAGCGGCCCACCGTCGGTAAACGACCATGAGGACTTGGCTGGACTTGGTGTCAAAAAGACCACCTATATCCGCTCTTTGGCCTACAGACTTGTGCTTGTTGCCAATGGTCAGGTGGATATCGGCGTTGCACGCGCCGGTCCAAGCGATTGGGATCTTGCAGCAGCGGACCTTTTGGTGCAGGAAGCAGGCGGAACACTGGCGGACCTCACCGGGCAACGTCTGGCCTATAACAAGGCAAAGACCCGCCATCCTGCGTTGATCGCAGCGCCCGTAGATTTGCTCGACCCAGCACGAGCTGCCTTTGGCAGCCTGCTTGGGTGACTGACTTGAACTGATTTTTGAAAGGGCCACACATGAGCGGCACTGAAGAGAACAAGCAACTTCTTCATCTGGTATTCGGCGGTGAATTGGAAACGCCTGAAGGTATCACCTTCCGTGATCTTGATGAACTGGACATCGTTGGCATCTACCCGAACTACGCTGAAGCTTATGTTGCGTGGAAGGCAAAGGCGCAATCCACCGTCGACAACGCACACATGCGCTATTTCATCGTGCACATGCACCGCTTGCTTGACCCGGATACAGCAGCCTGATCTGGCTGGCTGAAGCAAATAGGGTTTTGGGCGTTTTATGCTAAAGAGTCTTGGCCGAAATCCGCGAGTGTTGCGTGCCGTTGGCGTTCTCATGGCGGAGTATCTGAGGTTTGTCCACCGCACCAATCGTTTCACGGTTGCCCCCGAAGGCATTTATGAAACGGTTGGAGACGGCCTGCCATACATCATTGCCATGTGGCACGGTCAACACTTCATGATGCCGTTCACACGGCCATCAGACGTGCCTGTGAAAGTCATGATTTCCCGCTCGGCAGATGGCGAAATAAACGCTGTCGCAGCTGAGCGTCTCGGGATCGGCTTGATAAGGGCGTCTGGCAGCCAGAAAAAACACCAGATTAAAAAACGCGGAGGAATGCGCGGTTTCATTGAATGTCTGCGCACCTTGAAAGAAGGCGACAGCGTTGCTCTCACGGCAGATGTGCCCAAAGGCCCGGCACGCGTCGCTGGTTTGGGTATCGTTCAGATTGCCAAGCACTCAGGCCGACCGATCCTGCCTGTTGCGATTTGCACAAGCCGCAGTATCGAGTTGAACAGCTGGGACAAGGCGAGCATTAATTTGCCGTTTGGCAAAGGCGGAATAGCCTTCGGAGAACCGATCCACGTCGCGAAAGAAGCCACCGATGAAGAGCTGGAAGCGGCGCGTTTGGCGGTGGAAAATGGCCTGAACGACGTCACGAAAACAGCCTACACCCTTGTAGGGCGTCCGAATGGCTGACAAGCGCCCACTGCCGGTCAAACTTTATTTGGGTCTGACCCGCTTGGGAGAACCGCTTTATTCGGCGCTTCATAAAAAACGCATCATAAAGGGCAAGGATGATCCGCTCCGTAGTGGAGAGAGGTTTGGACGGCCCGGTCAACCACGCCCGGAAGGTACTCTTGTCTGGATCCACGCGGCTAGCGTTGGCGAGACGAATTCAGTGCTCCCCTTGATCGTGGCACTGGCAGAACAGGGGCACACTGTTTTGCTGACAACGGTGACGATGACATCCGCAGAGATCGCCGCAAAACAATTGCCTGATCGCGCGGTCCATCAATACGCGCCTTTTGACAGTCCCCGACTTCTGGAGAGTTTTTTAAACTACTGGCAGCCAAGTGTTGCCCTCTTTGTGGAGTCGGAAATATGGCCGGGCACGCTGGCCGCTCTAAAAGAGCGCAATTGCCCAACCGTGCTGGTGAATGGGCGCATGTCTGAGCGATCATTTCGCGGTTGGGGCAAAGCTCCGTCTACGGCGGGTTTTCTTTTTGGCGCATTTGATCTGGCAATGGCGCAGTCACCTCATGATGGCGAACGTCTTCAAAGGCTCGGGTGCAAAAGGGTCGAGTGTCCCGGGAACCTGAAGTTTGACTCTGTCGTTCCAAACCCGTCTTTTGACGAAGTCGCCAGACTGATGTCTGCCATCGGCTCACGAAAGGTTTGGTTGGCTGCACTCACACATCCGGGCGAAGAAGAAAGCGCTTTTGCGGCGCACTTGGACGTTCGAGAGCGTCATCCAGATGCGTTATTGATGTTGGTGCCGCGCCACCCGGATCGGCGAGCGGATATTGTGACTTTGGCAAAAGAGTACGGGCTCTCGGTCTCACAGCGGTCCCAGGGCGCTCTCCCGGCTCTCACACATGACGTTTATCTGGGAGACACGCTGGGAGAGATGGGGCTCTTTTATTCTCTGGCTCCCATTGCCTTCCTTGGAGGGTCACTAACGGATCGTGGGGGGCACAATCCGCTTGAGGCTATCCAATTTGACACTGCACTGATCACCGGCCCCTATGTGGCCAATGCGAAAAACACCTATAGCGACCTTTGGACAGCTGGTGCAGCCCGGAAGATCCCGTCGGCTGATAAGTTGGCTGAGGAAGTCAATTTTCTGCTTGAAAACGAGGCGGAATGCGCCTCACAAATAGCCAATGCGCATAAGATTATTGAAAATGGGCGCGGCGCATTGGTCCGGGTCATGAAATTGATTGAGCCATATCTGCCCTCGACAGGGCGATAGTTAGAAATAGATTGGGAGTAAGGGTGCGGTGAAAGCTCCGGATTTCTGGTGGTCCAGTAGCACTACGCTGTCCGCCGCCGTTCTATCGCCCGTGTCCTGGATATACGGGTGGATTTCTGCCCGGAAAATGCACTCAAAGCCAAAAGGCGAGAGCCGATTACCCGTTGTCTGCATTGGAAACTTTGTTGTTGGCGGCACGGGTAAGACTCCGTTTTCGCTTATGCTTGCGGAACTTTTGAAAAACGAGAGTTTGCGCCCTGGATTTCTGCTGCGCGGATACGGAGGAAGCGAGCAGGGGCCATTGTTGATCAATCCCGACGATCACGTTGCCCGTCAGGTTGGCGATGAAGCATTGATGCTGGCAAGGTCTGGTCCCACCATAATTTCCTCAGATCGTGTTGCCGGTGCGCGCCTTGCCGAAAAGCAGCAAATTGATGTCCTATTGATGGATGACGGGTTTCAAAATCCGGCATTGAAAAAGGACCTGTCTTTCGTTCTGGTAGATGCCGCTTATGGTTTGGGGAACGGGAAGTGCCTTCCTTCTGGCCCTTTGCGGGCGCCGATGTCCGCACAAATCGTCGCAACCGATGTGCTTGTGGTCGTGGGAGAGGGGCAACAGGCGGAGCCGGCGATCAAGTTGGCCTCACGAAAAGGCATCCCGATCATCTATGCTCGCCTTGAGCCTGGATACATGGATGAATTGAAGAATGTCAGTCTCTATGCGTTTGCCGGTATTGGGCGTCCCGAAAAGTTCTACGATACCCTGCGCGCACTGAAGCTGGACGTCGCTGAAACTCTGAGCTTTCCTGATCATCACGAGTTTTCAGAAGCCGAAGCGCGGAAGCTGCTGGAACTCTCCGAACAGCGACACCTTCAATTGGTCACAACCGAAAAAGACATGGTGCGCATTGAGACCGCGCGTCCAGAAATTTTCAGATGGTTGGCGACGCGAACAGAAGTTCTGCCGGTGCATATGCGCGTCCCGGATGGGGAGCGGTTGTCCCATATCGTGCAAGAGCGCATCAACAAACGGCGCTACGAGTTGGGCCGGTAGCGGCGGGACGCCGCTAGATTATAAGCTGTTCTGGGTTTCTTGAAACCGCTTGAGTGATGCATGAGCATCAACATAGGGTTCCTGCAATTCAACAGACCAGTATTTCAGCTCATCAAGCGGAATGACCGTATCTGTCACAGCGCACCGCACAAAAGTTCCCGGTGTCTCGACCTGATAATCTCCATCCAGATACCGGATACGAGCTTCGTTGGGCATGCCAGGTTTTTCAAATCGGTTCATCGAACTTGCGCCTTATCCATTGCGAACAGTCCTTTTAAGCGAGCTTTGGGGGGAGAGCAACAATTGCGCCTGATCAGAACTGTCAGCAGTTGAGACAATGTGGCAGGCTCTTTACAGCTTCAACGGCAAAAAAAACTTGAGAAACCTTGTGGGTTTTGGATGATTTGGCGGGGAAATCGCCTATGTTTGATGAAAGCAGACGATTCATCGAAAATCGTTTGAACCGTGATGGCCGAAGGCTGCGTTATAATGCTGCGCAAAGCCGAGAATGGCCTCTTTGCCACAGTCCAATGGGGATATGCATGTCTGACGTCAGCACCGATCTCATCGAAGCATCCGGCCTCGGGCTTGAGGCCGCCAAGCGCATTACGGGTGAGGCCTTGAATGGGGCGGATGATGGTGAGTTGTTTGTTGAATACAAGCAGACGGAAGGTCTCGTATTTGATAACGGGCGTTTGAAAGCTGCCAATTACGACACATCCCAAGGCTTTGGTTTGCGTGCTGTTGCTGGAGAAGCTGCGGGCTATGCCCATGCGGGTGATATCTCCGAAGCGGCTTTAAAAAGGGCGGCTGATGCGGTATCTGCCGTCAAATCCGGCCATTCTGGCGCATATGCTGCTGCGCCGACCCGCACCAATCAGGCGCTTTATTCAGATGCCAACCCACTCGGCAGCCCGAGTTTTGAGGACAAGGTCAAGCTACTGCAGGAAATTGACGCTTACGCGCGTCAGAAAGATCCGCGCGTGCGGCAGGTTACGGCCTCTCTTTCCGGTCAATGGCAGGTTGTCGATATTCTGCGGGCCGATGGCCACCGAGTTCGAGATGTCCGGCCACTGGTGCGATTGAACATCTCTGTCATTGCCGGAAATGATGATCGCCAGGAAAGTGGCATGTTTGGCTGCGGCGGGCGTGAAGCTTTTGATCAGTTCATTGACCCGCAAAACTGGCAGGCTGGCGTTGATGAGGCTCTTCGACAGGCCCTTGTGAATTTGGAAGCTGTTCCGGCTCCAGCTGGGACGATGGATGTTGTGCTTGGCGCGGGCTGGCCGGGGATTTTGCTTCATGAGGCCGTAGGTCACGGACTGGAAGGTGATTTCAACCGCAAGAAAACATCCGCCTTTGCAGGGTTGATGGGAGAGCGCGTTGCTGCACCGGGCGTGACCATTGTAGATGACGGTACCATTCCGGACCGGCGTGGCTCGCTCTCAATCGATGACGAGGGGACACCCTCCTCACGCACGGTTCTGATCGAAGATGGCATCCTCAAGGGCTACATGCAGGACCGGCAGAACGCCCGCTTGATGGGAATGGAGCCAACAGGAAATGGACGTCGGCAGTCCTATGCGCACATTCCAATGCCGCGCATGACCAACACTGTCATGATGAACGGTGACAAGGATCCGCAGGAAATCTTGGAATCTGTGAAGGACGGAATTTATGCCGTTTCCTTTGGAGGCGGGCAGGTGGACATTACGTCTGGCAAATTCGTTTTCTCTTGTACCGAAGCTTACCGCGTTGAAAACGGCAAGATCGGCGCGCCGGTGAAGGGTGCGATGTTGATCGGGAATGGTCCAGACGCCCTGACTCGCGTCACCATGATTGGAAATGACATGAAACTGGATCCGGGCCTCGGAACTTGCGGGAAACAGGGGCAGGGTGTGCCGGTTGGCGTTGGGCAGCCCTCCATGCGGATCAACGCCCTGACAGTCGGCGGAACTGCGGTTTAAGGTTTTCAACAATCGCAATTCTCGATTGCGGTTGGTCAATGCAGGTAAGGTCGGCTCCAGCGATGGTGAGTCGGTCGGTCCGAGAGGGCCGGCAGACGAATTGATACGGCCTGACCCCAGGCTGTCACCCGTTGTGACGAATGATCGGATATCAATAGATTATGGCTGCGGAAACCGCCCCACCATTCTTTGCTGAATCAATTGTATTTCTGGCGGCAACAGTTGTTGCTGTTCCCATTGCCAAGCGCCTTGGTCTTGGCTCTGTGGTCGGATATCTGGCGGCAGGCGCAGCAATTGGTCCTTTCGGTTTGGGGTTTCTGGGGTCTGGCGAAGATGTCCTGAAAATCGCAGAACTCGGCGTAGTACTCCTTCTGTTTGTGATCGGGTTGGAACTCGATCCAGCAAAACTCTGGCGCATGAAACGGGACATTTTTGGCCTTGGAACAGCTCAGGTGGTGCTGACAGGTTTGTGCCTCTTTAGTCTTGCGACCTTTCTCGACATGGGCAACAGCGCAGCATTGGTTGCAGGCTTCGGTTTAGCCTTGTCGTCCACCGCGTTTGCCTTGCAAATTCTTCAAGAGCGCGGCCAACTGTCTTCGCCATATGGTCAGCGGGCGTTTGGAATTCTGCTGTTTCAGGATATTTCGATCGTCCCATTATTGGCGATGGTTGCCTTGCTGGCACCTGACAGGGGCGTGAGTTCCGGCGGGGACGCATTAAAAGAAGTTTCCATCGTGCTTGCAGCAGTTGCGGCGGTTATTCTCACTGGGCGCTACCTCATATCCCCCATCTTCTCCCTGCTGGCCGCAACACGTGCGCGAGAGGTTATGCTGTCCGCGGCGCTTCTTGTTGCTCTTGGAAGCGCCGGGATCATGCATTTTGTGGGGCTTTCAATGGCTCTCGGTGCCTTTTTGGCAGGGGTGCTATTAGCAGAATCCAGTTTTCGCCATACGCTGGAAGCGGATATCGAGCCCTTCCGCTCTCTGCTGATGGGGCTGTTTTTTGTAGCTGTTGGCATGTCGCTCGATTTCAGCGTACTTGGCGACAATCTCGGGTTCATTGCCGCTGGCGTTGTCGTGGTCATGGTGACCAAAGGTGTGTTTCTTTGGGCCTTGTCGCGCGTGACTGGCTCCAGCAATTCAGATGCTCTGCGGATCGCAGTTACTCTTCCTCAAGGCGGTGAATTTGCCTTTGTTCTCTTTACTGCGGCCGTCGGTGGCGGAATTCTGGCTTTTGAAACAGTTAATCTCCTAAATGCGATTGTCATCCTCACCATGCTGTGCACGCCCATTGCGTGTTTGGCACTGGATGCTGTTGCCGCGCGGATTAAGGCGCGGGGCGTGGAAAACCCATCTATTGAGACCTTTGATGAAGCCACGCCTACTGTGCTGGTTATTGGATTCGGACGTTTCGGGATGACCGTAGCTGAGTCCCTGACAGCTGACGGTTTGGAAATCACCGCGATCGACAATCGGCCCGACCGGATCTCTTATGCGCGCAAGCTTGGCTACAATGTCTTTTATGGAGATGCGACACGCTCGGACGTTTTAACGGCTGCTGGTGCCGGCAAAGCTGCTCTTGTCGCCATGTGCATAGAAAATGACAAGGTGATGGGGCGGGCGATCGACCTGATCCGGGAAGAGTTTCCAGAGGTCAAGCTTTTCTGCCGGGCGACCGACAGTGCGCACGCGTTGTCGCTGAAAGAAAAGGGTGTCGATTTCCAGATCCGAGAGACATTCGAATCGAGCCTTGCCTTTGGCCGCGCTGCCTTGGTGGCACTCGGGACGCCGACCGATCGGATTGAGCAAATCGAAGATAAGATACGCCAAAACGATTTGGAGCGACTTGAGCAACGTCTGGCGGAAAAAGCGTGAGGTTCAAAGCCTCGAGGTATCAGAAGAACGAAAATAAGAAGGGGCCGATTTGGCCCCTTTGTTATATTCTATGGCAGTGCGTTGAAACCGGCGGAAAAGCCGCGCAGTGAAATCGGAATGCCGATCCCCTCTTCCGGGGTTTGGAAAATGATAAAGGTCGCGAGCGATCCGGCTTTAAACTTGGAGAGAAGTTCCTCTTCCAAAATGACCTCTGCGATACAGCCATTTGGCAAACAGCGGACAAAAGCGGCACGGCCAATATCCGCATTATCAACTTTCAGGCCGAGGCCAGATGGCAGAAGCACGCCTAACGGTGCCAGAACGCGTAAAATCCGCGCTTGATTGTCAGTTGTTTTCAGAACAATGACCGACAAGCCAACATTGTCCCGGTCTTCTGCGGTGACATTCTGGATCAGGGCACACTGTTCTCCGCCTGCACCGGGAGGTGTGTCGCATCGCAGTTGCCAGTCACCATGTGTGGATTTGATCTCACCCTGTGCAAGCGAAGGCGCGCTTGCGCCCGCCAAAGCTGCGCCAGCTATCAGAGCGGCTGCACATGCGCGGCTTGCAGAGGCAATTGCCCTACTGTGTAGCTGCTGGGGTAGGGATTTGAGCGAAAGATTCGGGAAGGTCGACACGGGGTCCTCCGAAATGGTCAGTATCTTGTGCCGTATTGTCGAAGCTGACTGGCCACGAATCAGGCTGAAATTCTGGTGACGAGATTGCAACATGCAAGTTGCGGTGACCAGCCCTGATGGTGGCAAGTTTCCCCAGATCTCCGCAGACTTGGTGCAAATACCTAAACTCTGTGTTGTCCTTGATCTTCATCAAATGCATAAGTGCACTATAACAAGGGCGAAAAAGAGTCATAATCGTTGCGAACGGCAGCAGGTTGTGGTTTTTGTGCGCCTAAGACGTGTCCGGAAGTGGTGTGCGGCACTTCGCCGCTCAGACTATTGGTTCCGTCGCCTTATAACGTTGTTTGTGATTAGGATGGCGTTGAATTGGCGAAGGTCCTCGACCGGATATGCGCCATTTGATGGCCTCGAATGGGCGTCAAATCGAGGCACCAACAGTCGACCAGAACCGTATCGGTTCTAGAAATTTGTACGCGAAGGCCGCGCATCAGGGTGCGGTTGAGGGAAGGGAGCGCAGACGTGAAGGCAGTCTTCAAGCGTCTCATGAGCTGGATCGCAGTGGCGATCGCATTTGCCGGGGTAGCGCCAGCGGCGCTTGCGGCAGAATCCGGAATGTCGATGTGGCAGCTTGGTTTTCAAGCTTCCGTTTCCGACGTGATGGACGACATCGTTTCGTTCAACAATCTGACACTGGTCATCATGACTGCGGTCGTGTTGTTTGTTCTCGGGCTGCTGATCTGGGTGATCATGCGTTTTTCCGCGAAGGCCAACCCGGTTCCGTCCAAGACATCTCACAACACCACGATTGAGATCGTGTGGACAGTTGTTCCTATCCTGATTCTTGTTGTGATCGCTGTTCCGTCTTTCCGCTTGCTGAACAAGCAACTGGAGATCCCGGAATATGAAATGACCATCAAGGCGACTGGCTATCAGTGGTACTGGGGTTATGAGTACACCGATGAAGGAATGGAGGATGTTTCCTTCGATTCCATCATGGTGGGCAGCTACAGTGATCCGGAAGCCGACGTGGCTGATCGTCAGGAAGTTGCTGACGCCCGTGGGCTAACACTCAACGAAGTGCCGCGTCTTCTGGCAACTGACTACGACGTCATCGTCCCGGTTGATACCATTGTTCGCCTTCAAGTGACCGCAGCTGACGTGATCCATGCCTTCGCAATGCCGTCCATGGGCGTGAAGATCGATGCGATCCCGGGCCGTTTGAACGAAACGTGGTTCGAAGCACGCGAGCCGGGTGTTTACTACGGCCAGTGTTCTGAGCTTTGCGGCAAGGACCATGCGTTCATGCCGATCTCGCTTCGTGTTGTAACGAAAGAGCAATACGCACAGTGGGTGGAAGCTGCGAAGAACGATGTCGATGAGGCAAATGAGCAGCTGTGGGCAGCCATCGCGTCTGACAAAAAAGTCGCAGAAGCTGCATCTGAAGAAGTATCTGTCGCCGCTAACTGATACCGGCGTTTTAGTTTGAGCGAGGGCCACATGCCCTCGCGATCCAAGGGCTAAATAGAGGGAGCACACAATGGCTGCGACCGATGTGCATGATGCACACGATCATCCGACAGGATGGACAAGGTGGGTCTACTCGACCAACCATAAAGATATTGGCTTGCTTTACCTGTACTTCGCGATTTTCGCAGGTATCATAGGCGGCATCCTTAGTGTTGGTATGCGTATGGAGCTCCAAGAGCCCGGCATGCAGATCTTTGGTGATCCGCACACATTTAACGTTTTCACGACCGCTCACGGTCTGATCATGGTCTTCTTCATGGTCATGCCAGCAGTGATCGGTGGTTTCGCCAACTACTTCGTGCCGATCATGATCGGTGCGCCGGATATGGCGTTCCCACGCATGAACAACATTTCGTTCTGGCTTCTCCCGCCGGCATTCTTGTTGCTCCTGCTGTCCCTGTTCGTTGAAGGCCCTCCGGGCGCAAACGGTGTCGGCGGTGGTTGGACTGTCTATCCACCGCTCTCCACTTCGGGTCAGCCTGGTCCGGCAATGGATCTGGCGATCTTGTCCCTGCACATTGCGGGTGCATCTTCGATCCTGGGTGCGATCAACTTCATCACGACCATCTTCAACATGCGTGCACCTGGCATGACAATGCACAAGATGCCGCTGTTTGCGTGGTCCGTTCTTGTGACAGCGTTCCTGTTGCTTCTGTCCCTGCCGGTTCTGGCTGGTGCGATCACCATGCTGCTGACCGACCGTAACTTCGGAACAACATTCTTTGACGCTGCGGGTGGTGGTGACCCTGTTCTGTTCCAGCACTTGTTCTGGTTCTTCGGTCACCCTGAAGTGTACATCATGATCCTGCCGGGCTTTGGCATCATCAGTCACATCATATCTACCTTCTCCCGTAAGCCGGTCTTCGGTTACTTGGGAATGGCGTATGCGATGGTTGCAATTGGTGTTGTCGGCTTCATCGTGTGGGCACACCACATGTACACAGTCGGCATGTCAGCTGAAACTCAGGCCTACTTTGTCGCTGCGACGATGGTCATCGCGGTGCCAACCGGAGTGAAGATCTTCTCATGGATTGCCACCATGTGGGGCGGTTCCATGGAATTTAAAACTCCAATGGTTTGGGCGATCGGCTTCATCTTCCTGTTCACCGTTGGTGGTGTGACAGGTGTCCAGCTCGCAAACGCAGGCCTGGACCGTGCGTTCCATGACACTTACTTCGTTGTGGCTCACTTCCACTACGTTCTGTCGCTGGGTGCCGTGTTCGCGATCTTCGCTGGCTGGTACTATTGGTTTCCGAAGATGTTCGGTTACATGTACAATGACACCATCGGAAAGCTGCATTTCTGGGTGACATTCATTGGCGTGAACCTCGTCTTCTTCCCGCAGCACTTCTTGGGTCTGAACGGCATGCCGCGTCGCTATGCTGACTACCCGGATGCGCTGGCTGGCTGGAACGCGATCTCCTCTTACGGATCCTACATCTCCGCTTTCGCTGTCCTCATCTTCCTCTTCGGTGTGGTTGAGGCCTTCATGAAGAAACGTGTTGCTGGTGACAATCCGTGGGGCGAGGGTGCAACCACCCTGGAGTGGACACTGTCTTCACCTCCGCCATTCCACCAGTTCGAGACACTGCCGCGGATCAAGTAATCCGAGGGTTTGCAGCGGGATTGGTTTCCCCTGCCTAAAAAACACGCACCGCGCCTGAACACGGCGCGGTGCGTTCAAATAAAAAGGAAACAGCTGCAACCGTGTACTGAGGTTGCCTTGAGGCTGACGTTAAAAGGAATTGCGGCATGTCGCTTGCCGACCGCCAAGATACGATGATCGCTTCCTCCAACGCCTGGGAAGGCGGGATGGGGTCTGCCGGGGATTACATCGCCCTGCTGAAGCCGCGGGTAATGTCGCTGGTCATCTTTACTGCGTTTGTTGGCATGATGCTGGCTCCCGGTTCTGTGCACCCGGTGATTGCCGCTGTTGCCGTTCTCTGCATCGCAGTCGGTGCCGGCGCTTCCGGCGCTCTGAACATGTGGTACGACGCGGACATTGACCGGATCATGTCGCGGACTGCCAAACGGCCAATCCCGGCAGGCAAAGTGACACCGGACGAGGCGTTGGCCTTCGGTATAACCTTGTCCATCGGCTCCGTGCTCACGCTCGGCTTGCTGGTAAACTGGTTTGCCGGTGCGTTTCTGGCCTTCACAATCTTCTTTTACGCTGTGGTCTACACAATGTGGCTGAAGCGCTCGACACCGCAAAATATCGTGATCGGTGGCGCTGCAGGCGCATTCCCTCCAATGATTGGCTGGGCAGCCGTGACCGGTGATGTGTCGCTGGAAAGCTTCGTATTGTTCCTCATCATTTTCATGTGGACCCCACCGCACTTTTGGGCACTCGCGCTCTTTAAGAAAGGCGATTACGAGACTGCTGGCGTTCCAATGATGCCGGTGACTGCCGGTGAAACTGTGACGCGCCATAATATCCTGGCTTATGCCGTCCTGCTCGCACCGATTGGCGTTGCACCTTACTTCCTCGGATATGCAAGCGTTGTTTACGGGGCGATGGCCGCAGGTCTCGGACTTGCTTTTGTGTGGCTTTCCTATGATGTTTGGCGCAAACGGGAAGGCGACGCGGCACACACTGCGAGTGTTCGTCTGTTCAAATTCTCGCTTTACTACCTGTTCCTGTTGTTTGCCGGTCTTTTGACCGAAAGCCTGATCAAGGGGTTTGTTGCATGACCCAGAACGACGATGGCATCAAGCTGACAGACGATCAGCAAAAAAAACGGCGCTCGCGCTCGGTCGCAATTGCGCTATCCCTTCTTGCGATGGTGGTCCTGTTTTACGTGGTCACAATCGTGAAAATGGGTCCTGAAATCCTGAACCGTCCCCTTTAGGAGGCATTTAAGTCTATGAGTGAAGAGCGCGACACTGCTGCACGCCAAAACAAATCCAACCGTAAGGTTGCATTTGCTTGCGTGGCTTTGTTCGGCACGATGATCGGAGCTGCTTATGCAGCTGTGCCACTCTATGATTGGTTCTGCCGGGTCACCGGTTTTGGCGGCAAAACCCAAGTGGCGGAAGAAGCCGCTCAAGAGGTGATAGACCGCGTTGTGACCATTCGGTTTGACGGAAACGTCAACCGGGGGCTTCCTTGGGACTTCAAACCGGAACAGCGCACCATTACGCTTAAAATGGGCGAAACCGGTCAGCTCGCTTATGTCGCCAAGAATATCGGCGCCAACACCACTGTTGGAACGTCCACGTTTAACGTGACGCCTTATGATGCAGGTGCCTATTTCAACAAACTGGACTGTTTCTGCTTTACCGAGCAACCGCTCGAAGCAGGCGAGCAGGTCGAAATGCCGGTGGTTTTCTTTGTGGATGCGGAGATGAATAAAGACCCGAATCTGAAGCACATCAAGGAAATCACCTTGTCTTACACCTTCTTCCCGGCTCACGATGCGGAGCAGCCAGTGGCTGCGCGTGTTGACGAGACGGCGACTGAAACGAATTTGTGACGTTCCTGCTCAAGAGCAGGTGAAACTAGTGTTGGGGAGCTAGCCTATGGCTGAGGCACATACCAAAAATCACGATTACCACATCATCGATCCGAGCCCTTGGCCGTTCATCGCATCGATGGGTGCCTTTATCATGGCATTGGGTGCAATCGGTTTCATGCGCCTATCAAGCGGATCCGAGTTCATCATCAACTTCCCACTGTTCGAAATCAATTTGACCGGTTGGGGATTGTTTGCGATCGGCACAATCATTGTTCTCTACACAATGTTTGCTTGGTGGCGGGACACGATCAAGGAAGCCCATGAGGGGCATCATACGCGGGTTGTTTCCTTGCACCTGCGCTACGGCATGATCATGTTCATCGCTTCGGAAGTGATGTTCTTCGTAGCCTGGTTCTGGGCCTATTTCGATGCGTCCCTTTTCGCTGGGGAAGCTATCAACTACGCCCGCGTCGAAGCTACTGGTGGTCAGTGGCCTCCTGTTGGCATTGAGACATTCGACCCTTGGCACCTGCCGCTGCTGAACACTCTCATCCTTCTCTTGTCCGGTACAACTGTGACCTGGGCTCACCATGCACTCCTGCATGATGATCGGGAAGGATTAAAGTGGGGCCTGATCTTCACCGTGATCCTCGGTGTCCTGTTCTCGATCTGTCAGGCATACGAGTATGGCCATGCTGCATTTGACTTCAGTGGCAACATCTACGGCGCGACCTTCTACATGGCGACCGGCTTCCATGGCTTCCACGTGATCGTGGGAACAATCTTCCTTGCCGTCTGCCTGTTCCGTGCCCTTGCGGGTCACTTTACTCCGAAGCAGCATTTTGGATTTGAAGCGGCTGCTTGGTACTGGCACTTCGTTGATGTTGTCTGGCTGTTCCTGTTCGTTGCCATCTACATCTGGGGTGCATAAGCCAAAAGCGGCTTTATTAAGTTCTGGATATGAAACCTGACACCCGGCCTTCACAGAAGGTCGGGTGTTTTATTGAGGCGGTGAAACTGTAAGGATATGTTGATGCAGAACCAGTCTCAGTTCCCACCACTCAATTCTGCCCTCGCTGCCATGAAAGGTCGTTGTCCACGCTGTGGCGAAGGTGAACTTTTTTATGGTTTTCTGGACCTGAGAGCGGAATGTGACGCCTGCGAATTGCCTTATCAATTTGCTGATAGCGGCGACGGGCCAGCAGTTTTCGTGATCATGATTGTGGGATTTGTGATTGTTGGACTGGTCCTATGGCTGGAACTTTCCTACCAGCCGCCTATCTGGGTCCACATGGTTGTATGGCTTCCGCTAACCACTGTGTTGGCGGCAGCGATCTTGCGTCCGCTCAAAGGTCTGATGATCGGATTGCAATACAAGCATAATGCCAAAGAAGGAAAACTGGATGTCTGACAAGGCTGCAGCTCAAGGAGTTCGGAAAAGTATGGGGCGGTCCCTGATCATACCGACCATTGCAGCGGTCGCCGGTTTCCTCGTGTTGCTCAACCTTGGTTTTTGGCAACTAGACCGCCTTGAGCAAAAGAATGCCTTGATCGAGCGGGTTGAAGCGGGTGTGTCTTCAAAGTCGGTTCCTGCTCCAGCGCCGGACGGCTGGGATGAACTCAGCCTTGAAGACGACTACAAGAACGTTTTCGTCACAGGTCGTTTTGTCGGGGATCCGGTCTTCTATTATACGGCTTTGACGAAGTCGGTCGGCAAGTATAACGGCCCTGGATATCTCATCTACAGCCCCTTCAAAACGGAGGGTGGGTGGCATGTGATGATCAACCGGGGCTACATTCCGCAAGATCTGCCGGAAGAGGTCCGCCAAGCTGCTATCATGGCTCCAGAAGGTGTTCAGAAACTCACCGGACTACTTCGTCTTTCTGAAAAACCATCATGGACGACGCCCGCAGCCGATCCGAAATCCCGTATCTGGTTTGCACGGGATACCGATGGCATGGCCGAGATGGTGGACCTCAAGACCGATGCGCTTGCCCCGTTTAGTATTGATTTGGCAAACACCGTTGAACAAGTTGCCGAGTTGCCGCAAGCCGGTGAAACGGTGGTTCGCTTCAAAAACGACCATCTGGGATACGCCTTAACGTGGTTTGGGCTGGCCGCCACGCTGGCCGGTGTTTATCTCGCCTTTGTTTTTCACATGCTCCGGCAGAGGCACATCTGATACCAAATTCAAAAGAAAAGGCGCAGTTGAATTGCTGCGCCTGAACCAGTATTTGTGCACTTGCGAAGCGGTTAAAGCGCTTCGAGAATTGCAGCAGCGCCTGTAGCCGTTGCTTCGCCGGGGTTCTCTTCTACAGAGAGGAAAGTGACTTCCCCGTCTTTGGCAATCAGGGCAAAACGCTGCGCACGGGCATGGCCAAAGATCGGAGCATCAAAGCTGAGGCCAATGTTTTGAACAAAACTCGCATCGGTGTCGGCGAGGAAAGACACCTTACCGGTGGCACTTGAGGCCTTTTCCCAAGCATCCATAACAAAAAGGTCGTTTACGGATACCACGCCAATTGTGTCTACACCTTTGGCCTTGATTGTCGCCTCATGCTCAATGAAGCCCGGAAGGTGGTTCATATGGCACGTCGGAGTGAAGGCACCCGGTACAGCAAAGAGCACCACCGTTTTGCCTCCAAAAAGGTCAGCAGACTTCACTTCACCCGGACCATCTGCCGTCATCACTTTGAATGTCGCGTCAGGTAGCTGGTCACCAACTTTAATTGTCATAGGATAGTCCTTCCCAAAATGCTGAATTGAAGTCCGTTAGAAGAGGTAGGTGCCTGACGCCAAAAGGTCGAGGCTCTAACGGATAATTGGCGAAAATATTTTTGGAGTTTAGTTCTGCGGTATCGTGACAGGGTGCTGGCTTTCAACTGATGTGTCGCCATCCACAAGTACGAGCGTAAGCTGAGATTGACCGTTGTCATGCGCCAGCCCGTTCAATGACAAAGTCCAGGTCGCGGTATTCCCAGTTCGATCCGTCAGGCGTGGCACGCCGATATAAGAGCCTTCTGGGCCTTCTGCGAAAAGGCCCGGATCAACTTCTCCAACACCCGTAAGGGTTGCTGAAATAAGAAGGGCTGGCTTCGAATCCGCTTCGATCACGTCCAAACTCTGCACAAAGGGAGCTTCACTTATGGCTGAAAGCGGCACGCGGTCCAAATCCCGTTCAATGAGCGAGGCTGAATGACGGTCGGATTCGCTGTCAGGTGTTAACTGAAGACCAAACGTGGCATCTCCCGGGACGCACACATCACTGCAGACACCGAAAAAGATCGAAAGCGAGAGCGAAACTTCACTGTTTAAGTCATTCGGAGTGATCTTCACGGGCAAAACAATGCCGTGGTGATAGACAATAGAGGTTGAAAACCCGTCATCATAAAGCTCTGGCGCGGGATAGAGAACTTCGATATTGCCCACATTTTCGGAAGCAGAGAAGTCCAGCTGAGGTGGAATACCTGCCTCGCCGGGATAGCGCCAATAGGTGTGCCAGCCGTCATCAAGCAGAAACTCGATACCTGCCAGATAAGTGCCGTTTTCCAGCGGACCCGATGTGATAAGGCGTACAGCCCCCCCCATCACTTCCTGCCAGTTGGTCGATGCCGCGAACGCAGAGGTTCCGGTCAGTGTTAGAAATGCGGATATCAGACAACCAAGGATATTTTTCATGATGGAGATAATCGGCGCTTTTTGGAGGTTGAATGGCAGTTTATCGTAAGTCTCGATCACCCGGGCCTGACAGAATGGTGAACAGCGACAACTTGTACGTGCTCTGTGAGTTAACAAGTATGCAGAGAGACGCTAGCATGGAATACAGGCTGCACGGAACGACCGGCGCCGGAGAAATCGAGGAGTAATCCATGACTGAGACGGGACGAGCCAACTCGCTTGAAGGTCAGATGTTGATTGCCATGCCGAATATGGAAGACGGCCGGTTCGATCACTCCGTCATATACATGTGCTCCCATTCCGAGCAGGGGGCCATGGGGCTGGTGCTAAATCAGGTCGCTCGGCACCTGTCTTTTGAAGACCTCCTCCTTCAGCTGGATATCGTCAATGACGAAACAGCCATTCGTCTGCCATCAGGTGTCCGTGAAATGAGCGTGTTCAAAGGTGGGCCGGTTGAAGTTGAACGCGGGTTCGTTCTGCATTCTGATGACTTCGTCATCGACCGTTCGACGTTGCCCATCGACAATGGCATTTGCCTTACAGCCACACTGGAAATTTTGAAGGCTATGGCTGATGGCAGCGGACCGGAGCATGCCTTGCTTGCGCTTGGATATTCCGGATGGGCTCCAGGTCAGCTTGAGAGCGAGATTCAGGCCAATGGTTGGCTAACAGCTCCGGCTGCTCCTGATCTGGTTTTTGATGCTGACACAGGAGAGAAGTGGCAGCGCGCCATGATGTCGATCGGAATTGATCCGGCTATGCTTTATGGAGAGGCTGGGCACGCCTGAGCAGCGGAAACTTCAAATCAATCAACTTCGCATAAATGCCGACGACAATGAGTTTAATTTGCCGTCAGTATAGTCTAGTGTGCGCCGGAATGGCCGTGTGGCCCAACAAGTTTAATTCCGGAGGCAATGGACGCGGTGAAATACTTCAGCACCCGCGGTGATGCACCAGTACTCGAGTTTTCCGACGTACTTCTTCAAGGCTTGGCTCGTGATGGCGGCCTTTATCTTCCAGAAAGCTGGCCGACATTTGATGCCGAAAAAATCGCATCCTTTGCCGGACGTCCTTACGCTGATGTCGCTTTTGAGGTGATACAGCCGTTCGTTGGCGGCGAAATATCGGATGCCGATTTGAAGGCCATGATCGACGATGCGTATGCAGGCTTTCGTCATGATGCCGTAACGCCGCTCGTTCAATTGGCACCGGGGCGATTTGTCCTGGAGCTTTTCCATGGTCCGACCTTGGCGTTCAAGGACGTTGCCATGCAGCTGCTTGGTCGGATGATGGATCACGTTCTGACTGAGCGGGGGCAGCGGGCAACGATTGTTGGTGCGACGTCAGGAGACACAGGCGGCGCAGCGATTGAAGCGTTCCGTGGCCGTGGCCGGACAGATATCTTCATCCTTTTTCCTGACGGCCGTGTATCCAACGTCCAGCGCCGGCAAATGACCACGCCGACGGAAGACAACGTTCATGCTCTTGCCTTGACTGGTAATTTCGATGATTGCCAGCACATCGTAAAAGGCATGTTCAACAATTTCCCGTTCCGCGATCGTGTTGCACTTTCCGGCGTCAATTCGATCAACTGGGCGCGGATTCTCGCGCAGATCGTCTATTACTTTGTGGCCGGGGCTGCTGTCGGCGCGCCGCATCGCAAGGTGTCATTCACGGTTCCTACCGGCAACTTCGGGGACATCTTTGCCGGATACGCGGCCAAGATGATGGGGCTACCAATTGACAAGCTGGTTGTTGCCACGAATGTGAACGACATTCTTGTGCGGTGTCTGGAGACCGGACGCTATGAAACGCGCGGTGTTTCTGCCACGACCTCTCCGTCAATGGACATTCAGGTCTCGTCCAATTTCGAGCGCTTGTTGAGCGAAGCAAGCGGACGCGACGGCGGAGCGGTGAAAACCATGATGGATCGCCTGCGTCAATCTGGAAGCTTTACAATTGAGGGACCGGTTCTGGAAAAAATACGCCAGTCCTTTGCAGCGGGCCGCTGCTCGGAAGAAGATACGGCGAGCACAATCGCCTCAACCTTGACGGATAGCGGTTATTTGCTCGACCCGCACACGGCCATCGGTGTTCATGTTGCAAAGGCGCATGAGACCGCGGATGTGCCCATGATTGTTCTCGGGACTGCGCATCCGGCCAAGTTCCCCGATGCCGTTGAAGCGGCCTGCGGTGTCCGTCCGGAATTGCCAAGCGAATTGCAGCCGATGATGCGCGCTGAAGAACGCCAACATGTTGTTGCTGCCGAGCAGGGCGCAGTGGAAGCCTTTGTCGAAAAGCACGCGCGCGCCGTGCGTAGCGGAGTTTAAGTATGGATGTAAGAACGACGGTTCTGGATAATGGTCTGACGGTTGTAACAGACCGCATGCCGCACCTGAAAACTGCGGCGCTCGGGATTTGGGTCAAGACAGGCTCAAGATCCGAGCGGGTGGAGCAAAATGGCATCACCCACCTTCTGGAACACATGGCGTTCAAGGGAACCGCGCGCCGAAATGCGCGGCAAATTGCCGAGGAGATCGAGGCCGTTGGCGGCGAGCTGAACGCTGCGACCAGCATTGAGCATACGAACTACTATGCGCGCGTATTGGCGGAAGATGTTCCACTCGCCGTCGATATGCTGTCGGACATCTTGCAGAATTCGGTGTTTGATGGCGAAGAGCTCAAGCGTGAGCAACATGTCATCCTTCAGGAGATCGGGGCAGCCGCTGACACGCCGGAAGACAAGGCGTTTGACCTGTTTCAATCAACCGCCTGGCCTGATCAATCCATCGGTCGTCCGATCCTTGGAACGCCCGAGGGTGTTCTCGGCTTCACACCGGATGCGCTCAATCAGTATCTTCACGAGCGGTATCGTGGTCCCGACATGGTTCTTGCCGCAGCTGGAGCTGTGGATCACGATCAGATGGTGGAATTGGCGGCGCAGAAATTTGGCGCAATTCCTCGTGAGGCTGCTGGCCAGGGCGAACATGCGACCTACAAAGGCGGCGAAGTTCGGATCGAGAAAGACTTGATGGAAGCACAAATCCTGATCGGGTTTGAAGGTCGGCCTTACAAGTCCAAGGACTATTATGCGATCCAGATTCTTGCTTCCATCATGGGCGGCGGGATGTCTTCGCGCCTGTTTCAGGAAATCCGCGAGAAGCACGGCCTCTGCTATGCGATCTACAGTTTCCATTGGGCCTTCAGCGACACGGGCCTTTTCGGCTTGCATGCCGCAACCAGTCAGGAAGACCTGTCAGCCTTGATGCCCATGATCCTCGATGAGCTTCGCTCAGCTGGAGAAACAATTAACGACGCAGAGGTGAACCGATCTCGAGCGCAAATTCGGGCAGGGTTGATGATGGCTTTGGAAAGCCCGGCGGCACGTGCTGGCCAGATTGCCCGCCAGATCCTTGTTCACGGACGAGTTCTGCCCATGGATGAGGTATCAGCCAAGATTGAAGCTGTGACTGCCGCGGAGATCAGACGTGTTGCACAGGAAACTTTCCTCAACGCAGCGCCAACGTTGACAGCCGTTGGGCCGGTCGACAAGCTGATGTCTGTAAATGACATTGCAAACAGTTTGACCTCTCCAGTCCTGAGAGCTGCATCTATATAGAGGTGGGGCGACATGGCACTCTTCAAATCGACCTTGAGCCCGGACAACGAGCCGCGGATTGAGGGTGCCACCCATTTTTTACGCTATCCCGTTATGGCCGACTTTGCCGAATGGGCAGAGCTGCGCGAGCAAAGCCGTACGTTTCTGAAACCTTGGGAGCCGGTTTGGCCGCAAGATGACCTGACAAAGGCGGGTTTCCGTCGCCGGTTGCGCCGCTACGCTAAGGAAAGGCGCGAAGGAAGAACCTATCCCTTTTTGCTTTTTGAACGGGAAAATGACCGGCTTGTTGGCGGTTTGACTTTGTCGAATTTACGCCGGGGCGTCAGTCAATGCGCAACACTGGGGTATTGGATGGGCGCTCCTTTTGCCGGGGCTGGGCACATGACTGCCGCTCTTTCGCTACTCTTGCCATATTGCTTCAGCACGTTGCGACTGCACCGGGTTGAGGCAGCCTGCATCCCGACGAATCAGCGGTCGATCTCCTTGCTTGAAAAGATGGGGTTCAGACAAGAAGGATATGCGCAAAAGTATCTGTTGATCGATGGTGCTTGGCAGGATCATCTGTTGTTTGCCTGTTTACCTGAAGACCATGCTTCGGCCACATGGGCGCGCTCCATGAGAGCGGGGGGCAAACTGAAAGAGACCTTGTGACAATTCCCGCAACATTATACTGCTTCGCTTATGTCGTATTCGTGGTTTTATTTCTGTCGAGCTTCAAAAGGGCTCCTGTATTGGGTACTTGCGGTCTGCTGCGTCATCTTCAGCGCGCAAACTGTCCATGCAATTGAGCCGATCCCGGTGCCGCCCGATATCGATGCGCTGGAACTGACAGATTCAGTCGATCTCTACAGGGAAGCCGTTCCGCGCTTGCAAGTGTCCACGGCTCCCGGTGCTGACGGTATCGTGCGTCGGATCGAGGTGCCGTCGCGAGATGGCAGCAGCCGAAGCTGGGCCGTCTTTGCCTTGGCAAATACCAGTGATGAACAGGTTGACCGTCTGCTGGTGGCACCGTTTTTTCGCTTGGTTGGCTCCAAACTGTTTTGGCCGGAGCTTGGCTCGTCCCGCATCGTGGCAATTACCCCAAGTCAGGGATTAGCCCCCGTTCGCGAACACAGCCTTGAGGCAGATGTCTTCCTGATCACGCTGGACCCCGGAGCCATTGTGACCTTTGTGGCGGAGTTGAATTCTCCGGACTTGCCGCAGCTGCGGTTGTGGAAGCCCGAGGTCTACAAAGAAACAATCAACGGCTATACGCTTTATCGCGGGATCATTCTTGGAATATCTGGCCTGCTTGCCTTGTTTCTGACCATTCTTTTTGTGGTCAAGGGCACAGTCATGTTCCCGGCAACGGCTGCGCTTGCTTGGTCTGTTCTCGCTTATCTTTGCATCGATTTTGGCTTTTGGAGCCTGTTGTTCAAACTGGAGCACGGCGGGGAACCGCTTTATCGAGCCTCCGCCGAGGTCATGCTGTCTTCCAGCTTGATCATCTTCCTTTATGCCTATTTGAACCTCAATCGCTGGAATATTCATTATTCCCATCTGGCGCTGACCAGCCTTGTCTTGCTGTTGGGGCTTTTGGGGGTGGCTGTGTGGGATCCGTCCGTTGCCGCCGGGATTGCCCGTTTGGCGATGGGCATTATTGGCATTTTGGGTTTCGTCACCATTCTGGTGCTCGCCTGGCAGGGCTATGATCGCGCAATTCTTCTAATCCCGAGTTGGTTCCTGTTGCTGGCCTGGCTTCTTGGCGCAGCGATGACCGTGACCGGGACACTCGCAAATGACATTGTTCAACCCGCACTCGGCGGGGGATTGGTTCTTATAGTCCTTTTGATCGGCTTCACGGTCATGCAACACGCATTTGCCGGCGGAGCAATTGCGCAAGGCCTGATCTCGGATGTGGAACGCCGTGCGCTGGCTTTGACCGGGGCCGGCGACATCATTTGGGATTGGGACATCGACCGCGACCGTATCTTCACCGGGAACGAGGTCGAAGATCTTTTGAATCTGCGTCACGGAACGCTGGAGGGCCCGGCAAGAGATTGGCTTGACGTCCTCCACCCGCAAGACCGGGATCGGTTTCGGGCAACGTTGGATGCGGTCATAGACAAGCGCCGTGGCAAAATTGTGCAGACCTTCCGGCTAAGGTCGGAGGACGGCCACTTCCGGTGGTTCCGACTGCGCGCCAGACCTATCGTTGGAGCGGACGGTGAAGTTATTCGCTGCGTCGGCACCTTGTTGGATGTCACTGAGGAGCGCACTGCAGAAGAACGTCTTCTGCACGATGCGGTTCACGACAATCTGACGGGCTTGCCTAACCGCGAACTTTTCATGGACCGTTTGCGCACTGCAGTCATCCAGACAAATGCTGAACAATCAGGTGTCAAGCCAACTGTCATCATGCTTAATCTGGATCGGTTCAAGCAGGTGAATGACAGCATCGGAATTTCCGCCGGGGACAGCATTCTGCTCACAGTGGCGCGCCGACTGGGCCGCCTTATCGGTCGTCAGGACACGCTCGCTCGGTTAAATGGCGACCTCTATGGTCTGGTTGTTTTGTCCGAGAAGGAACCGGACCGCGTTGTTGCGCTGGCAGATTCCTTGCGCAAGGCCGTTCGGGCGCCGATTACCTTCGGGGAGCGCGAAATCTTTCTCACCTGTTCAGCTGGCATTGCACTGTTTGAAGGCGGCAAGCAGGACGTTGAAGATCTGATGGCGAACGCTGAAATTGCGTTAAACCATGCGCGGCGCCTCGGCGGTGATCGACAGGAAGTGTTCCGTCCGATCCTGCGCCCACTTGGCAAGAACGTTGTCGATCTTGAATCGGACTTGCGCGAAGCCATCAAGAAAGAACATCTCGGCGTTTTTTATCAGCCGATTGTGCGTCTGGAAAATCAGAGCGTTGCCGGTTTTGAAGTCTTGGCGCGGTGGAAACATCCGAAACGCGGGCAGATCTCGCCAAGCGAGTTTATTCCCATTGCCGAGCAATCCGGCCTGATTCATGAACTTGGTATGTATATGCTAGAAAAGGGCGCGCATCAGCTTGCCTACTGGCAACGGGAAATGAAAACGCCAACTCCGCTTTTCGTTTCGGTCAATCTGTCTTCTCGCCAGCTTCTCAATCACGATTTGATCAATGATGTGAAGGCTGTCCTGTCTCGCTCGTCTGTTGCTCCAGGAACGCTGAAACTGGAACTGACGGAATCGCTCGTCATGTCCAACCCGGAATATTCGGTGAAGGTTCTTGAGCGCCTGCGTGGGCTGGGGGCAGGCCTGTCCATTGATGATTTTGGCACAGGGCATTCGTCCTTGTCGTATCTTCAGCGGTTCCCGTTCGACACGCTGAAAATCGATCAGTCATTCGTGAAGCCAAGCGCGGACAGTTCGCGTTCCATCTTGCTGCGGACGATCGTCGCCATGGGGCATGACCTTGGCATGTCAATCGTGGCGGAAGGGGCGGAAAGCGAAGACGAGGCGTTGGAACTTTACCAGCTGGGCTGCGAATACGCACAAGGCTTCTTCTTTGGTCAGGCGGTCTCCAGTGATGAAGCCACAAAGACTTTGCGCAAAATGCCGAAAGAAGAAGCCGTATCCTGATCAAGCGAAACAGATCACCAGTGGGACGCAAGTGGTTTTGTGAGTTTGGTCAGGGAACGATCATTTCCAGTGTGATCGGCGATATGGAGAGCTCAACAGGCGTCGCGCCAAAAGGGTCGCCGTCGATCTGAACCGCTGCAGCCTGAGGGCTGTGCAGCCTTGCGTGTTCAAATGGAATTACACGCACCCCTTTTGTTTTGTGCATGCGGTTGCTGATGAGGGCCAGTGCGAAACGGATTACCGAAAGCACATCATCATTTTCCAGAACCAGTAAATGCAGGCCTGCGCGGCTGACACTCTCATTTGGAGCCACACAAAACGGGCCACCATAAAAACGGCTGTTCGTGGCGACAATCAGCTTGCCTCGATAGATCTCGCCGTCCACTTTTGCCTCAAGGTCCACAGGGTTGCGGGTGAATGCAAGCTTCAGGGCGGTCACCACATAGGCAAGCTTGCCCAAACGCCGCTTTAACGCCAGCGGAATGGCATGGACGACCTCGGCATCAAATCCGGACGAGGCCATCAGCACAAACGGGTGCCCATTTGCGAGACCTGCATGAAGCGGAATGGTCTGTCCGCCAGTTAGCATTTCGATGATTTTTTGCGGCTTTTTCGGAAGCTTTAACTCGTGGGCCAAAACATTCGCTGTACCGCAGGGAATGATTGCGAGTTTTGGAGTGTTCAGCTGCGTTTGCAGACCGGCCAGCGCATTGTTCACCGACCCATCCCCTCCAGCAATGACCAGCGTGCCAGCATCGAAAGTGGGAGCACTGCAGATCTCGCCCATCTCGCCCGCACGAGAGGTTAGATGCAAGGTCACATGGTAGCCTGCTTTTTCCAGACCAGCGCGAACCGCTTCCAAAACAGTTCGATCGTAGCCACCAGCCGTTGGATTGGCCACAATGAGAAGTTTGTCCGGTTTAAGCATCGGGTGTGGGTCGAACCTTGAGCCGTTGAGGCTTAGCCGCCTGATTTGAACGGTGCCATACCGCCCCGCGCCAATTCGTCGGCGCGTTCATTGTCGGGGTGTCCAGCATGGCCCTTAACCCAATGCCAGGTTACGTCGTGACGGTCCCTGGCTTCATCCAGTTCCTGCCAGAGGTCCGCATTCTTGACCGGCTTCTTATCTGCCGTTTTCCAGCCGCGCGCTTTCCAGCCTTTCATCCACTCGGAGATGCCGTTGCGCACATAGGTGCTGTCAGTATAAAGGTCGACAGCACATGGCCTTGTTAGTGTATTGAGGGCTTTAATGGCTGCCGTCAACTCCATGCGATTGTTTGTGGTTTCGCCTTCACCACCAGACAGTTCTTTTTCATACTGGCCAAAACGCAAGATCGCGCCCCACCCACCGGGGCCGGGATTTCCCGAACAAGCGCCGTCTGTGTAGATCACGACCCGTTTTTCATCGCTCATAAGGAAATTCCATATGCTTCGGGGGAGGCGGCGGTTTGGTGGAACCTCAATTTCTTGACGTATTCCATCGGATCTTTCGGGATAACCAAGGCACCCTCGGGCACGTTCAACCAGTCGTACAGTCGTGTGAGCAAGAACCGGAGTGCGGCGCCTCTCGCCAATAGCGGTAGAGCAGCAAATTCCGCTTCGCTCAGCGGTCTGACTTCAGTGTAGCCATTCAATAACGCCTGCGCCTTTGTGACGTTGAAGGAGAGATCGCTCTCAAAGCACCAAGCGTTCAGACAAATCGCGAGATCATAGGCGAGGGTATCAGTGCAGGCGAAATAAAAGTCGATCAGACCAGACAACTCGTCCCGCAAAAAGAAGACGTTATCTGGAAATAGGTCAGCATGAATGACACCGCGCGGAAGATCTTTCGGCCAGTTGGATTCCAGAAAATCAAGGTCGTCGCGGATCAGCTTTTCAAGACCAGGGCACACAGTATCTGCGCGATCTGCACTCAGGTTAAAGAGTGGCCGCCAACCGGACACATCCAACGCATTTTTGCGAGACATATCAAAATCAGCCGCAGCCAGATGCATCTTGGCCATGGCCTGTCCGAGCATGTTGCAATGCGGTGCCTGCGGGCGCTTGATCCACATGCCGTCCAAAAACGTGATGATCGCAGCGGGGCGCCCGGCCAGCGTGCCCAGAAGGTTTCCATCTTTTGCAGGCACCGGCTTGGGGCAGGATAGCCCCTTTGCAGCAAGATGTTCCTTGAGTTTCAAAAAGAATGGAAGATCCGCAGGGTCGACGCGCTTTTCATAAAGGGTGAGGATGTAAAACCCACCCTCCGTGTGCACCAGAAAATTGCTGTTCTCAACTCCCTCGGCAATGCCTTTGAAGGAGAGCAGGCCGCCAATGTCATAGCGGTTGATGAAGGCTCCGAGTTCTTCGTCTGTGACTTCTGTGTAAACGGCCATAAAAGTTCACTCGGCTGCGCTGGCAGGTGGAGGGGCAACGTCCCGCAGTTCCCGCGGCAGATTAAATGCAATTGTCTCCTCGGCAGTGCGGACGAGATCAACCGAGACGTCAAAGCGTTCTGAGAAGGCTTCAATGATCTCTTCGACCAGTTGTTCTGGCGCAGAAGCCCCCGCCGTCAAACCCAGACTGCTTATGCCTTCAAACTTCGGCCAGTCGATATCGGTCGCCCGTTGTACCAATGCGGAAACACGGCATCCCGAGCGCTCAGCGACTTCTCTCAAGCGTTGCGAGTTGGACGAATTGGGTGCACCGACCACGACCATCGCTTCCACCTGCGGTGCAACAGCTTTGACTGCTTCCTGCCGGTTTGTGGTGGCGTAACAGATGTCTTCCTTGTGGGGGGCGACAATGTCTGGAAACCGGTCTTTCAAAATCGACACAATCCCGTTGGTATCATCCACCGACAAGGTTGTCTGGGTGATATAAGCCAACTGCCTGCCGGTCTTCGGTTCAAAGCTTTGAGCGTCTTCTTCTGTTTCAATCAAGGTCACGGCACCGGGCTCAAGTTGGCCCATCGTACCAATGACTTCCGGGTGTCCCTTATGACCAATCAGAAGAATTTCGCGATCCCTGCGATGATGGATTTCTGCTTCCTTGTGCACTTTGGAAACCAGCGGGCATGTCGCATCGAGGTAAAACATGTTGCGGCTTTGGGCGTCGGCGGGAACAGACTTCGGCACCCCATGAGCTGAAAAGATCACCGGGCGTTCGTGATCAGCAGTTGGAATTTCGTCCAGTTCCTCGACAAAAACAGCACCTTTAGCGCGCAGGCCATCGACAACAAATTTATTGTGAACGATTTCGTGGCGCACATAGACCGGACGCCCATACTTCTCAAGCGCCAGTTCCACGATCTGAATGGCGCGATCAACGCCTGCACAGAACCCGCGCGGCGCACAGAGTTTAAGGGTCAATGGCGGTTTTTTGTCTTTAGTTTCAGTCATACTTACCCTTGAAGCAGCAGTCTTGCGCAATAAGGGTTGTATGACCCCGTCTGTCAAGGGGAAAGCAGGCCCAGCATTTTTGCAAGCTTCAGCCCAAGTCTCGCCAAGTTTTACAAGACCTGATAAGAACCATCAAAATTGAAATCAAACCGGTTGGAATGCGGATGAAATCGGCAATGAGTGGTTGGGGTTTGCGCGGAGCGCTTGCAGTTGGGCTATTGGCCGGTCTCCTGTCAGGGTGCGGCAGCGTTGGTGAGTCGAGTTCCGAGTTCGCCAAGGATGTGATTGGAGGCGGGCAGGCGCCGCGCGAAGTCAGCACAGAAGCCTTTGCAGGCCCGGTTTATTGCCCTCCGATCCAGCTGCAGCGCAACAGTTTCCTCATCATGAAATATGCTCGCGGTCAGCAGGATGACCCGGCAGGCCTGCTCTATCAGGCGACGATTGATGATTGGGCTCGCAGCTGTAAGGCAGATGCCAACGGTCAAACCCGGATCAAGATTGGCTTGAAGGGCGATGTAACACCTGGTCCTGCCTGGAAAGGCGGCGAAGTGGTGTTGCCGGTCCGCGTTGCAATCTTGCCAAGCAAAGAAGGTGCAAAGCCACGGCTGTCGGAGCTGACGAATGTTCCGGTGACGATTGGCGAAGGGGCTCCCAGCGAGGTCTGGGCGATCGTCGATGACAAGTTCTTGGTACCGTCAAACACCGAGATGAAGATCGTGTTTGGCTTCGACGAAGGACGTCGCAGACGCTGATTCTGCGGCGCGGGTTTTGGGTGAAAAGGTAACAGTGGTTTAAATTCACCTTTAAGCTCAGTGCACTATCGCTGCGTTTTCAATGACGGTTGCGCTGCATGAATGTCTTATATTGACAAGATGAAGCCGCGCTCACACAATCCGCACCGTCAGGGTCGTCCCCTGACAGCCGTGGACAGCCACGGTGATGCATATGCGGGAGAGGCCGGGTGAAAGAACCCTGGCGCCGAAGGAGCAACCGCCCCGGAAACTCTCAGGCAAAAGGACCGCATGGGCTCAACGCTCTGGAAAGCAGTGCTCCGCGTGAGGCGGACTGCTCACCGAAGGAGTAACCTCTGGGCAGGTCCTTGGGCTTGTCAGCGGGAAATCTCTCAGGTTCTGGGACAGAGGGGGCGCGCGCAGGTCAGTCGGCTTGCGTCTAGCGCCAACCCGAGCCCAAGGACTATAAATGGCCGAGCAAGCCACTGCGTCAGACCTTCTACAAACACCGCTAAATGACCTTCACGTCGAGCTCGGCGCTCGCATGGTCCCGTTTGCGAGTTATTCAATGCCGGTCCAGTATCCGACGGGCATCATGACCGAGCATCTCCATACGCGTGAGCATGCCGGCCTGTTCGACGTCTCCCACATGGGACAGGCGTGGTTGATCGGTCCGGACCATGAAACAACGGCCCGTGCGCTGGAAGCGCTTTGCCCATCCAACATGGTGGAACTGAAGCCAGGTCGCCAGCGGTACACGGTCCTTCTCAATGAGGAAGGCGGCATCGTGGACGATTTGATGGTGACGCGCCCGTTGGCCGCAGAGCGTGACGGCCAGCTGTTTATCGTTGTCAACGCCTCACGCAAAGATGTCGATTATGCGCTTCTGCGCGCCAAACTGCCGGACAATGTGCGTCTGGAATTGGTCGAAGATCGTGCATTGATCGCCCTGCAGGGTCCGGAAGCTGTGGCCGTTGTCGCCGCGCACGCACCAGCCACTGCTGAGCTCGGCTTCATGGACGCCGATTTCATGGAATTTGACGGCATTGACTGCCACATCTCTCGCTCTGGCTACACTGGCGAAGACGGTGTTGAAATGTCCGTCCCAACCGGAGCTGCTGAAGCCATTGCGAAAGCGCTTCTGGCAGATGAGCGCGTCAAGCCGATCGGCCTTGGAGCTCGCGACAGCCTGCGTATGGAAGCAGGTTTGTGTCTCTACGGTCATGATCTGGATGAAACAACCTCCCCGGTAGAAGGTTCAATCACCTTTGCCATGCAAAAGCGTCGCCGCGAAGAAGGCGGATTTACGGGTGCAGCACGCATTCAAAAGGAACTGGCTGAAGGACCATCCCGCGTTCGGGTCGGCTTCAAGCTGGACGGCAAGGCACCAGCGCGTGAAGGCGCTGAAATTCGCCTGCCCGATGGCACGGTGATTGGCACTGTCACCTCTGGCGGCTTTGCGCCGACCATGGGGGCACCGATTGCCATGGGCTATGTGGATGCCGCCCATTCCGAACTTGGAACCAAGGTCAACCTTGTTGTCCGCAACCGGGAACTCCCGGCTGAAGTCGCCGCGATGCCATTCGTGCAGCAGCGTTATTACCGCAAACCAAAGAACTAACATTCCAGAGACTGGACCATACCAATGACGACTTATTACTCCAAAGACCACGAGTGGATTTCCGTTGACGGCGACGTCGCAACTGTCGGCATCACCAATTACGCGCAAGAACAGCTCGGCGATGTTGTGTTTGTGGAACTGCCGGAAGTTGGCAAGACCGTTTCTCAGGGCGATGAAGCCGCTGTCGTGGAATCCGTAAAGGCGGCGAGTGAAGTCTATGCACCGCTCGATGGTGAAGTCGTTGAAACCAACGGCACGCTGGAAGATGAGCCTGCCAAGGTCAATGAAGACCCGGAAGGCGCTGCCTGGTTCGTCAAGATGAAACTGTCCAACACCGATCAGCTGTCCGAACTGCTGGATGCTGACGGCTACAAGGCGTTCATCGCTGAGCTTTAAGCCATTTCAGGAGCAGGCATGAAGAACCACCTTTACACCGCGGACGTGCACTGGGAGCTTGATGGAGAGTTCCCGCGTGGCAAATATTCCCGAAAGCACGTCTGGCGGTTTGATGGCGGTGTGGATGTGCCTGCATCCTCATCTCATCTGGTCGTTCCGCTGCCTTGGTCAGACAAGGCGGCGGTCGATCCGGAAGAGGCGCTGATTGCCTCCATCTCGTCCTGTCACATGCTGACGTTTCTCGATATCGCCCGCCGGGCGAAGCACAAGATTGTCAGCTACAGGGACAGAGCCGAAGGCATCATGGAAGAAATCGCTCCAAAGCGTATGGCGGTGACCAAGGTGACCCTCAATCCGGAGATCGTGTTTGAAGATCAAGCACCGTCTCAGGAAGAGCTCGATGCCTTGCATCACGAAGCCCATGAAATCTGCTTCATCGCCAATTCCGTAAAATGCGAAATCACTGTGGCGCCCGATATCGTGCGCGTCGCTTCACAGTAACAGCAACCGAGGGTTTGATCTCCCGATGCGTTATTTGCCTTTAACTGACACTGACCGCGCCGATATGCTGGCGAAGGTTGGCGTTGACTCAATCGACGATCTTTTTGCCGATATTCCGGAAAAGGTCCGCCTGAAGGACCCGGTGGATCTGCCCAAGCGCACCAGCGAAATGCAGGTCGAGCGCCAGCTCTCGGCCATGGCGGCCAAGAACACACCGGCGAGCTCTGTTCCGTTCTTCGTTGGGGCAGGGGCTTACAAGCACCATGTTCCGGCAACAGTCGATCACCTGATCCAGCGGTCCGAGTTTCTCACCTCCTACACGCCGTATCAGCCGGAAATCACCCAAGGCACGCTGCAGTACCTGTTTGAATTCCAGACGCAGGTTGCCCGTTTGACCAACATGGATGTGGCCAACGCCTCCATGTATGACGGGTCCACCGGGACTGGCGAAGCCGTGCTGATGGCGCACCGCGTCACCAAGCGTAAAAAAGCTGTTCTCTCCGGTGGCTTGCATCCGCAGTACCGGGAAGTCGTTGAGGGCCTGTCCAACATGGCCGACGGTCAGGTCGTCAGTTTGCCCGCAGACCCGACCGGCACCGAAGACATTCTGTCCCAGATCGACGATGAAACCTCCTGTGTTGTGGTTCAGTCTCCGTCCTTCTACGGCCAGATCATTGACCTGAAGCCGATTGCAGAAAAAGCTCACGAAAAGGGCGCGCTGCTGATCGCCGTCTTCACCGAAGTGGTTTCCCTTGGTCTCATCGAGGCTCCGGGCACCCAAGGTGCGGATATTGTGGTGGGCGAAGGTCAGTCCATCGGCAACGGCCTGAACTTTGGCGGACCTTACGTTGGTCTCTTCGCCACGCGTCAGAAATATGTGCGCCAGATGCCGGGTCGTCTCTGCGGCGAAACCGTGGATGCAGAAGGCAAGCGTGGTTTTGTGCTGACGCTGTCCACCCGCGAACAGCACATCCGCCGCGACAAGGCCACATCCAACATCTGTACAAACTCCGGTCTGTGCTGCCTTGCCTTCACGATCCACATGTCCCTGTTGGGACAGACGGGTCTGGGCAAGCTTGCGCGGATCAACCACGCCAATGCGGTCAGCCTGAAGAAGCAACTGGCTACTGTTTCCGGCGTTGAGGTGCTGAACAAGGCTTATTTCAACGAGTTCACCGTCAAGCTGCCGAAACCGGCAAACGACGTTGTCGAGGCTCTGGCTGCCAAAGGCATTCTGGCTGGCGTACCGGTGTCCCGCCTGGAGCCGGGCAAGGCAAGCCTTGAAAACCTCTTGGTTGTTGCTGCAACCGAGGTGAACACCGACGAAGACCGCGCAGCCTTTGTCGCTGCCCTGAAGGAGGTGCTGGCATGAGCTTGAACAAGCAGGGTCGTCCGACCCAAGCAGGTGATGCGGGCGACAGCTTCCGCCCAACAACCTTTACCGGTAACCGTGCGCTCGACATGGAAGAGCCGCTGATCTTCGAATTTGGTCGTCTGGACTATACCGGCGTCGATCTGGATGAGCCGGATAGCTTTGAAAGCGAACTTGGCGGTCACGAGCGCAAAACCGAAATCGGTCTGGCTGGTCTCGCAGAGCCGGAAACCATGCGCCACTATGTGCGCCTGTCGCGCAACAACTACGCGATCGACAGCGGCCTTTATCCGCTTGGTTCGTGCACCATGAAGCACAATCCGCGTCTGAACGAAAAGATGGCGCGTTTGCCGGGCTTCGGTGATATTCACCCGCTGCAACCAGCCTCTACGGTTCCGGGTGCTCTGGAACTAATCGACGAGCTGGCTCACTGGCTGATGGTCACCACCGGCACGTCCGCTGTTGCCATGAGCCCGAAAGCCGGTGCGCATGGTGAGCTCTGCGGGATGATGGCGATCAAGGCCGCGCACACGGCCAAGGGTCGCAAGCCGGAAATCGTTCTGGTCCCCGAAAGTGCGCACGGTACCAACCCGGCAACCGCAGCTCTTCTCGGTTACAAGGTTGTCTCCATCGGGGCAAAGGACGATGGCACCGTCGATCTGGGAGCGCTGAAGGAAACCATTGCCAAGCACGATGGCAACATCGCCGGCATCATGCTCACCAACCCGAACACATGCGGGTTGTTTGAGCGCGACATCATGGAAATCGCGGATCTGATCCACGAGGCTGGCGGCTACTTCTACTGCGATGGTGCAAACTTCAACGCCATCGTCGGCAAGGCTCGTCCGGGTGATCTTGGCGTTGATGCCATGCACATCAACCTGCACAAGACCTTCTCCACCCCTCATGGCGGTGGTGGCCCAGGTTCTGGTCCGGTTGTCTTGTCGGATCGTTTGGCGCCCTATGCTCCGCTGCCGTTCATCCGCAAGACGGATGCTGGTCTGGAGCTGGTGGAAACAGAAGATCAGACCACAGACGGCGAGCAGCCTTTTGGCCGCATGACTGCGTTCCACGGTCAGATGGGCATGTATGTTCGTGCGCTCAGCTATATGATGAGCCACGGATCGGATGGCCTGCGTCAGGCGTCCGAAGATGCTGTACTCAATGCGAACTATGTTCGCGTGGGTCTGCAGGACATCATGACGCTGCCATTTGGCGAAAACCCGTGCATGCACGAAGTGCTGTTCGACGATTCCTTCCTGAAGGACACAGGCGTCACCACGCTCGACTTTGCCAAGGCGATGATCGACGAGGGCTATCACCCGATGACCATGTACTTCCCGCTGGTGGTGCATGGCGCGATGCTGATCGAGCCAACGGAATCGGAAAGCCGGGCCGCGCTCGACCTCTTCGTGGCAACTATGCGCGATCTGGTCATGAGTGCCAAACGCGGCGAGACCAAGCGCTTCGAAGGAGCACCTTACCTTGCTCCGCGTCGTCGTCTGGATGAAACCGGCGCCGCCCGCAAGCCGGTCCTGAAATGGACCGAGCCGGCTCCGGCAGAAGTCACCCCAGTCGCAGCCGAGTAATCTCGGCACACTGGATTGAGACAGGTAAGGGCGATCCAATCGGGTCGCCCTTTTTCTTTTCACGCGCGTATTTGTCCTGCGTCTTCCAGTCAAAAGAGTAAAAACCGCAAAGCAATATGCAGGAGGCCCCATGTCCACGACCCCGCGCAACATCATCTATGCTCTCAGTCAGGAAGCGCCGATCAGCGGTATAATCGGCAGTGATTTCACCCATGTCATCCTCTCGTTTCTGCTGCTCAACCCGGATGGAACGGTAACGCCGAGCAGTGAGCTTGAGGCTCTTCTGCAGTCGATCGATGACATCCGCGAAGGCGGGAAACGCAAGGTGATGGTCTCGCTTGGCGGGGGCACGGCAACGCCGGAGGGGTGGGCCGGAATGGCTGCCAATGTTGATCAGGCGGCCGCCTCCATCATGGCGTTTGTCCGGCAGAACAAGCTCGACGGTGTTGATATCGACTACGAGATCACCGAGGCCTTCTATAATCCCTCAAGTTCCGAGTATCCCTATGATCCGGTGGTCTTTCTCACCGACCTTTCAAACGCCCTGAAATCCAAGGCAGGCTTCGATGGCACGCTCGTATCTCACGCACCGCAGCCGCCCTATCTCTATCCCAATGAATATGCCCAATTTCCCACCGGTCCCTATTGCGAAATTCTTCAAAAGGCAGGGCGGGGCATCGATTGGCTGAACATCCAGTACTACAACAATCAATCCTTCGTGGGTACATCGGCTGAGGACCAGGCGAACCTTGTCGCCGGATCGACCGATCCTTCCGCCTTCGCGTCCAGCATTTTGGCTCTGAGCAAGTCCTTCCCAGCTGAAAAACTGGTTCTGGGAAAGATCTCTTCATCTGAAAATGGGGGAAGTGGCTACTTACTGGCAGAAGAAGTAGCTGCCAATTTGGTGGCTCCAATTGTAGAAGAACTCGGCCCGAAATTCGGTGGGGTCATGGCGTGGCAATATGCGCTCAACAATGGCACCAACCAAAACGCCAATGACTGGGCAAGCACCATTCAATCCGCGTTGAATGGACCATCAACTTGATGCTGACCTTTGAGAAGGTTTGTGAGAGCGGGATGTGGAAAGGCCCGCTCTACGGTAACGGCATAAAAGGCCTCGAAAATCTGAAGGTCGTAGGGTGCGCTTTCAACGAGACCGGATTTGATTTCATCCGCCAGAACCACCGATGGCGCAATGGCCAACCCGACATTCTCGCGAGCAAGCAGACGAACCATCGCCATATCATCCACATCAGCCACGATATATGGCACGATCTCCAGTCTTGCGACGAGGCTGTCAAATCCGGTGCGGATAGAGCTTTCCGTGGGAACGATAAGCGGCTCGTTTGCGAGCAGCGTAGCGAGATCCTTGGCCCGCAGCCGCGACGGGCAACCATGCAAGAACACGGGCTACTCTGCCAGACGGTGCGCCTTGTGGTCACCCGCCGCGGCGCCTTCTGGAGGTGTTGTTGTCAAGACGACATCAAGGCTCAAGGATTTCAAACTGTCGAGTAAACCGCCGGCCCCGCCTGAGCGCAGGGTGAATGCGGCCTCTCCGTCTTCCAGTAAGGGCCGCAGGAAATTCAGCTGAAAGTTCCGCGAAAGGGTTGATTGTGCCCCAATGCGCAAGGGAGGTGCGGATTGCTTTGAGCGCTGCAAGGTGGCGATCAAATCCTCCCCAGTTGAAAAAATCCGATCCGCATAGTCCAGAACGATTTGACCAACTTCTGTTAAGTGAAGCGCCCGTCCTGAGCGACGAAACAGGTCGTGGCCAAGTCGGGCTTCCAGCTGCTTGATCTGGGTTGAAAGCGCAGATTGGGAAAGGTTCACCCGTTCAGCTGTGCGCGTCAGGTTTCGCTCGTGAGCAACTTCCCGAAAATACCGGAGGTGATGATAGTTGAGCTTATCCATGCAAGATCCGTTGCATCCGCTTAGTTCTAATAAATAGAACGAAAATTAGCATACATATATTTTTATTATTTTTTCGAACAAGGCATACAGGTCGCCAAATCAGGGTTTTGGAATAGAAAGACACGCGACATGGCGACGATTGTTGAAGTGACAACAGTTCTTCTGGGGCAGCTGCAAAAGCCCACAATGGCCTTCTTGATGGGCGGCATGCTTTTGGCAGCCCTTGGCAGCAAGCTGGAAATTCCAGCTCCCATCTACAAGTTTGTAGTCCTGCTTCTGCTGCTGAAGGTGGGGCTCGGTGCAGGGATTTCTGTCCGCTCGGCAGATGCCATCGCCTTGATGGCGCCCGCTTTGGCTGCTGCTGCAATCGGCGTTTTGATTGTTGTGATGGGAGGGAAGCTTTTTTCCTACTGGAGCACAATTCCAAAGTCAGATGCCATGGCGACGGTCGGACTGTTTGGCGCTGTCTCTGCCGCGACGCTGGCTGCAGGTATGGCCATGCTGGATGCTGAAGGGATTTATTACGAGGGCTTTATCGGCGCGCTTTATCCCTTCATGGATGTGGCAGCGCTTGTCACTGCCGTAGTCCTTGCGCGGGTGAGTGAAACCCGGGTCGCGGTTTCGGCAGGCGGCGGAACGGCCGTGTTGGGGAAGGGCGGCATATCTTTGGGGGGCGAAGGAGAGGGCTCTCTTGTCCGCAGCGTGATTGTCGATACCGCCAAGAGCCCGGCAATTTCTGCGCTCCTGCTGGGCATCGCAATTGGGCTCTTTGCCAAGCCGGGAAGTGTCTACGCCAGCTTTTATGAGCCACTTTTTCGGGGGCTTTTAAGCATCCTCATGCTTGTTATGGGAATGGAGGCCTGGTCACGGCTGGCGGAACTGAAAAAGGTTGCGCATGCCTATCTGCTCTACGCGCTTCTCGCGCCACTCGCTCACGGTCTTCTGGCCTTTGGGACAGGCTTTGTCGTCTAATCGGTCAATGCCATTTCCAGGTCTTCTTTGTCGCGGTCCATCCATTGCGTTGTCGTCTTCGAGGTCAGTTGTCCAGAGCTGCCTCACAATGGCGCCATGCTTAAAAGTCTCT
>Ga0189285_100051_pt1 | contig 99223 bp, 84 predicted proteins | sample GEYOminimetaG_FD_130315 | JGI IMG/M metagenome (GOLD analysis project Ga0189285, IMG submission 130315) | Marine microbial communities from the Costa Rica Dome - GEYO mini metaG | ecosystem: Environmental > Aquatic > Marine > Oceanic > Photic zone | place: Costa Rica: the Eastern Pacific... | reverse complement strand
TTGGTGTGGGGTGGTCCCGAAAAGACCGCCCTGCACGCAATGACCTGACCGGCCGCACGTCTCCGACGATGACGTGTCAGCCAATGTCCAGAATGGCCAGGACATCACACCTCCCCACATTCCGGAACGGTCTAGAAACGTCCGGCCTCGGGAAGGTGGGATGATTATGGGGGAGGATCGAGCGCTGTGGATATCTTCCCCGCTCGCGGGGAAGTGGGCTCGCCGAAGCCAGCGGCGAAGGCGAGGTCGAAGGGGGGGCTAACGCCAGTGAGCACAATACCTACGCGTTACGCGCTCCGGCCCCTCCGTCCCTTCGGGACACCTCCCCGAGGGGGAGGATAAGCAATGCTCCCCTTCGCCCATCAAGCGCGAGGATGAGTTGATCAGTGCTTTCGGTGCTCGGGCGTTACCCGTATTTCAGCCCTGCCAGCCCTAGCGGCCGGCGACGGCATCATAGCGACGCTGGCTGGTCAGCATGGAGCGGACATAAGCCATGTTGGCTTCCGCCATCTCCGGGGACACATCCACGCGGGCCATTTCCTCCGCTTCGTCGAAACGCCCCTGGAGGGCCATCACGAGCGCGAGGTTCTGGCGAACGGTGGAATCGGCGCCCGGGCGGATCATGGCTTCGCGCAACAGGCGCTCGGCTGTTCCCGCCTCACCGGAGAGTGCGTAGGACATCGCCAGGTTGGACATGACGGAGGGTTCGCTGGGGGCGTAACGCATGGCTTCGCGCAGGGTGGTTTGAGCCCGGTCGCTCTGACCGGCCTGTTCCAGTGCAACGCCCAGCACGTTCAGCGTACGCCAGTCGGTCGGATTGGCCTGGCTGGCGCGGGTCAGCGGTTCGATGGCGGCGGCACCGCGTCCGCTGGCAGCCATGGCCGTGCCGTAGGCAATGAGCAGTTCGCTGTCATCGGGATAGAGCGCCAGCGCTTGGCGGGAGACTTCTGCTGAACGCACTGGATTGCCGATATGGCGCAGTACATTGGCCAGTTCCAGCGAGGCCTCGCGATCGGACGGGTTGAGCTCATAGGCCTCGGCCCAGAAGGCGGCCTGGGTCAGCAAGTCCTGGCTGCTAATGGCATCACGCTCTGCACGGGTGGCCGGAACGATCGAGGTGGCGTCGAGTTCAGCACGCAGGGCCAGTTCCTGTTCGGTCGGCGCCGTCGTCGTCGCACAACCGGCCAGGGCGGTTACGGATACAAGGCATGTCACGAGGGCGGCGCGCATCTTCTCACCTTTAGCTGAGTGTTCGACTTGAACTTGCCGCGCTCCGGTCAAGAATGGGTTAACTTGTTTCGAAATGCCGGCCGGGAGGACGCCATGCCAGCCATCTCACTCGAATCCGAAAACGCCCGTGTCTTGCGCCTGGTCAGCAAGGCGGATCGCGATGAGGTCGTCGCGGCGCTGGGCGCTGAAGCGGTGGCCGAGCGTTTCAAGGGAAAACCAGGCGAAATTGTCATGCTGCCGGGCGGGGAGGTTGCAGCCCTGTTTGGTATCGGTGATGGCAAGAGCGAGTTCGCGCTGGGTGCCGCCGCCCTGTCACTTCCGGTAGGTGAATGGCGTATCGAAAACCTGCCGGAGGGGTGGGATGCGGAACTGGCCGCTGTGGCCTGGTGTCTGGGTGCCTACAAGTTCACCACCTACAAGCCGGCCGACCGTGAGCCGGCGCACCTGGTCCTGCCGTCCGAGGCCGATGCGGAGACGGTCTGCGCCATTGCGGATGCGTCTGAACTGACGCGAAACCTGGTCAACACACCGGCCCAGGACATGGGTCCGGTCGGGCTGGAACAGGCGTTCCGCGATCTGGCCGGGCAGTTCGATGCCCAGGTGCGCGTGACCGAGGGCGATGCTCTCGTCGAGCAGAATTATCCGATGATCCACGCTGTGGGCCGGGCGGCCGGCGAGGCGCCGCGCCTGCTGGAACTGGAATGGGGCAATCCCGACCATCCGCGTGTCTCGGTGATCGGCAAGGGTGTGTGTTTCGACAGTGGTGGTCTCGACCTCAAGGCGGCGAAATTCATGCGCCTGATGAAGAAGGATATGGGGGGCGGCGCCAATGCCATGGGCCTTGCGCACATGATCATGGCGACGGACCTGCCGGTGCGTTTGCATCTGCTGGTCCCGGCTGTCGAGAATGCTGTCTCCGCCGGTGCTTTCCGTCCAGGCGATATCATCGCCTCGCGCAAGGGGCTCAAGGTCGAGATCGACAATACAGATGCCGAAGGTCGCCTTGTGCTGGGTGACGCGCTGACCCGCGCTTGTGAGGACGAGCCGGAGCTGGTCATTGATTTCGCAACGCTGACCGGTGCTGCACGCGTAGCGCTCGGTCCGGAAGTCATGCCCTTCTATACCGATGATGAAGACCTGGCCGCGGCGTTGTCCGACGCTGGCAAGACGGTTGATGACCCGCTGTGGCGCATGCCGCTGTGGGACGGGTATGATCGTTATCTGGACGGCGAGATTTCCGACCTGGTCAATTCCGATGGCAGCGGTTTTGCCGGCTCCATCACTGCCGCGCTTTTCCTGCGCAATTTTGTCGATACGACAAAATGGGTGCATTTCGACATTTTCGCGTGGAATCCCAAACCCCGTCCGGGGCGCCCCAAGGGCGGCGAGATCCAGGCGACACGCGCCGTTTACCAAATGCTCAAGGACCGTTTCGTAGACTGACCCAAACGAACAGGGTTGTTCACGGGAGTAGGCGCATGGCTTCAGCGGCCATGACATCGCTGGAGACACTGCATCGCGTCAGTTCGGAAGTTGTCCGGACTGGCAATGTGGACCTGTCATCGCGCCAGTTTGCTGTTCTGCTGTCTGTTTTCATGCGATCGGAAGCGGATTCAATCCGCGAGCTCTCCACCCGTCTCGATTTGCCCAAACCCGCTGTTACCCGCGCGCTTGATGTGTTGGAGGGGCACGGTTTTGTCCGCCGCAAACGGGATCGTGACGACAAGCGGGATGTCTCTGTCCACCGCACTGTCAAAGGGGCGGTCTTCCTGTACGATTATGGCGAGAACGTCGCCAGCCACGCGGAGGAGAGCGTCAAGTGTCTGAAATGGATCGCCGCCTTACGCCCGCCAGATCCGATCTCGCTGCAAGTTTCCTGAAAGACCGGGTGAGTGCCGAACGCTATGTCGACCCGGTTGACCACCGCTGCATTCTCCCCTCTGCTGCCATTCGCCGTGATGCGTCTGCCACTGCCGGAATGGACGACCAGGTGCTCTACGGTGAGGACTTTGCGGTCCTGGAAGAGCGTGAAGGCTGGTGCTGGGGATTTTCCCGGGCAGATGGATATGTCGGCTGGGTCGAGGCCGGCGCGCTGAGCGGTGAAACGCTCAAGGCCGATCACAAGATCACAGCCCTGCGCACCTATCTTTTTCCCGAACCGAATTTCAAGAAACCACCAATCGCGCTATTGAACCTGAATGCCCGTTTCGCGGCAGGCGTGGTCGAAGGCCGGTTCGTTGAAGCTCGAGGTGCCGGCTGGGTCACGACTGAACATACAGCGCCTCTCACCGAGTTTGCCGGAGATTTTGTCGCCGTGGCGGAAGCCCATCTGGGCGCGCCCTATCTGTGGGGCGGCAAGGAGAGCCTGGGGCTGGACTGCTCCGGCCTGGTGCAGATGGCGCTCATGGCTGCCGGTATCGACGTGCCGCGTGATGCCGACCAGCAGGAAGCCGCTCTCAAGGAGATGTGGGACGACGTGACCGCCGATGTCGAGCGGGTACGAGGTGATATTGTCTTCTGGCCCGGCCACGTCGGTATCCTGACCGACAGTGAGCATTTGCTACACGCCAATGCCTTCACCATGGATGTGACACTGGAGCCGTTCGCAGAAGCCGAGCGTCGCATTCGCGAAGCCGAAAACCCGGTGCGGACCATAGTGCGCCTGCCGCGCTAGATCGTAAAACCCGGCCAAGAAAAAACCCCGCTGTTTCCAGCGGGGTTTTTTGAACAGGGTGCGGGGAGTGCTACTCCTCGCCAGCCTCTTCGGCTGCGGCGTCTTCAGCAGGCGCTTCTGCGGGCAGCGGGGCTGGCAGCGGCTGCGGGTTGTTCGACTGAGCGCGCAGATAGGCGATCAGGTCGATACGATGTCCCTCATTGCCGAGGCCATTGAAGTTCATCGCCGTGCCCGGCGCGTAACCGCGCGGGTTCTCGATGAAGAGATTGAGGTTCTCATAGCTCCACTCACCCGCCGGCAGGGCGCCGGAGTAGGAGAAGCCGGCTCTTGCGGCAACGGCGTTGCCCACGATGTCGTAGAGGTTCGGGCCTTGAACAGACGCGCCACCTTCTTCAATCGTATGGCAACCGGCACAGCGGCGGAACTGGCGTTCGCCATTGGTCAGGTCTGCGGCGGCCAGCAGCAGGCCGTAATCGACCGGGCCGGATTCCTCGACAACAGCTTCGCCGCCGCCTTCGCCTTCAATGGCCGCCCAGTCGACCGGATAGGCGACGTGTTCCTCGTCGAGCGTTACCGCGTGCGACGGGATGAGAATGTGGCCGAGTTCCTTGATTACGATAACGATCAGCACACCGCCGATCAGTACGCCCGCAACCTTGTTCCAGAAGAGATCGCCCATGGACGCCCCCAATTGATTAGACAGCTGAAATTTGCCCGTGTTTGACATGCACTGAGCAGGGAAGCAACAGGCTAGCGCGTTCAACTGCATGCGTTATGTAGCCGCGCCCTGAATTCGGCCGGTGTCATGGGCTTGAGAACGCAACTGTAGAATTTTCGCAGTGGCCCTCTTGCACCTGCTCGCGGTCTATCCCAAATACCCGTCATTCGGCGGCGCACCTCCCCCCAAGCTGCCGTGAATGTTTCGAAATAACAGGTAATTACCAATGGTACGTTCAATCGTAGCAGCGTCTCTGGCTGCACTCTCTTTCGCGTCGGTTTCCCAGGCGCAGGACTTCACCTTCTCCGGCGGCTATGACCGCGCCGACTTCGACGGCGTCGAGTTTGATACTGTCGTTCTGCGTGGCCGTTACATGTTCAACGAGCGCTTCGGTGCGGAAGGCCAGCTGAATTTCGGCGTCAATGACGAATCTATCGATTTCGGTGTTGTGACCGCTGATATCAGCCTCGATTATGGCGTTGGCGCATTCGCTTTTGCCAATCTCTACACCAATGAGGGCCTGAACCTTTTCGGCCGTCTGGGTTATGTCCACGCCGAGCTGGAAGCAGATGCCGCCGGCATCACCGTGTCTGAAGATGACGGAGCTTTTGCAGCTGGCGTTGGTGCCGAGTTCTTCTTTGATGATCGCAATGGCGTACGTTTCGACTACACCTGGGCGGACTATGAAGACAGCGCGAACTTCTACGGTATTTCCTACGTTCGTCGTTTCGGCGGCTAGGCCGAATTCATTTGTACGCGTACCTGCAGGCCGTACCCAGCTGGGTGCGGCCTGTAGCATATTTGCAACTAATAGTTGGTAAAGTGATCAGCCTGCCGGAAAAGCATTGCGCACACGCAAGCGCGCGGGCAGGTTCCGCCCAGCACTCGGGGGATGAGTGCCCGTTTATCTAGTAAGTTGCGAGAAAACTAATGCTTCGTTCTATTGTTGCTGCGTCAGCAGCTGTTGTAGCCCTGTCTGCTGGTGCCTTTGCTCAGGACAGCACTATCTCTGTGGGTGTCGAGCGTGCCGACTTTGACGGTCTGTCGCTGGACTCTGTTGCCTTCCGCGGTGCTCACTTCTTCAATGAGACTTTTGGCGTTGAAGGCCAGCTGAATATCGGTGTTGGTGACGACACCGTGCGTTTCCTCGGCACCGATGTTGACGTGTCGCAGAACTGGGGTGCTGGCGTTTTTGCAGTTGCGCGCACCGGTGGCGAAGGTTTCAACCTGCTCGGACGTCTCGGCTATGTCCATACTGACATCGAAGCTGATGTTGCTGGCTTTTCCGAAAGCGAAGATGATGGCGCGCTGGCTGCTGGCGTTGCCGCCGAGTGGTATCTCGACGAGCGCAATGGCGTGCGCCTCGACTACACCTATGCCGACTTTGATGACAGCGTCAGCATTTTCGGCATTTCCTACGTTCGCCGCCTCGGTGGCTAAACGTTTGACCATCCGGTCTGGAAAGGGCGGTCCCGTCGGGGCCGCTCTTTTTGTTTGTGCAGGTGGTCGCCCAGGCATTTCGCGTTTGCGGGGAGCGTGTTCATCCAGCGCTCATCTACCTAGCGGAAACGTAATGCAGATGAACCGAAAAGCCGTTGCGATGCAGAGGATTAGTCGTCAGATTGGCCGGGTAAGAGCGAGGGACTTTCTTACACAGGCGAGTAGCTAAACATGTTGCGTACCCTTTTTGCCGCCAGCGCTGCCCTGCTGGCACTTTCCGCGTCGTCCTCTGCCCAGGAGTTCAACTTCTCCGGTGGTTACGAGCGGTTTGATTTCGAGACCGCAGACTTCGATACCATCGTTCTGCGCGGCGGCTATTTCTTCAACGAGAATTTCGGCGTCGAAGGACAGCTGAATTTCGGTTTCGATGATGACACCGTCACGATTGCCAACACACCGGTGAATGTCGAGTTCAATTACGGGGTTGGCGCCTTTGCTGTCGCCCGCACCGGGACTGACGGTTTCAATGTCTTTGGCCGCGTCGGTTACTACCACTCGGAAGTCGAGGCTAATCTGGCCGGGTTCAATGCGTCCGGTGACGACGGCGCGCTGGCCGCGGGCGTGGGTGCCGAGTTCGATTTTGACGATCGCAACTCCATCCGTCTGGACTATACTTATATCGACTATGACGACAGCGCGAACGTGCTGGGTCTGACCTATGTTCGCCGGTTTGGCGGCTAGGCCTTCAGGTCATACGTGTTATCGACCGGAGCTCTCCTCATGCGGGGGCTCCGGTTTTCTTTTTCATTTGCTGGAGGACTCGGAGCCGGGTTGTGGTTGTGTTATGGTTGCGTAGCGGAACATGTTGGCCTTCCCTCCCAAACAACCTGCCCCGCAAAAGCGTAGCCTGAGTGAGTTGCCGTTAAGTTCGGCAATGGCTGTTCGCCCTGCCGACGCGGTATCCCCCCTGAGCCCGTGCGCCACCCCGGCGCCTCGTTCAGGCGGATTATCCGCTTGTTGATACAGGAAAGGGCGAAAACTTGACCAAATTCACCATCTTCGACGACACCAACGCGCCGGCAGAAGCCAAGGCAACACTGCGTTCGGTGAAGTCCAAATACGGCTTCATCCCGAATCTAATGGGTGAGCTTGCGGCCTCCCCGTCCGCGCTTGAAGCCTACACCACCCTGTCGGCGGTCTACGGCCAGACCAGCCTGACGCCGATCGAGCAACAGGTTGTCCTGCTGACGACCAGCTACGAGAACAACTGTGATTACTGCATGGCTGCACACTCGACTGTGTCGCTGAGCGTGGGACTGGATCGGGAGATCCTTCTGGCCATCCGCGAAGGCCGTGAAATCGAGGAAGACATGCGCCTGGAGGCGCTGCGCCGTTTCACCATCGCTGTCGTGCGCCAGCGCGGCCTGGTGGAGAACTCCGATGTCGAGACCTTCATGGAGGCCGGCTTTACCAAGGCCAATATTCTCGACGTGGTCACGGGCGTGACACTGAAGACGCTATCCAACTACACCAACCATATCGCGGAAACGAAGCTGGATGACGCGTTCGAGGCCATGAAATGGTCCAAGCCGATCCTGCAGCACGCAGACTAGTTCCTCCTCCCTCCGCCTCAGGGGCCGGTTCGTCGGCCCCTTTTTGTTGGGCTAGACCTTCTCCGCTGCCCACAGCTCCACAAGTCGCCGCGCGATGGCGATGGACGGCGGCAGGGCTGCGTGCGGGTGTTTGCCGTCAAGCATGGCGATGACATCGGCGCGGCTGAACCAGCGCGCCGCTTCCAGCTCCTCGGTATCGACAGTCAGATCCGGGCTTGTTGCCGGGGCCAGCAGGCCAACCATCAATGAGGAGGGGAAAGGCCAGGGCTGGCACAGGATATAGCGCGTCGCGGCAATATCGACAGCTAGGCCCGCCTCTTCCGAGAGTTCCCGGGCACAGGCTTCTTCCAGCGTCTCGGCCGGCTCAACAAAACCTGCCAGGGCAGACCAGACACCCGGCGGCCAGCTAGCTTGCCGGCCGAGCAGGACCTGGTCCTCATGCTGGGCCAGCATGATCACGACGGGGTCCACACGCGGGAAATGCTCGGTCTCGCAGGAGGGGCAAACGCGTTTTGCGCCGCCCGCTGCCATGTTCGTCGGACTTCCACAGCGTGCACAGAATTGATGCCGGTAATGCCAGTCCAGCACGGATTTCGCCTGCGCGTAGATCGCCGCGTCTTGATGCGGGATTTGCATGGCTGCCGCGCGGGCAGGAATGTGTTGCCCGCTCATCGGACCCGGCAGGGCAAACAGGGGTTGGCCGTTCAGCTGGCCGAGGAAAATCCGGCCCGGATCCTGTTTGGCCGCATGATCGAGCGGGTGCCAGGTCAGCCCGTCATCATCGACTTCGGGATCTCCCTGGTGGAGATGAAGAATACGCGCCTCCGGTTTCTCGGCTTCAGCCGCCAGCAAGACCTCGTCCCGGCGCAGGACTTCGCAACGGTCGAGCGGGGAGCCGGCGAAAACCATGCCTCCGGCACTTCCAAGCAGGGATCGGTCGTTCATGGCATCTCCTCGTTCGGGCGCAATGTGGGGTGGAGCAGCGAGATTTTCCACCATTGCTTTCACCGGACCGGCAAGAAAGATCTTGCTTTTGAGAATGAGTCGCAACAATATGGTGCTGGAGGTGACAGATGAACATCGCGAACTATTCCTGCCCGAACATGACCCCCGCCGCGACCCGGACCGAACACGCCGTTCGCGATTGGTTGGCAACCCAGATCAATGTCCTGGCCTATTGGCGTGAATTGCTGCTGGCGACGGGCGATGAGACGGGTCTCGTCGAGCTGCTGGATGATCATGAGGCCTTCCTGCGAGGCGCGGCTGCAGCGAGTGAAGCCCTCCCGGTCAGTCATCAGTGATGCAGCCCCTTGCGGTCCAGGCTCTGGCGCGCGATATAGGGGGTGGAAGATCGGCGGTGGACGAGCGCCTCGCCAACCCGGTCAGGTCCGGAAGGAAGCAGCCGTAACGAGTTTCCGTTCGGGTCGCTGTCCGGTCTTCCACCTCTAATTCGTTCCTCCAGCCCAAGAGATCGCATGGACGATACGCTGCTCCAGAATGACGACGCCGGAGCGGCGGAGGAAGCGCTCATGCCGGGGCTCGACCTGCCTGCGGCAGAGGCTGATGCCAGCTATCAGGTGCTGGCACGCAAGTACCGACCCGATACATTCGAGGACCTGATAGGCCAGGAGGCCATGGTTCGTACGCTCACCAATGCGTTTGCGGCGGGCCGGATCGCTCACGCTTATATGCTGACCGGGGTGCGCGGGGTGGGCAAGACCACCACGGCGCGTCTGATCGCACGGGCCTTGAACTACACGACGGACGAGATCGACGCTCCGCACATGGAGCTCAAGCAGCGCGGTGTTCATTGCGATGCCATTGCGCGCTCGACTCATGTCGATGTGATGGAAATGGACGCCGCCTCGCGCACGGGTGTCGGCGATATCCGCGAGATCCTGGAAGGTGTGCGTTACGCGCCGGTGTCGGGCCGCTACAAGGTCTACATCATCGACGAGGTCCACATGCTGTCGACCTCCGCCTTCAACGCCCTGCTTAAGACGCTGGAAGAACCGCCTTCGCACGCCAAGTTCATCTTTGCGACGACCGAGATCCGCAAGGTGCCGGTGACTGTGTTGTCGCGCTGCCAGCGTTTTGACCTCAAGCGTATTGATCGCGAGGTTCTCACCGATCATCTCGATCGTATCTGCGGTCTGGAGCATGCTTCGGTCGATCGCGACGGTCTCTCGCTGATCGCCCGCGCGGCCGAAGGCTCGGTGCGTGACGCGCTCTCCCTGCTGGACCAGGCCATAGTCCAGGGCGGTGACCAGGATGCGCCGGTCGGTGCCGAGGATGTTCGCAACATGCTCGGTCTGGCAGACCGAGCTCGCGTGCTGGATCTGCTGGAACATGCGCTGAGCGGGCGCACATCGGACGCGCTCGACGAGCTGGCCTCGCTGTATGATGCCGGTGGCGATCCGATCGTCATCACGCGCGATCTGCTGGACTATGTGCACTCGCTTTCCCGGGTGAAGGCCGTTGGCAAATCCGCGGACCTGGGCGAGGCCGCCGAGACGATCGAGCGTCTCGCAAACCTGTCCGAACGCATGACGCTGGGCCAGCTGACGCGATATTGGCGCATTCTGCTGACGGCGCTGGATGATATTCGCCAGGCTCCCGATGCATTGTCTGCTGCCGAGATGACGCTGTTGCGTCTGATCTCTGCCGCGATGTTGCCCCCGCCGGAGGATGCCGCGCGATTGCTGGCGTCGACACCGCCCGCCACGGTGCCGCCGGAGGCGCCGGGAAAGCCTGAGGCGAGACCGGCGCCATCCCAACCGGTCGCCCAGGCAAGCCCGGTCGCTTCGGAACCATCTGCCGGAAACGGTCCGCATGATTTCGAGGAATTGATCGCCCTGCTTCAGGCCAAGCGCGATATCGGGCTGCAGTCTGACGTGGAGCGATTTGTCCGTCCGGTCGCTGTGCAAGCCTGTGCCTTCACCTTCCAGCCCGTCGAAGAAGCGCCCACCGATCTCGCCCAGCGGCTGGCCAAACGTTTGCTGGAGTGGACGGGTGATCGCTGGGCCATTCTCGCAGACCCTGGGCAGGAGGGCGGAGAGACCTGGGCCGAGCGCAAGCTTCGTCTCAAGCAGGAACGGGTAGATGCGGCGCATCGCGATCCGGCGATCGTTGAGGCGATGGAACTTTTCCCGGGTGCGGAACTGGTGAAAATCCGGGATCCGAAACCGGTCGAATCCGGCGATGATGCCGAACAGATTGAAAGTACGGAGAACCGAGCGTGAAAGACCTGATGGGACTGATGAAACAGGCTCAGGCCATGCAAGAGAAGATGGCTGAGGCCCAGGCTGCGCTCGACGAGGCCCTTGTCACGGGTGAGGCGGGCGGCGGCATGGTCGCGGTCACGCTGACGGCCAAGGGCGATATGAAGGCCCTGCGCATTGATCCGACCATGATTGATCCGTCCGAGCCTGAAATACTGGAAGACCTGGTTCTGGCGGCCCATAACGAGGCGCGCCGCAAGGCGGAAGACAAGCAGAAAGAGCTCATGCAGGACGCGACCGCCGGGCTGCAATTGCCACCGGGCATGTCCCTGCCGTTCTAGGAATTACCCATGCGTACTGCCTCAGCCGGTCCCGAGATCGAGCGACTGATCAATCTCCTGTCCAAAATGCCAGGCCTGGGCCCGCGTTCCGCGCGGCGCGCGGCCCTGCACTTGCTGGGGCGCCGGGATGCGTTGATGCGTCCGTTGGCCGACGCGCTGGCCGACGCCGCGGACAAGATCTCGGCCTGCAGTGAATGTGGAAACATGGATGTCAGCGATCCCTGTGCGGTCTGTTCGGCCCCCAATCGAGCCGAAAACGCAATCTGTGTGGTCGAGACAGTCGGCGATCTGTGGGCGCTGGAGCGGGCTGGCGCTTTCAAGGGACGGTACCATGTGCTGGGTGGCGTGTTGTCGGCGCTGGACGGTGTGCGCCCGGAAGATCTCAATATCGCCAAGCTGATCGAACGCGCCGAGCGTTCCGAAGTCACCGAAATCGTGCTGGCGCTCAATGCGACCGTCGACGGGCAGACTACCGCGCACTACCTGGCAGATCGGCTGGACGCTGCCGGTGTCCAGGTGACGTCGCTGGCGCGAGGCGTGCCTGTAGGCGGCGAACTGGACTATCTGGACGACGGCACACTCGCAGCCGCTTTCAAGAGCCGGTCCACGGTCTGAATCATCCGATAGGAATCACGTTAGTTCTCAACTCGACGTTTCGGCTCTGAGTGAGGCCCTGCGTGAGCAATCCTCTCGATCCAAAGACGACGCGGGAACTTGCCGTCAATCGCAAGGACCTCGTACTCTTCTTCTGCATCGGCCTGTTCATGGTCTCCCTGGTCCTGGCCGCGATCACCGCCGTTAAGATCCAGAGCTTCCATTTCGGCCCCCTTGTCGTGCTGGTCCCGGCGGGCTCGGTTGCCTTCGGCCTGACCTATCTGGCGACGGATGTTATCTCGGAAGTCTGGGGCAGGTCATTCGCCCTCATGACGGTCTATGCAGGCCTCGTCATGCGCTTTGTGATGTTCATCCTGATCGGCTACGCACTGGGCGGGGAGGATGTCTTTCCCTTTATAGGCATCGCCGATAGCTGGGCGCCGGAACGCGATGCCGCGTTTGAAAGCGTGCTGGGGGCGTCGATGCGGATCAATCTGGCCGGTGTTGTGGCCTTTGGCCTGAGTGCCCTGTCAGATGTCTTTATCTTCCATCACCTCAAGCATCGCGAGAAAGGCAAGAACCGCCTTTGGCTGCGCAATAACATTTCCACGACTGTCTCGCAGGTCCTCGACTCGATCGTGTTCGTCACGGTCGCGTTCGGCGGAACCATGCCCTTGGCCGCCGTGGCCAGTATCGTTCTTGGTCAGGTCCTGGTGAAGGTCTCGGTGGCCTTTCTGGACACACCCGTTGTCTACCTGCTCCGGAACATAGCGACGGATCGCAAGCTGTTCGATTTCCGCGGCTAGTTGACCACTGGTTCCAGTCGCAGGATGCGCCCGTCCAGATCATCAACGGCCAGATAGACATAACCGTCGACGCCTATGGCCACATCGCGGAGACGCTGTCCCAGGTCCGACAGCATGCGTTCCTCAGTCAGCACAGAGTCATTGTCGACCTCGTAGCGAAGCAGTGTGGAACCAGCGAGTGTCGCTACCAGCAGATCGCCTTCCCAGCCCGGGAATTGATCGCCGGAATAGAAGGCCATGCCGGACGGTGCGAGTGATGGCGTCCATTGCCAGACCGGGCTTGTAAAGCCAGGGCCTTCGCTCTCCTCGGAGATAATCGAACCATCATAGTCGATGCCGTAGGTGACCAGCGGCCAGCCGTAATTGTCGCCCGGTCGGATGATATTGATCTCGTCACCGCCGCGCGGCCCGTGTTCATGCGCCCAGGCGCGGCGGGTTTCCGGGTGGATGGCGATGCCCTGCACATTGCGGTGGCCGTAGGAGTAAATCTCGGGCTGGGCTGCGGCCGTCGTCGCGAACGGATTGTCGAAGGGTACGCTGCCATCATCATTGACGCGCACGATCGTACCGATGTGGTTCTCCAGGTTCTGGGACTCATTCATGTGCATGTAGCCATCACCCGTGGTCAGCAGCACGGACAGATCGTCCATAAACTGGACCCGGCCGCCGAAATGATAACCGCGCCGTTTCTCGAAATTCACATCGAAGATGGTCTCGACCGCTTCCAGCGTGCTCATGTCCTCGGACAGGCGGCCGCGGGCCAGCGAGGTGCGGTTGGCGCGTTCGGTCCCTTTTGAATAGGCAAAATAGACGAGGCGGTTCTGGTCAAAATCCGGGTGGATCGCGACGCCCAACAAACCGCCCTGTCCGCTGACCAGGATATCATCCGGCAGGCCACGGATCGCGGTGACTTCACCGGAGGTGACATTGACATGGTTGAGCCGGCCTTCGCGCTCGGTCACCAGGAGATTGCCCGCGTCCAGCGGTGCGATGGACCAGGGGAATTCCAGTCCAGTCGCGACTTCAACGACCGAAAAATCTGCAACTTCGGATTCGACCAGGACCGGCTGGGCATGAGCCTGGGTGCCGAGAGTGGCCAGAACGAGACAAGCAGTGGCGATGCGCATGAAAAACTCCCTGGATGCTGACCAGAAAATAGGTCTGCTTTGCAAGAGAGAAAAGGGGGCAATGGCCTAAAGGCTGAACGCGCTCGCGAAGGAGTTAATTCGTGATGAGAATTGTGTTTCAAATGCACTGATCTGGGCCCAGCGACGCCGTGCGCGGCAGGGGACCTGCGCGATCTTGCTGGGCAGTATCGAGGCCGCTGTCTCTGCGTATTCCCATCCCCGAATGCCCAGTGCTGCCAACCCCGGGCGCAGGAAGCGACCGCTGTCCAGTGCGACTTCGTAACTGGCATAATACTTCTTGTAGTGCGCGCCACCGCGACCCAGATCGATGCGTTGCAGCCCACGATCCTGTGCCTGTTCGAACAGGCCGTGCAGCAGCAGGAGGCCGGGCGAGTATTTGGCAAGGTCCGGATCATAGGCCGGGAACCAGGAGTGATAGATGTCCGCGCCCACCAGTCCGAACTCGACGGCGGCCAGGCGATCACCGAACCAGAGTGAGGCCGTCAGGCCGGAAAATTCCTGGCCTTCGCGGCGACGCAGATCGTCCAGCACACGGCGCACCCAGGGAATGCCCATCACATCCAGCTTGCCGGTTTCGGTGTATTGGCGACGCTTCCAGTCCACCAGCGCGGCAAAGGCTTCGCCGGACGCATCGCCCAGCTCTACACGGACCGGGCCGAAATCGCGCTCTGCAGCACGCTGCCGGCGGGCAGATTTCTTGAAATGGTCCTTGAAGGCCGTCTTGCGCTGCGCGAAATAGCTGTCCGCGCCTTCGCCCAGATCGGCGATCACGGAACCATCGCGTTCACGCAGACCACCCGGATGGCCACCCATCGGACAGTACCAGTTGTCATAGACCAGGGCGGAACAGCCGGCAGCCTTTGCGACCAGATCCAGCGAGAGGCGGGAATAATCGCCAGCAATCACACCCTGGTAGTCGCTCATCGGCGCACCGATCGGACGGGCAATCCCGTCCTTGGGCATATGGTGTGGGAAATAGGCGAGGATTTCCTCACCATCGCGAATAATGCCGACCCGCACATCGTCACGCGCCCAGGAAACGGTTTCCGCGAACTCGAACCGGAAGTAAGGGCTCGCGAGCGTGCCATTCGGAGCCGCCCAGCGGTTCCATTGCACGATCTGCTCGGTCGTGATGTCCTTGATTGATACGTTTTCGACGTGCACGGACAGGCTCCCAATTCACCTGCAGGGGGGGAATGCAAGTCGGGGGCCGGATTGTCCGTTTCAGAAACGGGCTATGAAAATAATTGCGCCATCCTGGCTGATCCCGTCCTGTTCGATCTGCGCGAGCACCGGTGGCAAGGCAGACTGAGCCTCGTCGGACTGCGCCTTCTTGCGGTGATGATCAATCATCTCGTCCAGCTTGTCGTCCGGGATGGGATCCGGCTTGAGCAAGTGGATGAATTGCGGCGTGAAAGCGACATCATCCGGCATGGCCGCAAGGAAGTCCTGGGCGCTGTAGCAATTGTGATGGCTCTCGCCCGCCGCGCGGTCGATCGCCTTCATCCATTCATCCAGTGCCCGGGCCGAGCGCTGCGAGGGAATGCTGTCATCATACCAGGGGTCGAGAATGGCGATGCCACGTGTAGCGACCCGGCAGGCCTCGCTTAGATGTCCGGCGAGATCACGGAAATGATGAGCGCTGAATTCGCTGCAGACGAGATCGAAGGACTGGTCCTCGACCGGCAGATCGCTGGCCCGTCCGGTCTTCACAAAGGGGTTGGTGGCATGAGCGTAGGGCGAGGTGTCGATGCCGGTCGCGTTGATATCCTGTTCGCGCAATTCACGGACCCAGCGGCCGGATCCACAACCCACGTCCAGAATGCTGCGCGGATGGAATTCGTGCACCAGCTGGTGAAACACCGATTTGTAGAATGCCTGTGGGCGCATGCGGGATCCCCTGGGCCAGACTGATCAGACAAACCAGCATCTGCGCTGGGCTGTTCATGTGCAAGGGTTTTCAGGTGGGGTGACAGGTTTTGTCTGGTCGGGCGTGTTAGGGTCAGGCCAGTTCAACGATTCGGATGTTCGACATGGATTCGCTTCTCCTGATGGGTACCACGGCAGCCGCTGCTCTTCTCGCCGGCGCAGGTCTGGGTTTTGTCCTCGCGCGCCGCGGGCCGAGCGCAAAACTGGCCGCGCTCGAGAGTGAGATCAGCGAGACTCGCGAGCGTGTTCACACCGCTGAAACAGCCCGTGTGGCGGCCGAGACCTCCGGTGAAGCCAGCGCCGAGCGTGTCAGCGAACTGGAAGCCCAGTTGCTGCGCGAACGTGACGCCGCGGTTGAACGTCTGACCGGTGTCCAGGAAGAAAAGCTGCGCCTGTCGGAAACGCTTGCCGCATTGCAGTCGGAACAGAAGGCCGAACGCGAACACCAGCAGGCGCGACTGGCCGAGCTCAAGGCCGCGCGCGAGGAGATGAACCAGGCGTTCAAGCTGACCGCGAACGAGATCCTGAAAAGTTCCGGGCAGGAGTTGAACAAACAGGGTGCCGAAGGCCTGCAGCGCCTGCTGACGCCGTTGCGGGAACAGCTCGGAAAGTTGGAAAGCCAGGTCAACAAGGATGCCGAGACCCGGTCTGGCCAGACCAGCAAGATCGAGGCGGTGATGCAGACCCTGCACAATGACGCCAAGCGCATGTCCGAAGAGGCGCAGAACCTGACCAAGGCGCTGAGTTCATCCTCCAAGGTCCAGGGTGACTGGGGCGAGCTGGTACTGGCGCGTATCCTGGAACAGGCTGGCCTGCGCGAGGGGCATGAGTTTTTCACCCAGGAGACCAAGTCCACCGAGGATGGCCGTCGCCTGCGTCCGGACGTCGTCGTCGAGATGCCGGGCCAGCAGCGTCTGGTTATCGACTCCAAGGTCTCGCTCAAGGATTTCGAGCGGGCGGTGAATGCCGATGATGACGCGGAACGCGGCGCGGCCGTGAAGGCGCACATCAATTCCGTGCGCACCCATATCAAGTCGCTGGGCGAGAAGAATTATGATGCCCTCTATGAAGGCGTGAACTTCACCGTGATGTTCATTCCCCTGGAGGGCGCGGCGTCCCTGGCCCTGCAGAACGACACCGAACTGTCGAGTGATGCCTTCTCCCGCGGGGTGATGATCGCTACGCCGACGACGCTGATGATGGCCATGCGCACGGTCCAGAACCTGTGGACGATTGATCGCCAGAACCAGAATGCCCGCGCTATCGCCGAGCGCGCCGGTGCGCTCTATGACAAGTTCAACGGTTTTGTGGAGGATCTGGAGAAGGTTGGCGTACAGATCGATCGTGCGCACCAGAGCTGGGGCGAGGCAAAATCGAAACTGGTCTCTGGTCGCGGCAATGTCATTCGCCAGGCGGAAATGCTCAAGAAGCTCGGTGCTCAGACCAAGAAATCCCTGCCGGACGAACTGCTTGCAACCGCTGAGGGCGGAGCCGACCTGCCGGCAATCGAACATGAACCGGCGCGCCTGGAAGACGACACGGCCTGAGCCGTCGCCGCCAGCCGCGTCATCTTCTTGATCGGTTAAGCTTGCAGGCTTATCTAACGTCCATGGCTATTCGTGAAATCCTGACGGTCCCGAACCCGATCCTCAAAGAGATCTCCCAACCTGTCGACAAGGTGGATGACGAGATCCGTGCGCTCATGGATGACATGCTGGAGACGATGTACGAGGCCGATGGTATCGGCCTTGCCGCGATCCAGGTTGGCGTGCCAAAGCGCATCATCGTGATGGACCTGTCCGGACCGGAGGAAAAGGCCGAGGCGAAATTCTTCGTCAATCCCGTGCTGTCCGACCCGTCCGGTGAGAAGCGTCCGTATGACGAGGGCTGTCTTTCCGTGCCGGGTTACTACGAGACAATCGAGCGGCCAGACCGTATCAAGATCACCTATCTCGATTATGACGGCAACGAGGTGGAGGAGATCGCGGAAGGCATGTTCGCGACCTGTATCCAGCACGAGATGGATCATCTGGAAGGTGTTCTCTTCATTGATTACCTCTCCCGACTCAAGCGTCAGCGCGCGGTCCAGAAGGTCAGGAAGTACGAGAAGGAAAAGGGTCGCGACGCGGCCTGATCTCACGATCCAGTTGAGCATCAAAACCCGCCGCGGCCTGGCCCGGCGGGTTTTTCCTGTATGTAACCTTGACTACCCATTATGTAACGTTTACGTATCATGTAACGTTTGAGTTACACGAGGGTATGGTAATGGACACGATCAACAAGCTAATCCGGCAACGCGATATGACGCTGTCGCTGGCAGCACTGTCCTTTGTTGTCTGGCAGGGTGGGCAGCTGGCCGAGGATCTGGTGGTCGAGCGCGGGTGGGGCGGCGATGAGCCGAACCTGGTCATCGTGTTCTCTGTTCTGATCGGCGCGATCGGCTGGGCCCTCGCAAGCTTCATGTTCCTTGTCTATGCAGGGCGCGTTTCCAAGGCGAAGGTCCAGTCCGTGCTCCAGGACGAGTTGTTCGACCAGCACAAACGCATCGCCCTGCGGATCGGCTATATGGCGTTGATTGGCGCAATCGCAGCTTTGCTCGCAGTGGACATGTTCGTGACGTTCTCGGCGGAAATTGCCATCCGGGCTCTGCTGATTGTCGGCATTTCCGTGCCGCTGATCACCTTTGTCCTGCTCAGCATGGGCGGGGATGATGACGGTGACGCGGAATGAAGGTCAGCGAACTGGGCAATCGCATCAAGGCACGGAGAGCCGAGCAGGGCATGACCCAGGCTCAGCTTGCCGAAGCTGTTGGCGTGACACGCAAGACGATCAATACGGTAGAGAACCGGATCTTTGTGCCCTCGACCATTCTCGCTCTGAAAATGGCCGAGGCGCTGGGCGCCTCGGTGGATGAGCTTTTCTTCCTGGAAGAGGAGGCCGCTGGCGGGGACTAGCCCCGCCCGTGCGGCTGCATGAAGTCGATCACCGGACCGGCCGGCACGATGCGCGTGGGATTGATGGTGTCGTGGCTGGCGTAATAATGCGCCTTGGCATGGTCCGGGTTGAAGGTAGCAGCGATGCCCGGCGTCTGGTACAGGTCACGTGTATAAGCCCACAGGTTCGGATAGTCCGAAATGCGGCGCAGATTGCATTTGAAATGCCCGAAATAGACCATGTCGAAGCGCAGAAGTGTCGGCAGCGTCCGCCAGTCCGCTTCGGTCGGTGTGTCACCGGTCAGATAGCGCTGGCGGGAGAGAATGTCCTCCAGCCAATCGAGCGTCTCAAACAGTGGGATGACGGCCTCTTCATAGGCGTCCTGGTTCGTGGCAAAACCTGAGCGGTAAACGCCATTGTTCAGCGTGTCGTAGACGCGAGCATTGATGGCATCGATCTCTGCACGTTTGTCAGCGGGATAATAGTCACCCGGGCTGGCGCCCACACCGTCAAAGGCAGAGTTGAACATGCGGATGATTTCCGAACTCTCGTTTGAAACGATGTGGTTGGTACGTTTGTCCCACAGCACCGGCACTGTCACTCGCCCGGAATAGTCCGGCTCGGACTGCAGATAGACCTCGTACATGAAGTTCTTGGCAAAGAGGTCATCGCCGACGATCCCGTCCTTGTCCTCGGCAAAGGTCCAGCCATTCTCGGCCATGAACCAGTGTACAACCGAGACAGAGATCATATCCTCGAGCCCCTTCAGGGCACGGTAGATCAGAGTCCGGTGCGCCCACGGGCAGGCGTAGGACACATAAAGATGATAGCGCCCGGGCTCGGCCCGGAAGCCACCGCGACCGGTTGGCCCGGCTTCCCCGTCAGGGGTGATCCAGTTGCGCAACTGGGCTTCGGACCGCACGAAGCGTCCCTTCGAGGCCTTGGTGTCATACCATTTGTCTTGCCACTTCCCGTCTACGAGCAGGCCCATGACTCTTCTCCTGAAACTTGCCTAGGGGCTAGAAGCGGCCCGCCTGGAAATCGGTGACGGCCTGTTGCAGTTCCGCCTGGGTGTTCATGACGAAGGGGCCGTACCGCGCGACCGGTTCGCCGATCGGCTTGCCGGCAACGATCAGCAGGCTGGCGCCATCCGGACCGGCGACAAGGTCGAGCTGATCGCCCTTGCCCAACACGGCCAGGGCCGGTGTGGAGACTTCGGTATCGACAGCCGTCACCCGGCCACGATAAACGGCGATGAAGCCGTTCAGCTCGGCGGGCACCGCCTCAACGAGACGGGCACCAGGCTGCAGGGTGATGTCGAGCAAAAGCGGATCGATTGCCGCGCTGCGTGCCGGACCGCGAAGGCCGCTGGCCAGCTCGCCTGCCAGAACCCGGACAGAGGCGCCATCGCGTTCATCAACCGGGATTTCTTCGCGCGGAAACTCCTGATAGCCCGGATCTGTCATCTTGAGATGGCTGGGCAGGTTCACCCAAAGCTGGAATCCCCACATGCGGCCATCAGTCTGCTCAGGGATTTCCGAGTGCACGATGCCGCGTCCTGCGGTCATCCACTGGATGCCGCCGTTTTCGATGACCCCGGAGTGACCCTTGTTGTCACCATGGCGCATCTTGCCCTCGATCATGATGGTGACAGTTTCGAAACCGCGATGGGGGTGTTCCGGAAAGCCGGCGATATAGTCATCGGCATTGTCGGAGCTGAAATAGTCGAGCATCAGGAAGGGATCGAGCTGCATCAGGCCCTGATGGCCGAGCAGGCGAGTGAGCTTCACGCCGGCGCCGTCGGACGTGGGGATGCCGCGATGAACATGATCAATCGGTCGTGATTTGAGTGCGTTGGCTGTATCGGTCATACCAAGCTCCTGTCGTTTCGACACAGATAGCGCCTCGGCGCGCACAGACTATCCGGTGATCTGGAAATGTATTTATTCCAACCTGGAAGGAGTGCTGGTGTAAGTTGACCTTTGCCTGTTTCACGTCAGTGTATGCGGGCTTGGGAGGGCGAAAATGCTGATTATTCGTGGTCTGGGCGCACTGTGTGCGGCCGGCATGCTTGTATCCTGTACTGCTGAAACTCCGCCGGGTGCGGAGCTGATTGCACGCATGAATGCGTTGTGCGGCAAGGCTTTTGCAGGTGAAATCACCAGTGATGATCCGCGTGATGCCGACTGGGCGTCGGAACGCCTGGTCATTCACTTCCGCGATTGTTCGCCGAGCGAGGTACGCGCGCCGTTCCATGTTGGCGATGACCACAGCCGCACATTCGTGATTACCCAGATCGATCATGGTTTGCGCTTCAAGCACGATCATCGGCATGAGGATGGTACCGAGGACGCGTTGTCCCAGTACGGTGGCGACACGCTCGAGAAACCCTATGATCTGCGCGCCGAATTTCCGGCCGATGATTTCTCTCGTCAGATGTTCGAGGAACAGGGCTATCTCGCCTCCATCGACAATATCTGGTCGATCGAGGTCACGGACGAGACTTTCACCTACGGGCTGGACCGCCCCAATCGACATTTTGAAGTCACGTTCGACCTGACCGAGGAAGTCGAGCTGCCGCCGCCAGCCTGGGGCAGCGAATAAGCCTGTCCGCAGGCTTGACGAGACCCCGTTTCGCGCGCTCTAAGCCGCGTCATGACACTTCGCATTGCTTTCATGGGCACGCCGGACTTCGCTGCGCGCTCTCTCGCTGAAATCGCCGCTTCCGGGCACGAGATCGCTCGCGTCTATACCCAGCCACCGCGTCGCCGTGGTCGCGGGCAGTCCGAACAGAAAACGCCGGTGCATCAGCTGGCCGAGATTCTGGGCATTCCCGTCGAGACGCCGGCCAGTTTCCGGGACCCCGAGGTGATTGCCGGTTTCCGCGCGCTGGATGTCGATGTGGCGGCCGTGGTCGCTTATGGCCAGATCCTGCCCCAGGACGCGCTGGACGCGCCGGAATATGGATGCCTGAACCTGCACGCCAGCCTGTTGCCGCGCTGGCGGGGGGCGGCGCCGATCCAGCGCGCCATTATGGCGGGGGACACAACGACCGGTGTGCAGATCCAGCAGATGGAAGCGGGCCTTGATACCGGTCCGATCCTGTTGTCCGAAGTGGTTCCCATCAAATCCGAGGATACGGCGGCGAGCCTGCATGACCGACTGATGGAGGCCGGTGCCCTGATGTGGCCACGCACGCTCTCGGCGCTGGAACGCGGTTCGCTGGAAGCGGTGCCGCAGCCCGAAGACGGCGTGACCTATGCGCACAAGATTTCCTCCGAGGTGGCGCGTATCGACTGGACCCGGCCCGCAGCGGAGCTGGCCAATCATATCCGCGGCCTCTCGCCTTTCCCGGGAGCGTGGTTCCAGCTGGCCAGCGAGAAGGGTCCGGTGCGGGTGAAAGTCCTGCTGGCCGAGACGGTTTCCGCAGAGGGTGGGGCAGGAACCGCCCTCGACGACACGCTGACTATTGCCTGTGGCGATGGCGCTGTGCGCCTGATCAAGCTGCAACGCGAGGGCAAGGGCGCGATGAAGGCCGAGGACTTCCTGCGGGGCACGTCAATCCCGGCCGGAACGGTGCTGGGCTGATGCCGCGTTACAAGCTGACGATCGAATATGATGGCGGGCCGTTTTCCGGATGGCAGCGGCAGGACAATGCCCCCTCGATCCAGGAAGAGCTCGAGAAGGCCGCCGCGCGGCTCGACCAGGCCGAAGTGACTGTCCAGGGCGCGGGACGCACCGATAGTGGTGTGCACGCGCTGGGGCAGGTCGCGCATATCGACCTCGCCAAGGACCTGGCCGAAGACAAGGTCCGTGACGCGCTCAACTATCACCTCAAACCCAACCCGATTGCGGTGCTCGACGCTGAACGGGTGGAGGATGACTTCCATGCGCGGTTCTCGGCCACCCAGCGACACTATCTCTATCGCATCATCGATCGCCGTGTACCGCTGACGCTGGATCGTGGTCAGGTCTGGCGGGTGCCGCGGGCGCTGGACGCCGACGCCATGCACCAGGCCGCGCAATTCCTGGTCGGGACACATGACTTCACCACTTTCCGCGATGCCCAGTGCCAGGCCGACAGCCCGGTCAAGTCGATCGATCGTGTCGCCGTCGCCCGTTATGGCGAGGAAGTCCAGCTGACCATCGAGGCGCGTTCCTTCCTGCATCGCCAGGTGCGCTCGATCACGGGGTCACTGGTGGAGGTCGGTGTCGGCAAGTGGACGCCGAAGGATTTCAAGTCCGCCCTGGACGCAGCTGATCGCAGCCGCTGCGGCCCGGTTGCACCACCGGATGGCCTGTATCTGACAGCAGTGGACTATCCCGGAAAGTCAGGCGCCTAGGATGCCGGCAGAAAGGCCTGGTAGACCAGTACCTGGGAGATGAAGCCCATCACCAGTGGCACCGCTGTGGCAAAGGCCGAGGTGATGGTCGGCAGACCGAGGCTGACATAGGCAATCCTCCAGTGAGCGAGAAAGCGCAGATAGCTGTAGAGAAACATCACGAAGACGAAGAAGTCCTGGCTCATCAAGCCGGCGGTGCGCATCAGCGAAACCAGGGCCAGGAACATCCACAGCCAGACGACGCCCCAATTGTGCAGGATCACCCAGGGTACGAAACGGTCTTTCACACCCAACACCACGGCAACAATCGCTGCGGCCCCCGGGAACAAGACCCAGGAGACGCCGAACAGGATGAAGCGGTGGACCAGCGAGATCTCGCTACCCGCATCGACGCTGCCGACATGGATGAAGATCAGGCAAATCGTGGCCGGTATGATCGCTGCGAATGAATGCCAGAAACCTTTCATGCTGACATCAAACTCGGCCTCCCAGCCGGGTTTGAAGGTCAGTGCCTTGAGGGCGCCATCAAGGGCGAGATAGGCCTCTGCGATCAGGCGGATCATGCAGGCGTGTCCGTGAAATAGCGGTCCAGGATACGGGTATAGATGCGGGTCAGGCTTTCAATATCACTAACGGACACGCGCTCGTCGACCTGGTGCATCGTCGCGCCGACAAGGCCGAACTCGGCGACGGGTCCGTAGAGCTGGATAAAGCGGGCGTCTGACGTGCCGCCGCCGGTGGTCAGCGAGGGGCGGCGGTCGGTTTCAGCCTCGACACAATCCTGCAGCAGGGTGGTGAACTCGCCGGCCGGGGTCAGGAAAGCTTCGCCGGTGACATGGATCCTGGCATCGATCGAGCCATCGAAATCGAGATCGACCAGCGCCACCTCGTCCCGGATCCAGCGGCTGAGCTCATCGCCGGTGTGCTTGATGTTGAAACGGATATTGAAATTTGCCCGGGCTTCGGCCGGGATCACATTCGTGGTCGGATTACCCACATCGATCGTTGTCACTTCCAGATTGGAGGGCTGGAAGGGGTGATGGCCTTCATCCAGCGTGCGGGCGAGCAGTTTGTTGATCACTGCCATCAGGGGCGGGATCGGGTTCTCGGCACGTTCCGGATAGGCGACATGTCCCTGGCGCCCGCGCGCAATGAGGGTACAGTTGAGACTGCCCCGGCGGCCGGACTTGATGGTCTCACCCAGCTGGTGCGGGTTGGTTGGTTCGCCCACCAGGCAGTGGTTGAACGTCTCACCTTCCTCGGCCAGGGCCTGCAGGACCTTCTTGGTTCCATTTATGGCCTGACCTTCCTCGTCACCCGTGATGAGATAGGCGATCGAGCCCCGCAATTCACCGGTTTGGAGATGGCGCGACGTCGCAGCGACCATGGCAGCCAGCGCGCCCTTCATGTCGGCGGCACCACGCCCCCACAGGACCCCGTCATCGGTCTCGGCCTCGAAAGGCGGCTTTGTCCAGGCCTCTTCGTCGCCCGGCGGTACGACGTCGGTGTGACCTGCGAACATGAAGCACGGCTCGGCCGAACCCAGGCGCGCATAGAGATTGTCGACATCCTCGAAACGATAACGCCGACAGGAAAAGCCGAGCTCTTCCAGGGCCTGTTGCATGACATCAAGCGCGCCGGCATCAACCGGGGTGATCGACGGGCGCTGGATCAGTCTTTGGGCGAGCCCGAGGGGATTGGAATGGCCTGTTTTCGTGTCCATACAACGAACATAACCGGTTTGTTCGTGCGGACCAGAATGAGGATGCAGCCATGCGCAAATTTCGTATCGCCGAGCTCGAGCAGAAGTCCGGCTCAAGCTATCCCGCGCCGTTTGACGAGCCGTGCCTGGCGCGGTCCTGGCAAGGTCTGGCTTCCGCAGGCGAGCTGACCCAGTTCGGCGTCAACCAGGTTCGTCTGAAACCGGGAGGCTGGTCCTCCCAGCGGCACTGGCACACTCATGAGGACGAGCTGGTTGTCATGCTGGAGGGCGAGGCCGTATTGGTCACTGATGACGGTGAGAATGTGATGCGCCCGGGCGAGGCCGCAGCTTTTCCGGCAGGCGAACGCAATGGCCATCACCTGCAGAACAGGTCGGATGCGGACTGTGTCTTCCTGGCGATCGGGTCACGCAGTGACGAGGATGCCGGTGAGTACCCGGACATCGACCTGCGGGTGAGGCCCGGGCGTTACTCGAAACCGGCTGTGTTCACCAACAAGCGTGATGAACCCTATTGATCAGCTAGTGCGAACGACCATGCGTTTCGCGATAGCGTTCCATCGAGACAGAGATCTTGAATGTCTCGCGATATTTCGGTGATCCGACCGGGCGCGGCGGTTCCTGCGCTGTCAGTGCCAGGATGCGTTCCAGCGTGTCGTGCGCTGCGCCACTCTGACCGGCACCGATATAGGCGTGCAGTTCGACAAGCGCGTCGGAGAGCGGGTCCCCACCCCGGATGATGAAATAGGGTTCGTCCTTGCCCAGACGGTTCAGAACATCGTGTTCGGACGGGTTGTTTGCAGAACCGTATGGCGCTGCCGGATCAGCTGCGGCTGGCTTTTCTTTGGTCATTTCATCACTCATGGCGCGCCCCTTTGTTCAGTTGGTTTCATTCGATCAGATTCGAGCTGGATTCGATAGCGGCGCATCAGCGCAGGGCTAGGAATTCTGCACGAGCCCGCCTAGACATGCCTCATGTCACCGGGCTCGCACATCGCCATCATAGGGGGAGGCCCTGCCGGGCTTTTCGCGGCCGAAAATCTCGGTCAGCGCGGATATGGCGTCAGCGTGTTTGAACGCATGCCGACACCCGGGCGCAAATTCCTCATGGCGGGCCGCGGCGGGTTGAATCTCACCCATTCCGAACCCGATCAAGCCTTCCGAACGCGCTATCGTGAGGCGGCGGACTGGCTGGCGCCGGTCCTGGACGCCTTCTCGCCGGGGGATCTCCGGTCCTGGGCTGACGGTCTGGGCGCGGAGACATTTGTCGGATCCAGCGGCCGGGTCTTTCCGAAAGCCATGAAGGCTTCGCCGCTGTTGCGCGCCTGGCGCCAGCGGCTGGACGCGCTGGGTGTTGAATTCCATTTCCGAACGCGCTGGACGGGGTGGGATGAGCAATCATTGCGCTTCCAAAACGATGCCGGCGAAAGCGTTCAGATTCAGTGTGATGCGGTGATCCTGGCACTGGGCGGTGCGAGCTGGCCGCGGCTGGGGTCGGACGCCAGCTGGACCGGGATGCTGCAGGACAAGGGCGTGGACCTTGTCCCGTTCCAGGCATCCAATTGCGGTGTCGAGATCGGCTGGAGCGATGTCGTTCGCGAGCGTTTCGCCGGCGAGCCCCTGAAGACGATTGCCCTGAGCTGCGGCGAGGAGCGTGTGGCCGGAGAGGCGATGATTGCGGCCTACGGCCTGGAAGGCGGCGCGGTCTATGCCTTGTCTGAACCGATCCGCAATGCGCTGCGGCTAGGCGCGTGTGAGCTGCGACTGGATCTGCGGCCCAACCAGACTGCCGATCAGCTGGCCGCGAAACTGGAACGGGCGCGCAAGGGGCAATCCCTGTCGACTGTCCTGCGCAAGACTTTGGGCCTGGCACCCCAGGCCGCAGCCCTGGTGCGCGAGACCGGTGAGGTTCCGCGTGAGCCGAAGGCCCTGGCAGCGCACATCAAGTCCATCCCGCTGGACGTGATAGCCCAGCGCGGTCTCGACCGCGCCATTTCCTCGGCAGGTGGCATTTCCCGCTCGGCAGTGGATGAACAGCTGATGCTGAAAGCCATCCCCGGGACGTTTGTTGCCGGGGAAATGCTGGACTGGGATGCGCCGACGGGGGGCTACCTGCTACAGGCCACCTTTGCGACGGGGCTGGCCGCCGCGAAAGGTGCCGAGACCTGGCTTAGCGCAAAAGGTCGTTGATCGAGGTCTTTGACCGCGTCTGAGCGTCCACGCGCTTGACGATGACCGCGCAAGCCAGTGACGGGCCGCCCCTGGGATCGGGCAGCGTGCCCGGCACGACAACGGAATAGGCCGGAACCTCGCCTCGGGTGATCTCTCCGGTTTCGCGATCGACGATCTTGGTCGACTGGCCCAGGAAGACACCCATCGAGATGACCGCGCCCTCGCGCACGATGACACCTTCGGCGACCTCGGAACGGGCACCGATGAAGACATCATCCTCGATGATGACAGGACCGGCCTGCAACGGCTCCAGAACGCCGCCGATACCAACACCGCCGGAGATGTGAACCCGCTTGCCGATCTGCGCACAGGAACCGACCGTGGCCCAGGTGTCGACCATCGTGCCCTCATCGACATAGGCGCCGAGATTGACATAGGACGGCATCAGGACAGCGCCCGGCGCGATGAAGGAACCCCGGCGCACGGCACAGGGCGGTACGGCACGGAAGCCGGCAGCCTTGAACTCTTCCTCGCCCCACCCCTCAAACTTGGACGGGACCTTGTCCCACCACTTGCCGGCCGCGATACCGCCATCCATCAGCCCCATCGGGTTGAGGCGGAAGCCGAGCAGAACGGCCTTCTTGAGCCATTGATGCACGACCCAGTCGCCATTGCCTTGCTTCGACGCCACGCGGCCCTTGCCGCTGTCGAGAAGGTCTATCGCGGTTTCAACCGCATCCCGGATCTCGCCGGTCGTCTCGGTGGAGACGCTGTCGCGATCATCCCAGGCCTGGTCGATAATGGTCTGCAGCTCGGTGCTCATGGCTTACTCGGTCTTGCTTTGCGCCGTTTTTATCTCGCCCAGGAAGGTGGGCAGGCAGTCGACGGCGTAGTGGACGTGGTCGGGGTGTTCGCCCGGCGCGGCGCTTTCCTCGTCACGCGGGCCTTCCTTGGCCCGAACGAGCACGGTCGTAAAGCCCATATCGTGCGCGGTCTTCAGATTGCGCACACTGTCCTCGAACATGATGCTTTCCGGCACCGGCAGGGCATAGCGGTCGGCAAAGAGTTCGAAACCCTCGCGATGGGGTTTGGGCACGAATCCTGACGCGGCGACGTCGAAAATGTCGTCAAACAGGTCGGCAATACCCAGGCGCGCCATGATGTTCTCGGCATGACCCACAGAGCCGTTGGTATAGACGAGGCGTTTTCCGGGCAGGGCCTTGATGCGGGCCGCTAGTTGTGGGTCCGGTGTGATCACCGAGGCATCGATATCGTGCACGAAATCGAGGAATTCATGCATGTCGACCGTGTGGTTGGACATCAAGCCATTCAAGGTCGTTCCGTAGTCGCGCCAATAGGTCTTCTGGACCTCGCGCGCCCTGTCGTGTGGCAGGTCCAGCAGGCGCGCGACATATTCGGTCATGCGCCGGTCGACCTGCGACATCACGGCGGCGTCGGACGGGTAGAGTGTATTGTCCAGGTCAAAGACCCAGTGGGTGATATGTGTCAGGTCCGGCTGATCACTGGTCACGCCTGATGCCTCCGAAATCATCGTCCGAGACAGATATACGCACGCCACCGTCTTCCGGTTCAGGGATCACCCGGAAACGGGCTTCCGCGTAACCCCGCTGGGCGCAGTTCTCGCGACCTTCGGAGACAAAACGGGCCGGGGCCAGGCAGAAGACCTGGGTGCCGTCCTCGATCGGCGTACGTTCGCCGGTATTGATCCGTTCCGCGTAATAATAGGCGTTTGCGGTGTCCAGGTGGCTGGCCAGCATGCGGGCGCACTCGCCTGAATGCAGCCGCCACCAACCGCGAGATTGCCAGACATCCGCGAGGCGGTGGCCGATGACCGCGGAGATATCGCCGATCGTATTGTTGCAGAGGATGACACCCGACGTCGCATTGCGCTCCAGTGCATAGGCTTCCAGCTCGTCGATCAGGCGGGAGGCGGCCGGCCGGCTGCCCAGCTCGCGGTCCGACAGGAAAGTGCTGACAGCACGGCGGGTGCCGCGGCCCTCATAACCGTCCACGGAGGAGATCGCATAGCCGGCGGATTCCAGCAGGCGCTGGATGCCGGCGGTCTCGGCGCGCCGTCCAAAATTGTCCGGCTCCACCAGCACGGTACGGGCGCGGTTATCGCCTTCACGGATCATGAAATCGCGAGAGGCCAGACCCAGGGCCGCGCAGCGTGTATTGGCGACGACGTCAAAATCCGCCTCGTCCACACACAGCGGAACCCCGCCTCGCCATTCGCGGACGCCGCCCAGATAAGCCGAGCTGGTCTTGGCGTAATAGAAAATCGGTGTGTCGGTCTCCAGGCTGACTTCCTGGGCCGTGGCGACACATTCACCCGGACGAATGCGCTGCCAGCCCTGGATGGAAACGCCGCCCTCGACCGGCCAGCCCGTGGCAAGCTGGATGACATAGCTCGTTTCGTTGCACAGCTCGGCGGCCTCGGCGCGCTGGGCCGAGAACAGGGTCGTCAGAACGGCTAGAAATACAACACTGAGAGACTGGGCAGGCTTCATCAGGATTATCCGATGCGGGAAAGTTCGGCGATTTCAGCACGCATCATATCAAGCCCGTCTTTCTTGGAGCTTGACGTCGCCAGAACTCGCGGAAAGGCAGCCGGGCGCTTGATGACGGCGTCCAGGGTTTCCTGGGTCACACGTTTGACCGCTGGCGGTTTGATCTTGTCGGTCTTGGTCAGCACGATCTGATAGCTCACGGCGGCTTCGTCGAAGACATCCATGATCGCAAGATCGACATTTTTAAGGCCATGCCGGCTGTCGATGAGCAGATAGACACGCTTGAGATTGACCCGGCCGCGCAGGAAGTCGCGAGTCAGGCGGGTCCATTTGTCGACCACATCCTTGGGCGCCTTGGCATAGCCATAACCCGGCAGGTCGACGATGCGCACATTGCTTTCTTCGATATTGAAGAAGTTGAGCTCACGCGTACGGCCCGGCTCCCCGGACGCCCGGGCGAGGCCTTTCTGATTGGTCAGGGCGTTGATCAGTGAGGACTTGCCGACATTGGAGCGGCCTGCAAACGCGATCTCGATGCGATCGGGCTCGGGCAATTGTCCCAGGCTGACGGCGCCCATGACAAACGTCGTCGGCCGGCCGAAAAGTTTCCGGCCGGCCGTGAGGTCGAGTTCGTCTTCAGCCGACAAGGTCAGCTTCCCTCTTTCGCCTTGCCCATCAGGCGAGCGATCAGCTTGTCCAGCTGGGTCTCGTTCCCGTGGCGGCGCATGATGATGTATTGCTGCACAACGGACAGGAAGTTGTTCCATGCCCAGTAGATCACCAGACCGGCGGCAAACGGCGCCAGGATGAAGGTGAAGACGATTGGCAGGAAGGCAAAGATCTTGGCCTGCATCGGATCCGGCGGCGGCGGGTTCAGTGCCTGCTGCGCGGCCATGGTCAGGCCCATGATGATCGGCCAGGCACCCAGGCCCAGCACAAAGCTGAGAACCGGAATGGACAGCGGGTCATAGGGCAGGAGACCGAACAGGTTGCCGATCATCAGCGGATCACGTGCAGACATGTCCTGGATCCAGCCGAAGAAGGGGGCGTGACGCATTTCCAGCGCGTTGAACAGGGTCTGGTAGAGCGCGAAGAAGATCGGGATCTGAGGCAGGATCGGCAGACAGCCGGCCAGCGGGTTGATCTTCTCCTTGCGGAACAGCTCCATCATCGCCTGCTGCTGCTTTTGCTGGTCAGCGGCATAACGTTCGCGGATTTCCTGCTGCTTGGGCTGGATCAGCTTCATCTTGGCCATGGACGCATAGGCGCGATTGGCCAGCGGGAACATGATCAGCTTGATCAGCAGCGTCAGGGCCAGGATGGCCAGACCGAAATGACCGGTCACGCCCTCCAGCAGGTGCAGGATCCACACGAACGGGCGCACCAGGAACCACAGCCAACCCCAGTTATAGGCCCGGTCGAAGCCGACAACGCCGACCTCGTCCTCGACATAATGCAGAACGTCGAGTTCCTTTGCGCCGGCAAAGATATAGCCGACAGAGGTCAAGCTGGAGCCCGGCTCGAGCAGCTGGGCGCGTTCGCGATAGGTCGTGTCAAAGGTCGGAATGCCATTGCGCTCGACCGTGCGGAAATTGGCGGTGAAATTGCTGTCCAGGCTCGGGATCGCCGCAGCCAGCCAGTAGCGGGTCGTGATGCCGACCCAGCCGCCCTGGCCGCTTTCCTCAAGTTCTGCACCGTCTTCAAGGCTGGAATATTTCTCGCGCTCCATCGCACCGTCGACGACAGCGATAGCGCCTTCGAACACAGCCATGTTCGGCTCGAGATCTTCCGGAATGCCCTGCTGGCGAACTAGGCCGTAACGCTGGAGTTCGACTTCGGCATCGGAGGTGTTGCTGACCTGGTCGGTGATTGTGAACAGGTAATTGTCATTGATCTCGATCGTACGCTGGATTTCAAGGCCGCTCCCTGTCGTGAAGGCCAGGACCACCGGGGTTTCCGGCGTCAGTTCGCTGCCACTGCGCAGGGTCCAGCGGCTGTCATGGACCGGCAGGTCGTTGAAGCCGGGCGTACGGGAGAGCCAGCTGTCGCGCGCATAAAAGGCACCGGATGTACCGATCGGATTGAGCAGGGAGATCAGCTCGTCGCTGTCGACCTCTACAGTATGATTTCGCAGCTGAAGATCGTCGAACAGGACACCGTCCAGCGAGATGGAGCCGGTCACAGAGGGTGCATTGATGGTGATGCGCTCGACGCTGCTGAGGGCTTCGTCGCGATCAATCAGGCGTGTCGTCGCGGCGATTTCGCCATCCGCCCCCGGCGGCAGGTCCGAGGCCTCTTCCTGCAGCGCTAGCTCGGCTTCGCGCTGGAGTTCCAGCTCGGCACGGCGTTCAGCCTGTTGCGGACCAAAGAAGAAGACCTGGAACACCATCAGGATGGCCAGGATCAGACCCGTTGCCACCAGGAAATTGCGATTGTCGTCGCCCATAATACTTCAGCCCCTCAGGCTTCTTTGTTCGTCTCGCTCGTGCGCTCGCTCCGGGCGAGGCGCTTCAGCGCTGTTTCTACATCATCGACCAGCTTGGACCAGTCCCTTTCGGGCGTGGCCGCACGCGCGATGAATACATAGTCAAAGCCGGGCTGTCCGTGGAGGGGGAGTAGCAGCCGGGCCGTCTCCCTCAAACGCCTTTTGGCGCGATTGCGGATAACGGCATTGCCGACTTTTTTGGTGGCGGTAAATCCGACGCCACAATGTAAAGAGCCGTCCCGACGGCGGGCCTGAATGACCACACCGGCGCGGACGGCTTTTTCGCCTTTGGCAACGTACAAGAATTCGCGCCGCTTTTTCAGCCGCTTAACGGCCGATGGCGTCGCGCTCATCGTGCTTAGGCAGACAGGCGCTTACGGCCCTTGGTCCGACGACGAGCCAGAATCTGGCGGCCGGACTTCGTGGCCATGCGCGCACGGAAACCGTGCCGGCGCTTGCGGACGAGCTTGGACGGTTGGAATGTGCGTTTCACGGTGGCGCTCCATCGCGTAGAAAATCAGAGCGGCGGCTAATACGCGTGGGTAGAGGGCACGTCAAGTCTAGACGCCGCAAAAGACGCATGCGATGGCAGGGGAAATACAGCCACGCGTCTCGGGTGCCCTATCATGTCTCTCAAACAATTGGGAAGTCGGCTCAAACAGGGCATCTCCATGCGGGGCGCCATTTTGTTGCTGATCCTCGTCCTGCTGGCCCTGGCCTTCATCAACGGGGTGACGCCGCAGGGGCTTGCCCAGCTCTTGCAGGACAACCGCGAGGCGCTGAACAACTGGGTCACCGATCACCCGCTCTTTGCGGCCTTCGGTTATGCCATTTTCTACATGGTGATGGTGTCGGTCTCACTGCCCGGAGCACTCTGGTTCACCATTGGTGCGGGATATCTTCTGGGAGTAGCCACGGCGATTCCCGTCTCCCTGTTCGGGGTGACCGTCGGGGCGACCAACATCTTCCTGGTTGCGCGTTACGTCGCCGGCGAGCGATTCCATGAGCGGTTCGAGGGCCGGATCGGACGGTTCGCGGATGGATTTCGTCGCAATGACTTCACCTACATGATCCTGCTGCGCATGACCCCGACGCCCTTCTTTGTGATCAATGTCGCGGCAGCCCTGCTGGGCGCGCGGCTTAAGAGTTATGTGCTGGGCACGTTGATCGGGGCAATCGCGCCAACGATTCTCTATGCGAATCTCGGGGCGGGGCTGGGAGAGCTCGTAGATGCCGGGCTGTCTCCGGGCTGGAGCGATCTTCTGCGCCCCAGTTTCCTGGTTGTGGTGGCCATGGCCCTGGTGCTGGCCATCTTTCCCTTTTTGCGCCAGCGCTGGCAAAACACTCGCCGATAGAGTTACCTGCCGCGCAAATCATTCTAGGCTGCGGCAAAACCTGACCTGATCCATGCAATCCGATCCGCAACAGTCCCCCGGCAGATCCGCCCTGCCGCGTCGTGTGCTCGACGCGGGTGCCGGGGTGTTGGCGCGGTTCCAGCTGAACCTTCCCGGACAATTGCTGGCGCTGATCATCGGCCTGGTCGTGACCGCTCTGGTCCTGGTCTATTTCCCCGCCGCTGCGGCCTATCGCCTGCAATGGATGCAGGACCGCGCCGAGGCCGCGCATCTCGCCGCGCTCGCAGCCGACGTGGCGGAGGATTCCGGCGCCCTGGGCGAACGCACCGTCGAGGAATTGCTGGAAGGCGCCGGCGCCGTGGCCGTGTCTCGGGTGCGTGACGGCATCAACGAGCTCATCCTCTATGGCGGCCCCATCAATGCGGACATGGTCACCAGCGACCTGCGCGAGGCCAGCTGGTGGGATCATCTGCGCGAGACGGTCGATACGCTCTATGCCGAGAACGGGCGTATGTTGCGTATCCGGGCCCAACCGCAAAGCCGTCCGACCGAGACGATTGACGTCATCCTGTCCGAACAGCCTCTGAAGGAGGCGCTCAACGCCTTTTCCAGGCAATTGCTGACCGGATCCATCCTGATCGCCCTGGGAGTTGGTCTGGTGATCTATCTGGCCATGTTCTTCCTGTTTGTGCGGCCGATGCGCCGTCTGGCCGGATCCATGCTGCGTTTCCGCTCTGCCCCGGAGGATGCGTCCCGCGTCATCTCGCCGTCTGCGGGGCACAATGAGATTGCCCGTGCTGAACAGGAACTGGCGGCGATGCAGGAAGAGATCCGCCAGGCCCTTCATCAGCGCGAACGCCTGGCCGCCCTGGGCGAGGCCGTCGCCAAGATCAATCACGACCTGCGCAATGTCCTGACCAGTGCCCAGCTGGTGACCGACCGCCTGGCCATGGAAAAGGATGAGCGCATCCAGAAAATGGCCAGCCGTCTCGTGCGTTCCGTTGATCGTGGTATCCGCCTGTGCGAGGCGACGCTGGAATTCGGTCGTGCCGAGGAAGCGCCGTCTGCCCGCAGCAGTGTTGTCATGGCCGAGCTGATCGAGGACGCGTTCGACAATGCCCGGCTCGCCGATGGCGAGGTGGACTGGTATCTCGATATTGACCGCGCCCTCCGCTTGGATGTGGATCAGGACCAGACCCACCGCATTTTCTTCAACCTGTTCCGCAATGCGATCCAGGCGATGACTGCGGCCGAGGGTGAGACGCGTCTCTCCGTCACCGTGGAAGAGGACGGACATTGTGCCCACTTCTGGGTGCGCGACACCGGGCCGGGCCTGCCGCCCAAGGCACGGGACAATCTGTTCAAGGCTTTTACCGGCTCGACCCGCAAGGGCGGGTCAGGTCTGGGCCTGGCGATTGCCCGCGAACTCGCCCGGGCCCATGGCGGCGACCTCGTCCTCATCAAGAGTGACGAGAACGGGACAGTGTTTGCGGTCATGCTGCCGCTGAAAACCGACTAGGGCTCCCCCACAACACCTTCACGGCGCGGGTCTGCGCCACCGATCAACCTGCCGTCTTCCAGGCGCCGCACGATATGGATGCCGGAATTCTCGCCACGATTGGCGTCCAGCTCGAAGCCGAGATCCTGCAGGCCCGCGAGGATTTCGATATCCATGCCGTTCTCGATCCGCACGACATCCCCGCGCGCAACGATATTGGGCAGTTCAATCGCTTCCTGCGGGGTCAGGCCCCAGTCGAGCATCGCCACAAGCGTCTTGGCCGTATAGGCGATAATGGAGGAGCCACCGGGCGAACCAGTGGCCAGGACGAACTCCCCGTTTTCATCGAAGACGATGGTGGGGGACATGGAAGAGCGCGGGCGCTTGCCGCCGTCCGGTGCGTTTGGGATCAGCCGGCCTTCGGCGTCCACCGGCGTTCGCGAGAAATCGGTCAGCTGGTTGTTGAGCAGGAAACCGCCGGCCATGCGATGGCTGCCAAACCCGCCTTCAACCGTGGTGGTCATCGAGACGACATCGCCGTCACTGTCGACAACGACAAAATGGCTCGTTCCCGGCGCGTCAGGCGTCGCGTCGGCTCCGGGCGCCTCAATGCCGGCCGGAATGCCCGGCGTCGATGTCTCGATGGCCGTTTCGCGATCCATCAGCGCGGCGCGGGCGGTGATGTAATCATCCGCCAGCAGACCCTCGACCGGCACGGTGACAAAGTCCGCGTCGGCGACATAGGCATCGCGATCAGCATAGGCGAGGCGACTGGCCTCGATGAAACGGCGCCAGCCTTCCAGCGTGTCCGGCCCGGTGGCGGACATGTCATATCCTTCCAGCAGGCCCATGATCTCGTTGACGGTCACACCGCCCGATGCCGGCGGCGGCGCGCCACAGATGGTGTACTGGCGATAGGGACGACAGATCGGGCTGCGCACGACCGGCTCATAGGCCGCCAGATCGGCCAGGGTCAGGTCTCCGGGCAGCGGCTCCGCTCGCACGGCGTCAACAATCGCCTCGGCGATCGGCCCTTCGTGCAGGGCGCGCGGGTTCTCTGCGAGGGCGCGAACCGTCGCCGCATAGTCCGGGTTCTGCAGCAGGTGACCCACTGGCAGCGGCTCACCCGCCTCGGTGTAGAAATAGGCGCGGGTGGCCGGCCATTCGTCCAGTGGCGTGCGCTGGCCGTAACGACCGATCAGGGAGTTGAGGCGCGGCGAGACTTCAAAGCCTTCACGGGCCAGGCGTTCCGCGTGTGTGAAGCCGTCCGCCCAGTCCAGGGCGCCATGATCCTCGTGCGCCCTTGCCAGGGCCGGGATCGCGCCCGGCGAACCGATTGACCGGCCCGAGAACACAGCCTGGAAAAAGCCCAGCGGCTGGCCGTTTTCGTCCAGGAAAAGGTCCGGACCCGCAGAGGCCGGCGCCATCTCGCGGCCGTCATAGACGGTGACATCGCCGCTCTCGGCGTCGAAATACATGATGAAGGCGCCACCACCGAGACCGGAGCTCTGTGGCTCGACCAGGCCCAGCACGGTCTGCACGGCGATCGCGGCGTCAATGGCATCACCACCCGCGCGCAGGGCTTCCAGGCCCGCTTCAACCGCATGTGGGTTGGCTGCAGATACCATGGCGGGACCGCTCAACGCGGCTTCTTCCTGCGGGGTCTCGCTTGATCCACAGGCGGCCAGAAATCCGGCCAGGGAGAAAATCGCGGTGGACAGCAAAAAGCGCTTCATGGAATTTGTCCTCTACTCGCCGACCCGTCCGGAGCCGGTGTCCAACAGTTAAGAGGCCTTTGATGGCATTGCCAGTGAAAAACAACACCATCACCGACGTGCCGGGGATAAAGGTCGGTCAAAGCGAGGATGAACGGTCACGCACCGGTGTCACGGTCATCCTGCCCGATGAACGCGCCGTGTGTGCGGTGGATGTTCGCGGTGGTGGCCCGGGCACGCGCGAGACTGACGCGCTGGCTGCGCACACCCTGGTGGATGCCGTTGATGCGGTCGTGCTTTCCGGCGGTTCGTCCTATGGCCTGGCGGCGGTGGATGGTGTCGTAGCGGTGCTTGGTGCGCGGGGGCAGGGGTTCGGGCTTGTCGAGCGTCCAGGCGTGCCCAAATCTCCCGTCGTGCCCGGCGCGATTCTCTATGATCTCGCCAATGGCGGTGACAAGGACTGGGGCGAGGAACCGCCCTATCGTGATCTGGGCAAGCAAGCCCTCGCCAATGTCTCCACGGAGGTATCGGTCGGTCGTTTCGGAGCCGGTTATGGCGCTATAGCAGGATCTCGCCAGGGCGGGATCGGATCCGCCAGCATCACCAGCCGGGACGGTTTCACCTTGGGTGCGATCGTCGGCGTCAATTCCTTTGGCTCGGTGATGATGCCCGGCACAGACGTGTTCTGGGCCTGGCCCTGGGAGATGGAGGGCGAGTTCGGTGGTCAGCGTCCGCCGGCCGGCTGGTCTGCAGAGCCGGAAGACTGGGGGGATGCCAAGCTCAATCCGGGGGCCCGTGAGAACACCACGATTGCTTGCATCGCGACGGATGCCGCTCTGGCCCCGGCCCAGGCCCAGCGTCTTGCCATCATGGCCCAGGACGGTTTCGCCCGCGCCATCCGCCCCGTTCACACCCCGTTTGACGGTGATGTCGTGTTTGCCCTGTGCACCGGCCGCAAGCCCCTGGGCGATGCTGCCGAGCTCACGCTGGCGCGCCTTGGAAGCCTGGCTGCGGACTGCCTGGCACGCGCCATTGCCCGCGGTGTCTTCGAGGCCAGCAAGGCCTGAACACCCGTAACTGCACCCGGGCTGCACTTGCACTGTTTTTTGCGCGAAAGCCCCCTTGCCAAGTCCAGGGCCCGAAGCTAGGTTCCGCGCCTCTTCGGGGACTTGCCCTGAAGACACGGCCTGCACCGGTAGCTCAGCTGGATAGAGCACCAGACTACGAATCTGGGGGTCGGGGGTTCGAATCCTCCCCGGTGCGCCACTTTTTTTCAATGACATAGACCGGTTTTGGCAGGGCGCGATTTTTCAATCGGACGCACCGCGGACGCACGTTATTTTACTCTCAGAATTCGTCGGAATAGGCTTTAGCTCAAACCAAGTTTGAAATCGGAGGCCTGAGTGGCGCGAATATTCTATGGCGAGCTTGATGAGTTTTTTGACGAAGACTTTGCGCTCGCGCATGCTGTGAGGCGGCGGATGGATGGGGCGAAGCCTAGTCTCACGGTGTCCGAAAATCAGCCTCCTTCAGTGATTAATAGATTCGGGGGCCGTAGTACTCGAACTGATCTTCTTGAAATTGAGCACTATCTTGCCAGCTACCGGCGGCAATCAGCCGAGCTGGCATCATGGGTCAGACAGCAAGATCCTGAGGCACAAAATAGCCAAGGGCAGAAAATTCAACCAGCGTTGGCGAGGTTGAGAAAGTTGGCCAAAAGTCTGGAACGCGACTGTCGCGCACTGGAGCTCGCGATAGCCAGGGGGGATGCTGCGGGGGCGGCGCTTTTGGGTCTCCAGCTATCAAGTTCCATCGGCAAAAAGCGCTATCTGCGAGATTTCGCTAACGTGATCGTGACTGGGTCAGAGGTAAGGTCCGGCGCGCGCAGGGGAAGTGAGGCCCGCGCAGAGAGTCCGGCGCGCCTGAGCTACCTCGAGGATCTAACTAATGAAGTTCAAGCGATACAGAAGCGCGCCCCTCACTTGTCGAAAAGAGCAATAGCGAAAATCGTCTGCCGGAAAGGTGGAGCTGCTTCTCGGAGAAACCCCGAAACAGTCCGAAAGACGATCGCAAAAATTCTGGGGTAGATGGGGGCAAATGCCCCACTAAGTCGGAGAACCTCGAGATATGCCTGGCACATCCCAGGCGGTTATGGAGGTCTATGATGACAGTCCCGTCGAGCAACTTATTGCGCCCCACTCAAGCAGCGACCCACATGGGCGTTGCAGTGTCATCTCTAGCAAAATGGCGTGTCGCCGGAACCGGCCCCGCGTTTATCAAGCTAGGCGCATCGGTACGATATCAAACTGCAGATCTTGAAGCGTGGTTAGAGGCTCGCAAGGCTGTGAGTACAGCTCAGGCGATGCGGAGGGGGCTTTGATATGGCGGCAAACAAAGGCTTCGTTCGATTTCCTATGGGAGCGCTGCATGATGATGAGCTGGGCAGTGCTGACTTGCGGGTTCTACTGGCAGTCGCTTCCTTTGCGAACGCGAAATCTGGTTATGCGTTTCCTTCTCAGGGCAAAATAGCGAGCCGGGCACGTTGCTCGCGCCAGACGACCAATAAAGCGGTCCGTCGATTAGCAGATCGGGGATGGCTTCGCGTTCAGCATCGCCAGCGAAAGAATGGATCGCAGTCGTCTAACGGTTACCAAGTGCCATTCGGTTCCGATTGCGATTTTAAGACACCCAAGCGCGATCTAGCCGCGACACCTAAAAAAGAACAAGAAGTATATAACCATTATGGGTGTCTAAATTCGGTAAATGATGACGTCGATCCGCGGTACAACGGCCCCAAAATGCCCCTGTCTGTCGAAGATCACCGAGTCATGCGCCAGATGGAGAGGGAGATCGTAGGATCGGACGCCTTCTTGTCTCTTTTAAGTGTGCTCCAGCGCGAGGGAACGACAGTTATCGCCCCAAACAGGGCGCACATGCGACGGGTACTGGAAAGCTATTCGCCACTGCTTCGAGCCGAGGGAGCTACCGATGTCTCAGAGCGCTCGACTGGCACTATGTGCAGACTCCTCAGCAAGAAGGAGCGGAAAGGAGCGCTGAGCTCCTTGGCAGGTGATCTAACGCGATGTGGCCAGGGGTGTTCAACATGACAATGTTGATGAAACAGCTGTGGCGTGATGTCGTGGCCATTTCTCCTCGTGAGACTGTTGCGCGGGATAGGCTTTGCTCGCTTCTGGTCGATCAACTTCGAGGCGTTGATCGAGCCCGTGCGCAGACACGCCTCAAAGCGGCGGCTGATGGGGATGAGGCGGCGGCAATCGACTTCCATCGATCAGTTCTTAACTGGTACTGGGAGCTTACGCAGGCCGGATTCGCGCGGATTTATCCAACAGTCCCGACGGTATTGCCAGGCGTTCATTATGTTGAGGGAAGCTGGACTGGCCGGCCAAGCGTCGCGCTGATCACCGCAACATTCGAAGCGTTGGATCAACAACGACTCTTGGAGGTCGGTGGGAAGATTGAACACTTGGTTGTTTAACCTGCGAGCTAGGTTGGGTCCTTCCTAGGGGCAGACGAAGAATGGCTTGTCCGGAGGCGAATTCGATTTCTAGTGGACCCGTGCACGGAATGGTACACGGGTCCACACGCGTTTATCCCGTTGCCCTTACAGGCATTTTCATTGCAGTATCGCCACAAACAACGAAAGCGTGCAACGCGCGCACCTCTGGGGCTCATGAAATCCGCCAATTTTGACTATCTGAAACATCACAACGAACAGCTGTTTCGGTTGGGCTATTTGGCAGAACGTTTCTTCGCCGAAGACCCCAACACTTCGCTGATCAAATCGCGGCAATTTGCGGAGCTTCTGACGAAGGAAGTCGCGGCTCGCGCGGGCGCATATGACCCCAAAGTCCGCGAGAACTTCAACGACCTGCTCTACGCCCTGAAACGCGACCGGATCATGTCCAAGGCCGTCCTGGATGTCGTTCACGCCATCCGCATCAAAGGCAATAAAGCTACTCACGAATTCGGCGGAACACACGGTGAAGCCCTGTCCGCGCTGAAGTTCGCGCGCGCCCTGGGTGTCTGGTTCCATCAGGGCTTTGGAAACGCCCCGGATTTCAAACCTGGGCCATTCGTCCCTCCACCAGACCCGGCGAAGGAAAGCGCTGATCTTCAAGCGGCGCTCGAGGAACTTCGCGGCAAGGTGCGAGATGCCGAGCAAGCAGCACAATCTGCCGAGGCCTCAGCGGAGGAGCAGCAACGAGCCCGCCAGGCAGCAGAGGAGCTAGCCCAGCAGGCGCATGAGGATAGAGCGAACTGGGAGGCCCTCGCTCAGGAATTCGACACGGAACGCGCACGACTTGAGAAAGAGCTGGCAGCTCGCAACACCCAGGTCGAGGAAGCCCCTGAGCAGGAGCGCAAAGACACTGTCTCGGCTGGACTTAAAGCCGCTGAGGGCCTCGAGCTTGATGAGGCCGACACGCGCACCCTGATCGATGTCCAGCTGATCGACATCGGCTGGGAAGTCGACAGTAAGACTATGCGCTACGCGGACGGTGTGCGGCCGACTGAGGGGCGTAACATCGCCATCTCGGAATGGCCCACGGAAACAGGGCCTGTCGACTACGCTCTGTTCGTCGGCAAGCAGTGTGTCGGGGTTATCGAAGCCAAACGCGAGAGCAAGGACGTCTCGGGCATCTTGAACAGCCAGGCGAAGCGTTATGGCAAATCGATCACCATGGATGGCGGAGAGCTGCTCGCAGATGCTCCCTGGGTCCATGACGAAAAAACCAGCTATCGTGTCCCCTTTCTCTTCGCCACCAATGGCCGCCCGTTCGTCCGGCAATTTATAGAAAAGTCCGGGATTTGGTTCCTGGACACGCGGAAGGCCTCAAACCACCCCACTGCTCTGCCTGAATGGTTCTCGCCCTCAGACCTCGTCTCGAAGCTTGAACAGGACGTAGAGGGCTCTGCGGAGCAACTCGCGCAGGAAAGTTTCGACTACGCCGGTCTACGCCCGTATCAGCAGGAGGCGATTACGGCGATTGAGGAGGCGATCGGCCGAGGTCAGCGGGAGGCTCTGATCGCTATGGCGACGGGCACCGGCAAGACCCGGACCTGCATCGCCCTGATGTATCGCCTGCTGAAGCATAAACGCTTCCGTCGCATCCTGTTCCTCGTTGACCGCAAGGCGCTGGGAAACCAGACGCTCGACGCGCTGGAGAACACGGAACTCGAAGGCCTTCTGAAGTTCGCGCAGATATATAATGTCGCGAACCTGGAGACCAAAATCCCGGAGAAATCGGACCAGGTTCACGTCGCCACGGTTCAATCGCTCGTGGCTCGCATCATGTCGGAAGGCGAGCCGGATCAGCGCGTCACTCCGGGCATGTATGATTGCATCATCGTTGACGAGGCGCACCGGGGCTACACGCTGGATGCCGAACTTCGTGAGGGTGATGTAAGCTTCCGCGATGTCGACGATTACCTATCGAAATACCGCCAGGTGCTCGACTATTTCGACGCGACCAAGGTGGCCCTCACTGCCACGCCAGCGCTGCACACGTCGCAGATATTCAGACGCCCGGTCTATAACTACTCATACCGCCAGGCCGTCATCGACGGCTTCCTGACTGACCACCTACCGCCCAAGCGCATCCTGACCGCCCTGGCGGAAGCTGGGATCAAGTTCGAAGGTGGCGAAGAAGTCGAGATCATCGACCCCCGCTCCGGCGAGGTGGAGCTCTCCACCCTGGACGACACGGTCGAGCTCGAGGTCGAGAAGTTCAATAAGAAGGTCTACACGGAGAACTTCAACAAGGTCGTGTGTGAGGCCCTGGCCGCTGAGATCGACCCAAGTGCTCCCGGAAAAACGCTGATCTTTGCTGCACGAGATGATCATGCCGACCGGGTCGTTCGTCTTCTTAAAGAGGCCCTGAAGGACGAGTGGGGCGACATTCCAGACGATTTGGTGATGAAGATCACCGGCTCCGTCGACAAACCAGACAAACAAATTCGCCGGTTCCGAAGCGACCCGCTTCCCAAGTTCGTGGTGACGGTCGACCTGCTGACCACCGGGGTCGACATCCCGTCCATCACCAATCTTGTCTTCTTGCGCCGGGTGAACAGCCGCATCCTCTACGATCAGATGCTCGGGCGCGCGACGCGTCTCTGCAAGGAAATTGGTAAGGAGCACTTCCGCATCTTTGACGCGGTGGACCTCTACTCCCACCTCCAGGAACTCTCCGACATGCGCCCGGTCGTCGTACGGCCAAACATCAGCCTGATGCAGCTGGTCAACGACCTCAAATTTGCTCCCACCGAGGAAGATCAGGAATGGGTGGCGGGACAGGTCGTCGTGAAGACACGCCAACTGATCAAACGCATGGATGAGAGCCAAAAGAGCCAACTGGAAACGCATCTCGACTGCGCGCCTGAAGACCTTGCGGACACACTTCACGAGATGAACCCGTCAGATTTGCTTGACTGGTTCGAGCGTTTTCCGCGCACAACAGAGATCCTGGACCGAAAGCCGTCCGGTCGTGGGGGCAACGGCATTTTCGTGTCAGATCATGATGATGAGTTGATCAGCATCGAAGACTATTACGGCGAGAATGCCAGCCCAGAGGATTACATCGAGGGCTTCGAGCGCTTCATCAAAGAAAACATGAACACAGTTCCGGCCCTGATCGCTGCGACCCAAAAGCCCCGCGATCTGACGCGAAAGGAGCTGGCGAACCTGGCCAAGCTGCTCGACGATGAGGGCTTCTCAGAATCCAATCTGCGTGCCGCCTATGGTCGTGTACGCAATGCCGACATCGCGGCGCATATCATTGGCTATGTCCGCCAGGCGGCGCTTGGTGACCCGCTGGTGCCCTATGAGACCCGGGTCGATAACGCTATTTCCAAGATCGAAGCATCACGCACCTGGAATAGCGTCCAAAAACGCTGGCTGAAGCGCATCGGTCGTGTGCTGAAGGAGACACCGGTCGCCGACCCGACGACACTGGAAGCCGGGGCCTTCGCCCAACAAGGCGGCTACCGCCGCATTTCAATGGATTTCGCGGGTGAGCTGCCTGGATTGCTCCAGGAGTTGAACGCTGCGATATGGGAAACGCCTGCGGCCTAGAGCTGCATGAGCGAGCGTTTCGAGGGGAGATCACATGAACGCCAACAACATCGTCCAAAAACTCTGGCGTCTCTGTGCCATCCTGCGCAAGGACGGGATCACCTATCAGCAATATGTGACCGAGCTCACTTATCTGCTTTTCCTGAAGATGATGCAGGAGCGCGACCAAGACGGGTCCAGCGTTCCGGCGAAATATAGATGGAGCGAGCTCGTCGCATTGGAAGGCGTTCAGAAACTGCAGCACTACCGAGACACCTTGACCAAGCTCGGCGATCCAGATGTTCGGATCGATGAAGCAGGTCAGGTGGTACAAACGGGCGGAAAACCGCTCCCCCGCATCGTCCAGCTCATCTTCTCAAATGCCTCCACCTTCCTGCGCGAGCCCGCCAACCTGAAGGAACTGGTCGACGCCATCGACAAGCTTCACTGGTTCTCTGAGGAGCGCGACCAGTTCGGCGACCTCTACGAAGGCCTCCTCCAGAAGAACGCCGAGGAGACCAAGCGCGGCGCCGGTCAGTACTTCACCCCCCGTGTTCTGATCGAGTGCATCGTGGACCTGGTGCAGCCCCAACCCGGCGAAATCATCCAGGACCCGGCGACCGGCACGGGCGGCTTTCTGATCGCCGCTGACGCGTACATGAAGAACAAGACGGACGAGTATTTCGACCTGTCCGAGACTGAGCAGAAATTCCAGCGCGAAAAGGCCTTCCACGGCCTGGAGAACGTCCCGGACACGTTCCGCCTGCTCTTGATGAACCTTTTCCTGCACGGGCTGGAGCCCGAGCATGTGAACCTGGCCGACACGCTGAGCCCCAGGGGACAATCCCTTCCCAGGACCGACCTGATCCTGACTAATCCACCTTTTGGTCCATCTGGCGGCGCACCGACGCGGGATGACCTGGTGGATACGGCCGGCATGTCCTCCTACCAGCTTCCCTTTGTTGAGCATTGTATTCGCTCGCTCAAACCTGGCGGCCGGGCGGCCATCGTCATTCCAGACAATGTCCTGTTCGAGGGCGGTCGAGGTCTGGCGCTGCGTAAGCGCATGATGAATTGGTGCCGCGTCCACACCATTCTGCGCCTGCCGACCGGCATCTTCTACGCCCAGGGCGTCAAGACGAATGTCATCTTCCTGGAGCGCGCCAGCGACGATGACGCCAGCCGCAAAGTCGACGCCACGACCGAAGTGGCGGTCTACGACATGCGCACGAATATGCCCCAATTCGGCAAGACAAATCCGCTCACACGCCAGCATCTGAAGGACTTTGAGACCGCCTATGGAGCCGACCCCAACGGTTGTCAGCATGGCCCCGACGAAGGGGAAGACGGCCGCTTCCGCAAATTTTCTCGCGAAGACATCGCCGCCCGGGGCGACAGCCTGGACATCACCTGGCTACGTGAGGACAGAGATACGCCAGAAGACGGGCTGACCGAGCCGGATGAGATCGCGGATGCGATCATGGGGCATCTGCGGGCGGCTATGATGGAGATTGAAGCGCTTCAGGAGGAGCTTGCTGCCGAAGAGGTGGCCGGATGAGCGAGCTACCAGTGGGGTGGGTAGAGGCGACTTTGGGCGACCTCGGCACGTGGTCCAGTGGCGGAACACCGTCTCGAAAAAACCCCGAAAATTACGATGGTGAAGTCCCGTGGGTTAAAACCGGCGAGCTGAAGGAAGAACTGATTTTATCAACCAATGAGACGATTTCGGAAGTTGGCCTGGCCAGCAGCTCCGCGAAATTGTTTCCTGCAGGCACGCTGTTGGTAGCCATGTACGGTGCCAATATAGGACAAACTGCGGTGCTCGGCATCCCGGCCGCGACCAACCAAGCTTGTGCGGCATTCTTGGCGGAGGGTCCGTCGAAAGACATTGTGCCCTATGTTTGGCGATACATTCAATCGGTGCGAACCGACCTCGTGCGGTTGGGACAAGGCGGGGCTCAAAAGAATATCAGCCAACAGCTCCTAAAGCGGGTCGATATACCCGTCGCGCCAGAACCAGAGCAAAAACGCATCGTCGCGAAGATCGACAGCCTGACCGCCAAATCCGCCCGCGCCCGCACCGAACTCAACAAAATCGAAGCCCTGGTGGAGCGGTATAAGTCGGCGGTTTTGGACCGCGGGACTTCTGGACTATTGACATTGGACTGGCGTGACGAACGCGGCCTGGAAGCACCACAGCCGACGCCGTTGGAAAGGGTCGCAGAAGACTTTTCTTACGGTTCATCCGCTAAATCCCAGACCAGTGGAGATGTGCCCGTCCTACGTATGGGCAACCTCCAGGACGGCGAAATCGACTGGGACAACCTCGTCTTTACGTCCGATCAAAAAGAGATCGAGAAATACGATCTTCGAAATGGAGATGTGCTGTTCAATCGGACCAATAGTCCGGCGCTAGTCGGCAAAACCTCGGTCTATCGCGGAGAGCGCCCTGCAATTTACGCCGGCTACCTGATCCGCGTCCGGTGTGGCCCCGACCTCGATCCAGAATACCTGAACATGTGTCTGAACAGCCCGGCCGGCCGCGCCTGGGCATGGTCTGTGAAGTCAGATGCTGTCAGTCAATCCAACATCAATGCGAAGAAGCTTCGTGCCTTCGAGTTATTGTTGCCTGCCATGGATGAGCAGCGCGAAATCGTCCGCCGAGTTAAGACCGCTCTGGCAGTCATCCGACGTTTATCTACGGAAGCCTTCAACGCTCAAGAGCGGATAGCGGCACTGGACGAGGCGATATTGTCGAAAGCGTTTAGCGGGGACCTCGTTTCACAAGACCCCAACGACGAGCCCGCAACAGAGCTTCTCGCCCGCATTAATGCCGCTCGCGATAGCGCCCCCAAAAGGCCCCGCCAGCGACGCCAGGGAGGTAAGACCAAGGTGAGCCCCATCCAGAAGCTAAATGAAGCGCTCGTATCCTGGCCCGATGAGGGGCTGACCTTCGACGAACTGCGTCAGAGCCTGCCGGGTTCCTACGAGGTCCAGAAAGACGCGATATTCGACCTTTTGTCTTCGGACCCGCCCAAACTCCGGCAAGAGTTCGATGAAAACGATCAGATCATGAAGCTGAAGAAGGTCTGATCGTGCGCCTCAGTCAACTAAAGATCATAGAAGCCAAGAGCTGTGGCGGACTGCTGGACGGTCTAGAAGTCGACTTTGGCGAACGTCTGGCGATTGATGGCGTGGGCGAACAAGGTATTGTTCCACTTTGTTTGATTGGGCCTAATGGATCCGGAAAATCGCAGCTTCTTCAGTTGCTCGCAGAGATATTTCAGACTGCTTGGAACCACCACGACGATTCCGTCGAACGCTTATCAGCAAATGATGACACTCTCTTCGAGCTTACCTATTTAATTCGTCCGTCACCCAATTCTGATTGGGAACGAGTAAGGCTCTCGAGGCTCCGCGAGGGGCGCCGGGTTAAATTTTCGGTGTCTCGACTTCGCGATGGCGTATTCGAAAGAGAGGATTGGACTAATCGGAAGGTCGCTGCGCTTCTTCCATCGCTGATTGTCGGCTATTCATCTGGAGACAATGAAACCTTAAGCCTGCCATTCCTGATTAGCCGCTCAGGCTATGCCGCGGATGTGCGAGACACTGCACAGGGAAAGCGGGGACTGACAGAGCCCGTCAAAAAAAACAATCTTCTCAGAATCGACTATTCGAACCATTTAGAGGTTCTAGTGGCCACGCAGATGATTGCTGACGCAGATTTGTGTGACGTCGTCCTTGCGCACGCGCAATTGGAGGCGCTCAGTTCGTTTAGATGTAGGATCCGGCTGAACGGCTCGGCTACGCCAAATATCGACCTTACTAAAGAACTAGAGAAGACGATTGACGCGCTTAAAAACTCGGCGACTTGTTGGGGGTACGAAGAAAAAACGCGCAGTTATACGCTCGACTACTATGTGACAGATGCCACGCGTAAGGCGTTCGACGTGTTCTTCGACGAAGCCTTCAAGCTTTACCGATCATTGAACGCACTCGATATGCTCAATGACCTCGCGATCCCTGCCAGCGCTCGCGAGCGGGTCATGCGAGACGCCAAGAGGCGTCGGTTTGCTGCCCAGTTGCCCGAACCCCAAGATGAGGTAAAGGTTTTCTTATTTGAGGAGTTGCGGTTCCTAAAGAGAGTCGTGGGCTCCGAAACCGTGGTCGACTACGTGTCTCTGTCTGACGGTGAGCATCAGCAAGCCCAAATGCTTGCGATGCTAGGGATCATCCGAGACCAGTCAGCCTTGTTTCTACTGGATGAGCCGGAAAGTCACCTCAATCCAAAGTGGCGCGTGAAGTTTGCGAGCTTGTTGGCGGAGGTTGTGCCAGATAAAAATGATCAGGAGATATTGATTACCTCGCATGCTCCATTTTTGCCCTCCGATATCGACCGAGAGCAGGTGCTGATTTTCAGGAAAGACGAAAAAACGGACAGCGTTCAAGTCGAAAATCCGAGCATGCAGACCTTCGGCGCCACCTACGACCGGATACTCGATAGTTGCTTCGGTGTGGAGCCGCCGATCTCAGGGCTCGCGAGGTCCGAGATCGCTAGGCTGATGGAAACCGAGGATGTGGACCTCCTCCGTCGCGAGCTCCATAAGCTTGGGCCCTCGGTCGAAAAAACGCTCATTGCTGACCGGCTGCGCCGGATGACCGATAGCGCGGGCGACTAGGTCGTGTTGTTCACCTACGACGAAGCCGCGATTGCGGATAACTGGGTGCATGACTGGTTGACCGCTATGCTTCTGGGGCTCCTAGATGCAGCGGATGAGGGAGCTCCACCGCCGACCTGGAGGGCCTGCATTCCGCCCGAAAAACCGGAATTGGAAGCCCGCAGAAGCATCCGTGATCGGCGGGCTGCGCTGATCGATCCGATCGGAGCGGAACCGCAAGAGGGGCGTGACGCTATCAGGCTTGCTGTGGCGTCTCACAACAACATTCCGGCTGTATTTGACGGTGCAACATGCCCGCGAAAATCAGAGCTTCCGGAACCCGTGAGAGAGTTGTTGGTCGACTACTTTCGCGCAGGATTCAAACTACTCGACCCACTAGGCGTTCGGGCGCAGCACTACGAACAGGTCTTTGCCGCTAACCCGTCGAACGTCTGCCCGTTCTGCGGCTCAGAAACTATGAAAATTCCGCCACCTCTCTCGGAAGACCCGAACGCGCCGAACCAGGATCTAGATCATTATCTCGCGATCACTCTTTATCCTGCGGCAGGCTCAAACTTGAGAAATCTTGTGCCGATGGGGAGCGAGTGCAATTCGAGGTTCAAAAAGGCTTTGGACGTCATCAGAAAGCCATCAGGAGATCGCCGCACGCCGTTTGATCCATTCGGCGATGGGCATGGAGGGATCAGCTTAGCAGGTTCGCAAATCCCCGGCCCGATCGGCAACGCCGCTCCGGTATGGACAGTGAACCTAGAGGGAGGCGCCGCCGCGGAAACCTGGGACGAAGTTTGGGATATTCGTCGCCGCATTAAGGAGGATGTGCTTCAAAGCCAATACAAGGACTGGCTGGAAGAAATTGCGATAACTGCGCGTGTCTGGAATTCCATCCCCGCTGATAGACAGGGCTTGGTTCAATTGCTGGAGCGTAACTTGGCAGCTGCCGGCGCCTTGGAGTTCCACCAGAACGGAAAAGCAAAAATCGCGTTCATCCGTTTCTTGCTCGATGAATTGATGGCGGCCGGCGAAAGCGCTGATCTAGAGAACTATATGATGTCGATATTCGGCATCTTGCGTGCGGCCTAGTCTTAATGGAGGTTTCCATTCGCGGAATAGTCTACATCCTCATCAACGAAGCCATGCCGGGCTATGTGAAGGTCGGCAAGACGACCACGAGCCCGGAGCAACGGATGCGGGAGCTGGACACATCCGGCGTGCCTCTACCCTTTGAATGCTTCTATGCAGCCGAAGTCGTTGACTGTCATAAGGCTGAGAGACTTCTGCATGACGCCTTCGCCGATGTTCGCGTCCGCAGCCGCCGGGAGTTTTTCGAGATCAGCCCTGAGCGTGTTGCCTCTGCACTGCGGTTGGCAGCGCTTCAGGACGTTACTCCGCGCGATGATGTGGTTGAGGATGCGGAGGACGAACGGGCCTTGAATGAGGCCCGTCGCCGCCGTGGTCGGTTCAACTTCAAAATCGTCGGCATTCAACCGGGTGCAGTCCTGACCCTCGCCAAAGACGAAACCAAGACCTGCGAGGTTATCGACAATCAGCGCGTCCGCTACCGGGATGACATAATGAGCCTCTCCCAGGCGGCCCTGAAAGCGATCCATGAGCTCGGCTACACCTGGAAGGCCGTCTCTGGCCCGGAGAACTGGGAATATGATGGCCAGACCCTGGACGTGCTTCGGCGAGAGGTTGAGGAGAGCGAGGAGTAACTCGGTTTGGTTGGGAAGGTCTACATCGCTAATTTTGGGCGCCGCAACTATGCTTGGGAAGATTGCAAGCGCCGACCGTCTGTGGCGACGATGAATGGCGAAGCGACGCATGCGTATTGGCTTGCCGGGGATAAAGACGGTTTCATCGGCAAATGCAGGGAGATCGCCAAGACAGCTCGTGGAAACACGCTGCCGCGATTTACGGCGGCGCGTTGGTTCAACTTGATGGGTATCATCCAAGCTAGCTCGCAGGATTTGTGGATTCACAGAGCGGAAGGACGGCTTTGGTGGACGGAGACGATCGACGAGCCGGCCTCCATCGATGAGGAGCCGAGGCGAATAGAGGCGCTCAACGAGTTTGTTTTCGAGTGTCACAAGCCGTGCAAGCCTTGGAGTGATCGAGATAAGTTAGGGCGCCGTATAACCTGGGATTCCCTTCATCCCCGTGCAAAGGACTTCCTTGCCACAGAGAGTACCTTGCAAGCGCTTAGTCCGGATAACGCCGATTTCGCGCGAGCGCTTGTGGAAGGCGCCGACCTTGCCCCATGGACGTCCCTGCCAGACTGGCAGCGAGCTCTGGCCAATAGAAAAATTGCACCGGTGAGTAACGTAAGTGGCCGAGGGAAGGCTGCGCTGAATATGGCAATGAGGGCTAAAGGGACAGCTGGGCAGTCAAACGGTCAGCAAGCAACGCGGCGGAGCAAGAACAAGGAGTTCCTGTTCAAGGATGAGTTTGAAGCTGAAAAATACATTCAAGCGCTTTTGGTGGCGCAGGAATTCAAATGCGCAATCACTGGGTTAGATTTGGAATTCAATGAACGCGTCGCAGATCGGGCGATGCTCTATTCATTGGACCGAATTGACAGTGACAAACACTACGAACGCGGAAACCTTCAGGTCGTATGCCAGTTCATCAACATGTGGAAAAGTGACGCCAATGATGAAGAGTTTCGCCGCCTTATTGATGTCGTTCGCCTTGGCTGAATGATAACGCCAATGCCGAAGAAATTTTATCTACTGCATCCCGGATTGGATTGTCCGCAAGATGTGCATAGCGCTCAGTGGTGGTGATAGACGCGTGCCCCAACACCCGACTCAGAACCGCGATCGGTATGCCTCGCTCGATGCTGATGCTCGCGAAAGTATGCCTTAGATCATGCAGCCGGACATCCGAAAGCCCGGCCTCCGCGCGGATCGCAAGCCAGTCTTTCGTGAGCCCTTGAAAGTGGCCATCGCCGCGCGCGGCCGGGAAGACGTATGGGCTCGCAACCAATCGCGGGATGCCTCGAATGATGTCGCCAGCGGCACTACTGATGGGGATCGACTTCTGGCCGGTCTTACTGTCCCGCTTCGCGAGGAGACCTCTCTCTAGATCGACCTCATCCCAACGCAGCCCGATGATCTCGCCTTTTCGGGCGCCGGTCAGCATCAGGAGGCGAATAATCGCGATCGACTGCGGGTTGCTGCCGCTCGCCTCGGCGTCGTTCAGCGTTTGGCCCAGCCGTTCGATCTCTTCCCCTGAGAGGAAGCGCTCCCGGCGGTTCTCTGGATATTTCTTGATGTCGCTACAGGGGTTGGAGTGCCGCTCGCGGATACCCCATTGTTCGGCGAGTGAGAACATCTTGGAGAGGAGCGCGACCGCTCTGTTCGCTTTGGCCGGCGTGTCTTTCATTGCGGCGTGAAGACGAGAGACATCGGAGTAGGTCAGGTCCTGGATGTATCGGCGGCCGTAGGCCGGCAGTAGTGTCAGCCGGAGTAGCCGGCAATCTTCTGCGACCGATGAGGCCTTCTTTTTCGGAATTGCGTGCTCCTCAAGGTATCGATTGGCGAAGTCCTCAAACGTCAGGCGCTGCCGATCCGCTTCCCGCTCTGACGACGGATCTTCGCCTTGGGCAGCCTTGGCCAGAAGGTCGAACGCTTTCTTGCGCGCCGTTTCCGTCGTCCACGGCGAGCCGTGCTGTCCGATACGGTATTTTCGTTGGGTAGCGCCACGACCGCCGCCAACACGATATCGGACCAGGTAGACCTTCGAGCCTCGAGGAGTGATCCGGACTCCAAAGCCTTTCAGCTCATCGTCCCAGATGTAGTGTTCGCGATCACGCGGTGCGGCTCTATCGATGACGGATTTGGTTAGTTTAGGCATGGCATTTGCGGACGCACTGCGGACGCACCTCGTGTCAATTCGTGGAAACGACCGTAAATCGCTATATCTGATTAAGCAAACTGAATCAGTGAGATATCCATCTGTGTCTATCTCCAGGAATGCGCAAATATCACTCTTTTTGATCCTACGAATCTGGGGGTCGGGGGTTCGAATCCTCCCCGGTGCGCCATTTTTTCCGCTTCAATAATGCCAAACGATTGACCGCATAATTGCGGGTGTTCGCGCGTGTCAGCCGCCTGACAGGTTCGACGAGATTTTTTGGGCGACCTTGAAAAACGTGATGAGCTCTTGCTTGTCAACGTCCTGCGTTGCTCGGTCATAGAGGAGCGCTTCAGCCGCATGGACGCGGGAGAATATGGTCCTGGCCTTCGCGGTCAGCATAGCCAGCTTGCTGCGTCCGTCCTGAGGATTGGGTTTCAGGGCAATCAACCCGTTAGCGGAGAGTTCCTGCAACAGGCGTGTAACATGGCCACGGTCGCGATTGATGGTGCCGGCGACCGCCAGTGGCGTTGCCGTCTCCTCCTCGTACAGGAAGCGTAAGATTCTCATGTTGATGGGCGGGATATCCAACCCGTCCAGCTCCGGGCTGCCTTCGAGTTGCGTACCGAGATCGATGGACAGTTTGAAGACGACGTCTGTGAGCTTTTGTTGTGCCATTTCTGCATCCTAACAGAAATTAGTTGCGCTGCGCAAATAGTTGTGCGAGATAGCTGCGCAGCGCAACTAAATTGAGGTGGTGAAAATGAGCAAGCAAGAGGTTTTCAAAGGGTCTGTCATTGCAGGTCTGGTGCTCATGGTCTTGATGGCGGCGGTGCTGATCGTCTGGCGGCGGATGCTCTGGGGCGATGTTTATCTCGAAGAGGGGTTTTCGGTTTTACCGAGCCGTCGCGTTTCCTGTTGGTGGCGGGGCTTGGGACCTATTTTCTTATCGGGGCCTTTTTCGCCATGCTGTATGGGCATATCCGCGCCGTCGCCGGCCAGGTCTCCACGCTTCGCATCGCCGTGATGTTCGCGGTGATCTACTGGGTTTCTGCCAACCTGGGCTATATCGGCCGTGTTCCGCTGGAAAATCCGGTTCTGTTCCTGCTTTTGGAAGGCGTAAGCGATGCCGTGGTGTTTGCACTGTTCGCCCTGGTTCTGAAGATGGTGTTCAACTCTCAGCCAGTCGATGCCTTGTCTGACGCCTAGCGTTAAGCCGGCACAGATTTACCGCCCAAGCCTGATCAAGCAGGCGGGCGGTTGAGCTGGGAAATGCGTTGTTTGATTCATACGATCCAAAGGCTGCGAAAAACGGTTCCGGGACCTGATGTTCGTCGCATGACGAATTCGCTCTAAATTATTCATGCGCCTGACATTCCAATAAGCATGATTGACATCGACTTGGTGTTCGGGCGGAATGATAACGTTATCATAATGGTCTTTGCCGGGGAGGAAGTGATCGTGTTGAAACTTCGTATGGGATTGTTTGCCGCACTCATCGCGCTGCTTGTTGGAGCGGGGTTGAGTGTAACCACGAGCTCCGAGGCGTCAGCCATGCAGGCATTGAACGACACGATGTCGGTGCGCTGGGACGTTGAAGGTGGAAGCATTCGTCGCAGCATCGTTGCGTCCGAGACGGCTCCTGGGGGCGCTGCTCTTGAAGTCCGGATGCGTCGCCGCCTCGAAGAAGTCTGGCGTTCACGTGTGACAGTGCCGCTGGTGCGCGACATCAATGCCGGCGATATCGTGGAGTTGCGTGTCTGGGTCCGGGCCGAGACGCCGATCCGGGGCATGGACACCGGTAATATCGATCTCCAGCTGGTGCGTACCAGTGAACCCTATGACAACATCTTCAGCGAAAACATCCGGCCGACCGAAGAAGGGCAGTATTACACGGTCCGCGGAACGGCGACCGCGGATTTTGCTGCAGATGATGTCGTGTTCGGCGCCAATATGGGCTACGGCCGCCAGACCATCCACTTCGGTCCGATTTTCATCAACCGGGTCGGGACCGCAGAATAGGCTGCGCGGACGGCCTCGCTGGATCCGCAGAAAATAGCACTCGTGCAGCGGGAAAGCCGCGATATGCTCGGAGCGTCATGATTCCGGCGCAATCTGCGGCGTATACGGCGCCTGGAAGAGCCTGAATTGGCTCGTTGAGGCTAGACCCGGTTGCGACGTCTGATTTTCATCCCACTTGCCTGTTTGCTGGCAGGACTGTGTTCATCGCAAGCCACTGCGCAAGCGTTAGCACAGTTCTGCTGTGTCGATGACCCGGAGCTGTCAGCCGGTCTCGAACGGGCGATTTCCCTGGACATGCCCGATGACACTGCGCCCTGGCAGCGTGCCCGAACAGCGTCGGAGCGCGCGCGGCGCTATTTGCGTGCACAGGGGTATTTCGCGGCGACCGTCGTGCCGGCACTCGGCGCGGCCCAGAACCCGGTTCTGCGTATCGAGACTGGCGACCGTTTCACTTACGGAACCATCAGTGTGGATGTGGGGGCGGATGTGCAAGCGCGGGAGCGTGTTCGCGAAGCGCTGACCCTCGAGCCGGGTGAGGCCTATGATGCCGGCCTCTTGCTGTCGGTTGAGCTGGCTGCCCTGGAGCGTCTTCGCGCGTCGGGTTGGCCGGAAGCGAGCCTGGGGGAACGCGCAATCACGGTGGACCACGCGCGGCAAGAGGTCGATGTGGTCTTGCGCTACCTGCCGGGAATATATTCGCGCCTCGGTGAAATTCGACTGCACAGTGAGGCTTGGAATGCGGATTTCATTTTGGGCTTGTCGCCGCTCGAGGATGCTGCGGCGGTGTCGGCTGACGGGTTGCGGACCTATCGCAACCGGCTGCTCTCCTTGCAGAGTGTCTCCGCTGTCCAGCTATCGCTCGGTGAACCGGATGGAGAGGGGCCGCGTGAGCTTGGCATCACCCTGGAACACGCGCCGCGCCATGTGGCTGAGGTCGCGCTGAGCTATTCCACCAGTGATGGCGGTGGCGCGACCGCCTCACTCAACCGACGCAATCTGCTGGGCGAAGACCAGTTGTTCACTTTCCAGGCGCAACTCCAGACCCTCAGCCAGGGGGTCGAGGCCTCGCTGAGTTTCCCGCACTGGCGGCGCTACGGGCGGACATTGCTGTTGTCGGCAGGGCTGCAGTCGGAAGAAACCGATGCCTATGACCAGCAGGAACTGACCGCCGGTTTCAATCTGAGCCGGGCCCTGCGCGAGCAGCTGCAATACGCGGTTGGTGCCGAGCTGGACTTTTCCCGGGTCACAAACCCTGAAGGTGTCAGTGATGCCATCTCGGTCCAGGCCGGGCTGGTACTCACGCTGGATGCGCGCGATGATCCACTCGAACCGACCCGCGGATACCGGGCGCGTGGCGAGATGGTACCGACAGCAACAATCGGCGATACCAATGGCCAGTACGTGCGCCTGGAAGCCAGTGGCAGCGCCTATTGGCGGGCGAGCGAGAGCTGGGTCGTGGCCGCGCGCGGTCGTATCGGCTCGCTGGTCGGGGCGCCGATCGATGATATCCCCGCAGACCAGCGCTTCTATGCCGGTGGCGGCGGATCCGTGCGCGGTTTTGACTATCAGGGGCTGGGACCTCAGACGGCTGAAGGCCTGCCATCAGGAGGGCTGTCCGTTGCCGAAGCTGGGCTGGAGCTGCGCTGGCGCGATACCTCGCGCTGGGGCGGGGTTGTCTTCGTTGAGGCCGGCACATCGGGTGATGATCTGTTGCCGGCAGTTGATGACATGCGTGCGGCCTTTGGCGTTGGTGCGCGCTATTATCTGGACTTTGCTCCCGTGCGAATTGACCTTGCGACACCACTGGACCGGCGTGATGGCGAGACGCCTGTTCACCTCTATTTCAGCATCGGGCAGGCCTTCTGATGCAGGCAATCCGAGATCTGTCGAAAAACCGCTGGCTACGCCGGGGGGCAATGGCTCTGGGTGGCGTTCTGCTCGCAGGGCTCGTCTCGCTCGGCCTGCTCACCCAGGTGCCAGGGCGCGCCCTTGTGAGGGCGGTGCTGGATGGCCGCGAGATGGGTGAGCTGGGACGACTCGAGGTCGAGGGCGTTCGTGGCAATGTACTCGCCCGGTTCAAGATCGACCGGCTGACGCTCAGCGATGTGGGCGGTGAGTGGCTGGTCCTGGAGAATGTACGTGGTGACTGGGACAGTCTGAGTGCACTGTTTCGACCGCTGATCATCGAGGAGATCACGGCAGCTCATGTCAGCGTATTGCGGCGCCCGCAACGCTCCTCGCAGGCGGCGGCGGGTGCATCGAGCGGTGGTTTGCCGGATTTGGATCTGCGCAGTGCGGTGCTGGAAAACCTGGTGATCGCGCCCGGCGTTGCCGGGCCGGGCGGCCGTTATGCGGTGCGGGGCCAGGCCCGGCTGGTCAATGGCGACGTTGTGGCACTCGACTTTTCCGGGCAGGGGCTGAGCGATCGTGAGGACCACATCGCGCTGGCGCTTCACCGCGACGCGGCTGGCCTGCAAGGTACAATTCGCATGGACGTGCCTGGCGGCAGTCCGATAGCGCATATGATGCGGCTTCCCGGCCGCGCAGTCAGTGTCCGCGCCGACCTTACCGGAGAGTTCGAGGCGGGGCGTGGTGCGTTCAGTGTGGAGGCGGATGAAGTCGGACTGGCGTCCGGTGCACTGGACTGGACGGAGACTGTCTGGTCGTCTGACACGTCGATCAATCTCGCCCGATGGCCGATTCTGGGGGCTGCGACGGGCGAGGCTCTGCAGTTGGTTCAGCTGACCGCGGACGGCACGCTCGGTGAGCTGGACCTGACGCGTGCGACGCTCCTCGCTGACGGCCTGGAGGCTAGTGCTCTGCGTGAGGGCGAGGGGTGGCGGTTGTCGGCGCGTGTGGACGGCGAGGTGGCAGCGGAATTTCTTCCACCTGAGTTGAGACTGGCCAGTGCCGGTTTTGAAGGCCGCGTGGAACGTCGACCGCGGGCGCAGTTCACGGGCGAGATGACCCTGTCCGGGCTGGAGCACACCCAGGCTGTGATTTCTGACCTTTCCGGGCCCGTAGAGCTTTCGCGCGATGACGGTGAATTTCGCTTGGAGAGCAGACTGGCGGCGTCGGGGCTGGTGCTGGCCGAGCCTGTTCTGGCGGGGCTGATTGGTGATGAATTGCAGATCGAGCTGCAGGCGCAATCGAGTGGAAACACCTATCGGCTGGATCGTCTGCTGCTGGAAACAAACGCTGCTCAGATCACGGCGAATGGCGCCTACGAAGACGGGCAAACCCGGTTTTCCGCGCTGTTGGAATTGCCGGATGCAGGCCGGCTTTATCAGGACCTCTCCGGTTCGCTCTCGGCAAACATAACCGGTGAAAACTCCGAGATGTTCACCATTCAGATTGCCGCGGACCGGGTGGTCTGGCCAGAGGCCAGTTTAGGCTTTCTGGATGGATTGACGGCCGGAGCGCAGCTTAGACGAGAGGCTGAAGTCTGGTGGCTGGACAATGGAGAGCTGAACGGGCGGGCCGTCGACCTCGACATCTCCGCCCAACTCGGTGCGAGCGGGGATTGGTCAGTGGCAATGGCCGGAGCCGCTGGCCTTGCGAACCTGGCCGGCCCGATAGGTGGTTCAGGCGTTCTTGCGTTGAACCTGGAAGCCGGGAGCGATGCGGGACAGATCAGTCTCGACGCCGGTCTTGCTGCGAGCGAGATCCGGATTGGCGAGACCCGGTTAGCCGGGCCGGAACTGGTCATCCAGTCGTCGCTGGATGATGAAGGCGCTGTGCTGGCGCGATGGGGCCTGCGTGGGCAATTGTCCGATCAGGCGCTGGAGCTTTCCGGCACGGCCGACCTGAATGCCAGCGGCGCTGCGCTGAATCTGACCGACGGGCGCTGGGGCGCGATCACGGCTTCCGGGCGCGGTGAGCTTCAGGGCGAGGCTCTAGCCATCCAGCTGGTCGCCAGCGACGTCGGTCGGTTTGATGCCACGCTGGATTATACCGGCCAGACTGCGGACCTGTTTGCCGGGCAGATGGAAGCGCGTCTTGAAACCCCGGGTCGCCTGATCCCGGGCGGAAGTCTGTCCGCAGCGGAAATCACCCTCTCGGGACCGTTGCAGGCCATGACGCTGAATAGCGAGCTGTCCGGTCAGCTGGGAACGGATTTCGTGCTGGATCTGCCCGGAGAATTGTCGCTCACGCCTGAAGGACTTGCTGGTCGCCTGTCACTTGCCGGTGTCTGGGGTGAGGCGGCTATCCGTACGGAAACGCCGATCCGCTTGCTGGCGGGCCCGCTGCAGGCGCGCGGACGCGTTCTGATGGGTGCCGGCGTCTTGGATCTGGTCCTGTCGCCACAGCAAATTGACGTCGTGGCGAGTGAAATTCCAGCCGACCTCGTGGGCTATACGCGGGGGCTTCCGGACTTGTCGGGCGAAGTGGCAGCGCGCCTGCAGCTGGTCAATGCGGACGGTCACTGGCAGGGCGATGGCGAGCTGAGCATACGTGATCTGACTTCGCGTCATGATGATACAGCGCCGGTTCTGCAAGTGGGCGCAGAGCTGGAGATCGATGGCCGCAACCGTCTCGATCTGCAAGTCGAGGGCGATGCCCTTGTGGTCAGGATCCTGGCGGAGGAAGCCGAGGGGGCGCTTGGCGGTGAAATCGCGGTTCATGGCGAGATCGCGCCGCTGGCCCGGCTGCTGTTACCCGCGACAGCGGATCTTTCAGGACAGGTTGAGGCCTCACTGGAGCTTGGCGGGCGTGTCGAGGTCCCGACGGTGAACGGGCATGCGTCGCTGCATCGCGGCCGGGTGTTGTCTGGGACGTATGGCTCGAGTTTTGCCGATATCGAGATTGTCACGGAATTTGCCGGCGACCGGCTGCGGGTCGAGACCCTGGAGATGAGCGATGGTGCTCACGGGCGGGCCAGTGGACAGGGCGAGTTTCGCCTGGATGCGGAGACCGGCTATCGCGGAGAGGCAAGGCTGGAAATGACGCGGATGCGTCTGCTTTCGCTGCCGGATCTGGACATGACATTGAGTGGTCAGACGCTTGTGAGCACAGACGCGGCCGGTTGGCTGGTGTCAGGCCAGTCGAGAATCGACGAGCTTCATGTGACGCCCGGTAATGACACCGCAGAGGCCATCCCCAATCCCGTCGTCACCGAGATCAATCTGCCAGACGGTCGTGCGCGCAGTGATTATGTTGGCCCCGAAGTCCGACTGGACTATCGCGTGACGTCGGAGGAAGGCGTGCGGGTCGCTGGCACTGGCTTCGACAGCGAGTGGAGTGTTGAGCTGGTTCTGAGCGGACGTCTCTCCCGACCGCGTGTCTCCGGGAACGCGACCCTCAAGGGCGGTGAGGCCTACCTGTTGTCCCGGCCTTTTGACCTGACCCGGGGGCAGGTCAATCTGGATGGGCGCTTGACCACCGCCCGGGTTGAGATCGACGCGCGTCATCAACGTTCCGATCTGACGGTGGAAGCACGTATCGCAGGCAGTGTAGATGCGCCTGAGCTGATGCTTTCCAGTACGCCGCAATTGCCGCAGGACGAGATCCTGTCTCGCCTGTTGTTCGGGCGGGACGCGACAGAACTGTCTGCCTTCGAAACCGCGCAGATCGCGGCACAATTGTCCGGATATTCCATGTTCAACATGATCAACGAGCTGCGCGACCGGGCCGGTGTTGACCGTTTGCGGATCACCTCCAATGCGGATGGCACGATTGCCGTGACCGGGGGGCACCAGATCAGTGATGACGTGTATCTGGAGGTGGAGACCGTCGGTCTTTCCGCACTGGCGACGACCCGTGTCGAGTGGTCACTGACGCCAGATCTCAGCCTGCTTTCACGTATCAGCGATGATACAGACGCGTCTGTCTCCCTGCGCTGGCGGCGGGAGTTCGATTAGTCCTCTGCCCACATGCGCAACAGGTTGGAGCGGGTCTTGGACAGCGTGTCGAAAATGGCTGATTTGCCGTCTTTTTCGTAGATCGCGCGACTGGTGAGTTCCAGATCGAACAGGATTTCGCGCTGATCAGCCCGGCGTACCAGGCTGCGGATCCAGCCGACCACGGCGAGGCGTTCGCCGCCCGTCACTGTGGCTACACGGTGCAGGGCCCCGGTGGGATAGATCACGGCATCGCCGGGCCCCAGCTTGATGGCGCTTTCGCCGCCCATATCCTCGATGACCAGCTCGCCGCCTTCATAACTGTCCGGTGCGGACAGGAAGAGGGTGAAGGAGAGGTCGGTGCGTCGCCCCCCCATCAACGCATCATCGACATGAGTGCCGTATTCCATGCCTGGCGTGTAACGCGAAACCAGCATGCGCGTGATCGCCCTGGGCTGGGCGAAGGGTCGGTAGAGCGGGTGTTTCTCGAGAGCCTTGCGAACAACCGAACGGACCGTATCGATCTCGGCGCCGCTGGCGAGTTGTTCGTTGTCCTTGACCTGGCGTGCGGCATAACCCGCCGTGGCCTTGCCGTCCTGGAAATTATCCTGGCGGGTGATCAGGTCACGCAGGGTGGTGACTTCAGCTTCGGTGCAGACTTTTTCCAACTGCAAGAGCATTTTGTGTCCTGAGAATAATTGTCAGTTTCACGGCAAGCCGATATGACGTTTTAACAGAAGTGTTCGCGACGTCGATCAGTGAAAGGACAGGTCATGGGGATCAAGCGTAAGTCCAAGCTTTGGAGCCAGGTTGGCGCCATGGCCTTGATGGGGGGACTGGCTGCCTGTGGTGGCGAGATGGGCGAGGGTGGATCCGAGCACGGCCAGCCGGTTGATGACCAGACCGCACTCTCCAGCCACGCCGGTGAAGGCGAGGGCGAAAGTGGTGCTGAAGGTGAAAATGAATCCGGTGGTGGCGGCGAGTTCGGCATAGATCCGGAGCTCGCACGTCAGGACCCTGTCGTTTATCTGAGTGCGCTTGAAGTCATTCGCGCCCACTACCTGGCCGGTATCGGTGCGCTGGAAGATGGCGGACGTTCTGCTGCGGCGGAAATGTTCGCGCATCCGATTTCGGAGATCTATGTCGATCTGGAAGAGGTTGTGATTGCGCTGGGAGCCGAGAACTTCCTCGATCTGATGTCCGACGCGTCAGCGGCGCCTTTTGACGGGCGAAGCGATGAGGAAGTGGGCGCAGCGGTGACGCGCGTGCTCAACGCCATCAACGCAGCCGAGACCTTTGCACCGGCCACCGAGGAAAGCGAAGCCAGCGTCTATGCCAAGGTGATGGCAGGCCTGATCCATCGTGCCGTGTTGCAGTACCAGTTCGCTGCCGCTGAACCGCGGGCGGTCGAGGCCTATCTGGACGGTTTTGGTTTCGAACGGGCGGCCTCTGACATCGCGGGTCGGCAGATGCCTGCGATCCGCATGGAAAACGCGGCGCTGGCGGATGCGCTGGAAGCTGCGCTTGCAGCACTGGCAGAGGTCTATCCGACGGCCGTACGACCGGAGGCCTTTGACGGTGACGTTGATGGCCTGTTTGCGGCCAGCGATGCCATCACCGCCGTGATCAAACCCTGACCTGCAGGACGGGTCAGTCGGGCGTCTTCCGGCGCCCGGCACGCTGGCCCAGCACGATATGTCCCAGCGGGATGTATTGCAGGACATGGTAGAGCAGGACGGGCAGACCCAGTCCCATAATCAAACCGGCCACCAGGTGCAGGGCGGGATTGTCCAGCCCCATTCCTTCGAGCAGCCGGCGTGTCGCTGATGTCCCGAAGACGTGCCAGAGATAGATCGCGAACGAATACGCTGCCAACGGCCTGAGCCATCGCAGCGCCGGTGAGGCATGCATCACGATGATGATCAGCGAGAGGCTCAGCAGGAAACCGTTCCAGCTTCGAAAATTCGCTGTCAGCTGGGTGTCCTGCATGTAGGCGTAGGCCATCGGATAAAGCGCGGTCGCCGTCAGAAGTGCGGCGCCCAGAAGCCACCATCTGGTCTTCTCCAAGACATGCTCGAACCGCGTCAGAACGAGCCCAAGCACGAAGAAGGGCAAAATGGCCAGCATGCGATTGGTCGCCCAGATATCTTCCGGGAGCGCGAACGGGGTGAGAATAGGCAGACAGCCGAGGGTAATCGCGATCCACAGGGCCCGTTCACCAGCTACTCGCCAAATCAGGTATGCCCCCCCGGACATCATGATGAAGGCATTGATGAACCAGAAGTGGGCGTAGGGCATGACCAGTGTGTCGATCAGCTGATCCAGGCCGAAAATGCCAAAGCGTGTGCCCATGACTGTCGAGATCGCAGCGAAGGTGAACATGGCTATCAGGGTGGGGATCACGACTGTACGCACGGTGTGGCTCAGGAATCGCGCAGGCGACATCTCGGTGCGCCCCAGCATGGCAAAAGACAGGCCTGCGAGCAGGGTATAGAGCGGCATGGAGAGATAGCTGAGCATGTCGAATGTCGCGAACAGAAGGGAGTCGCGCTCAAGACGCAGGCCGGTTTCCGGTTTGTCGCCGACGATATGGATCAGCACAACCAGCAGGGTGCCGAGCGATCGCAGGGCCGCCATGTCGTAGAAACGCGGTGTTGCCTTGGCAATGCTGGTGTCTTCATGCGTGTCCAGTTCGGCGATGCTAAGCTGGTGCCAGCCTTGCGGCAGGTCGGACAAAATGGCGCCGAGACGGATTTCAAGGTCGACGAACTCGATCGAGGAGGCTTCCAGTTCATCGAAACTGGTTTCAGGTGAAATGCGCTCGCCGGGGAATTGTTCCCGGAAAGCGGCGAGAATTTGCTGCAGCCTCGGTCCTTCGACCCTGGTCTCAGGTTTTGCTGACGCTTCGATTAGGGCCAGGGCGGTCTGGTAATCAGGTTTGCCGTTTGCCTTGAACGGTATGTGCTCTGTAGAGCAGGTGTGAAGCCGGCTGGCCGGAATACCCAGCTCTTCACTCAAATCCGCCGCGACCGATTCCGCGTCGCTGACCTTTGTCAGCACCAGGCCCAGAAAATCGTCCCGGCCGGTTGCGAGGCCTTCGATGCCCTGGCTGGCCAGGCGTTCTTCCACGGCATCAAGGCTGACACGTTTTCCGGCGATCTTGAGGAAGCGCGCCGCGCGGCCCTGCAGTGTAAACAGCCCGTCGGCATCGAAACTGGCGAGATCGCCTGTGCGGAGGCAGTCGGTCTCCGGTGGCCGGGCCAGATCATCTTTCGTTGTGGCATACCCCATCATCACATTGGGGCCGTGATAAACCAGCTCGCCGGTGATGCCTGGGCGGGTGATGGCGTTCCCGTCCGCGTCGATCAGGCTTAACCTTCCGCCCGGAATGGCGCGCCCGATGGAGCCGGGGCGCGAGGCTGCCAGATGCGGCGGCAGATAGGACAGGCGTGGGGCCGCCTCGGTTTGCCCGTACATGACATAAAACGCCCAGCCGTCCGCGTCTCCTTGCCGGGCCAGGGCCTCGACACGGTCGGGCGACAGGCGTCCGCCCGCTTGTGTGACATACCGCAGGCTCGGGGCGTCGGTGGGGAACAGGCCCGTTTTCTCGATGAGTTTGAAGTGCTCGGGCACGCCGGAAAAACTGGTGCAGTTGTGCGCGCGGAAATCGGCCCAGAACGCGTCCTCGATCAGCGATTTTCCCGTGACCAGCAGGCGACCGTCTGCGTGCAGATGCGAGTTGATGACGGACAGACCGAAGGAATAGTCCATCGGCAGGCCGGTCGGTGCGCAATCCCCGTGGGTGAGCTCGAGATACCGGCAGATCGCCTCGGCATTGCTGCGCAGGTTTTGGTGCGACAGGCGGACCAGTTTCTGTTGTCCGGTCGAGCCGGAAGTTGAAAGCAGCAGGGCGAGGTCGGGGTGCAGGGGTGTGTCGCGGTGAGCTTGTCGAATGTCGAGTGAATCGTCGTGAGCGGCGTAGACGTAAAGGACCGGAAATTGCTCTAGCAGCTGTTGTTTCTGTGCTGTCGCCTGAGCATCGACGAGCAGGGCCGGACACTGGGCGTGCAGGCTTGCGAGATAGGCGAAGACCGCGTTGACCGAGTTGTCCGTTTCGATCAGCACCACGCCGCGGCCGGCTTCAAGCCTCAGTGCGAAGAGTTCGATGCGATCCGACAGCGTTTTGTAGCTGATCTGCTCGCGGCTTGAGGCGCAGATCAGCGCAATCCGGTCCGGATTGTCGGATGTCAGCCGCATATGCGCGTCAAAAGCCATACCAAAGCCCCCTGGTGCCCATGCTTAGGGCAGCTGGCCCCGGATTAGAAGAGCATCGCTATTTCAGGGGGCTGCAGTCCGCCGTCGCGGATTGAAAAAGCGGGACCTGCAAGCGGTGGAGGAAGAGGTGACAGCGGTCGTCACCACTTCCTCCTGACCGACAAACAGGTGCTCGCGGGGCTCAGCTAGCCGCGAGCACCGGTTGTCGCTGGGAATCGAGCGCCTCCATCTGCTCGATGAGGCGTATGCCCAGCCGGGAACAGGTCAGATCTCCGCCGAGATCGCCGGTCCATTCCCGGTTGGCATGCATGCGGTCCACGGCCCGGCGGATGAGGGCCGCAGCCTCGTTCTCGCCGAGACCGGCCTCGAGCAATTGCGCGGCACTTTCGATGGCGCCAAACGGATTGGCCTTGTCTTCGCCGGCGATGTCTGGCGCCGATCCGTGGATCGGTTCAAACAGCCCGGGACGCTCTCTGCCCAGCGAAGCCGAGCCCAGAAGTCCGATGGAGCCCGGCAGCATGGAGGCCTCGTCGGAAAGAATGTCGCCGAACATGTTCTCGGTCAGTACGACATCGAAATCGCGCGGTGCTCGTAGAAAATGCATGGCTGCAGCATCGACATACATGTGATCCAGCGCGACATCGGGGTAATCCTGCGCGCCCAGCTCGCTCACAACGGATCGCCAGAGCTTGCTGGTAGAGAGCACATTGGCCTTGTCGACCGACGTCAGCTTGCCCCGGCGCAGGCGCGCCTGTTCAAACGCCACCCGGGCGACACGCTCAATCTCGTGGCGGCTGTAGGTGCATTTGTCGCTGGCGGAGTTTTCGCTGACCTCGCGCTCGCCGAAATAAATGCCCCCGGTCAGCTCCCGCACGATCAGCATGTCCGCACCCTCGACCAGTTCCTGGCGCAGGGGCGAGCGATCGGACAGGGCCGGATGGACGCTGGTCGGACGCAGATTGGCGAACACGCCGAGTCCCTTGCGCAAGGCAAGCAGCCCAGCCTCCGGACGTTCCGGCGCGTCATCCCATTTGGGACCACCGACAGCGCCCAGGAAGACCGCGTCGGCAGCCTTACAGGCCTTCAACGTGTCCGCGGTCAGCGGTTCGCCGTGCGCATCGATGGATGCACCGCCGAAATGATGACTGTTGAAGTTCAGCTTGATCCCGGTCTGCAGGGCGGCCTGTTCCAGTGCGGCCCGGGCCACGCGGGTTACTTCCGGACCGATGCCGTCACCGGGAAGCAGGACGATGTTCCAGCTCATGCTGCGGCCTCCTCGAATTGGCGGATCTCGTCGGCCTGATCGAGCAGATACCCCATCGGGTCATTGCCGCTGAGCAGGCAGTGCCGGGCGAAGGGTTCGATGTCGAAATCGAAACCCGGCCCGCCGGAGATGTGTACGCGGGTTGCTTCCAGATCGATCTCGACCTCAGCGCCCGGATTGTCCAGCAGCCATTGATGCGCCGCTTCCGGGGCGACGATCGGCAACAGCCCGTTGCGTGCCGCGTTGGAGCGGAAAATGTCGGCGATCTCGCAGGAAATCACGGCGCGAAATCCGTAATCCAGCAAAGCCCAGGGCGCGTGCTCGCGCGATGAACCACAGCCGAAATTGCGCCCGGCCACCAGGATGGATGCGCCTCTGGCATCGAATCCGCTGAGGGGCGAACCGGGCCTGGGCGAACCCGATGCGTCGAACCGCCAGTCATGAAAGGCAAACCGCCCCAGACCCGTCCGAGAGGTCGTGGTCAGGAAGCGGGCCGGAATGATCTGGTCCGTGTCGATATTCTCGCCCGCGAGATTGAAAGTCCGGCTTCTGATCGGAAATGTCTCAGGCATATTCCGCCTCCTTGAGTTTGGCCGGATCCGTGACACGGCCGGTGACGGCGGAAGCTGCCGCGACTGCCGGACTGGCCAGCATGGTTCGTACGCCAGGACCCTGACGGCCCTCGAAGTTGCGGTTCGATGTCGAGACGATGAGCTCGCCCGGTGCGCCCTTGTCGCCATTCATGGCGATGCACATCGAGCACCCGGCTTCACGCCATTCGGCACCGGCTGCCTTGAACACCTTGTCCAGGCCTTCTTCTTCGGCCTGCGCCTTCACCCAGACCGAGCCCGGTACGACCAGCGCGGTGACCCCCGGCGAGATGGCGCGTCCGCGCATGATGTTTGCGGCTGCCCGCAGATCGGAGATGCGCGAATTGGTGCATGAGCCGATAAAGACGCGGTTGACCTTCTGGCCGGAGACGCGCTCGCCGGCTGCGACACCCATATAGTCCGCCGCCTTCCGGTCACTGTCATTGCGATGGGCCGGGACGACATCGTCGAGCGCAATGCCGGTATCCGGTGCCGTGCCCCAGGTGATCATCGGGCGAAGCCCCTCAACATCGACGACGACTTCCCGGTCGAAGTGTGCGCCTTCATCCGTGTAGAGCTCACGCCATCGCGCGACGGCCTGGTCCCATTCAGCCCCCTGCGGTGTGCGCTTGCGACCATCCAGGAAAGCGACGGTCTTCTCGTCCGGGGCGACCAGGCCGGCTCGGGCACCGGCCTCGATGGACATGTTGCACAGGGTCATTCGCCCTTCCATGTCGAGCGCGGTGATGGCCTCGCCGCTGTATTCGATGACATGGCCCGTTCCGCCATCCACCCCGATCTTCGCGATGATGGCGAGGATGATGTCCTTGGCCGACGTGTTGGGGCCTGGACGCCCGGTGACGTGGACACGCATGGATTTGGGCTTGCGTTGCAACAGGCATTGCGTGGCCAGAACATGGCCGACCTCGGTCGTACCGATGCCAAAGGCGAGCGCCCCGAAGGCACCATGGGTGGCCGTGTGGCTGTCGCCGCAGACAATGGTCATCCCCGGCTGGGTCGCACCCAGTTCCGGACCGATCACATGCACGACGCCCCGGTGTTCACTTTCCCAGCCATTCAGTTCGATGCCATGACGGGCGGTGTTGGCGTAGAGTGTTTCCACCTGTGCTGCCGCTGCATCGGTGGCATAGGGCGGTGGCGTGCCGGCCTTGAACGGCAGGGTCGGGGTGGAATGGTCGATCGTCGCGAGAGTGCGATCGGGTCGACGCACCTTGAGGTCACGGTCCTCCAGCTCGGCAAAGGCCTGCGGAGAGGTCACCTCGTGCACCAGGTGCAGGTCGACATACATCGTCGCCGGCGTGTCCGGGGTCTCGGCCCGCACGATGTGTGCGTCCCAGATCTTATCGAAGAGGCTTCTAGGCGACATGCTGAACCTCCATCGCGTCATCATGGACCGGGGTCAGCCAGTTCCAGCGGTCTTCCGTCTCGCCACTGAACAGGCCGAAGAAGCGCTTCTGCATCAGTTCGGCAACCGGTCCGCGCCCGCCGCAGCGAACAACATGCCCGTCGACCGAGCGCACCGGGGTGATCTCGGCGGCCGTGCCGGTGAAAAAGATTTCGTCAACGACATAGAGGCTTTCGCGTGACAGTGTCTGTTCGCGCACATCGAACCCGTCGGCCTCGGCCAGCTTGATGACCGCATCGCGGGTCAGGCCGGAGAGGATGGAGGACGAGGTCGGGGGCGTGCGGATGACACCGTCGGAGACGACAAAGATGTTCTCTCCCGCGCCTTCGGAGACGAGACCGTTGACGTCCAGCCCGATGCCTTCATCAAATCCGCGATCATGCGCTTCCTGGCTGATCAGGACGGAGGACAGGTAGTTGCCGCCCGCCTTGGCGCCGGTCGGGATGGTGTTGGGGGCTGCCCGGCTCCAGCTGGAGATGCAGCAATCCACGCCCTTGGACAGGGCTTCCTCGCCCAGATAGGCGCCCCAGGGGAAAGCGGCGATGGCGACATCAACCTTGGCGGCCTTGCCCGGCATGACGCCGATCCCGCCATAGCCAAAAAAGGCGACCGGACGCAGATAGGCGTCATTGAGCCGGTTCGAACGCACAACATGGCGGCAGGCTTCCTCCAGCTCTTCCTGCGTGTAGGGCAGGGGCATGCGATAGACCTTGGCCGAGTCAAACAGGCGGCGGATGTGGTCCTGCAGCCGGAAGATCTGCGGGCCTTGCGGTGTCTTGTAGGCGCGAATGCCTTCAAAGACCGAGGTGCCGTAGTGCAGGGCGTGGCTCAGAATATGGGTTTGCGCATCGTGCCAGTCGATCAGCTCGCCATTGCGCCAGATGAAGTCGGTTTCCTGGATAGACATGATAAATCCTTACATGACAGCGGGTTGCGCTGTTTGCTGTGGGGTGGGTGGCGCCGGCTGGCGCTCGAATGCGAAAAGCAGGGAGTCGATGGCGGCAGTGACCACATCCGGTCCCCGTGCCCGGCCGCGCACACGCTGGCCTTCCAGATCGACTTCAATCTCGGCGACAAATTCACGTCCCGTCTGGGAGCGCAGCATCTTGGTTTCCAGGCCAATCACATCGGCCTTGCGCCCGGTGATGCGCTGGACAGCCGCGAAGGCGGCAGCGACCGGACCTTCACCGGACGCGATATCGGAGACCCGACCGCGATCCGGGTGGGAGAGCTCGACACGGGCGAACTGTTTGGGACGCGGACCGGCGGTGGTGCGCAGCTCGGTCCGCATGACCTGCCAGGCCGATCCGCTTTCGTTATAGCCTTCCATCAGGCTGACCAGATCGGCGTCGGTCACTTCGCCATGCGCATCTGCTAGGCGCTTGAATTCGCGAAACACCTCGTTCAGGCGTTCCGGATCCGGCTGATATCCTAGCTGGGCGAGGCGCTGGTTCAGCGCGTGCTTGCCCGAATGTTTGCCCAGCACCAGTTCCGAGCCCGGTGCGCCGACGCTTTCCGGGGTCATGATTTCATAGGTGCGGCGATCGGCGATCATGCCGTGCTGGTGAATGCCGGCCTCGTGCGCAAACGCATTCTTGCCAACAATCGCCTTGTTGGGAGCAACCGGTGCACCGGTCAGGCGCATCAGCTTCTGGCTGGCCGGCCAGAGCTGCGTGGTGTCGACGCGGGTCGCGGCGGGGAAGATGTCCGGGCGGACATTGAGCGCCATGACCAGTTCTTCCAACGAGCAGTTCCCTGCGCGTTCTCCGATGCCGTTGATGGCGCATTCGACCTGGCGCGCACCAGCCTGAACTGCGGCGAGGCTGTTGGAGACAGCCAGGCCCAGATCATTGTGACAATGGGCAGAGAAAATGACGTGTTCCGGCCGTTCGACCTCGCGCATCAGGCGTTCGAACACGCGGCGGATTTCGCCGGGTTCACTGACCCCGACCGTATCGGGCACGTTCAGCACATCGGCGCCATGGGTGGCGGCGCATGCCATGGCTTCGGTCAGGAAGTCGTCCTCGGTACGCAGTGCGTCCTCGGCGGAAAACTCCACCTCGTCGAAACACTCAGCGGCATGGCTCAGCGCGGTTTCGATCGCCTTGAGTACTTCCAGTCGCGACATGCGCAGCTTGGCTTCACGGTGGATCGGACTGGTGGCGAGGAAAATGTGGATACGCTTGCGGCGTGCCGGAGACAGGGCCTCGGCAGCCGCATCAATATCCCCGATCGAGGCACGCGACAGCGAGCACAGGGTCGGGCCCTCGATTTCGCGAGCGATTTCTGTGACGGCTGCAGCGTCTCCGGGAGAGGCGGCGGCAAAACCGGCCTCGATCACATCGACATGCATGGCAGCAAGCAGTTGCGCCAGTTCAACTTTCTGCGTCGGTGTCATGGAGAAGCCCGGCGCCTGTTCTCCATCGCGCAGTGTGGTGTCGAAGATCCGGACGTGATCCCCGGCAGCCGGGTGGTTTATTGCGGTTGTCGACATGACGGCTCTCCTGGAGGCATGGCGTGGCTGGCCATGTGGGCCGGCATCGGGGTGTGGACGTCCATGACGTCGAACAGGCGGGAAAGCTGGCGTGTGAGGACGTCCAGCGAGCGCTCGCCGCGTGGCGTGATGCGCGCAGCGATATCGGTCACGCCGTTCTGTGCGGCCGTCTTGTGCAGGCTCTCGATAATGAAACCGCGGCGCTCGATATTGCTGAGCAGGCGCACAAGGGCACCCTCGCTCTCGGCGAGTTGAATTCGAATATTGTGCATGGATCAGTCCTCCATCATTTCTGCATTGGATTTGCCTGGCGGAACGAGCGGCCAGACGTTTTCGCGCGGATCGATCAGGCAGTGGGCCAGGATCGGTCCGGTGGCGTTGAGCAGTCGCTCAATGGCGCCGGGCACCTCGTCGCGACTGTGAATGGTGAAAGCTTCGACGCCGAAGGACCGGGCGACCTCGGCAAAGTCCGGATTGTCGTAGAGATCGATCTCGGAGAAATTCTGGTCGAAGAATAATTCCTGCCACTGGCGCACCAGGCCCAGCGAGGCATTATCCAGCAACAGGATACGGATCGGCACGCCGTAACGACGCGCGGTTGCCAGTTCCTGGATATTCATCATGATCGAGCCATCGCCGGTGACGGTGACAACCTTGCTGTCCGGGCGCTCCAGCGCAGCACCGATGCCGGCGGGCAGGCCGTAGCCCATCGCGCCCAGGCCCGCGCTCGTCAGATGGTTCTCCGGCCGAGCGAAGCGGCAATGCTGGGCCACCCACATCTGGTGCTGGCCGACATCACAGGCAGCGATGAAGTCATCGCCGGCGGTTTCAGACAATTCCTTCAACAGGCCAGGCGCGTAAATGCCGGAACCGGGCGCGTCATAGCTGAACGCGAACTCCTGCTTTCGGTTGCGGCACAGGGTGCGCCAGCTGTCGATTGCCAGATATCCCGCATCCAGCCGCGCCAGCGCGTCTTGCAGATCACCGCGAATAGCGGCGTCCACGCCGCGCAGCTTGCCGATTTCGGCGTTGTCGAGATCCATGTGGATGATGCGGGCATGGGGGGCGAACTGATCCGGCTTGCCGGTTGCGCGGTCATCGAACCGGGCGCCGCAGCAGATCAACAGATCACTCTCCTGGACGGCCATGTTCGCGGCGCGGGTTCCGTGCATGCCCAGCATGCCGAGATAGTTCTGGGCGTCCGGATGAGCGCAGCCAATGGCTTTCAGCGTGGCCACGGTCGGGATGCCGGTGCGTGCCATGAAGTCTCGCGCCGCTTCCACCGCATGCCCGAGGGCAATGCCCCCACCCATGTAGAGAACAGGTCGCCGGGCGGCCCGGAGCAGGCTGAGCGCTTCCTCGATACTGTCATCGCTGGCACGGGACGGAGCTGGTGTCGACGCGGACATGGCCGTTTCAAACGCCATGCTCGCCTGCAGCGTATCCTTGGGCAGATCGACGAGGACCGGGCCGGGTCGACCTTCCTCGGCGATTTCGAAGGCCTCGCGGATGGTGGCCGGAATGTCCTCGGCACGACGCACGATCATGGAGTGTTTGACGACCGGCAGGCTCATGCCGAACACATCGACTTCCTGGAAGGCGTCGGTGCCCATCAGGGTCGAAGGAACCTGTCCGGTCAGGATGACCATGGGCACGCTGTCCATATAGGCGTTGGCAATGCCGGTCAGCAGATTGGTCGCGCCGGGACCGGAGGTGGCTAGGCAAACGCCGGCCTTGCCGGTCAGGCGCGCCTGCGCGTCGGCGGCAAAGCTCGCCGCCTGTTCATGGCGCACCAGGATGTGTTCCAGTTTCGAGCCGACCAGCGCGTCATAGACGGGCATGATCGCCCCACCCGGATAGCCGAAGATACGGCGCACGCCGAGGTCCTCGAGCGTCCGCACCACGGCTTGGGCACCCGTCATCAGAGGGCGGGAATGCGCGTCCAGTTCGGCTGCGGGCAGGGCGGTCATGGATCAGTTCTCCTGGCCTGACGGGTTAGTGCGCGTTGGCGCCTGGCTGCAGCCAAGGCATGTCGGCGCGCAATTGCGCCCCGGTCTTTTCAATCGGGTGTTCGAGATCCTTGCGCAGGAGCGCGGCGTATTGCGGCTTCCCGGCCTGGTTCTCGGTGATCCAGTCGCGGGCAAATGTGCCGTCCTGGATGTCCTTGAGGATTTCGCGCATGCGAGCGCGGGTCTCGTCATTGATAACCCGCGGACCAGAGCGCAAATCGCCATAGATCGCGGTCTCGGAGATGAATTCATGCATCTTTTCGAGCCCGCCCTCGTAGAGAAGGTCAACGATCAGCTTGAGCTCGTGCAGGCATTCGAAATAGGCGACTTCAGGCTGATAGCCGGCCTCGGTCAGGGTCTCGTAACCGGCCAGGACGAGCTCGGTTGCACCGCCACACAGGACTGCCTGTTCGCCGAACAGATCAGTCTCGGTCTCCTCGGCGAACGAGGTCTCGATGACGCCGGAATTGGCGCCGCCAATGCAGGAGGTATAGGCCAGTGCGCGGTCACGGGCCTTGCCGGTCGCGTCCTGGTGAGTGGCAAACAGGCAGGGCACGCCGCGTCCCCGCTCGAATTCACGGCGAACGAGATCGCCCGGGCCCTTGGGCGCCACCAGCATAACATCGATATCGGCTGCGGGTTGGACGCGCCCGAAATGGACGGAGAAACCGTGAGCGAACATGAGGGCGTTGCCAGCCTCCAGGTTCGGGGCAATCTGCTCACGGAAAATCTCCTCATGGGTCATGTCCGGGGTCAGGATCATGACGATGTCGGCTTGTTTCGCGGCATCGGCCGGTTCGGCAGTGGTCAGACCATCTTGGGCAGCGCGCTGGGCGCCGGTACCGCCGGCACGAACGCCGACGATGACCTTGCAGCCGCTGTCCTTGAGGTTCATGGCGTGGGCGCGGCCCTGGCTGCCATAACCGATGATGGCCACGGTTTCCGACTTGAAGTCGGTGGTGTCGATTTCGAAATCACTCCGGCGAGGAGCCTGGGTCGGGCGGGTCATGCGAAAATCTCCTGTTCGCGATGTGTCTGTGTCGTTTTGGATGTGGCTTGCCTGGCGGGCGGTGGGGCAGTGACAGCCCCTCGGGAAGCCGAGCTGACGAGGTGAGCGTACTTGTCGAAAACGCCCCCCATGCGATTGGGCTGAGGCGTGATCATGGAGCGGCGGCGCGCTGACAGATCGGCATCCGTATCGATCCGGCGCGCTTCGACATCGATGTGGATCCGGTCGCCGTCCATCAGCAGACCGATGGCGCCACCAGCGGTGGCTTCCGGGCTGACATGGCCGATAACGAAGCCTTTCGATGCGCCGGAGAAACGTCCATCCGTGATCAGGGCAACATCTTCGCTGAGACCCTGGCCGACCAGCGCCGCCGTGACTGCAAGCATTTCGCGCATCCCGGGGCCACCCTGGGGGCCTTCGCAGCGGATGATGACGACATCACCGGCCTTGATCTGATTGGCTTCGACGGCCGCAAACGCATCATCCTCGCACTCGAAAACGCGGGCCGTACCAGCAAACGCGCTGCGGGAATGACCGCTGAGTTTGAGAACCGCGCCCTCCGGAGCGACATCGCCATAGAGTACGCGGAAGCCGCCATCGGGTTTGACCGGGTTCTCGACGCTGTGGATGACGCGCTGGTTGGGGCTTTCCTCGGCCTTCGAGAACTCTTCGAACAGGCTTGCGCCGCTGACGGTTGGAGTGTCGGCGATGCGACCGGCCTGCATCAGGCGCTGACCGAACAGGCGTGTGCCGCCGGCGAGGAACATGTGGTGCGCGAGGAAGCGCCCGCCCGGTTTCAGATCGGTGATGACCGGCGCCTCCGATGAGACTTCGTCAAATGTGTCGATGGAAAAGGCAATGCCGGCCTCTGCTGCGATGGCAGCCAGGTGCAGGACGGCATTGGTTGAACCTCCGCTGGCCGAAGCGGCGATCGCTGCATTGCGCAGCGACTTGGGGGTGATGAAGCGGCGCGGATTGACCGCGGCTTCGACCAGCTCGACCGCCCGGATGCCGCACTTGCGCGCTGCATCTGGCTTGTCGGGGTGAGGGGCGGGTATGTCGTTGACGCCCATGGGCGAGAGTCCCAGGAAGCTCAACATCATCGCCATGGTATTGGCCGTGAACTGACCGCCACAGGCGCCTTCGCCGGGGCAGGCGGCTTTCTCGACCGCTTCCAGTTCGGCATCGTCGATTGAGCCGCAGGCATGAGCGCCGACGGCCTCGAAAACATCCTGGATGGACAGCTCCTGGTCGCCCTTGCGACCCGGCATGATCGTGCCGCCATAGAGGATGCAGCCGGGAATATCCGCGCGGACTAGGGCCATGGCAGCGGCCGGGATGGTCTTGTCGCAACCCGCCAGGATGATGATGCCGTCCAGGCTGTGTCCGCGCACGGCCAGCTCGATGCTGTCGGTGACCACCTCGCGGGAGATCAGCGAGGCGCGCATGCCCTCGGTGCCCATAGTGATCCCGTCGGACACCACGACCGTGTTGAAATCGACCGGAAAGCCGCCGGCTTCGCGAACGCCTTCACGTGCGGCATCCGCCAGCTTGTCCAGGTGCATGTTGCAGGGCGTGATCGTGCTCCAGGTATTGATCACGCCGATCATCGGCTTGGCGAAATCCTCGTCCGTCATGCCGGTGGCGCGCAGCATGGCGCGCGCCGGGGCGCGGGCGGGACCCCTGGTGATCGTGTCGGAGGATTTGGGAGAATGCTGGTTCATCGTGTGTCCTGTGCGGCCAGCACGAAAAAACCCCGCTCCTTGTGGGAGCGGGGTTCTTCGTGTCTGCCTAGTCTTGCTTTGCTAGATGGCAGGCGTCGTCGCCGCTCCCGTTATCTGGGCGGTAATAAGCACCACAAGAATAAGCACGAGACCAAGCGTCCGCACGCCCGGCTGGGCGGCGACGGCAATGGTCTTGGATGTGGTCGTGCTCGGGTTCATCAGAACCGGTTCCTGTGTTTGCTGCGCTGCACAGTTACCGGACTGTTTATCGATTGCAACCCCGAAAAGAAAAAATTTGTGCGCGCTATGCGCTGTGTTGCGTAAGTGGCGCAAAATTCATGCTCGCGGGGTGTAATGCTCGCGCGCGCGAGAATTTCGGTCCACGCGAGCAAACTTTTTTTTCAGCGTGCCTCAGGCCGGCTGGGGCGCATTCGCCCATTCGGGAGTCTCGATGGTCAGGAATTCGCGTATCTCTTGAGAATTCGGTCCCAGGGTCAGCGGATTGCGCACGCCCGGAAGGACGGTCGCGTCGAACAGCTCGATGATCGGGCCGTCGAGGCGCAGCCATTGTGCGACCGACGTATTGGCAAGGTTGAGCACCTGGACACCGCACCAGGCTTCGGTGTCCTTGTCCTTGAGCTTTTCGTCGAGTTCCAGCCCCTCAAACCGACCATGTCGCGGCTTGGACAGGGTCAACACGGCATGGCCGTTGTGGAAGGCGAGACCGCGCAGGAATCCCGGGCAGAACATGACCGGCTCGAAGCGCTTCTTCTTGGGGTCGATATAGCCCAGTTCGCCACTGCCCGAATTGAGCACCCAGAGCTTGTTGTCATGCCAGCGCGGGGAGTGCGGCATGGACAGGCCTTCGGCAATGATTTCATTGGTTTCCACATCGATGACGACGCCGCCATCATGGCGGCGGTCGCGCCAGCCATCGACCGCATCGGAGCGGCTGACTGCCGTCACGTATTTAGGTCGCCCGTCGACCATGGCGAGGCCATTCAGATGGCAGCGATCCTCAGCTACAAGTTGCGACAGGAATGGCGGTTTCCAGATCGGTTTGAAACTGTGCGTCAGGCTCGGCTCGCAAAGGCAGCCAAACTTGGTGTTCACAAAGACGATCTTGCCGTTCTCGCGGATGCCCAGCTCGTGGATATCGACATCGCCGACTGTCTGGAAATTGCGAGGTACATAGACCTTGTCGTGCGCCTCGTTGGCGAGCTGATCCGGGCCCAGAACATTCTCCATGCGCACGATCTGGGTCAGGGTTCCGAGATAGAGGCGGTTCTCGTCGCCGACAACGCCCATCGCCTTGGGATAGACTGCTTCATGCAAGCTTAGCTTGCCGTCGGGTCCGTGCCCGACGAGGTAGAGGCGGCCACTCTGATAGGATGTGAAGGCAAGCGAAATGCCGTTGCTGGCCAGGAATCCGGCGAGGCCTCGTGAGAAGGAAATATCGACCTTTGGCTGTTCTTCAGCCGCCGCTGCGGGGTTGGTTTGGTCAATCTGGCCACCAGTCGCGACCTCGCCGACGTCCGAGCTTTTCTTCTTGGTCATGTTTTCCCCCGTTTGACAGTCCAACTCTGGCATGCGCGGTGGTTGGTTAATGTCTTAATTGTCCCAATGAGTTGGATATTCGTCTGATCGCCAAGCGATATTCCGAGAACTTTCATATAACACACTGATTTTTAAAGAAAACACAATTGTGTAAAAACGAGAGTCCCTCTCAGTTTCGAGTCGACAACAAGGTTAACCTGCGTGTATCAATACACCCTGTGCGCGCGTTCGGGGGAATGTACGCCTGTGGTGCTTTATGGAACCGACACATAACGGGGGGCAATCAATGTCGAACTTCGCGACGACGGAGATTACTGGCGGCACGCGTTCTTCCTTTGCGCGCAAGCTATTGTTAGGGGCATCAGCCGGGGTGCTGATGTCATTGCTCCCAGCGGCATCTCTCGCGCAGGCAGTCCCTGCAGAGTGTAGTCCGGGAACGGCCACAGCCGGTGATACGATCACCTGCGAGATTGCGGCGCCTGGTTCGATCGGCCCGATAACCACCAACGTGTCCGACCTTACTATCAATATCGGTTCTGCCGCTGTGAACACAGCGGTGACCAATGGTGCTGGGATCGCCATATCCATGTCGGGCGGCGGCACCCAGGCGCTCAACATCGCCAGCGGTTCAGCTGTGAGCGGCACCGGCAATGGCGTCTTCATCCGTTCCCGTTATGCGGATGTAGCAGTCAACAATGCCGGCGCGGTCAGCGGTGATGACGGCATTTCCATCCTGACTTCGGGCGATTCCATCTCTGTTACGGGCGGCGGTACTGCTTCCGGTGTGGATGACGGTGTCCAGATTGTCGGCGGCAATACCAGTGTGGTTGTCGATCTTTCCAGTGTCAGCGGAACGAACGGTGCGGGCGTGAATGCGGTCAGCTCGGCAGTCACGCAGTCCTTCACGGTCTCCGGCGCGGCAACGGGCGGCACGCACGGTCTTGGCATTTCTTCCACGGGGACCGGTTCGACAACGGTTTCCGCCGGCAGCGCGAGCGGCGGAAGCGGCTCCGGCGTCAGCGCGACGGCCAGCGGTACGGATCTTACAATCAACGTCACCGGAGCGGCCAGCGGCTACGTTCACGGTGTGGAAGCTGTCAATTCCGGCTCAGGTGCACTTTCGGCCAGTGTCGGGTCGGCCTCGGGCACGACGGGTCGCGGTATCTATGCCGTGAATTCCGGCACCGACCTGACGGTGGTCTCCACGGGCGCTGTTAGCGGCTCCTATGGTGTCGAGGCCGTGTCCTTTGGTTCCGGCGCGCTTTCGGTCAGCGTGGGCTCGGCGACGGGCACAAGCGGCGCGGGAATTTATGCCTTCTCTGGCTCCGGCACGGACGTGACGGTCACGTCCAGCGGCCTGGCCTCCGGCGCAACGGACGGCATCGGCGTCTATAACAATGGCACCGGTTCCACGACTGTGACGACGGGCGGGGCATCCGGTGTCACCGGATCCGGCATCCGCGTCACGAACGGGGCGACGACGACCAATCTCAGTATTGTGTCCACGGACGGGGTGTCCGGTGGGACCCGCGGCATCTATGCCAATAATGCTGGCACAGGTGCGCTGACGATTTCCGGCACGACCGTAAGCGGTGCCAGCGGTTTCGGCGTTTACGCCGGCAATGCGGGGACGGGTACCGCTATTACGCTGACCGGCAGCACTTATGGCTATACTGATGGTGTGCGCGCGATGCACACCGGTTCGGGCGCCTTGTCCATTCAAACCGCTGGCGTTGCCGGCGACACAGGCCATGGCATCTATGCCTACTCCGGAACGTCGGCCACCGGCGTAACGATCAATTCCACCGGATTTGTCCAGGGCGATCAGCACGGTATCACGCTGACCCATCGTGGCGGAGGCAATGTCTCGGTGACCGCGGCGGCAGGTGTGTCCGCGGTCAACCGTTCCGGCGTTGTCATCAATACCGGCTCGAGCAGCGGTAATGTAAACCTCACCACGCTCGGCACGGTGTCCGGCTATACGCATGGCGTCGCCGTGACCAGCTCCGCAACGGGTGCAAGCGTGGTCTCGGTCGACAGCGTCGTGTCGTCCAACTGGGATGCGATGTACGTCGGAACTGCCGGTACCAGCAGTTCCATCACCGCAACAGGTGATGTGGTTGGTGCCTCGGGTGGCTTGTTCGCATATCACACGGGTTCTGGTCAGCTGTCGATCACGCTGGAGGATCTGACGGGGCAGTCCGGTGTGGGCATGTGGGCCACAAACGTCAACGGTACCGGTGTTGATGTCACCATTACCGGCGATGTCAACGCGACCGCCAATGGTATCAATATCTCCAATTATGCCGGCTCAGCCCTGCTGACGACGGGCGACGTGACTTCGTCCGGCGCAATAGGCGTCAATATCAATAATTACGGAACCGGCGGCGTCACCACGAACTCGACCGGAACTATCTCCGGTTTGACGACCGGTCTGCATGTGAACAGCCGCGCGGGCGATGTGTCCGTGACCGCTGAAAACCTGACCGGGACCAGTTCGAGCGGTGGTTCCATCACTTCCTATGGTGGAAATGTCACGGCGACCGTGACCGGCTCTGCAACGGGTGGCGGTTCCGGACTTGTGGTTCTCAACCGCGGAACCGGCTCCTCGACCGTAACTGTGGCTGATGCCTATGGCGGGTCCCTGCGCGGGCTGGATGCCTGGGGTTTTGCCGGCTCCTCCGATCTCACCGTCACCAGCACGGGCACTGTTTCCGGGCTGGGTCATGGCCTGCGTTTCGTCCAGTACGGGTCGGGTTCTGCGAGCCTGACGGCGAATAACACTGTCAGTCGCACTTCCGGCAGCGCCATCGCGGCCTGGAATTTCAACGGTACGGATCTGACGATCAATTCCACGGGCACAGCCACTGGCGAATATATCGGCATTTACAGCGTCAACCTCTCCGGTGCGCTGACCATCAATTCTGTTGATGCGATCGCCAACAGGAACGGCGCGATCGGTGTCTTGAACCGGGGCACGGATCTCACGATCAACTCGACTGGAACGCTCACAAGCTATGGCAATGTGGGCGGCACGGGTGATGGCATCTTCGCCACTCATGAGGGCACTGGCGCGCTTAACATCAACCTCAATAACGCGAACGCTGCAGGTGATGGCGTTGAAGCGAGCACGACCGCAGCTTCCACGACCGCGTCCATTACATCGACTGGCACGATCAATGCCGGTCAGATTGGTGTTGCCCTGCGTCACTACGGCAGCGGTGATAGTTCCGTTTCGGTCAATACAGTTGCCGCAACCAGCGGCTATGGACTGTTTGTTCTCAATGATGACAGTCGCGTCACCGGCGCAACCGTTGTCGCGAACGGCAATGTGTCCGGCAATGGTGGCGGTATCTTTATTGGTGCCAGTGGTGACACATCCCTGACTACCTATGGCACGGTAACTTCCGCGTATGGCACCGCTATCAATGCCGGCAACCGTTATGGTTCTTCACTGACGATCACCTCCCGGGGCGATGTCAGCGGCATGACCGGTATTCTTGCCAGTTTCGAAGGCGTCGGCGCGTCCGGTGCCTTTACGATCAATACCGGTAATGTGTCGGGTACTTACGGTTACGGTATCCAGGCCGTGACGAGTGATGACACCAGCCTCTCCCTCACGTCGACCGGCCTGGTTTCCGGTTATACGACAGGTGTTTACGTTTATCATGGTGGCACTGGCCACGCCGCGATCAATGTGACGGATGTCCATTCCGCCTACGGTTTCGGAATCAATGCAATCAATCGCGGCAATATCGGTTCCGCGCCGACATCTGGGCTGAGTATCACTGCGACAGGCTCGATCACGTCATACAGTTCCGGCGTCTATGCCCGCAATTATGCGCCGGGCAGCCTGACGATCTCGACTGCCGATGTGACCAGCGGTTACGGAGCGGGTATCCACGCGATTAACAGTCGTTTGCTGGTGCCGGCCGAGCCGCTGAACGCCGAGGGCTTGCAGCCTTCTGCTCCGGCTCGGGTTTTCAGCGACCTGACCATCAATGTCACCGGCAATATTTCGTCCTATGACGAAGGAATCCTGGCGATCAATCAGGGAACGGGGGATCTTTCGATCACCGTGTCGGGCGACGTAATGTCCTCCGATTCCGTCGGGATTGCGGCAATCAATGGTGGTTTTGGCCTGCCGCCGCAGGAAGGCTCGATCGCCCGCGCACCGGGTGACGGACATTCAGATGTAACCATCACCACGAATGGCGACATCAGCGGGGCCATTTTCGGTATTTATGCGTCGAATTTCGGCGGCGGTGATCTGCGCATCGATCACACCGGTAATGTCGATGGAGGGGGCGCCGGTATAGCGGCTGTCTCCCGCGGGCCGATTCCGGTCATTGTCCAGGAGCATCTGGTACCGAACAAGGCCGAATTGACCGGCGCAGACGGTGATGCCTATGCCGACCTGTCGGTCGTCGTTGATGGAAACGTCACCGGCTATTACTCCGGAATTGACGCTTTCTCATATTCCAACGGGGATCTGTCGATAACGGTGACTGGTGATGTCACAGGCACACGTGGCTACGGTATCTACGCGGTGCACTATGGTTCGGTCGCGCCGGCTCCGCAGGAAGGCTCGGGAGCGCTGGGTGCGGATGGTGATCCGTACAATGATCTGACCATCAATGTCACCGGAACGGTGAGTGGTGGGTATGTCGGCATTTCCGCGACCAATAATGGCACGGGTGAGCTCTCCATCACGGCTGGCGAAGTCTACGGCTTTGCGGGTGATGGTGTCATCGCTCGAAACAGCGCGGCCGGAACAAATCTCGGCGTGACCGTATCGGGTTATACCTACGGATATTACGATGGTATCGATGCGCGCAATCTGGGCAGCGGCACGACCGCGGTGTCGGTGGGCAGTGTGCGCGGCGAGTATGATGACGGTATCTTCGTGCTGGGCGCGGGCACAGATCTCAGCGTCACAGCAACCGGAGAGGTCACCGGCTATAATGACGGCATCCAGGCGGTCAATATCGGTTCCGGTTCCACGACGATCAATGTGACGACCGTCCGCGGTCTCAACGATGATGGTATCTATGTCTATGCCGGTGCGACCGCCACGAGTGTCAGCGTCACGGCAAGTGGCCGTGTGAGTGGCTATTACGAGGGCATTGATGTCTTCAATTACGGCAGTGGTTCCACGACGATCAATGCGAGTGCCGTCAGCGGCGCGTATGGCGATGGCGTCTTCGCCTATGGCGCCGGCACCAATATGAGTGTCACCACGTCGGGTCATGTCTATGGCTATGATGACGGCGTCCAGGTTGTGAATGCGGGCAGTGGCACCACGACGATCAGCGTCTCGACGATCTACGCTTATGAGGGCAATGGTATCGAGCTGGTCACGGCTGCCACGACCACCAGCGCATCCGTGACCGCGTCCGGACGGGTTTACTCGTACTATAATGACGGTATCGAGATCGATCATGCCGGTAGCGGTGATCTCACCGTAATGACGGCCACGGTCGGATCCTACTATGACCAGGGCATCGATATCAGCAACACAGGTGCCGGCAATCTGAGCCTGACTTCGACCGGAGAGGTCTATGGCGATACGGGCATCCTGATAAGCAATACCGGCATGGGTTCCGCCACGCTGCATGTCGCCGATGTCAACGGTCGGGTTTACGGCGGCATCACCGCCTATAATTCTGGAACCTCGCTTTCCATCACGTCTTCCGGAACCGTTTCCGGTTACACGACGGGCGTGAATGCCGCCAATGTCGGTTCCGGTGCGCTGACAATTTCGACCACTAACGTTGTGAGTGCCACGGCTTCCGGCATTCTCGCCGTGAATACGGGTACGGATCTCTCAGTCACCGCCTCCGGCAACACGACCGGTTACTACTCGGGTATCCTGGCGATCAATGCTGGTTCGGGATCGACCACCATCAATGCCAATTCGGCCTATGGCGGGCTTGGACCGGCGATCTTCGCTAGCAGCGGTGCGACCACAACCGATATGAGCATCACCACGACGGGTAACACCATCGGCGGCACGCATGGCATTTTCGCTGCCCATCAGGGCACGGGGGCGTTGACGGTTTCGACCGCCAGCGTTGCCTCCACCGCCAGCAATACCGGCGGTGGATATGGTCCGTTTGGTGAATATGGCACCGAGCTCGAAGACAGCCTGGAATACAATGGCGCAGGAATCTCCGCCTGGAATGCCGCGGGTACGAATACCAGCGTGACCAGCACGGGCACGATTTCGGGATTCTATACCGGCATCACGGTGCTGCACGAAGGCTCCGGATCTGTTTCCGTGACGGCCGAAAATGTTGGTGCGCGTGCGACTGGAGCCCCTGGTTATTACGGCGTCGGTTACAGTGGTTACGGTTACAGTTTCGGTGATGGTTTCACCTCGACGGGCATATCCGCTCTCAATATTGGCGGAACTGACCTGACGGTGACGACGACTGGTCACGTCGAGGCGGAAAATACCGGCATCTATGCAGTCAACGCCGGGTCCGGCGCGCTCTCTGTTACCACCAATACGGTTACTGTTCGTGATACGGTTGGCGCTGGCGGGTTTGGCATCTACGGAACCGCTGCGATTTCGGCGACCAACCTGTCGGGTACGGATGTTTCTGTCACGACCAATGGCGCGATTTACGGCGGTAGCGTCGGTATTGACGTCTCCAATTATGGTTCGGGCTCGGCAACGGTTACGACCAATGAAATCGTAAGCGCAAACTGGGTCGGGATTTTCGCGCGCGGTGGCGGATCGGATATGACGATCACAGCTGCTGACACGGTCTACGGCGGGATTGCCGGGATCGCAGGAATTCACTCCGGCTCAGGCGCGCTGAGCATCACGGCAACGGACGTAGCATCGCAACCGAGCGCCTACGGTTATTATGGCGGTTTCGGCATTTTCGCGAACCAGCAATATGGCAGCGGACTGTCGATTTCGGTTTCCGGCGATATCAGCGCGAGTCAGAGTGGTATCCAGGCCTATAACTATGCCGGTGGCGCTGTGACCATCTCCACCAACACGGTGACGATGAACGAGGTGGCCGGCTATGGCCGGGTCGGTACGGGCATCCGTGCGGGCAATATTAACGGTGGCGACATGTCGATCACCGCGACCGGCGATATCCTGGCTGGCACGGGTGTTTGGGCCATGAGCTACGGCTCCGGCGATGCCAGTGTCAGTGTTGGCAATGTAACAGCGGAGAATTATGTCGGAATTTATGCCCGGGTGATGGGCATTCCGGGACACAGCTCGGACCTGTCCGTGACCTCGACTGGCGATGTTGATGCGCGGGCCACGGGGATAGTCGCTCTCAACCGCACGGATGGATCTCTCACCGTTAATGTAAACGATGTCAGTTCCATCAACGGTCATGGGATCGTGGCCCAGGTTGGCGACGGTTCAGTCAACGTGACCGCAAGCGGAGATGTCTCGGCGGGTTCCGGTACGGCAATCAATGTCCGTGCCGGTGGTTCGGGCTCTCTCACGATCAGCGCCAACAACGCCTATTCGGCGAGCAATGGCGATGGCGTCTACGGCTATCATGGTGGCACGGGCGCGACCACGATCACGACGTCTGGCGCGATTGGCGGCACGGTCGGTGTCCGCACTGCGACCCGGACCGGCGCAAGCATCAATGTCGGCGTAGATTCTGCGATTTACGGTTCGAGCGGCGTCGCGATCCAGACGGCGACATCCTATGGCGGTGATGCCACGCTGACCAATGACAGCGTCACGATTGCCGGCATGGCTGACGGCCAGGTTCTCACCTTTGGTGGTTCCGATACGGTCACTGTCCAGGATGGTGCGACGGTCACGGGCCTGATCGCGCTCGGTGACGAGGATGACACGTTCAACCTGAATGGCGGCACGATCGCAGCGGTTCGCGGTGGGGCTGGCACGGATACGGCGAATTTTGGTGGCGCTGGTCGCTGGATCGTCAATTCGGGCGATGCAGCGGCAGACCAGTTCGCCGAGTTTGAAGTCTTCAATTTCACGGCAGGCACCTACACGCTGACCGGTCTGCACACAGGTCTCGACGCGGTAAACTTCATCGGTGGCAGCCACTCGCTGTTCGGCGAGCTGCAGGCCCTGTCCACGACAGTCGGTGTCGGCGCGAGCCTCAATCTCGGTTCGGGTTCCAGCCTGAGCGGAGCGCTGACCAATGGCGGTACGGTGATGATCGGCGGAACCGGTATCGGGTCGGCCAGCATCGGAGGTGACTTCACCCAGACCGCGACCGGCGAACTGCAGATGGACGTCATTGGCGGTGTCGCAAATGACGTGCTCACTGTGGGTGGTGACATCAACCTGGACGGCACGTTGTCGCTCAGCCAGACCGAGATCGGATTGTCGACAATCACCTTGATTGATGGCGGTGCCGCGCTGAACGGAACATTCTCGACGGTGAATGGCCTGCTGGATGGTCTGCTGGCTGATCAGTACATTGAGTATGACCAGCTGAATGCCGACGTGAACCTGGCAATTCGGTTCAATGCGGCCTCCTCGATCGGTGGATTGACGCCGAACCAGGCTGCGATTGCGGATGCCCTGACGGATGCCCTCAACGGTGCTCCGACCGGATCGGTCTTCGGTGATTTCGGCCTGGGCGTTGCCAGCTCCGATGATGCTGCGGTCCTTGCCGCCGCCCTCGACGAGCTGAGCCCGGAGAATGCGGACGGCAGCGTACAGATGTCGTTCAACACCTCTTATCTGTTCATGAACAACATCCTGAACATGGCGACGGGCGGCGAGGTGCCGGCCGGCCAGATCCAGGTCGCGTCCATGAACGGTTCGCATGGCTGGCAGACCGTCGAGGGCTCACGCCTGTGGTCTTCTGTCCAGGTCTTCGGGTCCGAACAGGATGCCGGCGCGAACTTCGGTTATGACGCGGGTGGCTACGAGATCAGCTTTGGTGGCAGCCGCCCGACCTCGAACGGTGTCCATCTCGGCTTTGCCTTCAGCTTTGCCAGCATCGACACGGATACTGTCGGCCAGGGGAATGACGGCGTCACAACCGATCTCGCCCGCTTTGCTGCGACAGCCGCCATGCACGTCAACGAGACGGGCGACGGGCTCAATGGCCGTCTGGAAACCGGTGCAGGTGTCACGACCGGCAGCAATGAGATCCGGACGGATCTGGTAATCACGGCCCCGACCGTACTGGCGACACATACGGCAGACAGTGATTTCACCATGGGCACGCTCAGCGCGCGCTTCGTGATGACTGGCACCAATGGCGTTGCCTGGGGTGTCCAGCCCTATGTCATGGCCACGGCAGATCATTACGCGCAGGAAGCCTTCACTATCGGTGCCGGCCAGGCCTATGCGATGGATGTCAGCAAGATGGAAATGACCCGTATCAGCTATTCGGCGGGTGCGCGTTTCATGCACGAGATCGGTGACAGCACCGATTTCGCCCTGCATACGGCAGCGATCTTCCATACGGGTGACACCCAGTCGGAATTCGGTGGCCGTTTCGTTGGCGGCGGTGCCGTTTCCAATAATGGCTATGTCGTCACGGGCCGCGATGTTCAGACGCAATACCTGATCGAGGGTGGCGTCCAGCACGAGATGGACAATGGCTTCGATCTGGGTGTGTCCGGCTTTGCCGAGTTCGGCGACAGCGAGGCCAACGGCCTGCGCCTGACCCTGTCCCGCGATTTCTAGGACAAGGGTTCTCCGAGAAATGAAAAGGCCCCGGTTTTGCCGCGGCCTTTTTCTTTGAGGGTCTGGTCGGGTCAGCCGGCCTTCAGTGCGGCCGCGTGATGGCGGAGGTGATCCTCGATGAAGCTGGCGATGAAATAGTATGAGTGGTCATACCCGGGCTGGCGTCGCAGCCGCAGCGGCTGACCCGCGGTTTCGCTCGCCACTTCAAAAAGCTCCGGTTTGAGCTGGTCGTCCAGAAACTGGTCCGCCAGGCCCTGGTCGATCAGGATTTCCGCGGTGCCAGGCTGTTTCCCAACCAGGGCGCAGGCGTCATGGGCAGCCCAGGCCGCCTTGTCCTCGCCCAGATAGGTTGTGAAGGCCTTGTGGCCCCAGGGCACCTGGCTGGGCGCAACGATCGGTGAAAAGGCCGAGACGCTGGTGAAGCGTGCCTGGTTCTTCAGATACAGCGTCAGCGCGCCATGCCCGCCCATGGAGTGACCGGTAATGCCCTGGCGCGACATGTCCGCCGGGAATTTGCTCGCGATCAAAGCCGTCAGCTCATCCAGGATATAGCGGTCCATGTGGAAGTGCTGCGACCAGGGCGCCTGGGTGGCGGACAGGTAGAAGCCTGCGCCCTGGCCCAGATCATAGCCGTCGTCATTGGGCACAGCCTCGCCGCGCGGACTGGTGTCCGGCGCGATGACCATCAGCCCCAGTTCGGCGGCGACACGCTGCAGGCCGGACTTCTCCATCACATTCGACCAGTTGCAGGTCAGTCCCGACAGATACCAGAGCACCGGCACCGGTCCGTCCTTGGCTTGCGGAGGCGTGAAGACGGCAAAGCGCATCTCGCAGTCGCAAACGTCGCTGTCATGGTCAAAAACGGCCAGCTCGCCGCCAAAGGAAGTCCAGGAGGACACCGGTTTCAGGGTCATGTCTATCGTCCGCGTTTGACCTGTTGGATGAGCGCTTCCAGCCCGTTGAGAAAGGCGGAGCGGTCCTTTTGGGAAAAGGGTTTGGCGCCAGAGGTGATGACGCCGGTCTCGCGCAGATCGGTCATCAGATTGCGCGTAGCGACAGCCGAACCGATCGTATCCGGCGTGAAGGCCTTGCCGCGCGGATCAATGGCGCGGGCGCCGGCCTTGAGGCAGCGGTGGGCGAGCGGGATATCTGCGGTCACACAGATATCGCCGGGGCCGATCCGTTCGGCGATCCAGTCATCGGCAGCGTCCAGCTTGCCCTCGACAATCACCAGTTTCGCCCAGGGCGAACGCGGCCGCATCAACCCGCCATCACAGACCAGCAGGATTTCGGAGCGGTGTCGTTCACCCACCCGGATAACCTCGTCTTTGACGGGGCAGGCATCTGCGTCGACATAGAGGATCAAAACTCCACCACGCTCCGGATGCTTTCGCCGGCATGCATCAGGTCGAAACCCTTGTTGATGTCTTCCAGCTTGAGCTTGTGCGTGATCAGGTCGTCGATATTGACGCGGCCTTCCATGTACATGTCGACGATCTTGGGCACGTCGGTACGGCCTCTCGCGCCGCCAAAGGCGGAGCCGCGCCAGACGCGGCCGGTGACCAGCTGGAACGGGCGGGTCTGGATTTCTGCGCCGGCCGGTGCAACGCCGATGATGACGCTTTCACCCCAGCCCTTGTGCGCACATTCCAGCGCCGCGCGCATGACCTCGACATTGCCGATGCATTCAAAGGAGTAATCTGCACCGCCGCCGGTCAGCTCGACCAGGTGGCCGACAAGATCACCCTTGATGTCCTTGGGATTGACGAAATCGGTCATGCCGAACTGGCGCGCCATCGCCTCTTTGGCCGGATTGGTGTCGACACCGACGATCTGGCGTGCGCCCACCAGTTTGAGGCCCTGGATGACATTGAGGCCAATACCGCCGAGGCCGAACACGACCGCGGTGGAGTTCGGCTCCACCTTGGCGGTGAACATCACCGCGCCGAGGCCTGTGGTGACGCCGCAGCCGATATAGCAAATCTTGTCGAAGGGGGCGTCCTTGCGCACTTTCGCCAGCGCGATTTCGGGCAAGACAGTGTAGTTCGAGAAGGTCGAAGTGCCCATGTAGTGCAGGATCTTCTCGCCCTTGTAGGAGAAGCGCGAGGTGCCGTCCGGCATCACGCCCTGGCCCTGGGTCGAGCGGATCGACTGGCACAGATTGGTCTTGGGGTGCAGACAATAATCGCATTCGCGACATTCCGGCGTGTAGAGCGGGATGACATGATCGCCAACCTTGAGGTCCTTCACGCCCGGGCCGACCTCCACGACAACACCCGCGCCCTCATGGCCCAGGATCGCCGGGAAGGCGCCTTCCGGGTCTGCGCCGGACAGGGTGAACTCGTCGGTGTGACAGATACCGGTCGCCTTGATCTCGACGAGGACCTCGCCCGCCTTGGGGCCTTCCAGGTCAACCTCGACGATTTCGAGAGGTTTTCCGGCTTCGAACGCTACTGCAGCTCTGGTTTTCATGATGTGTTCCCCTCAGAAGTGTCGGGAGCGAACCACTTCTCAACCGGGCTCGCAATCCATTTCTTGGCCGCAAGATGTTTCACCCACTGTGTTAGCCCTAACATCCGTGCTATAAACGTTGGGAACCCAAATGAAGGCGTGCCCGAATGGCTGAGCTAGTCCCAGTAGAACCATTTGATATCGTTGTTTTTGGCGCGACGGGAGACCTTGCGCTGCGCAAGTTGATTCCGGCGCTCTTTCACCGCTGGTGCGACGGCCAGATCCCGGCGGATTCGCGCATTGTTGCGGCCTCCCGGGAGGAGATGGAAACCGCGAAGTACTGGGAGCTCGCGGCTACTCATGTGCTCGACGAAACCTCGTCCGACAATCGCCGCAACCGCTGGAAGGATTTCCTTGATCACGTCACCTATGTCGCCGTGGATGCCACGGGTGCAGGTGAGGGATGGAAAGCGCTCGCAGACGCGCTTGACGATGCCGAGGACAAGATCCGCCTGTTCTACCTGGCCCTGCCGCCGTCTCTCTATGGTCCGGTCTGTGCCGCCATTGGTAAGCACAAGCTGAATACGGCCAATGCCCGGATCGTGCTGGAAAAGCCCATCGGGTCGAATTTCCACACGGCACGCGAGATCAATGACCGGGTTGGCCAGGTCTTCCCGGAGAACTCGATCTTCCGCATCGACCACTATCTGGGCAAGGAAACCGTCCAGAACCTGTTGATCCTGCGGTTTGCCAATTTCCTGTTCGAGCCGATGTGGAATGCCAACGGCATCGACCACGTCCAGATCACCGTGGCGGAATCGCTCGGCGCCGGGCAGCGCGCCAGCTATTATGACCGTTCCGGCGCGTTGCGCGACATGGTCCAGAACCACCTGCTCCAGCTGGCCTGTCTGGTCGCGATGGAAGCACCGTCCTCCCTCGACGCGGATGCGGTTCGCACCGAGAAGATGAAAGTCCTCCGCGCCCTGCGCACAGTGGATGCCCACTCCGTCTCCCATGACGTCGTGCGTGGCCAGTACCAGTCCGGCGCTGTCGACGGTGAGGGTGTTAACGGGTATGCCGAAGAGGTCGGCCATGACAGCCAGACCGAGACCTTTGTTGCTATCCGCGCCCACATCGACAACTGGCGCTGGGCCGGCGTGCCTTTCTACATGCGCACCGGTAAGCGCATGGCCGCACGCCGCAGCGAGATCATCGTCCAGTTCAAGGATGTGCCACATGATGTGGTCGGTGCCAGCAATGCCGGCTCCCACCCCAATCGCCTCATCATCCGCCTGCAGCCGGATGAGGGGGTCAAGCTGATGCTGACCACAAAGGATCCGGGGCCGGGCGGGCTGCGCCTGCGTTATGTGCCGCTCAACCTGAGTTATGCCGAGCATTTCGAGAAGGATTACCCGGACGCTTATGAGCGCCTGTTGATGGCCGTGGTGCGCGGCAATCTGGGCCTGTTCATGCGCCGTGACGAGGTCGAGGCAGCGTGGCGCTGGGTGGATGGCATCATCCAGGCCTGGGATGACGGCCAGGCGAAACTCTATGGCTATCCGGCGGGTACAGACGGTCCGACCCAGTCCGCCCTGTTGTTGGCAACGGAAGAACGGGAGTGGTTCGATGCCTTCAGCGCTTGAGCTAGAGATGACCGAACACACCTCGGTGGAGGCGATGGCCGTGGCCCTTGCGGCAGAGATTGAAGCGCGCCTGGCCAACGCGATCGCAGAGCGCGGTGCGGCATCGCTCGCCGTCTCGGGCGGTTCCACGCCGAAACCCCTCTATCAGCGCCTGTCAGACGCCGATATCGACTGGTCGAAGGTTACGGTCGTTCTCGTGGATGAACGCTGGGTCGATCCGGGCGAAGCGGGGTCCAATGAGGATTTTGTTCGAACGAGCCTGATCCAGAACAAGGCCGCTGCGGCGAGCTTTATCGGTCTCAAGACGGCGGGTCTGAAACCTGCTGACGGTCTGGCCGAGGCGGAGAGCCGCCTGACAGACCTGCCCCTGCCGATCGATGTGAGCATTCTCGGCATGGGCAATGACGGGCATACAGCATCCTGGTTCCCACACGCTGTCGGACTGGATGCCTGTCTGAACGCGGACCGGTCGCTGCTGGCGGCGGTGCGTGCGGAACGCTCCGAGGTGACCGGCGATCATCTCGACCGCATCACCCTGACCCGTCGACCGATCGCCCGTTCCGGTGTGATCTATCTGATGCTCAGCGGCGAAGCAAAGCGCGAGGCGCTTGCGGCCGCGGCGGGTGGCAGTGATATCGCCCAGATGCCGGTGCGTACCCTGCTGCGGGACGAAACCCTGCCATTCCAGATCCATTGGGCCGGTTGAACGAACGAGGCGCTTGCATGTCACTCAATGATACCCTCCACCGCGTTACCGAACGTGTCCGTGAGCGCTCCCGCCCGACCCGCCAGGCCTATCTGGACCAGATTGAGCGCGCGATCGGCGAAGGGCGCAATCGAGACGTCCTGTCCTGTGGAAACCTGGCCCACGGCTTTGCGGCCTGTGGCGGTACCGACAAGCGGGCGTTGAAAGATGGTGGCAGTGCTAATGTCGGCATTATCACCGCCTATAATGATATGCTGTCCGCGCACCAGCCGTTTGAAACCTATCCGGAAATCATTCGTGATGAGCTGCGCAAACATGGCGGTGTCGCGCAGGTCGCAGGCGGTGTGCCGGCCATGTGTGACGGTGTCACCCAGGGCCAGGACGGGATGGAGTTGTCCCTGTTCAGCCGCGATGTCATCGCCATGGCCACGGCAGTCGGGCTCTCCCACAACATGTTTGATGCGGCGCTGTTTCTGGGCGTGTGCGACAAGATCATCCCGGGTCTGATGATGGGCGCGCTGCGTTTTGGTCATCTGCCGTCGATTTTTGTGCCAGCAGGCCCAATGCGTTCCGGCCTGCCCAATCCCGAAAAGGCTCGAGTGCGCCAGCTTTATGCCGAGGGCAAGGTCGGTCGCGATGCCCTGCTGGAGGCCGAGAGCAAGAGTTATCATTCGCCGGGAACCTGCACCTTCTACGGTACTGCCAACTCAAACCAGATGCTGATGGAAATCATGGGCCTTCACGTGCCCGGATCTGCCTTCATCAATCCGACCGACCCGCTGCGCGAGAAGCTGACACGTGCTGCGGCCAAACGGGCGCTGGACCTGGTGCACTCCGGCGATGAATTCACGCCGCTCGGCCATATTGTCGACGAGCGGGCCATTCTCAATGCCATTGTCGGCCTGCACGCTACAGGCGGCTCCACCAATCACACCATCCATCTGATCGCCATTGCGCGTGCGGCCGGTATCGCCATCAACTGGCAGGATTTCGACGACCTCGCCTCGGTGACACCGTTGCTTTGCCGCGTCTATCCCAACGGCCCGGCAGATGTGAACCATTTCCACGCGGCAGGCGGCCTTGCCCTGGTGATCCGTGAGCTTCTGGAGGCTGGTCTGTTGCATGGTGATGTGAAGACGGTCGCGGGCGACGGGCTGCAGCACTATACCCGCGAGCCCTATGACAAGGATGGTGAGCTGGACTGGTCTGAAGGTACGCGCGAAAGCGCCAATCTGGACATTGTCCGCCCGGTCGCCGAGCCGTTTTCCGCTGATGGCGGTTTGCGGGTTCTCGACGGCAATCTCGGACGCTCGGTGATCAAGGTCTCTGCCGTGAAACCGGAGAACCGAGTGGTTGAAGCGCCAGCCATCGTGTTTGACAGCCAGGATGACTTGATGGCGGCTTTCAAGGCAGGTGAGCTGGAACGCGATTTTGTGGCTGTGCTGCGGTTCCAGGGGCCGCGTGCCAATGGCATGCCGGAATTGCACAAATTGACGCCCGCGCTGGGGTCGTTACAAGATCGCGGCTTCAAGGTGGCGCTGGTCACGGACGGACGCATGTCCGGTGCTTCGGGGAAAGTGCCGGCAGCAATTCATGTCAGTCCGGAAGCAGCGCTTGGGGGACCGCTCGCGCGGGTGAGTGACGGGGACATGATCAGTTTGCACGCAGACGCCGGCACGTTGCAGCTGACCGGACCCGGCTTCGACAAGCGCGAGCAGGCGCGTCTTGATACATCTGCGACGCTGGGAATGGGGCGAGAGCTCTTTGCTGGTTTCAGGGCCGTTGCCAGTGCGGCTGAACAGGGAGCGATCGCCATTCCGGGGCTCGGCGAGAATATTGTTCGTGATATGGTGACGGTCTGACCATGGGTATGGTTGATCGATATCTCGTAGCCGATATCGGCGGCACCAATGCAAGGTTTGCAATGGTGTCAGGGTCTGTGCGTTCCGGGTTTGAACTGGAAGAAACGCGACGGCTCAAAAACGAGGATTTCGAGAACCTGCGTGACGCTGCGCATGCTTTTCTGGAGAGTTGCTCAGGCGGGCACCCGTCGCGTGCCTGCTTTGCCGTAGCCGGGCCAGTATCCGAGGGCAAGGTCAAGTTGACCAACTCCACCTGGCGGTTCTGCCCAAAGGACCTGGCGGAAGATTTGCGCCTGGAACAACTTCTGCCGGTCAATGATTTCGCGGCCCAGGCAAGGGGCGCACCTCTGAGCGGTCGAGACGCTCTGATGACCTTGCACAAGGGCACTGCGATCCCCGGAGCGCCTTGTGCCGTGCTCGGGCCAGGCACCGGGCTGGGTCTCGGCCTGGTCATCCCGCGCGGTGATGGTGTCAATGTTGTCGCGACGGAAGGCGGTCATGCCGGTTTCGCACCCCGGACCGAGGAAGAAATCGCGGTCGGGCGGTTTATCGCGGACGAGTATGGTTTTGTCTCCTGGGAGCGCCTGTTGTCGGGGCGCGGTCTGGTGAACATCCACCGCGCACTGTGCCATCTCTCCGGCGAACCCTGGCCCGGTCATCGACCCGAGGACGTCACGGCCGAGGCGATCAGCGATCCGAATTCGATCTGTCGCCGGGTCGTTGACCTGTTTTGCGCCGTGCTGGGCGCCTATGCCGGTGATGTCGCGGTTATCGCTGGCGCACGCGGCGGGATCTATCTTGGCGGCGGTATTCTGCCAAGAATTCGCGACCTGGTTCCGGACAGCGCCTTTGAAGCCCGTTTTCAACGTCGCGGACCTATGACGCATTATGTGTCCAACATTCCCGTCAATCTCATCCTGTCCGACAAGGCTGCGCTTCTGGGCGCTGCCGCTCTGGCAGAAGCTGGAGGCCTTTAATGGAAGTTTCCATGGACGAGCTGCTGGCCGCGGCCAGCGTGATCCCGGTTCTGGCGGTCAAGAATGCGGCCGACGCCGAGCCCCTGGCGCATGCGCTCGCGCGCGGCGGTTTGCGCGTGGTCGAGATGACCTTGCGCACAGATGCTGCCATCGAGGTCATGCAGCGCATGCAGGCTGCCGAGCCAGAGTTGATTGTCGGCATGGGCACGCTGCGCACGGGCGATGATGTGACCCGGTCGGTTGCGGCCGGAGCTCACTTCCTGGTGTCGCCGGGCCTGACGGATGAGCTTGCTGCCGCGATGCTCGCCGTGGACGTACCTGCACTGCCGGGTGTGGCAACCGCGAGCGAGGCCATGACGGCGTCGGCAGCGGGTTTCGAAGCGATGAAATTCTTCCCGGCTGAACAGGCTGGCGGGCTGGATTATCTCAAATCTCTCAAGGGACCACTGCCGGATATTCGTTTCTGCCCGACCGGTTCGATCACCCGCGAGCGTGCGGCTGATTACCTGGCGACACCGAATGTCGCCTGCGTCGGAGGGTCCTGGATTGCCAATGCCGCAATGATCGAGGCCGGTCAGTGGGATGAGATCGAAGCCAATGCCCGGTTCGCGACATCCCTGAAGGGTTAGGGAACTGGCGCTCCCCGTGCCGCTTCGAGGAGGGCGTACCAGTCCTGGCGGTCCAGCGTGATCTGGCGGTAGGCGTTGGCTTGTCGTTCCAGCCGTTCCGGTTTCATCGTGCCCAGGATCGGGATTGTATGCGCTGGCAGGTTTTTCAACCAGGCAAGCGCGATCTCGTCGATTCCACCTGCATCCATATCCTGCTGGACACGTTCAAGGCATGCGCGGACAGGCGCGAATGCATCGCTGCCACCAAACAATCGTCCGCCAGCCAGCGGGGACCAGGCCAGGAGGGGCATACTCGCCTGCGCGGCCCGGTCCAATCGGCCATCATCGAGCGCTGAGCTCTCGCACACCGAAATTTCGATCTGGTGCGCGGCGATCGGCAGATCGCTGGCGGCCTGAAGGCGGCTGAGCTGGTGTATGGAGAAGTTGGAGGCGCCGTAAGCGGCGACCTTGCCTGCGCAAACGAGGTCCTCCAGTGCCCGTGCCGTTTCATCTGCGCGCATCAGATAATCCGGTCGATGCAGCAAATAGAGGCCGATCTGCTCCACGCCGAGCCGTTTCAGAGAGGCCTCTGCTTGCTGCTGGATATAGGCGGCGTCGGACCGATAGTGCACTGTGCGCACGCCGGGCTGGCCGGGGCTGGGAAACCGTACACCGCACTTGGTGATGACGTGCAGTCGCTTGAGCTGCTCGGCATCAAGATGCGCCAGCGCCTCGCCGTGCAGGGCTTCGACGGCACCATCATCATAGATATCCGCGTGATCGATCCAGTCGATATCCAGGTCCAGACATCGGGCGAGCAGGTCGGCAAAGCCTGACGGCTCGCGGGTATGCTGGTTCTGGCGGGCGCGCCAGGCGCCCCAGACGAGATCGGTTTGAGCAAGCGGGGTCATGGCGGCATGTTAGCGTTATCCAAATTGGAGCGCAAAGCCGCATGTGTCATTCTTGGTGGATGGTTTTCCTGTCTCGACTATCCGCGGTTTCACACTCGATTGTGCGACTGGCCGTGCCGGCCTGTTTGGGCCTGTCATTGCTGACGGCACCGGCCTCTGTGGCCAGTGAAGACGCGGTTGTCCCTGCGCAGGATACGTTTTCCCTGACTGCGCGTTATTCCAGTCGCGTTCTGATTTTCCCGGTGGGTGACATCGTTTTCGAGGCCCGGCTCACGGATACCGCCTACTCCGCCAGCACCCGGATCGAGGCAGCTGGGCTGGCAGCACTGTTCACTGATTTTGACATCAATGCGGAAGTGCAGGGATATATCGAAGATACCGAGGCCTCGCCTCGTCGTTATGCCCATGTCGAGCGGACCGGACGCAAGGTCCGCTCGGTCGAGGTGAGCTTCGCCGAAGGGGTTGCCCGATCTGCAGTCGAGCCGCCCTTTGGCTCCTGGGGCGTGCCACCGGCTTCGGAGGATGATCGCACGGGCGCGATCGATCCGATGTCCGCCTTTGTTGCCCTGTCAGAGCAGTTGAACCGGGATGAGGGGCGTGGTTGTGAAGGGGTGCTGCCGGTGTTTGACGGCAAATCGCGATACAATCTGCGCCTCGAAAATCGCGGCCGTGACCGCATCCGGACACGTGGATGGCGCGGTGAGGCGGTTTTGTGTGATATCTGGTACGAGCCGATCTCGGGATATGATCCGGAAGATTATCCCAGCGAGCGCGAACTCAGCCAGCCCTTGCGGATCTGGCTCGCTCCGATAGATGGTGGCCGATACTATCTGCCAGTCCGGCTCTATACGCGCGCCGGTCTCGGCGGTGTGACGATCGAACTCGCGCAAGTTTCTGCTGCATAAAAGTTTTATGGCGTGACCGCAGTCACGCGAAGCGCCCACGAAGCTCGCTAGATTGCTCTGGCTGCCGACCGGGATGGCCCCAAAACATCCCTCAGCATGCTTGGCGGAGTGCGGCACTTGCCCAATAAGCGCCTGATCAGCGCGTCGCACTCCGCCCTATCGCTTCCAATCGGTATGCCGCCCAAAATCGTGACCATTTTCAACAAGCTGGGCTTCGCTTCTGCTTGCGCACGCAATGCGTGTGAAGGAGAGTGGTCGGTGAGTGATTTTGGGGACTCGCATGACCGACGTTTCGAACTACGCAGCTTTTATAAGCTACTCTCACGATGATGAGCGTTTTGCGCGCTGGCTGCATCGTCAGCTCGAGACCTACCGGATCCCCAAACACCTGGTGACGGCCGATGGCGCGGTTCCCGGCCGGATCGGTCGCATTTTCCGGGATCGCGATGACTTGCCGGCAGCAAACGACCTCTCCGCCGTCGTGCAAGACGCCCTGGCTTCGTCGGCCGCGCTGATCGTGGTCTGCTCGCCGTCGGCGGCAAAGTCACAATGGGTCAATCGGGAGGTCGAGGTTTTTCGGGAGTTGCATCCGGACCGGCCGATCCTCGCCGCGATCACGGCGGGTGAACCCGGCGGTGAGGACAGCAACGAGAATTGTTACCCACCCACCCTGCGTCGGCCGCGGGAGGATGGCGGGTTCGATGAGCCGGCCGGAGCCGATTTCCGCCCGGGCAAGGATGGTAAGCGCACGGGCGTCGTCAAGCTGGTCGCCGGCCTGTTCGGTCTTCCGCTCGATCAAATCCTGCAACGCGATTTGCAACGGCGACAGCGTCGCGTGACGGCGGTCACGGTGGTTACCTCGGCTCTTGCGTTAATCATGACCTCACTTTCATTGCTTGCGATGTCGGCTCGATCCGAGGCGGAGCATCGAAAAGCGGAAGCAGAGGATTTGATCGAATTCATGCTTACTGATCTCAAGGCGCAGCTTCAGCCCGTTGGCCGTCTCGATGTTCTCGACGCAGTCGGGGAGAAGGTCATCGAATACTATTCCGCCCAGCCTTCGCGGGAGATGACAGCGGATTCGCTCGGACGTAGCGCCCGGGCGCGACACATGCTGGCCGAGATCGAGCTGGCACAGGGAGATCTGCAAGCTGCGCGCGGTTATTCAACGTCTGCTTTCGAGGCCACCCGCGTTATCCTGGAGCGAGATCCGACCGAACCGGCCCGGATCTACGAGCACAGCCAGTCGAGCTTCTGGCTGGGGTATTTCGCCTTTCTTGGGCAGGAGCTGGATATCGCCGAGGCGCGGTGGGACGAGTACAGACAGCTTACCGAACAGCTGGTTGAGATCGACCCGACCAATCTGGAATGGCTGAACGAGGCGGGGCATGCGCGCAACAATATGGGTATTGTCCAGATGCGCCGCGGCAATCTGGAAGAGGCTGAAGCCTCTTTCGAATATGGTCGCGACCACTTCGCCAGCGCGTTCCAGCAATATCCGACTAACGCCCAACGCGATAATCTGGCCGGATCCTATGGCTGGCTGGCCTCCGTTCGCGAGGAGAATATGGACGCCGAGGGCGCTATCCTTCACCTGCTTGAACAGATCGAAGTACTCAATGGCGCAGAGAATTTCGAGGATGACTGGCGTCTTCGCCGTGATGCCATGGTTGCCGAGGCCAATGTCGCACGCATGCACCTTTATATGAGAGCCCCGCCCAGCGCGGAATCTGTCGAGAACGCGCTGGTCTATCTCATCCCGGCCTCGCTTGAGGCGCAGGCCTTGGTCCGTCACGAACCGGACCGCGTGAACTGGCGCATAAATGCGGTGCGCACGCTGTCACTGCTGGTTGATGCCCACCTGTTCGCGGGTGAGGTAGCCGAGGCCCGAGCGGCCATGATAAACCTGTCGCGTCTGATGAGCCATGAGAGCTGGGAGACAGCGGAGCTTGACCAGATCGGTGAGGCCCGCGTCCAGGTCCGTGCCAGCCAAATGCGCCTGCTCGCGGCGATCGGTGAGGAAGAGGCATCACGCTCGGAAGGCGAGAACTTGCTGGTGCAATTTGCCCGCGCCCGCGAAGACGGCTCCGCGTCCAGCCAGGACTATATCTATACCTTGTTGATCTCGAATTTTCTGGCGGAACAACACCGTGCAGCGGGGCGTCACGCTGACGCGGACACGGTGCTGGGCCAGGCATTGACAGCCTATGAAGCCCGCCCGGAAGGGGTGGAGCACATCTTCCTGCGTGCCCAGCTGGAACAGGCCAATGCCCTGGCGGCAGCCATGGAGCCAGCAGAATAAATATCCGAGTTTGTGAGTAGAGAGGGGATTACCATGATCGACCAAGAATCATTCGATGGCAGCCGGGTTCAGGCCAATATTGATGACGCCTGCGATTTCGAGCCGGAGCTCACTTATCTCAGCCTGATTGCGAAAGCCAATGACGGATTTGTCGTGGTCAACGGAAGTGACTGGGGATTGCCGGCGTTTGACGATACCCAAATCACGCAGATCCTGATGGTATTCAATGAGGTTGTGGACGATTATGCCACTACCAACTCTGCGACCATGCGGATGGCGGTTACCTCGGCGCTTGCCGGCATGTGGGCGCCGTGTTCCGGTGTCATGAATTGCCCGTTCGACCAGCACGTCGTCGGTCCCGCGCGCATCATCTTCCATGTCCACGCGCCGGGCTGGGGATTCGAGGAAGCCCGCATCAAGTTCAAGACCGAGGGGGCCGAAGCCCTTTTCTGTGGCCTGGACTGGCTGGACCTGCATGGCCAGAGCGCCAAGCCATTCAGCTTCCAGATCGGTGTGCAGAAGGTGAAAAAACGTGTCAAACATCAGTTTGCGCTCTTCATCGAGGCGTCCCAGAATGCCGGGCAGCAAGTCACGCGATTGATCATTGATCCGGAGGTCGATGTGGATGTCGGTCCGTCCTAGGCCCGGTATTTCATCAGCCTTCTGACCTGGCTCGATCGCCAATCACTCTGGGAGGGGGCGTTTGAAGAACACGGTCGACGCAGAGATCCGCAACGGCAATCTCGTACGCGCGCATGAACTGTGTCTGCGGGCCCTCCAGGAAAATCCCGATGACGCGCGGCTGAAACACGCTGCCGTCATCTGCCTTCTGCGCAGTGGCGCGATTGACCGGGCTCGTAGAGAATTCCGCGAATACGGTCTGCACCAGGCCGAGCTGGACGAGGATCTGATGGCGT